>WNGG01003881.1_pt1 | contig 16811 bp, 17 predicted proteins | sample 5400661 | NCBI WGS metagenome assembly WNGG01 (sample SAMN13153372, study PRJNA577476) | soil metagenome | isolation source: 100 cm soil or saprolite under Garry oak tree replicate 1 | place: USA:California | collected 2016-06-15 | reverse complement strand
AACCGGAAGGTCGTGATCATCAAGAGGGGTTCGGGTTCTCACGAGCTCGGACGCGAGTCCGAGAAAATTCCAGCTGAAGCGCGGTCCTAAGCGCGTTCAGCAGGAGGTATCGTATGGAGTATGTTGGCGTGTTCCTACTTTTTTCGATTTTCATGGGTCTCGTCCTCCGATTCAGCACCGGGTGGAAGCGAGGGAAACGCAAGGGACTCGGGACGCCGGCCCTCTTCGTCCACCTCACCGGCCGTCGGCTCAACATTACCACGCGAAGCGACTAGGCGTGCCAGCGAGCAGGGAGTGTGCAGATCTAGCGGCGGGCCTTGGCGGCCGTGTATTTTCCGGAATATCCGAACGAAGGAGGTTCATGAAATGGAACTGACATCCAATAAGACCCTGGAGACAATCGTGAGGGAACGGCGGCTCATGCCGCGGTTCCATCTCCTGACGCGCGTGGACATTGCAGTGGCCGGCGGTGGTGACCTCTACTGGGGGAGCATGCTCAACCTGAGTCGGACGGGCGTGGCGGTCGTCTTACGGCACCATCTGAAGCCGAAGCAGAGAGCCACAGTCCGCTTCCATTTCCAGAGTCTTGATGGCAGGGAAGTGACTGAAGAGTTGATCGCCAAGGCGAACTGGCAGTGCGGGGACAACACTGGGCTGGAATTTGAAACGCCGCTGACGGCCGGCTCGCCTGCGCTGCAGAAGGCGCGGTTTCTGGTGACGCACCTCGAGGCGAAAGAAGCGAGCCACTAACAACGACGGAGGCAAGAGCCATGACGGAGCGAAACCACGTGTTGCTGAAGGTGATACTGGGCGTGGGGATTGGCTGCATACTCGCGGTGGGCAGTGCGAGCGGAGTCGTACTGGCTCAGGGCACGGCGGCCGAGGAGCAGACCCTGGAGAAGAAGGCCACGACCCTCAACAGCATGCCAGCGTCGCCCAAGCTGGATGAAGCCAGGGTACAGGCGCTGGCCAAGCAATTCAATGTACCGGAGTCGCGCATCGCCGAGCTACGCAACCAGAAGATGGGCTGGGGAGAAATCACCATCGGCTTGGCAATGGCCGAGCACCTGGCGGCTACCTCCCAGACTCCGATGACGACGGAGCAGGCCCTCACCAAGGTCGAACAGCTCCGCGGCGAGAAGATGGGCTGGGGCCGAATCGCCAAGGATTTGGGCTTCAAGCTGGGTCCGGTCATCAGCAAGGTCGAGCGGAGCGAGACCGCGGTCAGGACCGCGGACCGCGAGGGTGTGGAGCGGGGCGACGGCAAATCCAAGGCGGACCACCTGGAGAAAGCCTCGGGAGCCGAGCGGAAGGATCGCCTTGATCGCCCGGAGCGCGCCGCGCGCCCGGAGCGTCCGGGGCGCTGAACGCGAAGTGCTCGCATGAGGCGCACACAGACGCTGTTGGCGTGGGTCTTTACGGTTGGTGTCGCTGTCGCAGTGATCGGGGTTCCCGGCCCAGCGCCCGCCCAGGCTGCGGAATCGCAAGCCGGAACTTGGACGGGCGGTGGCGCGTTGGGTTTCTTGGCCAACACACCCGATGACACCGCCTTCGCTCTCAATCTGGACTTCGGCTACCGTCTAAACCGTGAGCTTTCAGTGGGTCCGTTGGTCCAGTTGGGGTTCACCGGAGACATGACCCTGGTCGGACTCTCGGGGCAGGCCAAATATTCGCTTGCTGTGCCGGGTACGGAGGATCGTGGGAAACTGGTGTTGCAGGCGGGGCTTGGCTTTGTCCATGCGGACTTTCTCCAGTCCGACACCTCCTGGCTGATCCCGCTTGGGGTCGGCTTCGAGTTCGCGGTGGATCGGAGGCTCGCGGTGACCGTCACCTTTCTCCTCAACTTCACGGATCTGGACACCGGAGGGGGAACAGGCACGAACGTGATGCCCGGGCTCACGTTTGGTGTCCGCTTCTGACCGCACGGCGGATCAGCGTTTCACGCTCCCAAGCATGATTTGGACCGATACACCGGACCGACGCACTGCGTTCGGGTCCAGGAGGGGGACATTCGTTGACACACAGATGGCGAGGAGAGCTACAAGACCTCTTAAAAAGCGCTGCACGTATTCTGTACCACATTGGGGTGGTGACTCTGAGCGCTGGGATCGCGCTGTCCCTGCCGTATGTCGCCAGCGTATTCGCGCTAAATTTTCTGGACTACTGGAACCGGATACAAAACGACAAGAGCGTGCTCATCGCGATAGAAATAGCTGTGGCGCTCTTGCTGATCCTCACCTTCAACTACGTGGGCCGGGCCATCAGAGACAGGAAACTTGCCCAGATGGCGACCGGCGCCGGTCTGGTTCGGTTTTTCCCTGTCCAGGGGCGCCTGACTCAGCGGAGGATTAGGAAATTAAAGGAGAAGCAAGGCATTGCCAGAAATGTCATGGTCCTCGGATCAACCGGGCTCAGAACTTTTGTTGACCCCGGAGGAGATTTGCATGCCGTGCTCCAGAATTGCCTGGAGGCCAAGGTCATGCTCGTGAACCCTTCTAGTGAGGCGGCGAAAGCACGCGCCAGTGCCATACAGCACTCCCCTGCCCAAGCGGAAAGCATTACCGAGCAGATCAGGCAGAGCATAGATTTTTTAAAACGCCTCAAGGGGGCTCAGAAGAATGTCAAACTCAAGCTGTATTCCGACATCCCGCACATCAAATTGGCCATCCTGGGCGATTACATTTGGATGCAACATTATCATGCCACTCTGGATGTCCAGGCGATGCCCCAATATCTCGTGAAGCACAGCCAAAATAACCACGGTCTCTACACCGTGTTCTATCAGTATTTCGTGGAGAAGTGGGAAAGCCCCGAAATACCGGAATATGATCTGGAGGCCGACGAACTGATCTACAGGGGCCAGAATGGAAGCGAGGTGCGACGGGAGAAGTTTTCTCTTGGCGCCCCCGCCGCCGCGGCGCCATCTCCAATCTGCCCTCCTCCATAAAACTCATAAGTCCACCTCGTTCTGTTGGACGGTGTGCTGCCGACTGTGGTAGAAGCACAGCAGCAGGCCCGTGTTTGACCCCAGCAGAGCCGGGGTGGCGGAATTGGCAGACGCCCGGGACTTAAAATCCCGTGCCCCGAAAGGGGCGTGCGGGTTCGATCCCCGCCCCCGGCACCAATTTTCTCAACTCGATACAGCCTCCTACCATTTTCCCCTATCATTGATTTTGCTGACTCCATCTGCCAAACTAGGAGCACTTCGCGGCCCGATTGGTCTGATCCTTGCGCGGTCTTGCTCATACCGAGCGCGGGAGAATCGAGTACTGTCCAGATGCCGGCTTGTCCACATTGTGGAATTTGGCTAGTCAAGAAGGCTCCAAGGCGTGGACTGCGTGAATACCTCCTGAGTGCGCTGACTATCGGCCCATTTCGTTGCCAGGTCTGCACCCACCGGTTTCTGGCTTTCTTGTGGTGGCCAGGCATCAATACAAGTCGAGAGTACAACCGAATCTCAGTCCGATACCCGGTGCTGCTCAGCCCGGCCCTCGAAGACAATCGGGACCTCAATGAGGAAGTAACCTTGCTTGACATCTCGATCCGAGGCTGTGCGATCAGGAGCAATGTGCCGTTGCACAAAGGAAACCTTTTGCGCCTCCAGATTCGGCTGACAGACCAGGAGCCGCCGATTGAGATTGATATCGCGACAGTCCGAACGGTTACCGGCCGGAGGGTCGGCTTAGAGTTCGTCACAATACGCCAGGAAGAGGAAACCCGTCTCCGCAGGCTTCTCTTGACTCTGATGCGCGACCGCTGAGGCGGGAGTTAGTAGAGTGAGCAAAGATTATGCGTGGTCAGCAGCAGACTCACGAGCGCCTAGTCGGGGACAACGAAGTCCAGGGCTCTTCCGATCGGGCCTTCGGTGTAATCTTCGGCGTCGTGTTCACATTGATCGGCCTCTGGCCACTGCTTCACGGCGAGAGGCCTCGCTGGTGGTCCCTTGTGGTCGGCTGGACCTGTCTGCTACTCGCGTTCGTCCGTCCTCAGACCCTATCGCCGCTCAATCAATTCTGGCTGAAGGTTGGCCGTCTGCTCCAAAGGGTTATGACCACAGTCGTGACAGGCCTGCTATTCTATACCGCAGTGACCCCGACAGGGCTGCTGCTTCGTCTGTTCGGCAAGGACCTGCTCCGGTTGCGTCGAGGCCCCAATGCGACGAGCTATTGGATTGAGCGCCGTTCCCCCGGACCGGCGCCAGAATCCATGCGAAACCAGTTTTAACGGAGTGACGCGATGCTTTCCTTCCTCGTCGAGTTGTGGCACTTCATGCGATCGCGCAAGAAGTACTGGCTGCTGCCGATCATTCTATGGCTGGCGGTATTTGGCGGCTTGCTGATCATGGCGCAGGGGAGTGCGGTTGCGCCATTCATTTACACGCTGTTTTAGACGCACAAGCCTGGGGGCCCTGTGTGGGTGTTGGGGATCTCTGCCTTCTACCACGATAGCGCGGCGGTCTTACTGCGTGATGGACACATCGTCGGCGCTGCGCAAGAAGAACGGTTCACACGCAAGAAGCATGACCCGAGCTTTCCACGGAACGCCATTCGGTATTGCCTGCAGGTAGGCGGCATCCGGCTCGATGATGTGGACTATGTGGCGTTCTACGACAAGCCCTTTCTCAAGTTCGAGCGGCTGCTGGAGACCTATCTCGCCTTTGCACCCCGCGGGTTTCGGTCTTTCTCCATGGCCATTCCGCTCTGGCTGAGAGAGAAACTGTTTCAGAAATTCTACTTGAAAAGGCAGCTTGAAGCCTTCTCCCCGAACTACGACTGGGACTCCCGCTTGTTGTTCGCGGAGCATCATCAGAGCCACGCGGCCAGCGCGTTCTTCCCGTCGCCGTTCGAGGAGGCGGTCGTGCTGACGATGGACGGGGTTGGGGAATGGGCTACGACCTCCGCGGGCGTTGGTTCCGGAAACCGACTGGAGATCCGAAAGGAGATTCATTTTCCGCATTCCATGGGCCTGCTGTACTCAGCCTTCACGTACTACACCGGCTTTAAAGTGAACTCCGCTGAATACAAGGTCATGGGACTTGCACCGTATGGAACGCCGAGGTACGCCAAGCTGATCTTTGACCGACTCCTTGATCTCAAGCCCGACGGCTCATTCCGGCTGGATTTGAGCTACTTCGACTACTGCACAGGGCTCCGCATGACCAATGAGAAGTTTCATGATCTGTTTGGCGGTGCGCCTCGCAAGCCCGACGAGCCGTTAACGCAACGCCATATGGATCTGGCCGCCTCGATTCAAGCCGCGACCGAAGAAGTGGTTCTGACGTTGACGCGGGCGCTCGCGGCTGAAGCCGGGGCTCACAATCTCTGCCTTGCGGGTGGCGTGGCTCTCAATTGTGTCGCGAATGGCAGGGTGTGGCGAGACGGACGGTTTCGGGGGCTCTGGATTCAACCCGCGGCGGGGGACGCGGGAGGCGCGCTGGGCGCGGCCCTTTGTACATACCACCTGTTCAAAGACCAGCCGCGCCAGTCTTGTCGGCTCCAGGACCGCATGCAGGGCGCATACTTGGGCCCTTCATTTAGTCAGCAGGAAATTGAAGCGCGTTTGGCGAAGCTGGACGCAAAATTCTGCTTGCTGAACGAGGCCCAACTGCTTGAGGCGACGGTTGACGCGCTGGTAGAGGGGAAGGCGGTGGGCTGGTTCCAGGGACGGATGGAATTCGGGCCACGGGCGCTTGGCGCTCGCTCCATCCTCGGGGACGCGCGCTCGCCCACGATGCAATCCGTCTTGAATCTCAAAGTAAAGTATCGTGAATCGTTCAGGCCGTTTGCCCCCTCGGTCTTGCGTGAGGATCTCGAAGACTGGTTTGAGCTGGAGTGCGACAGCCCGTATATGCTGCTTGTTGCCGGGGTGACCCAGCGCCATCGACGCGAGATGACCACCGACGAGCAGGCCCTGTTCGGGATCCAGAAGCTGAACGTCCGCCGCTCCTCGATCCCGGCCGTCACCCACGTGGATTACTCTGCTCGGATTCAGACCGTCCATCGGGACACTAATCCCCGCTACCACGCGCTGCTTTCTCTGTTTAAGGCTCGGACTGGCTGTCCGGTGCTGGTTAATACCAGTTTCAACGTGCGGGGGGAGCCGATTGTCTGCACACCGGAGGACGCGTACCAGTGCTTCATGGGGACCGAGATCGAGGTCTTGGCTATCGGCGACTGCTACCTCAAGAAGGAAGTGCAGCCCTCACACCTGCAGAGGGGCTATAAGGACGCGTTCGACTTAGACTAGACGCAAGAATGCTGCCGTTTCTCCAGGCTGCTCGTCAACGACCTGCGTCGGAAATCAGAGCGTTGCGTAAGACCCTTCTTCGTCCATGGATGTTGAACAGTGGCTTGGCAATAGCAATCTCTCTTCTAGCCCTTCTGGCTCTCGAGACCTATCTCTACGCGGGCCTTGCCTTTCCCAGGCTTTTACGAACACGCCTTTACACGACAGGCACTCTCAACTTTTTACGAGACTATTACCTGAACCACGACAGAAACATAATTCAAGCCCTCCCGCAATGTGCCGTGTACGACGCCCGACTTCTGTACACACCGCGACCAGGGGGATGCCGGTTCAGCAACAGAGAATTTGCAACATGGCTATCGGTCAATGCGATGGGATTCCGACAGACAACGCAGATGGAGGGGCCGCCCCGTATTGCCGTCCTTGGCGATTCTCACGCGATGGGTTGGGGAGTGGAAGACCATGAAACCTTTGCCTCACTTATTGAGCAGAGCCTTGGTGAAAAAGTCGCCAATCTATCTGTTTCCTCCTATGACACGGCTCGTGAACTCATTGCTCTGTCACGAAGCAAGCTGAAGGAAGTCCGAACGATTATCATTGCTTATAACCATAATGATGCAGGAGAAAACACGGACTATTTTTTGCACGGTCCCCGGCAGGCGAGCATCGATGATTTTAGGGTCCTTCAGGACCAGCAACGACAGCCCTACAGACCTATGCAGTTGCTGAAAACCATCAGACCTATGCAGTTGCTGAAAACCATGGTTCACATGGCGCTCGAAAACATGCGCGTTCGAGGAGAGGGATCCCCCGGAGAGGACTATCTGCTCCAGGATTTGCGAGAGGAAGCCGCAACATTTCTTGCGCTTTTAAGACGCTTTGAGAAGGAGTTGAACAACAAGACCATCATTGTACTTGAGGTTAACGAATACAACCAGAATTCTCCGCGGTTCATTCAGCAGGTCCGTACGGAATTCGAAAAGGTAAGGAAGTCCGGCGTTGACATGCGCTTTTCGCTTCACACGGTTGATGTCAGCCAGATTCTCAGTGAGCAGTCATATTTCGTCCTGGATGATCACATCAACGCAATCGGGCATGCTCAAGTAGCGAGGGTGCTTGTAGAGACTATACGGCGTTTGCGATCAAACCGATTGGGGTAAGCGAAAGAAGCTGTGGCGGAAGGGTACGCGGCGGTCCTTCAGACTTTTGGGCGCGTCCTGGCAAGGCCGTTCGTCAAATTCTCTGAGGACAACGGCCCTCTCTTAGCGTCCGGGCTGGCGTTCACCCTCCTGCTCTTTTGCATCCCGTTCTCGCTGCTGATCGTCATGGCCTTGGAGTTTGCGCTTGGAGACCCGCACCGGGCCCTCGATGCGTTGCAGGCCCTCCTGAACGAGTTCCTGCCTCTGACCCGCGAAGCCTTCACGGAAAATCTCGAGATGGCCATTGAGAACCGCAGCCTGTTGGGGATTCTGGGATTCTCGATGTTCTTCCTGATGAGCAGCTTGATCTTTGGTGCGACCCGCACGGTGCTCAACGTCGTCTTCCAGGTCCCCAGGCCGTCGAGCTTTCTGAAGACAGCGGCGTCCGACGTGCTCGTCATGCTGTTGGCCAGCGGGCTCCTGCTGCTGATGGTGGCGCTTACGTCTCTGTTCACGCTGGCGAAGGGGGCCGTGGAGCGCGTTCCGCACTTGGAGGCCCTGATCGGCCCCGGGTGGGTCTTCGCGAGCGACTTGCTCGGCTTCCTGTTCACGTTCGCCCTTCTCTACCTCGTCTATCGGTTCTGTCCCTCCCAGTGCTTGCAGAGACCGGCCCTGTTTGTGGCCGCCTTCGCCGGCGCTGCCCTGTTCGAGCTCTCCAAGTGGGCGTATGCTTGGTACGTCGACCTGTCTCAAAAAAATATCGTCGTGTACGGCGCGGTCGGCGACCTGTTCTTCTTTTTCGTGTGGATCTATTACACCTGTGCGGTGGTGATTCTCGGCGCGGAGATCGGGTGGGTCGTCCAGCAGACGGTGCAGGCGTCCGGAGAGGACTTCTGACCGCCGTTCAGCGGGATGGTCAGGGTTTGGTGAGGATCAGCCCCACCTGGACCGCCAACGCGAGACGTTCGAGATCGAAGGGCTTGGCCATGAATTCCACGGCGCCCATGTTCAGGAGTTCCTCCAGCAGCTTCTCTTCCTGGCAGCCGCTCAGCACGATCACGCCGCCCGCGTATCGCTTGGCGCGTATCTCCCGGAGCACTTTGACACCGTTCATGCCCGGCATGTAGATGTCCAGCACGACGAGCCGCGGCTGTTCGTCGACCAGGGAGAGCGCGGCGGCGCCGTCGGGGGCCGCCAGGACCCGATAGCCGCGCGAGCTCAGAAAGTCGGAGAGCAGGTCCCGAACGACATCATCGTCGTCCACGACCAGGATCGTGGCCGGCTCCTCCGGTCCCACCTGCCTCCCCACCGAGACGGACGGCATGAGGGTGGACCGTTTCTCGGATTGCACGATCGCCCGTTCCACGGCGCTGATCAATTGGTCCAGCGGCAATCCTTTGGTCAGGTACTCGGTGACGCCCCATTCCTTGGCCTGCAGTCTCAGCGTGTCTGTCTCCATGGCGGTCAGGATCATGACGGCGGCGAGGGGATCCATCCAGTGGATCTGTCGGAGGACCTCAATCCCGTCAAGGCCCGGCATGCAGATGTCGAGAAGGGTCAGGCGAGGCCGATGTTTAGAGAACAGGTCAGTGGCCTGTTTGCCGTTTGATGCGATGAGCACCTCGTGCCCTTGGCTGCCAAGTACGACCTGCAGCAGTTCGCAGATCAACCGCTCGTCATCCACGACCAAGATGGTGGCCATAGAAAACCCCCTCTATGAATATGAAAATGACGTCCTATAACTCTGTTTCAACAGTGGCTCATGCCACGGCTGTTCATTTTTGTTCGGGCTTCACTCCGCGCTTGCGTGATCTCTGGCGCGCTCCTGGGTCGTCTGGCGCCGAACTCGTTGAAAAATCGCGGGCGCAAATTTCGGTCTCACGACGCCATAAATCCCTGTCCCGCGAGTGATCGGTATATATGGAAGGCTTGTGCCAGATGTGTTACAGCCAGCAGGAGAAGTGAAAGACTTTACAAAAGATTTCTCCGCGAAACCACGGCGCTACCTTTCGCTGCGCCAAAGATTCGTGAGGTCCTGTCAGTATCGCACGAAGAACTGGGTGTATTACTTAAGTCATAATTTGATTTTTTCTTCCCTCTGCCCTCGGTATTGAGAAGTCTTTGTTTTTCTGTGAAACTGGTACGTCTGGTTATGCTTCAGGAATCTCCCCCCCCTGTTTGATCAGGTCTTTCAGTGACATCGCCTCAGGTATATAATGGGCGCCCTACCCCGGTCAATCAGGGATAGGGAGCAGCCAGATGCCCCAGGGCCGACTTGTGAAACAGCCAGACCAGGCTTTTGCCGAATATTCCGCTGGCCGGCCGGGTCGGTTCTACATCCGCGGGCCCCCGTGACTCACCACGCCTTCCGACAAGCCCAGGCCCACTCCTGCAACTGGCCTCTCGCGTGTTCCCTTTTCAGGGCGCCCGCGAGAATAAAAGAAGGAGGTGCACCATGTCGCGCTTGTTCAAGTTGATCCTCCTGGCTGTACTGTTTGTGATGGCTCCGCAGCCTGCGTTGTCCCATGCTTCGTCGTCAAAGCCCACCGTGCAAGAGTCCTACGGGAAGCTGCCCTTGTACTTCGAGGCTAACCGTGGGCAGACCGATCCACAGGTCAAGTTCCTCTCCCGAGGCCCAGGGCACACGCTCTTTCTCGCCTCCGGCGAAGCCGTCCTGGCGCTTCGCAAGGCTAAGGCTGAGGCTAAGGGTGACGACTTGTCACGCGTCACCCGTCACGCGTCACCTCGGTATGAGCAGACCGTGCTCCGCATGAGCTTCGTCGGCGCCAACCCCAAGGCACGCGTGGAGGGGCTGGAAGAGCTGCCCGGCAAGGCGAATTACTTCATCGGGAACGATCCGAAGAAGTGGCGTACCACTGTGCCTACGTTCGCCAAAGTCCAGTACCGAAACCTCTACCCGGGGATCGATCTCATCTATTACGGCAACCAGCGTCAACTGGAGTACGATTTCGTCGCCGCGCCTGGCGCTGATCCGAATCTGATCAAGCTGGCCTTCCAAGGTGCGGAAGACGTCAAGATTGATGGTCAAGGCGATCTCATCCTGCAGGTCAGTGATGGCGAGGTCCGCCTGCTCAAGCCAAACGTGTACCAAGAGATCAAGGGAAAGAAGCAGACCATTGCGGCACGCTACATTCTTCAAGCCCAGCGTGACGATGAACGATTAACGAATAACGTTGAACGGAATTTGGTCCCGGTCCAGGTTGGATTCCAAGTCGCCTCTTATGACACGAGCAGGCCGCTGGTCATTGACCCGGTGCTCTTCTACTCCACCTACCTTGGCGCCAGTGGGGATGACTTCGGTGGGAGCATCACCGTGGACGCCGCCGGCAACGCCTACGTGATTGGCACGACCAACTCGACCGAGTTCCCTACGACCTCTGGGGCCTTCCAGCCTGCTTGTAGCGGGTGCTTCGGCTATATCCGTGACGCCTTCGTCACGAAGCTCAATCCCACCGGCTCCGGACTGGTCTACTCCACCTACCTGGGCGGCAGTGGAGATGACAATGGTATCACCATTGCCGTGGATACTGCCGGGAACGCCTACGTCAGCGGGACCACCGGTTCCACCAATTTCCCGACGACCCTGGGCGCCTTCCAGCCAGCGTTCGGCGGTGGTGGTGGCGGCGACGCCTTTGTCACGAAGCTCAATCCCACCGGCTCCGGACTGGTCTACTCCACCTACCTCGGCGGCAGTGATCATGACGCTGCTAATTCAATCGCCGTTGACGGCATCGGTAACGCCTACCTGGCCGGCCTTACTAGTTCCACCAATTTCCCGACGACCCTGGGCGCCTTCCAATCCACCTTCGGTGGCGAAACCGACGCCTTTGTCACGAAGCTGAATCCCACCGGCTCCGGACTGGTCTACTCCACCTACCTCGGCACCAGTGGGGATGACTACGGTGAGCACATCGCCGTGGACGCCTCCGGCAATGCCTACGTGACGGGCTACACCGACTCCACCAATTTCCCGACGACCCTGGGCGCCTTCCAGCCAGCGTTCGGCGGTGGCCCCAGAGACGCCTATGTGACGAAGCTTGACCCAACCGGCTCCGCGCTCGTCTACTCCACCTACCTCGGCGGCAGTGACGATGACGGCGGCTTCGGCATCGCGGTGGACGCCACCGGGAACGCCTACGTCAGCGGGATCACCGATTCCACCAACTTCCCGACGACCCTGGGTGCCTTCCAGCCAACTTTCGGGGGTGGCCCCGAAGACACTTTTGTGACGAAGCTCAATCCCACCGGCTCCGGGCTCGTCTACTCCACCTACCTTGGCACCAGTGGGGATGACGAGGGTGGGAGCATCGCCGTGGACGCCTCCGGCAACGCCTACGTGACGGGCTACACCGACTCCACCAACTTCCCGACGGCGAATGCCTTCCAGCCAACTTTAAACGGTCCCTACGATGCCTTCGTCACGAAGCTCAATCCGACCGGCTCCGGGCTCGTCTACTCCACCTACCTCGGCGGCAGTGACGCTGACGGCGGCTTCGGCATCGCACTGGATACCCTGCTCAACCCGAATGCCTATGTGATGGGTCTCACCTTCTCGACGAATTTCCCGACGACGCCGGGCGCCTTCCAGACGACCTATGGCGGCGGCGCCGATGTCTTCATAGCAAAGATCACCGAGGCGGCGGTCCCGCCAGGGCCGTTCACCGCCCGGGTGACCGGAGGAGGCACGATCGACGTGGTCGGCGGCATCGGGACCTTCAGCCTCATCATCCAGCGCGCGTCCACGGGAGAGTTGGGCGGCCAGCTCCAGTACTTCAACCACGCGTCCGGCGCGCAGGTGCAGAGCGTGACCTATACCTCGCTCGTGATCGTTGGCAATACGGCCACGTTCGGTGGCACTTGCACCGTGAACGGCGCGCCGTGCACCTTCACCGTGAACGTGACGGATAACGGCGAGCCGGGCACGACCGACACGTTCACCATTTCCGTCTCAGGCGGCCCGACTGAGGGCGGCGTCCTTCGCAGCGGGAACATTCTGATCACACAGTAAAGGCCAGGCTTGCAAGTAGGGGCTGAGCATTGTGCTCAGCCCCTACAGTAACTACCTTGTATTCCTGCAACAGCAAGTGTTCATCCGGCACACCAACACCTCCCGATCGCACGTCTCACATTTGTCGAGCACATCCGCATCCAACCTCGCCGCAGCGCGCCTGGCGCGCGGGTCATAGAAACTTTCTCGGCGGCTCATCGCTGGGCCTCGTCGGACTTGCGGGCGCAGTCGCCACAACCAACCCGTCCCACCCGCCTTTCAAGAGGTGTATTCGCACCTCGGCAAAGCCGGCCTCACGGCACTCAGCCTCCACTTCTTCCACACTGGCGAACGGATGAGTAAATCCGATGGGATTGACCGGACGGTCCCCCAGTTGGTACGCGCGGTTCCCCCACGTGATCCAGGCAAGTACACGCAATAAAAAAAATATCTTCCGTTCCTCGGGTGTCGGCTGCGATAAATGAAAATGAAAAATGACGCGCCCTTTCGCTCGCAGGATCGTCCGAAGCGACGCGAGCGCACGAACACGCAGAGCGCGTGACGGGAGCTGCTCATAGAGCCACAACGTAAACAATGCGCAGTCATACGAGTTCGTCGCCAACCTCAGCTCAGTAATATCCTGACACTCGAAGGTGGCTGGCAGTTGATGCCTCACAGCATAGGCGTTTGCTTCTTCGACCAATCTCGGAATCATGTCCACGCCCTTTACACGGAAGCCGCATTTGGCGAACGCCATGGACTCGCGTCCTCCGCCGCAACCAAGGACGAGCAGATTGCAAGGCGGTTTCAGCACGCTCTCAAGCAGCGCCTCCTCAAATTTATTGAGGCCTTGCGCGATTTCTGTTTCAATGCGTTCCAGTGAACTTGCATGTTCGTAGTGCTCGTAGGCCAGTTGGAGGATTTGGTGAGGCGGGAGGATGGCCAGAACCGCGTACCGCAACGCGGTTGAGAGCTTAAAGATTCCTTTCGAGAGCCAGAACCGGAGAGTCATCAAGCACTCTATACGCCAAACGTGTGGGACCGGAGTCGCACGAAGCGGGATTTGTGCAGGCGATACTCGATAAGGCTTCCAAGAATTCCAAGCCCGTAGCGCACGGAGGTCCAAAAGCCGACTTGGTGGGACTCCGGGCCGTAATGCGTCGGGACCGGGATCTCCCGTATCCGGAGTCCCTTTTCCTTAAACTGGATCAGGATTTGCGTGTCAAAATGAAACTGATCCGTGCACTGTTCAAAAGGCACCTGTTGCAAGGCTTCGCAGGAATAGGCTCGAAAGCCGGAGTGGTATTCGGAGAGCTGCATTCCGAGCGCCCGGTTTTCGATCGCGGTGAGGAACTTGTTCCCGAGAAGCTTGTACAGCGGCATGCCGCCTTGCAGCGGGTGGCCGGTCATGCGGGAGCCGAACACCAGGTCGGCCTGACCCTCTAGGATCGGTTGAATGAGGTCCGGGATGCGTTCAGGCGCGTACTGAACGTCTCCATGAAGAACCACGACAATGTCATACCCGTTCTCGATGGCGTGACGCAGGCCTTTCTTCTGGTTGCCGCCATAGCCGAGGTTGCGCGGATTCCGGTACACGGTGAGATTCGGGATATTGTGCAGGAGTTTGTATCCCATCCCGGCCCAGAAGGTCTCGTCCTCGCTGGCGTCGTCGATGATATAGATCTCCGCGGCCTCCTTTTTGAGCTGGGCCGGGATCCGCTCGTACGCCGTAATGAGCGTGCGCACGGCTTCATAGGCCATGATAAAAATGCCGACGCGTTTCATTTCTGCCTCTGGTTACGGAACATGGCGAGTCGTCACTGTTTCGCATTGTCCGATGTCAAGAGACCTGTCCCGGCGAATAAGGCCCTCAGACGCGCCGCGACGAGCGCGTGACCTTCCGGCGTCCAGTGGCGGTGGGCGGGATAATACGGGGCGTCGTCGAAGGAGGTGTAAGGAATCCCTTGCGCGCGCAGAAGTGCCTCGAGCTCGGGCCCGCGGTGTTCGAGGCCGACCAAAAACCTCGCGCCGTTCGCTTCGACGAACCGCCGCATCATCGCGATCAGGTGCTCGGTCGGATCAGGCACATGGATTTCAGGATCCGTGCGGGCAAGGAAGACTAGGACCGTGAGCCGCGCGAGCAGTGAATTCCGAGCAAGCCAGGTGTCGGTGAAGAAGTAGCGCCTCGATTTGGGCACAGGGATTCCCTTGAACTCGCCGCCGGCCGGCGTAAGCACGTAATAGGGCTTATAATAGCCATCATAACGCTGGTTGCTGGTGTTGTCCTCGTGATCGGAGCCGTTGTGGAAGATGAGTACGACGACGCTCGGACTGATGCGAGTCCAGAGACGCTTCATGAGCAGGTACTCCTGGTCGGTTCCGTAGCCGGAGACACCGGCATTGACGATCCTTGCCTTCGTCAGATCGCGCTGCAAAATATCGGTGAAGCGCTCATTTGCCTCTACGTCGTAGCCCCAGACAAAGGAATCTCCGAGGAATAAAAAAGTCTCCTTCGCTATGTCGCCATACTCGCGGTCGCGCAACCCAAGACTGTTGTGGCGCACGACGACCGTGCGGGTAGCGGTGTATTGCACGAAAGAGTTGGAAACAGGGAACCAGCCGAGCTCGGAATCATATCGGTAGTGCAGGTTCCTTTCGTCGAGCTCGATCCGCAAAGCCGACGGGTCATAGAGGCGCAGGATCACTTCGCACGCATCGAGTGCCACAAGAACGATCGCTACATAGAGTAGGACGACGCACAGCCTGCCCTGGGCGTTTTTGCCGTGTGCAGCTCGGGCATCGCCTGACGGCGTCATCATTGGCTGAGAGGGGGCTCCAGTGCGCTCGAGGCCGCTCCCACGAAGAGCGCCTCAAATTGCGCCTTCCCCTCCCGAATGGACACGAGGCTCTTCGCTGAGAAGCCCTTCGTCCATACCGTCCAATATGGACTCTCCTGACCCTTCCAGGGAAACAGAGAATAGATCTCGTCTTCGCCCAGTGCCATGCCCCAGCCTTCCAAGAGGCTCGGTTGATAGGCTGGGGGGACGCGCTCCAGCTCGGCTGGCACGACCCAATGACTATCGATGAAGCGATTGTCAAACAGGAGTTCCCCGATGCCTTGGAGGAACGATCGCTGCACCGAAGGATCGAGCCGCGGCACAAACGATTGCACGCGGGCGGTGAGACTGGAGAGCCAAAGGCTCAATGACCGATCTTTCGTGTACCAGGACCGGCCCGTTAAATAGCCCATGGCTCTCCAGTAATGCGGTAACAACTCCGGAGCCGCGGGAGCTGGTGCGTTGACGAGCGATTCAGGGTTATTGTCCAGGGCCGCAACCCCGGGCCAAGCTCGATAGATCCCAATGAGGGCCAGGTGATGCGCCGCGGCCGATCGGTGGCGTAAGAACTCCACCGCCGCGACCGCCTTGGGCAACTCGTTGGGATACCGGTCCATGGCTGCCACTCCCAACTTATAGTAGAAGTATCTGTCGAACCCGGGAGGAACCAAGCGCTCGATCCGGGCGAAGTCCTCGGGCAGCCCGTTCAACGGGGCCGCATTGGCGAGCAGCAGCACGATCCTACGGGAAAGGTCCCGCTGATCATCAGGAGGCAGTTTTGGGAGGATGTCGGAGAGGAAGGGCCGCTGCACCACTTGGAGGATGAACTGGCGATCGTCCGGGCCTGCCGGTGCGTGAGTGTCCCAATAGGTCTCTGGCAGAAGGGCGTAGGAATATCCCTTGGCGGAGAAGGCGGCGCCCGGCCGGTCCAGGGACACCAGGGGCGCGTGCGTCCCCAGTCCCAACACGACCACGCTGGCCAGGAAGACAGTCTGGATCTGCTTCTGGACACGCGTGAGCAGGTCCTGACAGTACGTAAGCGAGTAGGCCGTCAAAAAGAACAGAAAGGGATAGGCCGGCAGGTAGTACCTCATGGCCCTGAAATCGCTGAATTGCACGGCCAGGGCGAACAAGATGACATACAGGATGCCGAACCCCACGAGAGTGGGTTGGGCCGGTCTCGGTCCGGCCGGTGCGGATCGCTCCGTCTTCAGATGCAAGACGCCAGCGGTCATGATGGGGCCTAGATACAGGAGGGAGTAGAGCAGGTTCATAGCCCGCCGAGGCAGATCTCGCGGATCATCGGACGCAATATTGACGAAGAATTCATACGGGGCGAGTTGCCGGGGATGGGACAAGCCCTCCCACAAATAGGAGAGTCCGAAGTGCTCCCACAGGTTCTTGCCCTGGACCACGAGCCCGGCAAAATGGGTCTGGAGATTGATGACGATCCAGGGCGAAAAGCCCACGAGAAAGCCCAGAGCGAACCACAGCACGCGCGGTCTCCAGCGCACCCCTTTGTCGTGCCAAAGCCAAAACCCCAGCAGGGCCAGGAGGGTCAGCCCGTAGATGTAGGCGAAC
>WNGG01003878.1_pt1 | contig 16824 bp, 17 predicted proteins | sample 5400661 | NCBI WGS metagenome assembly WNGG01 (sample SAMN13153372, study PRJNA577476) | soil metagenome | isolation source: 100 cm soil or saprolite under Garry oak tree replicate 1 | place: USA:California | collected 2016-06-15 | reverse complement strand
CTGCTCGGTATTGTGCGTCACGCCGGGAGCGAAGCGGTGGCGCCACTGCGCGTAGATCTCGAAAGTGTTCGCTACGTTCCAGCTGTCGAGCTTGCCCTGCGCGACGTCGATGCCGGTCTCTTCGCGCACCTCTCTCGCGGCGGCGAGCTCGAGCGGCTCGTCGGGCTGATCGAGAGAGCCGGTCACCGACTGCCAGTAACCGGGGCGCGCCGCGCGCTCAAGCAGCAGCACCTCCCGCTCGGCCGTGTGCACCACGACCAGCACCGAGAAGGGCAGCTTGAACTTTCGCGTGCTCATTTCTCCCGGTACAGATCGGGCAGCTCGAGTGAGCGCCGCGGGTCGATGAACACGGCGAAAAACGGCTTGCCGCGCGCCGCCCAATACTCCGCGCTCGAGGCGAGCACGTCGAGCAGAACGCCCAGGTCGTCCTTGGGGAGCCGGTCGTGGTGCAGAACCATCAATACATGGCCTTCGGCCGCGCGCCAGGACAGGTCGCCGAGGCAATCCTCGAGCGCATCCCAGTTCTGCCCGAACCATGCGGGGAACTGCAGCGCTGAAGCAAATGCCTTGAACACGTTTTCTTTTTCAAGATTTATTTCCGCGACATCGAGCGCGCTGCCACGCACCGCATCAGCAATTACATCGGTCCGCGCCGCGCGGTAGACGCCTGAGCGCGAGGGGTCGCGGAGCCGCTGCAGGAGCTTACTCATGACTCGATGATCAGCCTGAAACTTAGGATTGCGGCGGGTTCCTCAACCGGAGATGCAGCTCGCGCAGCTGCTTTTCGGTGACCGGGATCGGCGCGCCGGTGAGCAGGTCCTGGCCGCGCTGGGTCTTGGGGAAGGCGATGACGTCGCGGATCGCTTCGGCGCCCGCCATCAGCGCCACCATGCGGTCGAAGCCGAATGCGATGCCGCCGTGCGGCGGCGCGCCGTACTGCAGCGCATCGAGCAGGAAGCCGAACTTCGCGCGCTGCTCCTCGGCAGAAATTTTCAGGGCGCGAAACACCTTCTGCTGCACCTCTTGGCGATGGATGCGCACCGAGCCGCCGCCGATTTCCCAGCCGTTGAGCACCACGTCGTAGGCCTTGGCGTAGGCCTTCCCGGGCGCGCTCTCGATGTAGTCCTCGTGACCGTCCTTCGGGCTGGTGAACGGATGATGGCGCGCCTTCCACTGCCGGGTCTCGGCGTCGAGCTCGAACATCGGGAAATCGACCACCCAGAGCGGCCGCCAGGCTTTCTCCGCCAGCCCGTGCTCATGGCCGAGCTTTTGACGCAATTCACCCATGTAGGTGTTCACTGTCGCTTCAGTATCGGCGCCAAAAAAAAGCAGATCCCCGTCCGCGGCGCCGGTACGTTTCAATATTTCGGAAAGGGCGCGCGCATGCAGGTTCTTCACGATCGGCGACTGCAGGCCTTCGGCGCCCTTCGCACGCTGGTTGACCTTGATCCAGGCCAGCCCCTTCGCGCCAAACGCCTTCAGGTACTCGGCAAAACCATCGACCTGGCTGCGAGGCAGCGCACCGCCGCCGGGCAGCCGCAGCGCGCAGACCCGGCCGCCCGCCGCGTTCGCGGGGCCGGCGAAGACCTTGAACTCGACGTCTTTCATGACGTCTGTAAGTTCCACCAGCTTCAGCGGCACGCGCAGGTCGGGCTTGTCGCTGCCGTAGTCGCGCATCGCGTCGTCGTAGCGCAGAACGGGAAACGGATCGGGCAGCTCGGCGCCGATGGCGGCGCGGAACACATGGCGCAGCAGCGCCTCCATCAATCGCCTGATCCCGTCCTCCTGCATGAACGAGGTCTCGATGTCGATCTGCGTGAACTCGGGCTGGCGGTCGGCGCGCAGATCCTCGTCACGGAAGCACTTGACGATCTGGTAGTAGCGATCGAATCCCGCGACCATCAGCATCTGCTTGAAGAGCTGCGGCGACTGCGGCAGCGCGTAGAAATGCCCGCCGTGCAGGCGCGACGGCACGAGGAATTCGCGCGCGCCTTCCGGCGTCGACTTGTACAGGAACGGCGTCTCGATATCGACGAAGCCCTGCTCGTCGAGAAACCGGCGCGCCGCCATCGCGGCACGATGCCGCAGCCGCAGGTTGTGCTGCATCGGCTCGCGTCGCAGGTCGAGCACGCGGTGCTCGAGCCGCACGCTCTCGGAAAGATTCTCCTCGTCGAGCTGGAACGGCAGCGCCAAGGCAGGATTGAGGATTTCCACCTCGTGCGCCAGGACTTCGACTTCGCCGGAGGGCAGCTCGGGATTCGCGCTGCCTTCCGGCCGGCGCCGCACGCTTCCGGTGACTTTCAGAACAAATTCGTTGCGCACGCGCTCGGCGGACTGGAACGCAGCGGCGCGGTCCGGGTGGCACACGACCTGTGCGAGGCCGCCGCGGTCGCGCAGGTCGATGAAGATCACGCCGCCGTGGTCGCGCCGGCGGTGCGCCCAGCCGCACAGCGTCACGCTGCGGCCGACCAGCGCGGCGCTCAGCTCGCCGCAGTAGTGGCTCCGCATTTACTCTTTCTCTTGCGGCGGCGCCACGCCCATCGAGATGACGTACTTGAGCGCCTGGTCGACCGTCATGTCGAGCTCGATCACGTCCTTGCGCTGCACGATGACGAAATAGCCGCCGGTGGGGTTCGGCGTGGTTGGCACATAAACGCTGATGCAGTCAGGCGGAAGGTGATTCTGCACGTCGCCGCCCGGCGTGCCGGTCATGAAGGCGATCGTCCAGGTCCCCGGATGCGGCCATTGCACGAGCAACGCCTTCCTGAACGCCTGCCCGCTGGACGAGAACAACGTATCCGAGATCTGCTTCACGCTCGAGTAGATCGAGTTCACGACCGGGATGCGCTGCAGGATCTGATGCCACAGCTCGACCAGCTGCGCGCCGAAGAAATTGGTGGCGAAGACCCCGGTGCCGAACACGATCGCGACGGTCAGGATCGCGCCGAGCCCCGGGATGTGGACACCGATCCAGCGCTCGGTGCGCAGATCCTCGGGCAGCAGGAGCAGCGACTGGTCGAGCACGTCAACCACGAGCTTCAGCACCCAGATCGTGATGACCAGCGGGATCCAGATGAGCAGACCGGTGATTAAGTACTTTTTCACGGCTCCGGAAACAAAAAAGCCCGGTTCGCGCCGGGCCGGTCAGGTCCTTTGCCCGGAATCAGTCGGTGTTGGCCGGCGCTGATTCGGTCTTGGTTTCGGTCTTGGTTTCGGTCTTGGTCTTGGTTTCGGACTTGGTTTCGGACTTTGCGTCGGCTTTTGCCGCAGCCGAGTCGGTTTTCTTTTCCGCGGGTTTTGCCGCGGGCTTGGCGCCGCTGTTCTTGAAATCGGTCGCGTACCAGCCGCTGCCCTTCAGCTGAAAGCCTGCGGCGCTTAGGAGCTTCTGGAAGGTCGGCTGGCCGCACGCGGGACAGACGGAATTCGGTGGCTCGGATACCTTCTGCAGGTATTCGTCCTGATGGCCGCATTGGCTGCAGCGGTACTCGTAGATCGGCATGGCAACTCCCTCAGGCAGCGATTATATCGCTGATTTTGGGGCGAAAAGGCCGGACTTCAAGTAGGCGCTTCAGCGCACGACCAGGACCGGCCGCGCGGCGTACTGCACGACTTGCTTCGAGACCGAGCCGAGCAGGAGGCGCGCGAACCGGGAACGGCCGCGGTCCCCGACTACGATCAAGTCAACACCGTGCCGGTCGGCATCGAAGATGATCTGCTCAGCCGGGTGACCGACGGAGACTTCGAAATGGGCAGACACCGCCTTGGCGGCGGCGAGCGGACGCAGTTCGGCGAGCAGCCGCCCGTGGTAATCCCGCGAGTTCTCGATCACCGCTTCGGTCTCGACGTCGTCGGGCACGTCGAGCGTGCGCGCTACGCTGAGCACGTAAAGCTCGGCGCCGTGCTTCGCCGCGAGCTCGAGCGCCGTGTCAAATGCCTTGCGGCCTGCCGCCGAGCCGTCATACCCAACCAGAATCTTGCTGTACACGGTCACTCCTGCGTTTTCGGCAGCAGGTGCCGCGGCATGAACCAGGCGTTAGCGATGAGCGTCGGCACCACCGCGCTCGCGACGACGGCCGCGACCAGAGCCGAGTACTGCGTTTGATCGACAATCCCATGCGACAGGCCGAAGAGCGAGGAGATGGTGCCGAACGTCAGGCCAGTGGACATGAGCAGGGTCGTGTAGACGCTCACCTTGTTCGGCGATCCGAATACGCGCGCCACGGGGTAGACACCCGCGCTCTTGGACGCGATCTTGAGCAGCAGCATCGCCAGGAATGCAGCCGGCGCGGCGACCAGCGCCGGAATCGACACGAAGGAGCCCGCGCGCAGAAAATAGAACGGCGTAAGCAAGCCGAGCGTCAGCGTGCGGAAGCGCCGGACGAGCGTGTGGTCCCGGCCCACAGTCCCGGCGAGCAGCATGCCGATCACGTAGGCGGGCAGTACCGCTTCGCTGTCCGCCCAGCCGGCAAGCGCTCCCAGGCCGAACAGCACCAGGAGCAGAAATTTTGTCTCGAGCTCCGAGGGTCTGCCGCCGTAGCGCTTGAGAAAGCGCGGCGTGACCCACGGCAGCGCGATCGCGGCAGCCGCCAACCCGCCGATGAATAGCAGCGTCCTCAGCGAGAACGGTGCGAACAGCAGTCCCAGTCCCACGACGGTCCCGAGATCCGTGATGAAGCACGCCGCAAGCACCATCTTGCCGTAGTCGGTGCGGTTGAACCCGAACTCGAGCATGACTGCGTACACCACGGCGACCGACGTTGTCGACATGGCGATCCCCGCCAGCAGGCTCGCCTGCCCTCCCCAGTCGAGCAGCCAGTAGGCGCCCGCCGCGCAACCGAGGAAAGGCGCGAAGAAACTCACCAGGCCGATTGCGGTCGCCTCCTTCCACTGGCGCCGGAAGGCCTCGGGGTCGATTTCCGCCCCGGCAAGGAAGGTGAGCAGTATGGCTCCGGCTCCAGCGAGAAACTTGATCCACGTCTGGTCGGCACCGAGCGTCGCCGCGCCGAGAACGGCTCCGGCGAGCGTTCCCACCACAATTTCCGAAAGCGAAGTCGCGACCCGCAGCCAGATCGAGGCAAGCGCCGCCGCGAGCGCCAGCCCGATCCACAGCGCCGCGAGGGCGTAGATATCCGTCACGTCAGAACGGGATGTCGTCCTCCATGTCGTCGAACTTGCCGGCGGGTTTCTTGGCCGCGGCCGCGGGCTTTGCCTCGCCGCGCGGGGCCGCAGGCTCGCGCGTCTCGACGCTGCCGCTGCCTTCCCTTTTTCCCAGCATCTGCATCACGTCGCCGCGGATGTCAGTGCTATAGCGATCCTGGCCGTCCTTGTCCTGCCACTTGCGCGTGCGCAGGCTGCCCTCGACGTAGACCTGCGAGCCTTTCTTCAGGTACTCCCCGGCGATTTCCGCCAGGCGGCCGAAAAACGAGATGCGATGCCATTCGGTCGCCTCCTTCATCTCGCCGCTCGCCTTATCCTTCCAGCGGTCGGTGGTCGCCACGCGGATGTTGGCCACCGCTTCGCCGCTGGGCAGAAAGCGCGTTTCCGGGTCGGCGCCCAGGTTGCCGACGATGATCACCTTGTTGACCGATGCCATATCAAATCTCCCCCGTCACCACCTGCAGTGTTAAACGTGAGACTCGAAAGTCCGTTGACCGGGGAGCAGCGGTGCACGCATCCCGGCCGCGGCCGCGAGCCACAGACCGCATAGTACGGCGCAACCGAGGAACAGTGCGCCGCTGCCGAAATTTTTCGCCAGCGCGCCGCCCAGCAGCCCGCCGAAGAAAAGCCCCAGCGTCTGCGTCGTGTTGTACACGCCGATGGCGGTGCCGCGCGAGCGCGCCGGCGCGAGGCGCGAGACCAGCGCAGGCAGCAGTGCCTCGAGCACGTTGAAGGCGGCGAAAAAAGCCACCAGCAGGACGGCCAGCGCCGCGGGCGCGCCGCCCGCCGCGGCGAGCGCGACCTGCACCGCGAGCATCAGCGCGACCGCGCCGAGGAGCACCGGCTTCGCCCGGTTGCGCCGATCGGCGTACAGAACCGGCGGCAGCATCAGCGCGAACGACAGCAGCACCACCGGCAGGTACAACATCCAGTGGTCGTCAAGCGCGAGCCCGGCGTCCACCAGCATGCGCGGCACGACGACGAACATCGCCATCTGCACCAGGTGAAGCACGAAGATGCCCAGGTTGAGCCGCAGAAGATCGGGCTGCAGCAGGGCCTCACGCAGCATCGCCGCGCCGCCTGAGGGCGCTGCGTGCACGCTCAGCGCCGCGTCCGGCACCATGCGCTTGACCGTCCAGATCGCGCCGATCGACAACAGGCCGGTGAGCGCGAACAGTCCCCCCATGCCGATCCAGCGGTACAGCGCCGGCGCCGCGACGAGCGAGAGCGCGAACACGCTGCCGATCGAGGCGCCGATCATCGCCATGGTCTTGGTGCGGTGCTGCTCCCGCGTGAGATCCGCGGCGAGGGCCACCACCGCCGATGAGATCGCGCCCGCGCCCTGCAGCGTGCGGCCGGCGATCACGGTCCAGATGTCGCCCGCCCCGGCGGCGAGAAAGCTGCCCGCGGCGAAGATCACCAGGCCGGCGTAGATGACGGGCTTGCGCCCCCAGCGGTCCGACGCCATGCCGAAGGGAATGTGCAGGATCGCCTGCGACAGGCCGTAGGCGCCGAGCGCGATGCCGACGAGCAGCAGGTTGTCGCCGCCCGCGAGCTGCGGCGCATGCACGGCGAATACCGGCAGGATGAGGAACAGCCCGAGCATGCGCAGCCCGAACACGCCTGCGAGGCTTACGCCCGCGCGCAGCTCGGCGCGGCTCATGGTTTCTTTCATGGAAAATCTGGAGGCGGAAATGCGAAGCGCGCTATAGTAGCAAGTTTCGCTTTTGCATCGGCGTGTCAATGGACCGCATCCTGCCCTGATGGATTTCATCCGCATCCGCGGCGCACGCACGCACAACCTGAAGAACCTCAGCCTCGAGCTGCCGCGCAATCGCCTGGTGGTGATCACCGGCCTGTCGGGCTCGGGAAAGAGCTCGCTCGCCTTCGATACGCTGTACGCCGAAGGGCAGCGCCGCTACGTCGAGAGCCTCTCGGCGTACGCGCGCCAGTTTCTGCAGCTGATGGAAAAGCCCGACGTCGACCTGATCGAGGGCCTGTCGCCGGCGATCGCCATCGAGCAGAAGGCGGCGAGTCATAACCCGCGCTCCACAGTCGGCACGGTGACGGAGATCCACGATTACCTGCGGCTGCTCTACGCGCGCGTGGGCACGCCGTACTGTCCCGAGCACGCTCTGGCTCTGCAGGCGCAGACCGTGGCGCAGATGGTCGACCAGGTGCTCGCGCTGCCCGAGGACACCAGGCTGATGATTCTTGCGCCGGTGATCGCAGGGCGAAAGGGCGAGCAGGCGGAGCTGCTCGACGAGCTGCGCGCGCAGGGCTTCACGCGCGTGCGCATCGACGGCCGCGTGCACGAGCTCGACGCGGCGCCGCGCCTGGCAAAAAACGCCAAGCACTCGGTCGACGTGGTGGTCGACCGGCTGCGCGCGCGCGCCGACGCCAAGCAGCGCCTCGCCGAATCGCTCGAGACCGCGCTGCGCCACGCCGACGGCAGAGCTGTGGTGCTCGAGATCGATAACAAGAAAGAACAGCTTTTTTCGGCGAAATTCTCGTGCCCGCGGTGCGATTACGCGCTTCCCGAGCTCGAGCCGCGCCTGTTTTCGTTCAACAACCCCATGGGCGCCTGTCCGCGCTGCGACGGCCTCGGCACCATCGAGTTCTTCGATCCGAAGCGCATCGTCGCGCATCCCAACCTGTCGCTGGCGAGCGGCGCGATCCGCGGCTGGGACCGGCGCAACCACTTCTACTACGCGATGCTGCAGTCGCTCGCCCGGCACTACGGCTTCGAAGTCGAGCAGCCCTGGGAGATGCTCGACGAGCGCATGCAGAACCTGATCCTCTACGGCTCGGACCAGGAAAAGATCGCCTTCCATTACCTGAGCGAGCGCGGCCGCACCACGGTGAAGCAGCACGCCTTCGAGGGCGTCGTGCCCAACCTCGAGCGCCGCTATCGCGAGACCGACTCGGTGGTGGTGCGCGAGGAGCTGGCGAAGCTCGTCAACCAGCGCGCCTGCCCGGATTGCGGCGGCGCTCGACTGCGCCGCGAGGCGCGCCACGTCAAGGTCGCGGACCGGACCCTGCATGAAGTTTCTTCTCTTCCATTGAAAAACACATTGGAATTCTTCAGGACGCTCCAGCTGCCCGGGGCGAAAGGCCAGGTCGCGGAGCGCATCGTGCGCGAAATCGCCAACCGCCTCGAGTTCCTGGTCAACGTCGGGCTGGATTACCTGGCGCTCGAGCGCTCCGCCGAGACGCTCTCGGGCGGCGAAGGGCAGCGCATCCGCCTCGCGAGCCAGATCGGTTCGGGACTGACCGGCGTGATGTACGTGCTCGACGAGCCCTCGATCGGCCTGCACCAGCGCGACAACGCGCGGCTCATCGAGACGCTCAAGCGCCTGCGCGACCTCGGCAACTCGGTGATCGTGGTCGAGCACGACGAGGCTGCGATCCGCGCCGCCGACCATGTCGTCGACATGGGTCCCGGCGCGGGCGAGGCCGGGGGCCGCATCGTCGCCGAGGGCTCGCCGCAGGAGATCATCGCCAACGCGGAGTCGCTCACCGGCCGCTATCTTTCGAGAAAACTTTCCATCCCGGTGCCGCGGCTGCGCGACCGCCCGGATGAAAAGAAGATTTCCATTGGAAAGGCAAAAGGAAATAATCTCAAAGACGTCGATCTCGAGCTGCCGCTCGGCCTGCTGGTGTGCGTCACCGGCGTATCCGGCTCGGGCAAGTCGACGCTCGTCAACGACACGCTGTACGCCGCGGTTGCGCGCCATCTTTACGGCTCGGCGACCGACCCCGCGCCGCACGACTCGATCGCCGGCGTCGAGCATCTCGACAAGGCGATCAGCGTCGACCAGAGCCCGATCGGTCGCACGCCGCGCTCCAATCCTGCGACCTACACCGGGCTATTCACGCCGATCCGCGAATTGTTTGCCGGCGTGCCCGAGGCGCGCCAGCGGGGGTACGACGCCGGGCGCTTCTCCTTCAACGTCAAGGGCGGGCGCTGCGAGGCCTGCCAGGGCGACGGCGTCACCAAGGTCGAGATGCACTTCCTGCCCGACATCTACGTGTCCTGCGACGTCTGTCACGGCAAGCGCTACAACCGCGAGACATTGGAGATCAAATACAAAGCGCGGAACATCCATGAAGTGCTCGAGATGACGGTGCACGAAGCGGCACAGCTGCTCTCGGCCGTGCCGCCGCTCGCGCGCAAGCTGCAGACGCTGATCGACGTCGGCCTGGGCTATGTGCGGCTCGGCCAGTCCGCGACCACCCTCTCGGGCGGCGAGGCGCAGCGCGTCAAGCTCTCGCTCGAGCTCTCCAAGCGCGACACCGGCCGCACGCTCTACATCCTGGACGAGCCGACCACCGGGCTGCACTTCCACGACATCCAGCTGTTGCTGCACGTACTGCACCGGTTGCGCGACGCCGGCAACAGCGTGGTGGTGATCGAGCACAACCTCGACGTCATCAAAACCGCCGACTGGATCATCGACCTCGGCCCCGAGGGCGGCGAAGGCGGCGGCCGCATCGTCGCTGCGGGCACGCCGGAAAAGGTCGCAGCGAGCAAGCAGAGCTACACCGGGCGCGCGTTGCGCCCGCTCTTGACAAATACGAACGTTCGTACTATTGTGCCGGCGCATGAGCCCCACCACTAAGGGCGAGCAGACCCGCGCCGCGATCCTCGACGAGGCGCTCAGCATCGCGAGCCGCCTCGGCCTGGAAGGCCTGACCATCGGCAGCCTGGCGGATGCCACCGGCATGTCCAAGTCGGGACTGTTCGCGCATTTCGGCTCGCGCGAAGACCTGCAGCTCGCCGTGCTCGAGCACGCTGCCCAGCGCTACGGCGAGCTGGTGTTCGTGCCGGTGCTGAAGATCGAGCGCGGCCTGCCTCGCCTGCGGGCGTTGTTCGCGCGCTGGCTTGACTGGACCATCGCCTCGGGCCTGCCGGGAGGCTGCATCATGATCTCGGCGGCCAACGAGTACGACGACCGGCCGGGCGCGATCCGCGACGCGGTGATCGCGAACCAGCACCGCGGCAACGCCATCACGCAGAAGGCGGTGCGCCTGGCGATCGACGAAGGCCACCTCAGGCGCGACACCGACCCGGAGCAGATCGCTTTCGAGATGCTCGGCATCGTGCTCGCGAGCCACAACCACCGGCGGCTGCTCGGCGACAAGGAGGCGCGCAAGCCGCTGAAAGCCGTTTCCCGATAGGAAAGGAGATCCCATGCCGCATTCCGCTGCGCTGCCCAGAATTAGCACGAACGTTCGATTTGCCGCTGCGCGCTTCCTCGCCCCCGATCTCGCCGGCGCGTGGGCCGAGCGCCTGTTCCTCACGCCGCCCAAGCGGAGCGACGGCGTCGCCACTGCATTGGATTTGATCGATGGAAAAGCAAGTTTCATCGAGCACAAGAGCCGACAGATCGCCACCTGGCGCTGGGGTTCGCGAGAGGCCCCGGCTGTGCTGCTCGCTCACGGCTGGGGTGGCAATGCCGCGCAGATGCGCGGCTTCGTCTTCCCGCTGCTTGCCGCGGGCTACCGCGTCATCGCCTATGACCAGCCGGCGCACGGCATCTCGGGGGGCCGGCTCACGGGGCTGCCGGATTTCGCGGAGGTCATGTCCGAGGTCGCCTGGCACCACGGCGAAGTACGCGCGGTCATCGCGCACTCGCTGGGTGGCGCGGCGGCCGCGCTCGCGCTCGCCCGGGGACTGCCGCTCGAGAAGGCGGTGCTGGTCAGCCCGCCTGCGGACCTCGTCGGCTACTCGCGCCGCTTCGCGCGCTGGTACTGGATTCCGGAGCGCGCGCGCCGCTCGATGCAGGCCGCGATCGAGGAGCGCTACGGCGTGCGCTGGGACGAGCTCGAGCTCTCGCGCCTCGCGCCGCGGCTCTCGGCCCCGGCGCTCGTGATCCACGATCGCGACGATCGCATGGTGTCGTGGACCCAGGGCGCGAGCTTCGCGCGATTGTGGCCGGGCGCGCGCCTGCTGAGCACCGACGGGCTAGGTCATCGGCGCATCCTGCAGGATGAAAAGGTGACGCAGGCGGCCGCCGATTTCATCTCCGGGCGCTCTTCGATCGCGAGTCCCGTGGTTCCGGCGCTGCCGCAGCCGGCGCCGCTTTATTGAAGGGAAAAATATGAAAGTGGAGAAGCGATTGCGCAGTCTTGCGATCACCTGGAGCGATCCTCAGGAGCTCGCGGCAGCGGGCCGCACGATGGCGGGAATCGATTTCCTGCGCGCGATCCTCGACGGTCGGCTGCCGCTGCCGCCGATCTGCGAGCTGCTGGGGTTCCGCCCGGTAGAGGTCGCGCCGGGCCGCGTGGTGTTCGAGGTGCTTCCGGGCGAGCAGCACTACAACCCGATCGGCGTGGTGCACGGCGGGCTCGCGATGACGCTGCTCGACTCGGCAATGGGTTGCAGCGTGCAGACCCAGATGCCGGCAGGCGGCGGCTACACGACCCTGGAAGCCAAGACAAACCTGGTGAGAGCCATCAGTTCGCAGACCGGGAAGCTGCGCGCGGTAGGCAGGCTGATCAATCTGGGCAAGCGCGTGGCGACCGCGGAAGGTCGCCTGGAAGATCTTTCCGGCAAGCTGTACGCGCACGCCTCGACCACCTGCCTGGTGCTCGCGCCTTAGCGTTTCCTGATTTTCAGATTGCGCCACGCCTCGAGCGCGGCGCGGTACTTTTCCAAGGCTTCCGCGTAGGTATCGAAGACACAAGGCGTGCAGCCCTTACCGCAACACTCCTCCGGCGACGGCTCCCGGGGCGGCAGCGGTGGTGGCAGTGCTTCTTTTCCTCCTCGCTTCACGCCGGAGCGAGAACCGGTACCGCCCCGCCGGCCTGACTCCAGCTGAGGCGCCGGGTGTGGAACTCGGCGAGGCTCTCGCGGTGGCCGATCGAAACCAGCGTGGTATTGGGCAATCGCTCCTTGAGCAGCCGGTATAGCGCCTGCTGCGCGTCATCGGGCAGCGACGCCGTCGCCTCGTCGAGGAACAGCCAGTCGGGGCGGTAGAGCAGCGCGCGGGCGAAAGCGAGCCGCTGCTGCTCCCCTCCGGAAAGCACCTGTGCCCAGTTCTCGCTGCGCTCGAGCTCGTCGGCGAGCTGCGCCAGCCCTACCGCGCGCAGCGCTTCTTTCACCGCCTCGTCGGAATGCATCGCAGTCTCAGCGGGATAGCACACTGCGTGTTTCACGGAGCCGACGGGGAGGTACGGCTTTTGCGGCAGGAATAGCAGACGTGCGCCCTTCGGCAGCCGGATGCGCCCCTTCCAGTACGGCCATATCCCGGCAAGCGCGCGGAACAGCGTCGACTTGCCGGCGCCGGAGGGACCCGAAACCAGAACGTCCTCCCGGGGCTTGAGCTCCAGGGTCGCCGCGGCGAGAAGCGGCCTGCCCTGCGGCAGATTGAGCTGCAGGTCTTCGAGCGCGACGGCATCGCCCGCCTGTTCCACGCGCTCGCCCTCGATTTTCAGCTCGCGCACGCGCTCGAGCGACGCCGAGAATCCGATCAGCCGGTCGACCGTCGCCTTCCAGGTGGCGAACTGCGTGTAGGCGCTGATGAACCACGACAACGCGCCCTGCACCTGGCCGAAGGCCGACGCGGTCTGAAATATTCCCCCCATCTGCATGGCGCCTGAAAAGAACCTGGGCGACACCACGACATACGGGAAGATGATGGCGAGCTGGCCATAAAACGAGGTGAACCACCCCAGCTGCTTCTGCTTGCGCATCAGCGCCCACCAGTTGCCGATGACTGCCGCGAACCGGTCGCGGAAGCGAACCAGCTCCTCGCCTTCGCCGTGGTACAGGGCGACGCCTTCGCTGTTCTCGCGCAGGCGAACCAGCGAAAAGCGAAAGTCCGCCTCGAAGCGCTGCTGGTTGAAGTCCAGGCCGATGAGGGGCCGGCCGATGACGTGGGTGAGCCAGGTGCCGGCGACCGCGTAGACCGTCGCCACCCACACCATGTAGCCCGAAATGCTGAGGCCCGCGATCTCGAGGGCGCCCGACAGGGTCCAGAGGATGGCGACGAACGTCGCCAGCGTGACCACCGCCGACAGCAGCCCGAGCGAAAGCGAGAGCGTGTAGTCGACGAACATGCGCAGGTCTTCTGCGATGCGCTGGTCCGGGTTGTCGGTGCCGCGGTCGAACAGCGTCAGGCGGTAATGCGCCTGGTCCTTCATCCAGTCGGCCAGAAAGCGCTCGGTCAGCCAGCTGCGCCACTCGATCTGCAGCATCTGCTGGAAGTACAGACGGTAGACGCCGGTGACGATGTACAGCACCGCGATCAGGGTGAACTTGCCGAGCTGCCTGAAGAACTCGCCCTGGTCCTTGTCCTGCAGCGTGTTGTAGAAATCGTTGTTCCAGGTGTTGAACTGCACCTCGATCCACACCAGCATCAGCGCCAGCCCGACTACCACGGCGAGCAGCGTCAGGCCCTTGCGGCGTTCGCCGGACACCCAGTAAGGCTTCGTCAATGCCCAGAAAGCCGTTAGAAATCGCGTGGTTCGCATGGGTCACCTGAGAAAAAACCTGAGCCAGTTTACAGAACGCCGATCGCAGGGTAACAATCCCTCTGCATGTCTTCCGGCCGGGTCTTCCGCTTCGCGCCCACTCCAGAGCACCCGGTCAATCACCTGTTCGTGTTTCTGCATGGCTGCGGCGCCACCGCCCAGTCGATGATCCCGATCGCGTTCAAGTTCCAGGCCCGCTTCCCGAGCGCCGCGCTGGTGCTGCCGAGCGGATTCGATCCCGATGCCCGGGGCGGCGTAGCGCAGGACTGGTACCCGACGCGCGGCCTCAACTGCGACAACCACCGCGAGCGCGTCGCCGCGGTGCTGCCGGACGTCGAGGACCTGGTGCGCCGCGAGCAGACGAATTTCAGGGTGCCGGCGAGCCGCACCGTGCTGATCGGTTTCTCGCAGGGCGGCACGGTGGCGCTCGAAGTCGTGAAGGCGCCGGGGATCGCCGGCGCGGTGGTCGCATTCTCCTCGCGCTTCGCGCAAACGCCCGGCCGCGGCAGCCGCATCGCTTCGCGCATCCACCTGGTGCATGGCGAGTTCGACTCGGTGGTGTCGCGGGTGTACGCCGAGCGCGCGGCGCGCGTGCTGGCGGGCCTGCATGTTCCGGTGACCCTCGATATCGTCGAGGACCTCGGGCATGCGCTGTCGCACCGCGCCATCAGCCTCGGGTCACTGCGCCTGCTGCAGGGCATCTACGAGGGACGCCGGGCGACCGTGCATTGAATGGCGCGGGGAGAATCACTCCGCGCAAGGCCATTGAAGGAAGGGATCGTTCTTTTCGCCCACGGCTCGCGCGACCCGGATTGGGCGCGCCCTTTCCAGAGAATTTCTAGAGAGCTCGCTCGCGCGCTGCCCGGAGCTGAAATTCGCCTTGCCTACCTGGAGCACATGCGGCCGTCGCTGGAAGAGGCGCTCGCCGAGCTCGCGGCGGCAGGCGTGGAGGCGGTGCGCATCGTGCCGCTGTTTTTCGGGCTCGGCGGGCATCTCAAGCAGGACTTGCCGCGGCTCGCCGCTGCCGCCAAGGCGCGCCTCGCGATCGCCATCGATCCGCCGATCGGCGAGCAGCCGGCCGTGATCGAAGCAATCGCCGAAGCTATTGCGCGATCCGCTCGAGCATCGCCTTGATGGCGCGGATCTGCGCGCCGTCCCGGGTGGCGTAGCCCGGACCGGTGTAGCCCCACCAGTCCCAGCAGGCGCGCGGATTGAAGATAAGAAAATAGCGCGCGATGGTCTGCGGGTAGACGATGATCAGCCGGTTGCTGTCCGCCCAGCGGTTGTAGCCCGCGTCGCGCACGAACTGCTCGCCCACCTCCGCCGCATTCTGCCGGCAGCCGTGGAATACGACGTGAACCCGGCAGCGTTCAGTCTCGCAAGGTTTCGGGACATACACATAACCTTTCTCCGCCAGGCTCACGGCATAGGCGCTGCCCGCCGCGTAGGGATCCTGATCGAAGGCGAGCAGCCGGCCGGCCGGCTTGCCTGCGGGAGCCTGCAGCGAACCGAGCAGATGCCGCAGCAGCTCGCCGGCGGCATCGTAATCGCAGTCGTTGATGTAGGGCGCCGCGGTCACGGCGCAGTTCTTGTTGCCCGCGTTCCGGGTCACCATGGCGTGGCCTGCCGCCTTGTCCGCCACGAGCAGCGTTTGCGCGCCGTAAAGCTCATAGAAGCGCTGCAGCTGCTTCACGACAGGAGGCAGCACCGTTGTGTCCCGCGTGCCGCTGAAGAGCCACGCCGTGGCACCCGAAAGATTCCGCGTCGGATCGATGCGTCCAGACCGCGCAAAAGACTCGGCTGCCGCCTTCAATGCTTCGGCGGCGGGCAGCGGGGTCCAGGGGCCCGGGGTCATGCAGTTATAGAGCGCGGTCCACACGCTGCCCATCGCGCAGTAGTAAGGACCGCCGGCGATCACTCCGGCGCCTTTCACGAGCTTCGAATGCGCGACGTGGAACTGCACCGCCATGTAGCCGCCCGAGGAGACGCCCGAAACCGTGAGGTTGCGCGTCTCGGCGTGCAGCGCGGGCAATGGCTCGGCGGCGAAGGCAGGCAAGCTCGCCACGAGGAACAGTGCGAAGATTCTCATTTCAGCAGAAACCGCTTCACGGCGGAAATCTGATCTTCGCTCATCAGCGCGGGCGCGTGGCCGACGCCGGCGAATTCCGCCACTTCGAGATCGGGCTTCCGCTCTCGCATTTCTTGAAGAGTTTTTCTCAAAAGAACTTCTGACTCCGCACCGCGCAGCACCAGCGTCGGACAGCTGAGCTTGCTCCAGATGTTCCACAGGTCGATGCCGCGCAGCAGGTCGGGGCCGAGCGGAAATTCCGGGTCGATGTGGCCGTGCAGGCCCTCGCCGATCGCCGGGTCGTAGCGCAGCACAAAGTCGCCATCGTCGGCGCGGCGCGCGCTGTGGGTCGCGAGGTGGCGCCACTGTGCGTCGCTAAGCGGACCGAATGGAGCGCACACCTCGCGCAGATAGGCCTCGACCTCGGCAAGGGTGGTGAAACGCCGGCCGCGCGTGATGTAGCCCTTCATGCGGAACAGCGCGCTCCAGGGAATCAGGGCGCCGACGTCGTTGAGCACCAGCCGCCGGATGGGCGAATTGCGCTTGACGGCGAGGAACATGCCGATCAGGCCGCCCATCGAGGTGCCGACCCAGTCGACGATGGGCTGCGGCGTCGAGCCGCGCAGCCTGTCGAACCAGCGGCCCGCCGCCGGCGCGGTGGCGAGCGCCAGCATTGCCGCGGCGTCGCTCTGGTAGGTGGAGAAGGTGTACTCGGACTTGTTGTCGAGCCAGTCGCTTTCGCCGCGCCCGGCGACGTCCATGCACAGCACGCGGCAATCCGCAGCGAGCGCGGCAGCGAGGTAGTCGAAATCGCGGCTGTTGCGCGCCAGGCCATGCACGCAAAGCACGATATGCGGGTTCGCCGGCTGGCCCCATTCGGTGTACGCGATGCGGTGAAACCCGCTATCGCCGAGCGACAGGAAGTGCTGCTGGCGCATCAGACCATCTTAAGAGCGCCGCGGAGAGTCCACGCGCTGAGGCAGCCGCCTAGGCGAGATTGCGCAGCTCTCGCAGCGCGACCGAGAGCATTGCGAGATCGGGCGCCGGCGCCGCGCGCAACTCCTCGAGGAGCCGCGCGGCACGCTCCATCGACGCGTCGTTTCGCGACTGCCACGCGGCGA
>WNGG01010615.1_pt1 | contig 16826 bp, 12 predicted proteins | sample 5400661 | NCBI WGS metagenome assembly WNGG01 (sample SAMN13153372, study PRJNA577476) | soil metagenome | isolation source: 100 cm soil or saprolite under Garry oak tree replicate 1 | place: USA:California | collected 2016-06-15 | reverse complement strand
AAGCTCCGCAGCAGTGCGGGCGATCTCACACAGCGGACGCTCAAGGTTCTGCCAGATATCCACCGCCAGCGCCTTCAGCGGCGACACATACACCACCTGCGGCCCATCCCCGCGCCCGCCGCCCGCCTCATGCGCCCGGTACATCCGGTCGATACACACCAGGAACGCAGCCAGCGTCTTCCCCGACCCAGTCGGCGCTGCGATCAGCGTGTTCCCGCCACCCGCAATCTCCCGCCAGCCCTCAGCCTGCGGCACGGTCGGGCCAGCCGGAAACCGCCGGGAAAACCAGGCACGAATCGCCGGGTGGAACGACTCCAGCACCTTGCCACACTAACCTCGGCCGCCGACAACCCCGCAAAGGTTCCGGGCCTGGCATCTCCCTCACTGCCGCCAAGATCCGCTCCGGTGCGCGCAGCTGTGCAGCTCCTGCCGTTCAGCCTGGATCCATAAAACAGAATCCCCGAGTCGCTAGGGCCCCTCGGCAAGATACGGGGAGCGGTGGGTCCGACATGCGCGTTTCCTCACCCCGGAATCGACCGCTCAGCCGAGATCTCCGCTATCCAGTTCTCGGAAACAACCAGGTCAGGGACTGTTTCGGCAACTGAACCGTGGCCAACGCTTACTCTGCCTCGCCGGGCCCTGGCAGCCAGCTGGGATGGGTCAGCCGGAATGAGCCGGAGAGCCAGCGCTGGACACATCTCGACCGCCTGCCGTGCGTCGCGTTCCAGCCACGGCGGAACTGGCGTGTCTAGCATCACCGGGAAACCCTGACGGTCTGTCTGCACGAGCTCCGGCACGATGTGCGCGCACAGTCCGTGTCCGCTGCAGCGAGTCCAGTCGACGGTCAGGCGGGTTGCGCCGGGAACCGAGGGCAGCGGCAGGCAGTTGCGAACCGGCCGACCGCAGCTGCCGCGCAGCAAATGCGCCGCAAGATCATCGGTGAACACGTCCAGGGCGGACAGCACGAACCTGGACGCCCCGTCCGGGTGAGAGCACGCGCCGCGGCCGCGCACGGCTGCCGCGCCACGGCGCGCGGTGTCCAGCGCCTCGGCTCCGCCTGAACCGTCGGCGAGCGCGGCCAGCGAACGTGCTATGCCAGGCAGGCCCAGTTTGCATGGCCCGCACTGACCGGATGACTCTTTGGCGAGATACGCGGCAACGCGGGCCACTTCGCCGAGCGGGCAACTGCCCTCCCCCAGCGCCAGCACAACGCCCGCGCCCAGGGTGCCTCCGGCCGCAGCCAGGCCGGCCCGGCTGACCGGCGCGTCATGGGCAGCCTGCGCTGGCAGCCAGCAGCCGTGGTAGCCGCCGACCAGGACGCCGTTAGCCGGCTCGGCGCCGCACAGGTCGAGTACCTCGCCGAGCGGCAGCCCCGACGGCACCTCCACGACGGCGGGCTGACCGGCCGCGCCCCACATTGTCAGCAGCACCGTCCCTGGCTCTGCCGGCGTACCGGTTGAGGCGTACCCCTCTGGTCCTGCCATTGCGAGCATGGCAAGCTGCGCAAATGTCTCCGTGTTGGACAGCAGGGTCGGGCGATGCCCGACCCCGCTGTAGCTGGCATGGCTCCTGCGCCCCGGCGGCAGCGGGGTCCGGCCATTCATGGCGTTGATCAACGCGCCTGATTCACCGGACACGAACCGGTCGGGTACCTCCATCACGCGCACTAGGCGCGCGAGGCCCGAGTCGGCCGCGGCGGCTTCGCTTACCGACCGCGCGGTCAGAGGATCGGTGACGCCGACCAGGATCAGCTGCGCTCGCAGCGCCCGGGCTGCCGCCAGAGCGCCCCCCAGGACTAAGTAGGGGGACCTGAGCAGCAGCATCTTGTCTTTGGCGCTGCCCGGCTCGCCTTCGGTTCCGTTGACCACGACCATCGGCGCCCGTTTGCGTGTGCGGGCCGCGTCCCGCACGGCCGCGAGCTTCCGCGCGACCGGGAACGCGGCACCACCCCGCCCGCGCAGGTCGACCTGCTCGGCCATGCTGATGAGCTGCCGGGCGGTAAGCCGCGGCAATTTGCCGAAGACTGCCTGGTGCGCCGCCAGATCGATCCGGCGCAGCCGGTCAAGACCGGCAGTGAGGCGTGGTTTCCCGATGCAGCGGACCTCGGGCGCCCCGGTCGACATCTTCAGCGTTCCGCGTCGCGCTGGGTGCCGCCGCGCCGGGCGCCGGCCGACCACGTGGCACGCTGGGTGCCGCCGCGCCGGGCGCCGGCCGACCATGCGGCACGCTGGGTGCCACCGCGCTGGGATCCGCCCGGCCGCGCGGCGCGCGGAGGGGGCAGCGGTACAGGGTGCGAAGGCGTCGGCCGGCCGGACCACAAGGCGGTCGGCTCAAGGGCTGCGGGGATCGCGGCCCGCGCTCCAGACCCGATGGACGGCGCCCCCGACTCAGGCACCGGGTGGGCGGCCACCTCCGTGCGGCTCCGGGTCGTGGCAACGAGCCGGATCGCCAGGACGAGCGCCACCGCCGCCAGGCATCCCCCATAGCTCCAATACACATACGGCTTGGCGTGGCGCCCGGCGAGCAGCCCGTGCAGAATCGCCAGTGGCCAGGCCAGGTATGCAGTGACATGCACGGCACGCCAGGCTCCCGGCCACCCAGCAAACCTGCGCCGGGCCACGCCAGTAACCAGGACCAGCAGGACCAGGTCCGAGGCGAGCGTGCCGAGGCCGAGGTAGAGCCTTTGGCCGCTCGCCAGGGAGGGCCAGACCGCGTCGACCGGGCTCGAGCGGTGCGCCAGCACTTCCATCACCACATGCGTTGCCAGGAATCCCACCGCGGCCAGGGACAGCGCACGGTGCACCGCCTGCGACATCACCCGGCCAGCCGGGGGCATCAGGACGCGGTCCGTCGCGACCAGCCCGGCCGCCACGGCGACAGTCAGTGCGATCAGCGCGAATGCACCCGAGTAGAACAACATAAGACGCTGCACCGCGGCGAGGATGGCCCGGTCCTTGCCGGTGCCGCCGGCAGCTAATGCGCCGCAGCCGGCGGCGAGCAGAACCGCCACCAGGATCCAGCGCCCACGCCGCGGGCGCGCAGTTCCGGCCGCCGAGAATACCGGGTGCCGACGCCTGGCGAGCACGCGATTATTCCTCCCGCTGCCTCCGGGGCGTCCGGAGGATATGTAGTCGCCTAACGCTCCGATGTGCCCACTGTCCTGAACTCTTGGTCGGTCTGATCCGGTGAGGCGACAGGGTTCTGACGGAATGATCCTAGCGACTCCAGTCACAGGATCACTTCAAATTGACCTATTAGAAGTAGCGATAGCCGTTTTAGCATGTGAGGGGCCACTTGGGGCCCTCATCAAGCACGCTCAGCCGCCGCCTGAGAGATGCGCCGCAGGATTCGGGGACTTGCAGCGGGCTATTCGGCTACCTGCCGAGGGAAGTTCTGAACCGCCGACCCTGCACCGGTTTCCGGGCGAAGTGTTCAGGGCGCGGACGGTCTGAGCCTACGGTCTGAGCCAGTCTCGCTTGCCGTGCGTCCCAGGGGCGGGTTGGTCCGCGTGCCGGTACCGAGCGCACCATCAACACAGCTCACTCCTGTAACCAATCGACGCAGAATTCACCGACGTGAAGACATCCGCGTCGGGCAGAACGCAAAAATCTCCTGCTCTTATTTAGATCCGGTAACGCTGGCTTGGGTCTGGACCTAACGTTTCCCTTCGGGAGCGGGACCCGACAGAGAGATGCTGACATGCCTTACCGCAGGGGTCGGTCTTACCGGCGAGCGGCTCGTCTCGACCGAAGCCCCAAGACGCAGCGGCCGCGGGCGCACTCGGCGCTGATGGGTGGATTCCTGGCAGTAGTCCTCGCCTTAGGGATGGCGCTCGTCATCGCACCGCATATCAAGACCATGCTCAGTGCCTCGACTGATGCGGCAGCCCCCACAAGCCCCTGCCTGACTCCTGCTTCGGCCGAATCGGCCACGCCGACTATGACCGCTTCGGCGACGACCGGGACTATGACGCCGACTCCGACCGCATCGGCCGCGACCTCGACTGCGGCACCGGTCCAACCCGCTTCAGCTGCACCGGTCCAACCCGCTTCAGCTACACCCACGCTATGCCCGTCCGACACGGCAACCGCACCGCCGCCGACCGCGAATTCGGACTGCGAGATCATCGTGCCCGCGCACCCCTTGAGTGCCGCAGGGCTCGCCACCCCTTATCAGCTCACCGGTCCTGACGGAAAAACACCCGCAGAGTCTGGCTGCACCGAGGCCAACTCGGCGAACCTTGGGGCCTTCGTGCAGGCGACGATTCTGGACCCAGCCACGGGGAAGCTGGCTGTGTATGAGCCGCTCGTTGTCACGAAGGGCACCACACCAGCCGCCGCACCAGTAGTGCCCACGCTTCCAGAAGGCGCGATCGTCACGATTGACTTCGGATTCAACGGCACAAACCTGACGCAGGTGGGCGCCACCCGGCGCGCGCTCCGGCAGGGGCACTGCGTGGATGGCCTGCGCGGCTCGATTTTCGGTCAGGTGTCGTTCTGCAACGGCACTGCCTTCTTCCTGACCGCACACAAAGTGGAAGAGCGGGGCAAGCTCGTCGTGCCATCGGCCGGGGTCTCCCCGGTAACTGGTCATTCTTGCCCGACAACGCGGGACTTCAGCATCGTCGATCAGGACCCGAGCGACAACGTGACCACGACGTACCTGCTTACCGCGACCGGGCGGACCGCGCAGTTCAGTCAGCGGAATGTCACCGCACTGCCGGGCGCGACACAGATGGTAAACGGAAGTGATAACGCACTGCTCGACGCGCACGTCGATCCGGTGCTCGGCTGCAAGCCGTTCGAGGCGCCGGACTTGTCGCAAGGCGGGTCACCGGGCACATCGCAGGCCCTCGATGAGCTCTCTGCGGCCAAAAGCCAGGCGGTGCCGGTAGCGCTGGTACCAGAGAGCGACCCGATGGTCCTCGTGAATAACACCTTCAGTGTCCAGAAAACCGACCTGTACAGGTCTAACCTTGGCCAGCCGACGATTTCAGCGGCGAACAACGCGGACGACAGCCCGTCTAAATTCTGCCAGAACATGCTCAACATCCAGGCCCCGTTCCTGAACGACAACGAGGTCGTGCTGGCATCGGCAACGTCGCCCGTGCCATCGGTCGGAGACAACCTTTTTACTTTCATGGCGAACCGGCTGAGCATGTCCTTCACCAACCTCAACTGCAGCGATTACGGCCTCAGAGACCCGGTGACGCTTACGTTGGGGAGGGGACCGCCGAAGCCCTCGCCGCGGCGGACGGCTCGCATGATGTCGTGGTGAGCAGCCTGATGATCCATCACCTGCCCGAACCGCTGCGCCCCCAAGCGATCCGCGAGATGTTCCGCGTGCTACGCCCCGGCGGCTGGGTGCTCATCGCCGACTTCCGCCCGCCCGCCAGCCGGATCGGCCGCCGCCTGATCGCTCCCCTCACCAGCACCGCCATGGAAAACAACCCCGTCCATCTGCTCGAACCAATGGTTCGTGAGGCCGGCTTCGGGCAGGTACGCACCGGCGATGTCCACCCGTGGATTCGGTACGTGCAGGCTGTCAAGCCAGCCAGCGCCCCATGAGCGCCAAAGTCGCCGCAAGTGCTGGGACCCGGTAGACGAGTAACGTATTCGGCCTGGTGACGTGTCTTGCTTATGACTCACTCGGCCCTCAGCAGCTGGGCCGGGCGTGACCGCGCGGCCAGCAAGGCAGGAGTGACGGCGAGGATATTCGCGGCAATGAGCACCGCTGCGGCGAGCGCGGCCAGCGGCGCTGGCTGCACCACCGATACCGGCACCACACCGAAGTCCGTGGCAAACACCCGCCAGGTAATCTTGCCCGCCGCGATGCCCAGCGGCATCCCTGCCCCGATCCCGACCAGTGCCACCGCTGTTGCCTGCCAGCCGACCACCCCGGCGACCTGGTGCCGTACGAACCCGAGCACCTTCAGCAAGCCGACCTCGGCACGCCGGCGGGTCAGGCTGACCAGCAGCAGGTGCACCATCGTCGCCGCCCCGAACAGCACCAGCAGCCCGGCGAACAGCAGCGGGAAATTCACCGACTCGCCGAAGTTGACCAGCTCGACCGGTTTCTCCGGATCGGCCACATATGGACGGTATTTGCTGGTATGCCGGGCCAGCGCCGCAGTTCCCGCCGGGCCGGGAGCAGACCGCGCCAGCACCGAGTAAATGATGCCCCGCTGCGCCTTGCGCTTACAGACGGACTGGCCGTCACGGGGCGGGCATTGCGCATTTGCCAGCGCGCTCACGGTCATCGCGGCCCCGCTGCCGAGCCCTCCGGTGCCGAAGCTGGGCGGGAAAGACGCTCGGCCGATCACGCGGAACTGAGCCGTGTGCGCAGCGCCGGTCACCGGGTCGGGGACAGTGACCCGGACCAGGCCCCCTGACCGCGCCCCGATGCTGCGCATCGTCGCGGCGCCTAGCATGATGTCCCGGTCACGGCTCGGCAGTCCCCCGTCCACGGCCGAGATCAGGGCAGGACCGCGGATCGCGTTCACTGCGAGCAAGCGGACGTGGCGGCCATTAACGTCGATTTCCGCCACGGTGGCCAGGGTGATCTGCTTAATCGCCGGGTCCTGCTGCAGGCTGGTCAGCAGCGATCCGGTGAGAACGGACCCACGTCCCACTCCCAGATTGGTGAAGTCCGCCTGAAACGGTGCGCCATACAGCGCGGGCGAGGAGATGAGCCGGGTCAGGCTGGCGCCGAACACGGTCGTCGCGCACAGTGCGGCGACCGCCATCACCATGCCGAGCAGCGCTGCACCTACCGGGACCGGCTGGCGGCCCCGGCCCCGCTCCAGCGCGTACCGGATCCCGATCAGCGCGCTCGGCGGCGCGCCGAGCCACAGCGCCACGACGGTGGCCACTGTGGCCAGCGCGCCGATCACCGTGACGAGCGGATCGAGGACCACTGCGCCCGGGGAGCCGACGGCCAGCCGCGCCTCTCCGACCGGTGTCAGCGGGGAGAGCAGCGCGGCCAGTGCCACGGCCCCGGCCGCGCCCACGGTGCCGATGATGGCCGCGCGCGCCAGGCCGAGCGCCACGAACTGCCGGACCCGCAGGCCCACCGCGGACAGGGCGCGACGGTCGTCCTGCCCGGTGACGAACTGCCGGGCGCCTGCCTGCCCGATGACAGCCAGCCCGGCGAGCATGGCCAGGCCGGCCAGCACCCACCAGCCCGCGGCCTGCGGCCTGATCGCGCGCTGCACCGCGGCGGCGTCGATATCCAGGTCGTCGGCGCCGAGCGAATGCAGCGGGCGGAGTTGGCTGTCGAACGCGGGCAGGTCAGCCGCGCCATGCCGGAGCCGTACGAAGTAGACCGACCCCATCACCGCACGGTGATTCACCGCTGCCGCATACGCCTTCGTCGGGTACAGGTCATAGCGGGTCCCGTTCCCGTAGGGGAACTCATTCTCGGCCACCACCAGGCCCACCACCCGCAGGCTGCGCCGCGGGACCGCCGACAGCTTGACCTTGGCCCGCCCCATCCTCAACTGTTCCGGGGTCGGCGTCAGGACCTGGATCACCGAGCCGATCCGCACGCCGTTATCCCTCGCGAGCGTGTACGAGGCCAGCACCTCATCGGGGTTGGCCTGGTCCGGCATCCGCCCCGAGAGCAGCTTGACCATCCGGGACAGGTCGCCCGGCGGGACCTCGAAGACACCGAAGGCCCCGGTGTCGATCGGCTTGCGGCAGGAGTTACAGCGGGGCAGATTCAATGGGCCAGGGGCTGGCGTCACCATGGCGACCTGGGGAATACGGGCCAGCGACGGCAGCGGGTGGCCGCTGTAGACGACAACGTCGTAGCCATGCCGGGCTACGAAGTCAGGAAAGGCGGCTGCGGTCCGCCGACCGGTCGCCGCGGAGGCCATCACAAACCCGCCCACCAGGGTGACTAGGGCTGCCAGTGCCAGCCAGGACTTCCAGTGCCGCCGCAGCTCTGCATGGAGCAGCATGGCAAACAGCACGCACCGCAACCTCCCTGCACAGGCTCCTGTGTGCAGTCTGGCGCACCGGGCGGGATCAGCAAGGTGGCCAGCCACCCGTGGGAAGTCGTGCTAGCCCCCCTGAGCGGGTGTGCGCGGCCAGTTAGCCAAGATCATTTACTCCGGGGAGAAGCTTCCGCCGCCTGGGTGAGCCGCCGGCCAGCCTCGCGCAGGGTGTCGAGCTTCTTGCTGAAGGAGAACCGCAGCCTGGGTCCGCCGGACACCGGGCCGGAGTAGAACGATGATCCCGGTACAGCTGACACCCTCGCCTGCCTCGTCAGCGCCTCGGCTGCCTTCGCATCGTCCGCGTGGCCGAGGCAGGACGCGTCGGTCATGATGTAGTAGGCGCCCGCGGGCTTGATGGGGCGGAACCCGGCCTGTTCCAGGATGCCGAGCATCAGCGCGCGGCGCTCGGCGTAGTCAGCGGCCAGCTGCTGGTAGTACGTGCCTGGCAGCCGGAGCGCGACCGCGCCGGCCTCCTGCAGCGGCGCCGGAGCGCCGACCGTCAGGAAGTCGTGCACCCGGCGGATCGCGTCTGTGAGGTCGGGCGGGGCGATGGCCCAGCCGACCCGCCATCCGGTGACCGAGTAAGTCTTGGACAGGGCGCTGATAGTGATACTCCGGTCCTCCATGCCCGGGATGGTGGCGATCGGGATGTGGCGGGCGCCGTCGTAGACAATGTGCTCGTAGATCTCGTCTGAGATCGCGATCACCCCGAACCGGGCACACCACCGGGCGATCGCTGTGAGCTCGTCGCGGCTGAAGACCTTCCCGGTGGGGTTGTTGGGGTCGTTCAGCACGATGGCCCGCGTCCGGTTATTGAAGGCCGCGGCGAGTTCCAGCTCGTCGAAGGACCAGTCTGGCTCGCGCAGCCGGACATACCGGGGCGTCGCGCCCGCGATGATCGCGTCCGAGCCGTAGTTCTCGTAAAACGGCTCGAACATGACAACTTCGTCGCCGGGATCAGCCACCGCGACGATCGCCGCGACCATCGCCTCGGTTGCCCCGCACGTCACGCAGAGGTGACGTTCGGGGTCCACGTGCATCCGGTAGTCGCGGCGGTACTTCTCCGCCAGAGCCTCGCGGAAAGGCCTGGAGCCCCAGGTGATCGGGTACTGGTTGATGTCGGCGTGGATGGCATCGCATGCTGCCTGCTTGACGGCTTCGGGGGCGGGAAAGTCGGGGAAGCCCTGGGCGAGGTTGATCGCGTCGTGCGCGATGGCAAGCCGGGTCATCTCCCTGATGACGGACTCGGTGAGGGAGCGGGCCTTCCTGGAGGCGCCGGTGCGCCCTTCATGGATCGCCTTCCCGGACTCGCGCTGCTCAGCCACTGTCGCCTCCCGCCACGGCGTCCCGGCGCACGGTCTCGAGCGTTTCCGGTTCCGCGAGAAGACCCCGCAGGATCAGCGAGGCGATCTCGTCGCCGAATTGCGCCGACGCGCCCGAGCGCCCTCCGCTGTAAAGCGTCAGCGCCCGGATCAACATGCCCGCGATGGCCTCGCGGACCAGGGCCGTGTCGATCGGGAGGAACGCGCCGGAGGCAACGCCGTCCTTGACGATCCGCTCGACGGCGCCGTGCAAGCGGAGCAGCTTGCCGTTCCACACGGCGAACCGGGGGTCGCCCATGACCTCTTCGGTGTACATGCCCCTCAGGTCGTAGGGAGACCGTGCGAGGTGCTCGACATCGTGCCGGAGGTACCGGTAGAGACGAACGCTTGCCGGGCCGGGGTCAGACGCGAGGGCCTCGACCGCGGGCACGGCCTCGTCGAGGTCCGAACGGAGAATCTCCTCGACGATCGCGTGCTTCGAGGGGAAGTGATGGAAGAGGGAGGGCTGCCGGATTCCCACGGCCTGCGCGATCTGGCGCGTGGTCGTCGCGTGATAGCCGCGCCGGGCGAAGAGCCTCGCCGCCTCGAAGAGGATGCGCTCGCGGTTGGACCCGGGCTCGGAGCGCCGCGCGGTCACGACGCCGGTCCTGCTGCCGGCCGGCCGCTGATCACGCGGCCCTCCCCTGCACCTCGTGGATGAAATGGCAGGCCGCGGTGTGGCCGGCCGAGACACGCTGAGGGGCGGGTTCCTCCACCGCGCACCGCTCTGGCCCGCCCAGCTGCTCCCGCAGCCAGCACCGGGTGTGGAACCGGCACCCTGGCGGCGGCGACGCGGGATTCGGCGGATCGCCGGGAAGTATGATCCGCTTCCGCCGCGCCTCCACCGCCGGATCCGGCACCGGCACCGCCGACAGCAGCGACACGGTGTAGGGATGCCTGGGATCGCGGTAGAGATCAGCGGCCCCGCTTTGCTCCACAATCTGGCCAAGATACATAACGGCGATGCGGTCGCTCATGTGGCGGACGACCGCGAGGTCGTGCGCGATGAAAAGATAAGACAGGTTCAGGTCGCGCTGAAGTTGCTGCAGCAGGTTGATGATCTGCGCCCTGATCGAGACGTCCAGCGCGCTCACCGCCTCGTCCGCGACGATCACCGCGGGGCTGACCGCGAGCGCCCGCGCCAGCCCCACTCGCTGCCGCTGCCCGCCGGACAGCTCGTGCGGATACCGTCGAGCGTGTCTCGGTGACAGCCCGACCACCTCGAGCAGATCGCGGACGCGCTCGCGGCGCTCGGCACGGGTTCCGATGTGGTTCACGCGAAGCGGCTCAGCGATGCTTGCGCCGGCCCGCCACTTTGGGTCAAGCGACGCCATCGGATCCTGAAAGACCATCTGGAGGTGGGGCCGCTCCGCCCGGTCTTGGGCGCCGACTTTCGCATCGAACGGCCGCCCGCGAAAGAGGACAGTCCCCGACGTCGGTGGGATGAGCCCGACGATGGCGCGCCCGAGCGTGGTCTTGCCGCTGCCGGACTCACCGACCAGCCCAACCGTCTCGGCCGTCGCGAGCTCCAGAGAAACGCCGTCCACCGCGTGCACCCATCCGACCCTTCGGCGGACCACCGTTCCGCGCGTGACCGGAAAGTGCACACGCAGGTCGCGCACCTCGAGAAGCGCGGGCCCGGTCACGGACGGGGATGCCTCGGTCACGCCGTCTCCTCGGTGACGAGTCCATACTCGGGCGGTTGCGGGGCCGGCCGGAATCCGGGCCGCAGCGGCTTCCCCGCCTCCACCTCGCCTGGCGCAACCGGGTTGTGACACGCGAGCAGGTGCGCGCCGGGGCCGGACTGCGGCGCTCCGGCGGCCAGGGCCGCTTCTACGGGCGCCAGCGGCGGCATCTCGCGCCAGCAGACCTCGAGCGCCCAGGCGCACCGAGGCGCGAACGGGCAGCCGCGCGGAAGCCGGTCAAGCTCGGGCGGTGAGCCGGCGATGGGTGTCAGCGGCTGTCCCACGTCCGCGATGCGTGGGATCGAACGCAGCAGGCCTGCTGTGTAGGGGTGGCTCGGGCGGGCGAATATCTCGACTGTCGGCGCGGACTCCACCACGTGGCCCGCGTACATCACCGTGATCTGCCGCGTCATGCGGGCCATGATCCCGAGATCGTGGCTGATCAACAGGATCGCGGTCCCGCGCTCGACGGTGAGCTGGTGGAGCAGCTCGAGCACCTGGGCCTGCACCGTGACGTCGAGGGCGGTGGTCGGCTCGTCGGCGATCAGGAGAGCCGGGCGAAGGGCCAGCGCGATCGCGATCATCACACGCTGGCGCATCCCCCCGCTGAACTGGTGCGGGTAGCGACCCAGCTGATCGCCCGGCCGGGGGATGCCGACGGCGCCCAGTAGTTCCGCGGCCCGGCGTCGCGCCTCTCCCCGTCGCACATCCTCGTGGGCCTGGATCGTCTCGGCGACCTGCTCGCCGATCGTCAGCACTGGGTTCAGCCCGCTCATCGGATCTTGCGGAACGAGTGAGATCTCCTTCCCCCGAAGACGGCGCATCTCGCGGTCGCTGAGCCGGATCAGGTCGCGGCCGCCGAACCAGATCTCGCCGGCGGCGATCCTCGCCGTGGGACGCGGCAAGAGGCGGAGAATGGCAAGGCTCGTCACGCTCTTGCCCGAACCAGACTCCCCCACGAGCCCGAGAGCCCCGCCGGCCTCGAGATCGAAGCTCACTCCGTTCACCGCGTGAATGACGTTCCGGCCGCTGTCGAAGCGCACGGCAAGGTCCCGCACGCTAAGCACCGCGTCGCCCGTTGCCACCTGCGCATGGCTGTGCGCGCTCACTCCTGCACCCCGCCGAGGCTCCCCCGCAGACGGGGGTCGATCCAGTCCCGGAGTCCGTCACCGAGCAGGTTGAATCCGAGCACGGTCAGTGCCAGCGCGAGCCCGGGGAACGTGGACCACCACCATGCGGTCTGGATGTAGCTGCGGCCTTCGGTGATGATCGCGCCCCATTCGGGCGAAGGCGGCTGCGCCCCTAGTCCGAGGAAGCTCAGCGACGAGGTCGCCAGGATCGCGTAGCCGACGTCTAGTGACACCTGGACGACGACGATGGACAGCACGTTCCGGACGAGATGCCGGGTCGCGATCCACATCGTCCCGGCGCGGGCCACCCGGGCTGCGAGAACGAACTCGCGTTCTCGCAGCGACAGCACCTGCCCGCGGGTGAGGCGCGTGTACCAGGGCCAGAAGACCACCGCCAGCGCCAGCACGGTGTGCTGCAGGCTCGGGCCGAGCGTCGCGGCGATCGCCGCCGCCAGGATGAAACCGGGAAAAGCCAGGAACAGGTCCGTGACCCGCATGACAACCTCATCGACGAGGCCGCCGACCAGGCCCGACAGGATGCCGACGGCCGTTCCGAACGTGACCGACAGCGACAGGATGATGGCGGCGACCTCGACCGAGATGCGGCCGCCGGCCAGAACCCTGCTGAACATGTCCCGCCCGAGGTTATCGGTCCCGAACCAGTGGTGGATGGACGGGCTCTGGAGGACGGCGAGCAGGTTGATGCGGTCCGGGTTCTGCGGTGCGCCGATCGGGCCGAACACCGCGAGCAACAGGACCAGCGTGACAATCGCGACCCCGGCAACGTTCAGCCGCGACTCCAAAAGGAACGGCCCCAGGGCCCGGAGCGCGCCGCGCAGCCTTCCCGCGGCGGCACTTGTTAGGCGGCCTTGCCCGGCCACAGCGCCCTGATCGATCATGCGTACCGGATTCTGGGGTCGAGGTACAGATAGGCGATGTCCACGATCAGGTTGATCACCACGTACATGCCGGCGATCACGAGCGTGGCGCCGAGCGTCGCGTTGTAGTCGGAGGCCTGGATGGCTTGGAAGGCATAGTTGCCAAGCCCGGGCCACTGGAATACCGACTCGACCACGAAGACGCCGCCTGCGAGGAGCCCAAACTCCAGCCCGAGGACGGTCACGGCGGGGAGCATCGCGTTGCGCAGCACGTGCCGGCGAAGCACGCGCCATCGGCTGAGCCCTTTCGCCTCGGCCGCCCGCACGTACTCCTCTCCGAGGGCGTCGAGCACACTCGTCCGCATGATGCGGACCATGAGCCCGTACACACCGGCTGCCAGGGTGACGACCGGAAGCACCAGGTGTTCCGACGCGCCAACGAAGTCGCCAAGATGCCCGGTGAGGAGGCTGTCGACGGTCAGCAGGCCGGTGATGTGCGGCGGCGGCGCCGTCCCGGGGTCGAGGCGGCCGCCGAGCGGGAACCATCCGAGCTCGGTGTGAAACAGCAATTGCAGCAGCAGCGCGAGCCAGAACGCCGGAAGGGAGAGCCCGGCGATCGCGGTGAGGCGCCCGCCCGCGTCGGTGCTCGTTCCCCGCCGGTACGCGGCCGCAGTCCCGACGACCAGTGCGAGCACGAACCCAAGCAGGAGCGCATAGCCCGCGAGTTCGACCGTTGCGGGCAGAAACGTCGCGATGTCGGTACGCACGTCCCGCCGGGTGACGAACGAGAACCCAAGGTCGCCGTGGGCGAGATCGCGCAGGTAGCGCCCGTACTGCACAGCGAGCGGGGCGTCCAAACCGTAGAGGTGGCCGAGGTGGGCGACCTCGCGCGGGCTCGCCTGCGGGCCGGCCAGGAGCCGCGCCGGGTCGCCCGGCACGACCCGGGAGAGGAAGAATGTCACGACCGTGATGCCCCACAGGACGAACACCATGAACGCAAGGCGTCTCGCAACGAGGCTGCCCATGGGTCAGTCCCTCCGAGCTGCCTATGCCTAGGCGCGTGACAGCGCGTAGAAATCATACGAATCCACGTAGACGGGATTCGCGACGTAGCCTTTCACGTCTGTCCGCAGGTAGCTGGTGTCGATGATCTGCCCGAGCGGGATCCACGGCGGATCGTCTTTCCCCATGACTGTCTGCGCCTGCCGCCACAGGCTCGTCAGCTTCCCGGGATCCGATTCGGTGAACCCCTGGTTGATCGCGTTGTTCACCGTGGAGTTCTCGTAATACCCCCCGTTGAACAGGTGCTGCTTGGGCGTCGCGTCCTTGGACAGGATCGGGAAGCAGAAGTCCGACGGGCTGTTGTACTCGGGCCACCAGAACCAGTACGCCATGTTGGGCCGCTGCGACTCAGGCTTCGGGGTGGAGATGTCGGCGACAAAGGCCGAGTAGGCCTTTTCCACGATTTTCAGCTTCAGCCCTACTTGTTGCAGCTGGCTCTGCAGCACGAGTCCTGGCTCCTTGCGCCGGCCCGTGTAGAACTCGTACGTGAGCTGGGTGCCCGGCGCGACCCCTGCCTGCCGCAGCAGGGATTTCGCCTTCGCCACGTTGACGCCCGAGGAGTAGGTCCCCTGGGCGGCGTACAGCATCAGGTCTGGCAGGACGCTGTTCGGCCGGTCGAGCGTCCCCTTCATCACCGAGGAGACGAACTGCTCGTTCGGGAACAGCAGGTTCATCGCCTGCCGGGCCTGTGGCGAGGCGAGCGGCCCGTACGCGCCGAGGATGACATACTCCATCCCCAGCACCTTCTGGTTCCCGACGAAAATTCCGGGCTTGCCCCTGAGCGCTTCGGTGTCCTGCGGCGTCGAGGCGAAGGCGATGTCGAAGTCGCCTGACTCCATTCCCTCCCGGCGGCTCGAGTCCTCCGGGACCTGGCGAATGATGATCTTCTTGAAGTGCGGCCCGCTCCAGCCGCCCCAGTAGTTCGGGTTGCGCGTCATGACGATCTGATCGTTGGGCACCACGCTCTCGACCATGTAGGCGCCGGTCCCGGCAGAGTGCGACCCCAGATAGTCGTGCCCGTGGTTCTTCCCCTGCTTCTCCACATCCGGGTTCACGATGCCGGTGCCGTACTGCGAGGCGAGCAGCAGGTCGAACCGCGGCACGGGGGTGCCGAGATCCATCACGACCGTGCCCGGGTCCTTCACGACGATCTGCTTCCCGGGATCGGTGATGTAGGTGGACAGGGTCGAGCCGGCGCCGAGCTGCGCCGTGATGGTGCGGGCGTACGCGGCTTTCAGGGCGTTGCCATCGAAGGGTGCGCCGTCGCTGTACTTGACGCCCGGGCGCAACGCGAACGTCCACACGCTCTTGTCCGCGTTCGTCGATATTCCGCTGGCGAGCCAGGGCTTCGTCTCGGTGGCGCTGTTCCCTTTCATGCGCATCAGTGAGTCGTAGATCCCGAAGTTGGGCACGATGCCCGACAGCAGGAAGTACGAGGCCGGGTCGAAGTCGGACACGAACGCGTCCATCGCCACGACGAGCGTTTGCGGATCACGCTTCAGCGCCGGCCCCGCCCCGCCCTGTTTCACCGACGTGGGCGTCGAGCCACCGCACGCCGCGAGCACGCTGCCCGCCGACCCCATGGCCACCGCGCCCAAAGCTGTCCCGGTGGCGCCTCGAATGAACTGGCGGCGGCTGTACCGCCCGTCCCGGCTAGCTGTCATTGTCGCTCCGTTCCCGCATCAGTCGCCAAGCGCTGCCAGGCTCACATCTCGTACGGGAGGCTCACTGCGACCGTCGCGGTGAGCCGCTGAGGTGACGCCGGTGCCCAACGGAACCTGACGTCACCTATCGCTTGATAGGCAGAACAATTGAACGGCGAACCGTACTTTTGTGTCAAGACTGAATCTTCGGTGCCTAAGGGACGAAGCCGACGTCGAACGGCTGGTAGCCCTCGGCCACCCGGGGCCAGGGCCGGGCCTCCTCCCACACGGTGGCGAGGTCCAAGAGCAGATCGTCACGGAACCGGGGCCCGGTGACCTGCAGCCCGAATGGAAGGCCGTTCGGGAGGCGGCCGGCCGGAAGCGAAAGCGCCGGATGGCCGGTTGTGTTCTGGACCGAGGTGTTGTACACCTCGGCAGGTAGTTCCCCGACGTGATCGCTCGTGGACATGCGTCCTTCGGCCAGCCAGCCCTCGCTCGCGATCGTGGGTGAGAGCACGACGCCGTCGTCGCCGAGCAATTCGTCCAGCTCCCGGACGTAGCCGAACCGGCGCCGCCTCGCGGCTAGATAGTCGTCCAGCGTTACCCGGAGTCCCTCTTCCAGGAACCAGCGGGCGCCGGGATGCAGGCGGTCGAGGTTCGGTTCCACGACGCTGCGGCCGAGGGAGGCAACATGCTCGGCCGAGGCGACGACGAACCAGTCGGTGTCGGGGTTGCCCATGGCGAAGATCCGCTCCGGATCGAGCGGCTCGGCAGGAAGCGCGACAAGATCGGCGAAGGCCGCCACGGCCTCGTCGAACGCCGACTGGACCACGCCGGGCAGTGGGCCCCAGGGGGCGAACCGCGGTGCCGCGTACAGGCGGCCCGGACGGGGCGGCCCGCTGGGGGGCGAGAAGGGGAGCGCGGTGGGGTCGCCGGGAGCGGGCCCGGACTGCACGGAAAGCAGCAGTCGCAGGTCCGCCGCAGTGGTCGCGAGACAGCCGTCGGTGGAGTAATCGATCCAGTCCGGGATGGGCCGCCGGGCGATCACGCCGTTTGTGGGCTTGATGCCGG
>WNGG01003876.1_pt1 | contig 16829 bp, 14 predicted proteins | sample 5400661 | NCBI WGS metagenome assembly WNGG01 (sample SAMN13153372, study PRJNA577476) | soil metagenome | isolation source: 100 cm soil or saprolite under Garry oak tree replicate 1 | place: USA:California | collected 2016-06-15 | reverse complement strand
CCATTGCGCTCGCGGTCGAAGGGTCGGCTCGCCTCCTCGGGTACCGTAGTGTTGGGCGACAGGGCACGCATGTTGCCAAAAGTGCTCACGGCCAGGGGCGTGATGACCGCTTCGGTGCCGCCGGCAATCATGACATCGGCAGCGCCACGGCAAATCGTATGCAAGGCTTCGCCGATGGAGTGGGCGCCAGCAGCACAGGCCGTGACGCTGCTATTGTTCGGCCCGGTCGCCCCAAAACGTATCGAGACGTGGCCGGCGGCGAGATTCCCCAGCACCATAGCCGGGAACAGGGGAGAGACCCGATTCGGACCTTTCTCCAGGAGTGTGGTATGGACGGCTTCGAGCGACTCCAGACCGCCAAACGCCGTGCCAATGTACACGCCGACACGGTCAGCGGTGCTCTCCGTGATGGTCAGCCCCGCGTCTTGGATGGCTTCTTGACTCGCTGCCATAGCAAAATGGACAAAGCGGTCCGTGCGGCGCAAGTCACGTTTATCGAGATAGAGTTCGGGCGTAAAGTCACGCACTTCCCCAGCAATCTGTGCCGGATAATCGGTTGGGTCAAAGCGGGAAATTCTCCCTATGCCCGACACCCCATGACAGAGCTTGTCCCAGACGGTATCAATGCCGATACCCAGGGGAGTGACCGCCCCGAGTCCAGTGATAACCACACGTCGCTCCATGCGCCCCTCTCCCTATCCCTCTCCTAGGCTAGCCCTCGCGTGCCGCCCCAGTGAGGGATGCTGGACGTGAGAGCTGGTATGACCTCTGTGCATGTGCCCTCTACACAGAGAGCGCATAACAGTATAGCATGGGTGTCATGAGACACCAGCAGACTCTCGCACAGATAAGGAGTACACATGGGACCACATCTCACCCTGGCACGTGTGGAGCAATGCCTCCAACAAGGCAAAGCCGAGGCGGTGCGCTTAGTGCTGCGCACGGCAATTACCCCGCCAGTTTGGCGGGGTGGGTCACCACGCTCAGGCAAGCTGCGGTTGTATCTTCTGTATGAATGTCTCCATAGTCGCCAACGTGCTCTGGTGCGATTGCGTTGAGGTCTCGAATACTACATGCTCAACACCAATCTCCCGGAAGGCTCCAAGGGCATCGACGATCGCCCCGACACTCCCGCCCATAGGCATACGGGGAGGCCGCCCGGCGCGCGGGGGATAGGACAGCACCCGGTCAGAGACGCCCTCAATGGACAGCTCAGTGCGGGCGGAGAACACCGGTTGCCCCTGACGCCCGTGCTTGTCCCAGAGTTCCCGGAGGTGCGCGCAGCCTGGTGCCATGGCCGCCGCATTGAGACTGCTGGTATGCCAGCCGTCCCCGAGTTCGGCGACGCGCCGCCGCGCCCGGGCGCTATTGCCGCCGATCCAAATGGGCGGGGCTGGCTGTTGCACTGGGCGCGGCGATGCCTGCATATCCTCGTACTGGTAAAAGGTGCCCTGGTGGTGCACCACCCCGTGCGTCCAGAGATCACGGATAATGCGTAGGCTTTCATCGCTCAGGGCGCCACGCTCGGCAAAGGGCACTTTCAGGGCGCGAAACTCCTCTTCCATCCAGCCCACGGCGGCGCCGAAGATCAGCCGCCCATGCGACAGTTGATCGATCGTCGCCAGCATCTTGGCCACGATGATAGGATTGCGATAGGGCAGAATAAGTACACTCGTGCCCAAGCGCACCCGTGGCACGACCGCCGCCAGATGGCTCAGCAGCGCCAGGGGTTCGAGCATGTTATCACGATAGATGATGTCCATGGTACGTGGCACAAACAGATGGTCCGTCACCCATACCGAGGCAAAGTCCAACTCCTCTGCACTCCGCGCCACCCCGAGAATGCGCTCGATGTCCACCGGTTTGCCATAGTGCGGCACACAGATCCCGAACTCCATGCTGATCCCCCCTTCTCCTATTGTGTTGGGGAGCCTCACCCTGTGATAAAACCCTCTCCCGTAGGGAGAGGGAACTTGGGGCCTACTTGGCGGCAGCATAGGGCTTGCCCCAGCGGTCTTCATACACGATCTCGGCGAGCGATCCGCGTCCGACCGGCCCAAAACGTCCCATGGGATAACCAATCGGGAGAATGGCGTAGGAGTGGACACCGGGTGGCAAGCCGAGAGCCGCTTCAACCTCAGCCTCGTATTGCAGGTGCCGGGTGGTGAGGGTAGCGCCTAATCCCAGAGCGCGGGCGGCCAGCAGCATGTTCTGCACAGCAGGATAGATTGACGCCCCGGAGGAGCGTGTCGGTGTCGATGTGCCTTCATTGAGGCAAGCGACAATCCACACCGGGGCCTCGTGAAAGTGCTCCGTGAGATACTCGACGGCGTCATGCTGGCGGGCGTATCTCTCAGCGCTGGAGCCAGGGGGAGGAGCGCTGCTCCGATAGCGCGGCCCTACTACTTCGTCGAAGGCGCGTTTATAAAAGTGTTGTACGCGCTCTTTAATGGTGCGATCCTTAATGACCATGAAGCGCCAGGTCTGGCGGTTGCCACCATTGGCCGCGCATATCCCGGCTTCCAGGATCTTGTGGATCAGTTCGTCAGGCACCGGGTCGGGCTTCAGGCGGCGCATAGCCCGCGTGGTGTGGATAATGTCGAACAGGTCAGTACTTTCCGCCATAACATTCTCCTTCCAGAAGAGAGGACGTGTGATGCGTGCATATCGTAAACTATTATCCCGCATCACGCCATGCGCACGCGCCTGTACCGCGTATATGCAGAAAGGAGCAGACAATGCCTGATCTTACTTCACTGGCCGCCTCACTCGGAGCCCTGCTGAAAGCGCAAGGGCACACCGTCGCAGTCGCTGAGTCAGCCGCGGGGGGGTTGATTTCTGCCGCGCTGGTTGCAGTGCCCGGCGCTTCCGCCTATTATCTTGGTGGTGGCGTGGTCTATACCCAGGCCTCCAGGCGAGGCGTACTCCACATGCCGGATGAAGCGTACGCTGGCATGCGCGCTAGCACTGAGCCGTATGCCCTGCTCAACGCGCGCACCATTCGCGACCACCTGGGGGCGACCTGGGGCCTGGCTGAGACGGGTGCCAGCGGCCCCACCGGGAATCGCTATGGCGACGCGGCTGGCCATGCCTGTATCGCTGTGGCTGGTCCTGTCGAACGCACTCTCACCGTGGAAACCAGAGTGGCGGATCGCGAAGCGAACATGTGGATATTCACCAGGGCTGCGTTAGAATTGCTGGAAGCCTGTCTGAAGGCGCGCTAGTGCTACATAGCGGAAGTCTTCCACCCATTGCTTCCTCCGGAGCACACGCAAAATGCGAGAGATCCCCCCGCCAGTTTGGCGGGGGTAATTGCAGTGCGCAGCACTAGAGCCAGGCAACTCGATACGGGTGGCATCTTGCTCCTGTTCCAGCACCACCGGGTGGAGTCAGCCACCCGCACCAGGGGGCGCCCTGAGGCGACGCCCGAGGGTGGCTTCTCCTGTTGCCGACAGGGCATTATCCGCACGCGATTTGACGCGTCGCATGTATCCGACAATTCTGTCACAATGTTAACATTATTAACGGTGAGTCTACACAAAGATGGTCCCATGTGCCGCGGTCTGTCGCTTTGTTTCAACTCTAACCTCTTATAAAACGAGTCTATAGAGCATAAAACGTCTCTAACAAAGTGTTGCTGCAGTATTTGGCATTGTTCTTGCTCTATCGAGAATTGATGTCGGACATGCGACGCTTCCCATACACAGCAACAGGTCTCTCTGAGTAAAGGAAGGCGGTCTATGGCAATCATTCTGATCGAAGAAGTGCTGATGGGCTTAGATGACGTGCGAGATTCGTTGGCGCAAGCAGTCACAGTCTTGGAAGGGCTCGTCGAGGACATCCCTCCTACGCTGGGCGAGAACCTGCAGGAGGTGGTGGAGCAGACACTGCTCCTGCCTTTACAAGCCCGTGTTACGGTACTCGACAAGCTGTTGGATAAAGTGGCTGCCATGTCATAGCGCTAGCTGATCGGACCATTTCGGCCTTGCGCACGCTCCAGAAAAAATTGCCATGTCTGCGGCTGGCATGTCTGGAAGGCCATCCCCATGGGCTGGTATAGGCGCCACATTTTTCCCCGCATCATGGACCGCATCCTGCGGCGGCCAAGCTTTCAACATGAGCGTCGCCTGGCCCTCGCACCGGCCTATGGAGAAGTGCTCGAAGTGGGCTTCGGTACTGGCCTGAACCTGCCGCATTATCCCCCAACGGTGACCTCGCTGATCGCTCTTGACCCCATACTTGCTCTCCAGCCCCGTGTGGCCCGGCGTCTCGCCGCCGCCCCTATGCCCGTCACCTGCATCGAGGGTACGGCAGAAAGGCTGCCTTTTGAGAACGCCCGCTTCGATTGTGTCGTCACGACCTGGACGCTGTGCAGCATCCCCGATGTCGTCTGTGCTCTCTGGCACATACAGCGGGTGCTCAAACCTGGTGGAATCTACGTCTTCCTGGAACATGGTCGTAGTGACGACGCACGCCTGGCATGGTGGCAAGACCTCTACAATCCGCTGCACAAATGTCTCGCCGCTGGCTGCCACGTCAACCGCCCCATCGACACGCTCATTACCCAGAGCGGTATGCAGATCACCCAACTCGACTGTTTCTCCATGCCGAGCATGCCACGCCTGCTCAGCCGCATGTATCGCGGCGTAGCACAACCGGCGCGGCTATAACGTAGGACTCGCCTGGCGTGCCAGGAGGGTTGTGAGTGCCTCGGGTTCCGTCACCGGCAGTGAGCAGGTGAAGTTGTGACACACGTACACCGTCGCTTTGCCCTCCACCTGGGTTTTGCCGGCCAGCACATCACGGAGCAACGGGAAAGCGTCGAGCCCGGCCGCGGTATGCTGGGGATCAATCTGGAGCAGAAGCTTATTCGGGATGTAGTGCTGGTGGATCGCCTGCAGCATGGCCCGGGTATCCGCCGCCCCTGGAGTGCCTATGAGGACGATTTCCCTGGGTTTCTGCAGATAAAAATCCAGTGCTGTGAGCAGGCTGCCAAAGCCAAAAGACTGCTGCTCCATAGGCCGCCGAAAGAGCTGCAATACCTGCTCAGCATGCTGGAGATAGGCCGCCTGGCCCGTATAGTGATACAGACGCAAGAGATTCTTGGTGGCCACTGCAGTGCCTGAGGGGATGGCCTGGTCATAGGCCGACTTGGTCCGCTCGATGAGCGCTTCGTGGCTCTTCCCAGTAAAGAAAAATCCACCCTGCTCCGCGTCCCAGAACTCCTCCAGCATGGTGATGGTGAGCTGCTGCGCCAGAGCGAAGTATCCCTGATCGCAAGTCGTCTCAAAGGCATCGAGGAGCGCTGCGGTCAAGAAGGCATAATCGTCCAGATAGCCGTTGAACTTTGCCTGGCCGTCCTTGTACACGCTGAGTAACCGACCGTCCTGCAGCATACGTTCCTGCACGAAAGCGATCGTATCCTGCACCGCCTGCAACGCTTCGGCGTCCCCAAGGACGTTGTACGCCTGCACCATTCCCGAGAGCATCAGCCCATTCCAGGACATCAGAATCTTTTCATCCCGGAAAGGTTTTGCCCGCTGCTCGCGTGCCGCAAAGAGCACCGCCTTGGAGGCCTCAATACTCGCCGCCACTTCGTCAAGCGGCCGGTTGAACATGGTGGCGAGCTGTTCCAACGACACCGTCAGATGCAGAATGTTGTTGCCATGCTCCCAGTTCCCGGTCGCTGTAATATCGTAATAGCGGCAGAATAACCGCGAGGCATCACCAAGCAAAGCGTCAACTTCAGCCTTGGTCCAGACGAAGAATTTTCCTTCCTCCCCATCACTGTCGGCGTCCTGCGTCGCATAGAATCCGCCCTCGGGAGACAGCATCTCCCGCTTGATATAGGTCAGTGTTTCACGTGCCACACGGGCATACAGTTCGTCCCCGGTGATCTGATACATATTCAGATAGAGCGGCAAGAGCTGCGCGTTGTCGTACAGCATCTTTTCGAAATGTGGTACTAACCAGCGGTCGTCCACAGAGTAGCGGTGAAAACCCCCTCCGAGATGGTCATAGATACCGCCGCTGGCCATCTTGCGCAGGGCGAGCTTGCCCATATTGAGAAAATTTTCGTTGCCGCTGGCATGCCAGTAGCGCAAGAAGCATTCCAGATTGGCCGGATTGGGGAACTTGGGTTGCGTGCCAAAGCCGCCATGCACCATGTCAAAATTATTAGCCAGAGCCCGCGCCGCATTGGTGAGCAGGTCTGGCGTCAGGACTCCGGGGCTGGCTTCAAACGCCGCGAGTTTTTTCAGGCCATCCCGGATCTGCTGCACGCTCTGCGTCACTTCACCCGGCCGTCGGTGGTAGGCTTCGGCGACTGCGGTCAAAATCCGCGGGAACCCAGGGCGGCCATAACGGTCTTCAGGGGGGAAGTAGGTCCCGCCATAGAAGGGTTCTTGCGCCGGCGTGAGGAACATCGTGAGGGGCCAGCCCCCCTGGCCGCTAAGCATCTGCACGACGCTCTGGTAAATGTGGTCCAGGTCAGGACGCTCTTCACGGTCCACTTTGATGCTCACGAAGTGCTCGTTCATCAGTGCCGCGATGCGCTCGTCCTCGAAGGACTCGTGTTCCATCACATGGCACCAGTGACAGGCCGAATAGCCAATCGACAACAGGATTGGCTTGTTTTCAGCCCGTGCTTTCGCGAATGCTTCAGGCCCCCACGGAAACCACTCCACCGGGTTATGCGCGTGCTGGAGTAAATAGGGACTGGTTTCCTGGATCAGGCGATTGGAATGTTGTGCAGTCATGGTACACCCTTCTGCCTCCCTCCTCATCGTCTTGCGGAGGGCATGGCTGGTTGCTGCTGTGTGACACAGTGGATCGCCCCCAGGCCCCAGACCAGGGGCTCGCAGGGGATGCCAAGCACACGGCGATCGGGAAACACGGCCTGCAAAATCGCCAGCGCTTGCTGATCATGAGGATGGTCGTAGATTGGCACCAGGACGAGACCATTGGCGATATAAAAATTCGCATAGCTGGCCGGCAGGCGTGCGGACGCAGGTCCGACCTGGCCAGGCATGGGCAGAGGAATGACGCGTAAGGCATGGCCATCCCGATCCGTCGCGGCTTGCAGGCGTCGATAGTTCTCTTGCAAGACAGCGTAGTTCGGATCCTGTGGGTCCTCTTCGAGCCCACACACCACCGTCGTAGGACTGACAAAACGCGCCATATCATCGACATGCCCATCAGTATCGTCGCCGGCAATGCCCTGCCCGAGCCAGATAACCTGGTGCACGCCCAGGTAGTCACGTAAATACCGCTCGATGTCGGGGCGCCGTAAGCGCGCATTACGATTCGGATTGAGCAGGCACTGCTCCGTGGTCAGGCAACTCCCACGGCCGTTCACGTCGATCGAGCCTCCTTCCAGGATGATACCGGGTACAAAGTGGGGTACTCCGAGGAACGCAGCAATCTGCTGTGGCAAGTCGTTGTCGGGCAGGAGATCGAGATACTTGCCACCCCAGGCGTTGAATTCCCAATCGTTCAGAGCCAATGGCTGTGACGCTCCAGATGCCGCAGTCAGAAAAATTGGACCGCTGTCACGCAGCCAGGTATCGGCAGTACGCCACTGGTGCATGACGACACGCGCCGACGTCACCCCACGGACGTGGAGCCGCTGCTTGACCTGTGCCGCGGTTGCCGCATCGTTGACCAGGAGATGGACAGTTTCGTGCTCGTGCAAAGCGGCAATCATGCAGAGAAAAATGTCTTGCACCTGTGCGAGTTGGTCTGGCCAGGTAATCGTATTATGAGGCCACGCCAGCCAGGTAGCGGCGTGTGGCTCCCACTCTGCTGGCATATGGTAGCCCAGTGCGGCAGGGGTATTAGGTGTCATGATCGAGAAACCTGGAGGTCAGAGCACCGTACACATCAATGCGCCGATCCCGCAAAAACGGCCAGTGCTGACGCATCGTCGCTACGGCTGCCAAATCGCAGGTGACGAGGAGGGTCGCTTCGGCGTCGTGGGCGGCACGGGCCAGCAGTTGCCCGTCGGGAGCAGCCATGAAGGAAGCGCCCCAAAAAGTCACATCGTTCTCACGCCCCACCCGGTTCACTGCCGCGACGTAGACCCCATTGGTCACGGCGTGACTGCGTTGGACCAGTTCCCAGGCCTCGTGCTGGGCGTGCGCGACCTCCGGGCGTTCGTGCTGATGCCAGCCAATGGCACTGGGGTAAAACAGGATGTCGGCACCCGTTAGGGCCGTAAGCCGTGCCGCTTCCGGAAACCACTGGTCCCAACAAATGAGCACCCCAATCGTCCCATAACGCGTCGTATAACTCCGGAAGCCGAGATCCCCAGGCGCAAAATAAAACTTTTCGTAGTACGCCGGATCATCGGGGATATGCATTTTGCGGTAGATCCCGAGTTGTGAGCCATCGGCATCGAAGATCACCGCGCTGTTGTGGTACAGGCCCGGTGCCCGTTGTTCGAAGACGGGCACAATGAGGACGATCTGTAAGGCTGCTGCCAGCGGTCCCAGCACTGCGGTCGTCGGTCCGGGGATGGGCTCTGCAAAGCGAAAATGCGCCGTATCTTCCGTCTGACAAAAGTAGCGTGAGCGAAACAGTTCTTGCAGACAGACGATCTGCGCCCCCTGCGCCGCGGCAGCGCGCACCTGCACCACGGCACGCTCGAGGTTGACCTCCGGCTCAGGCTGCGCCTGCATTTGGAGTAAACCAACCGTGACCGTCTGGGATGTGTGTGATGCAGTCATACGGGTATCATTCCTACACGGCCTCCTGCTCTCCTCGCAAGAGGCATTGTGCCTTCTCCCTCCGGGAGAGGGTTTTAGTGGGGGTGAGGGTCCCCAGAGCCTACGTATAACGTACTCTCATCTTGGCGGCATTATAACAGCCCACGACGGCTTCATGCTAGCCGCTACCAAGTCCTCCGTAGAGTCCCTGGCTTCAGCCATGGGGATATAAGGAGGTTGCCCCTGCGGGGCAACAGGTTTTCCTCTTGTATAGGGAACAATAAACTAGCTATACTTTGTGCAGTCTGTAGACGTACTCCGTATACGGATATGGGCAAAGAGCCCATGATGTTTGACAAGTGAACATAGCTGGTTCCAGGGACAAAACGATCCCTGGGTAAAATGTTCATCGTCATGTGTCCAGCACATGTGCGAAGTATCCTGGTAATAGCCAGGTAGTTCGAGAGGACACCTCGCAAGTAGCTCGGGTATGCCCGAGAAGCCCCTGGCTTTAGCCATGGGGAGTGTCACACAGGCCAGGTCTCCTGCCGATAGGCCATGTCCCAGAACAGGTATTCGTAACGGCAACTGTCCACAAACAGGCGTAGCAGACGCGTCTGTTCGGCTGCTGCGGCATGGTTGGCCAGACGCTCCAGCAGGTCGCGCAACCAGGTCGCCAACTCCCCAAACTCCGGGGCAGCATACATACAGATCCATTCGCCATACAACGGTTGCGAGGCTGGCACACCCTGGGCTGCCAGGCGCTCGCCGATATCACTGTAATCCCACATGCAGGGCAGCAATGCCGCGGTAATCTCGGTCAGCGAGCCGGCATACGCCGTGGTCAGGAGGTGCTGCGTATAGCTCCGTGTGCTGGGGGCTGCCTGCGTGGCTTCTAACTCGGCGACGCTAATACCAAACTGTGCCGCAAAACTCCGATGCAGCGCCATTTCCGTGTTGAGGGTGGCGTGCAACAGTGCCGCAAAGCGTCCCATCGTCTCCAGGTCGTCCGCCTTGGCTACCGCCAGTGCCAAGACGCGGCAGTAGTCAATCAGGAACACATAGTCCTGACACATATAGTAGCGAAATGCCGCCAGTGGCAGCGTGCCGTCACCAATACCAGTGACAAATGGGTGTTGAAAGACCCGTTCACGCACTGCTGCAGCCTGTTGACGCAACTGCTCGGTAAAACGCATGTCCCCCTCTCCTTGCGCACTCCCTGACCCCGTGGCGCTCTCCAGAGCGCCTCCATGCGGGGCAACAGTGCCGCAGAGTGTACACTATCTCGGCACAAAAATCTGGGGTCGTCCACGCACACCACACGGCAGAGCGTGGGCTCTGACAGGAGGACAGACACGCTGCCTCTGTCCCCTCGCGCCATAGGTCTTGAGCCTGTCTACTCATTCGGTATATGATGCCACCATCGCACACGACGATAATGGGAGATAGGAGACGGCAGAGATAGCAGCTGGCAGCGCAAGTACGCCCGTCTCCTCTCCCCTCTCTCCCATCTCCCATCAAGAAAGGGCACAACGATGATTTTGGAAGGGAAAGTAGCCGCGGTGCCTGGCGGCGGGAACGGTATTGGCCAGGAAGTGAGCAAGCTGCTAACTCTGGAAGGCGCCAGGGCGGGGTGCTGCGCACGGCTAGTTGCCCCGCCAAACTGGCGGGGCCAAGTGCGGTACGCAGTACGCAGCACTAATGGTTGTGGTACTCGTGCGCTATCGTCGGCACAGGGGCGCCATGGTCGCTGCCGTGCTGTAAGGCATACCACTGCTCGGCAAAGCGCCGCAGTTGGGCGTCCACACGCCCATTCACCGAGTCCGGTGGATACCACGCTCCGGCGCAGCGCTCGCCGACCGCCACGCCGGTGAGGATGGCGAGGCCAGCATCAATATGCGCCACGGGATAGAGATGAAATTGCCCGGCGCCGATGGCGGCAATCACATCCTCGCGCAGCATCAAATCATCGACATTTTGCGGCGGTAAAATCACTCCCTGCGTTCCACTTAACCCTTGCAGACGACAGACATCAAAGAAGCCTTCGATTTTCTCGTTAATCCCGCTGATAGGCTGGAGCTGGCCTTTTTGGTTCACCGAGCCAGTGACAGCAATACCCTGATCCACTGGCAGATTCGCCAGACTGGACAAGAGGGCGTAGATTTCGGCGGCCGAGGCGCTATCCCCGGCAATGCCCTCGTAGGACTGCTCGATACACAGGCTGGCGCTGAGGACCAGCGGTTTATCCTGGCCATAGGCGTGGCGTAAGTACCCACTGAGAATGAGCACACCCTTGTTGTAGGTGGCATCACCGAGGTCGACTTCACGCTCGATGTTCACCACCCCGGTATCCCCCATCGACGTCTCTGCCGTGATGCGTATGGGACAGCCGAAGGCATAGTCCTCTTCCAGTTCGTACACCGAGAGCCCATTGACCTGCCCAACAATAGCCCCGCGCGTGGTCATGAGCAGAATGCCTTCGTCGATCAGTTCGCGGAGTTTTTCTTCAACCATATTGACGCGCTCGAAGCGTTCACGCAGTGCCTGCTCCACCGCCGTACGCGCCACCGTGGTTGCCCCAGCCTTGCCAGCCCAGTAATCGGCTTCGCGCACGAGGTCCGCAATGACATCCAGACGCGCGCTGAGCTTATTTTGGCGCCCAGCCAGGCGCACACCACATTCGATAACGGCCGCGACGGCGTCACGCTCGAAGGGACGCAGGTGCTCCGCCTGACAGATACGGCTGATAAAGCCGGCATACTGCATGATCCTATGCGGCTGACGGGGTATCGCCAGATCAAAATCGGCCTTGACTTTGAACAGGCGCTTGAACGCAGCGTCTTCATTCACGAGGCCATAATACAGCTCTTCATCGCCCAACATGATCACCTTCACGTCACACGGGATGGGCTCAGGTTTCAACATTGTGCTGGGGACGAGCGAGAGGTGATCAAAGGTTTGGATTTCCGCTTGACCATAGCGCAAGGTGCGTTTCAGCGTCGCCCAGACGAGTGGCTCCGTCAGCGCATCGAGCGCATCGAAGACCAGGTAGCCGCCATTGGCCCGATGCAGCGATCCGGCCCGAATGCCCATGAAGTCGCTGCGCCACACGCCACCGTATTCGAGAGCAGGCTCAATAGTACCAAAGAGATTTTTGTAGGTTGGAGAGGTCTCAAAGATGACTGGCACGCCCTGGGTATCCGTGTTGTCGACAATGATGTTGACTTGATATTCGTGGAACGGATCCTCTTCGTACAGCGCTGGTGGAGGTACGGATGGTGCGGTCTCTTTGTCAGGGGCTGTGGTGGCAGTGAGAAAACGCTCGAGGTCTTCGTTGCACGCCTCCTCAACCTCCTGAAAATACTGCTGCACCTCAGGATCGGTGAACGGCGCCGCGGCATGCACCACGGCTTGCCGGATCAGCGGGCGTACGAGCGCACGTTGCAGTGTGCGCACGGCCTCATCAGCCTCCTGCTGCAGGCGCTGGACTGTAGCAAACATCTGACTCAAATCAGCATGGAGCGTGGTATATTGCGCGTGTAACTGCCTATAGCGCTCTTTAGGGAAATGCCCGGTTTCCAGACGTCGTTCGAGTTCTGCGAGAGGCGTTAGGCGGCCTTCGAGAACTGGCGCCAATTCCGGGACCAGCTTGCGGTCGGCATCGTGCCAGAGGAGTCCAAAATGCGGCGCCAGGCGCTGTTCACATTGCTCCAGGAGGCGCTGTTCACGGCGCTGTGCCTGCTGCAGAAGCTGCGCTTTGCGCTGTTGGAACTGCTCGCCAGCGCACAGTGCCGGGAGGCCCTGCTTGAGCGTCGCGAGGAGTCCCTCCAGGGCTTTCTTTAAGACTGTGCCTTGACCGGCCGGCAGCGTAAGCAGACGTGGACGTTCAGGATGTTTGAAGGCGAACACATAACACAAATCCGGTGGCGCCGTACCCTGTGCCTGGCGGGTGGACAGCAGTTGCTGCACGGCAGTCAATCTCCCAGTGCCAGGCATGCCACAGACATAGATATTGTACCCGGTACTGGCTATCTCTACACCTAGCTCGAGTGCCTTTTGAGCGCGCTCTTGGCCAATAATGCCCTCGAGCGGGGTCAGATCGGCGGTGGTATTGAACGAGAAACTCTCTGCATCGCAACGCCAGCGGAGCTTTTCCAGGGGCACTTCCGGGAAGGACGACGTGTCCTGCATGCGGACTCCTCTGCCATGGCCTGGCAGGACGTATAACGCACCTGCACACGATACAACCAATGGTGACGCGTTTGCTGCCCTCTGTCAACCTCTGCCGGCCAGCCACAGATGAGTGCAGCCCGGTGTGGTCGGTCACGCTTCCACCAGGGGCACAGGTATGCGGTGGATGGCTTGCCACTGCTCAGGGTCATGTCCATAGAACAGCGTCGCACCTTGCCTATCCCGTAAGTGCCGCAGCGTCGCCAGCGAACGCGACATGGTGTCAGCATGCCAGAGCACCCGTGGCAGGACGTCCCGGTCGAGATTTTCTTTGGTGTAGCACGCATCGGCAGTGAATACCATCTGCGTGTCCTTACTGACCCGCACAAGCAACGACTGATGCCCAGGCGTATGGCCATAGGTGGGGATGAGGATCACCTTGCCATCACCGAACACATCGTATTCCCCGTCGACGAGCTGATAGCGCAGCGGGTGGTCAAAGTCGATCACGCTCGGACTATAGCTCGCCACGCCGCCGGGGCGCCGTGCCGCCGCCATTTCAGGTTTTTGCACCAGAATTGTCGCATGCGGGAAAAACTCGTTGCCACCGCAATGGTCAAAGTGCAAATGGGAGTTGACGACATACGTGATATCGTCCGGTTGCAGCCCTGCCCGGGCGAGCTGGCTGACCACGTCATCACCCACCTGCGAACGGATGCGAATCCGTCGTGCGCGCTCTTCCCCCATACGGCCAATAGGATCGGTCAGAGTCTGACAGTGCACACCCGTGTCGAAGAGCAGCCGACCCTGTGGGTGGACCACGAGATAACTCGACACGGGTACCGTCCAGGGCATGCCTGGAGTGAGATCGGACAGCATACTGGCACGGTCCAACTCCAAATACCCAACGCACAGGGCATAGATCTGTACCATCGCTCACCTCCGTCAGTCTACACGCTCAGCGTACGTCACACCGTAGCATTTCGACGTCCACAATTCTCCCCCTCCTAATTCCCTCGGCGATGCATCTGCACATGCTGATACATTCCCTCGATGTTCAGTGGCAGCATCTGCTCGTAACCACTCCATTTGGTGTATTTCTCCAGCTTGATCAACCGCTTCATGTCATCCAGGGATTTCCCTTCGCGGGCGTACTTAATGACTTCGCCTCGGAGGTCTTCGAGGTAGCCGCGAAACAGACGCACGTGATAGATATCATACGACGACAAAGGTTGAAAGCCATGAGGCCTTGGGTAAGAATTTAGCAGCATCACCCGTCACTTTCCCTCAGGAGACTCCCATGGCTGCCAACGTAGAGCAGACTGTACACCAGATACAGCACGATTGCCAAAATCTGCTCAAGAGAGTGGCTCCTATGCGTAGAGTCTTGCGGTTTGGCATCGTCCTACAGCTTGGCATGCTATTGGGCCTGCTCAGCTTTGTGCGTTCTATGCCGGCGGAGCCGAAAGTCTATACTGTCGATCCGGCCCGCAGCGAACTCGTGGTGCAGCTCTTTAAGACCGGCATTGGTGGGCCGTTGGCACACGACCATGTGGTCCGCGCCACGCAATATACCGGACAGATCCAGGCGGACCTGGCCGATCCGACAAAGAGCGTCATTACGGTAGAAGTGCAGACCGCGGCTCTGCAGGCCGATGAACCGACCTTGCGTCAGAAATATGGGCTGACCAAGCCACTGAGCGAGAAGGACCGACAGGACGTCCAGGCGCACATGCAGGGGTCAGAGCAACTGGACGTCGCGCGGTATCCGACCATCCGGTTTCGCTCCACTCAGATCACACAGCAGGCGGAAGGACAGTATACCGTCACGGGCAATTTGACGCTGCACGGGGTGACCCAGGCTGTGACGTTTCCCGTGCAAGGTAAGGCGCAAGCTGGCTTTCTGCATGGCTGGGGCTCATTCCGCTTGCTGCAGAGCCACTTCGGCTATAAACCCTACAGTGCCTTTCTCGGGGCCATTAGAAACCAGGATGAGGTGATGCTGCACTTTGATATTGTCGCCGGACCGTGAGTCAGGAGCACCGGTGCGGTCACATCGTGAGGGCGCGGTAGAGCATGGGCAGCCGGGCAGGCAGCAACGCTATCTCATCCAACACCTCATAGCCCAGGTCGCCGCACATCGCCTGCAGTCTTGTCGCTGCCGACGCCATTCTAGCAACGCGCTCTCCGAGGATCAACAACCGTCCGATTCGTGCATAGAGGGCTTGAGAAATTTGCCGACATCGGCAATATTACTCCCGAAGGAGGATCTCATATGCCCGAACTACTCGAATCCCACGTCGATCTCGCTATCCTCTCGAAGGAGGAGCGCCTGGCCCGCATGCGTCATTCGGCGGCCCACGTCCTCGCCGAGGCCATGCTCGAGCTCATGCCCGATGCCGAGCTCGGTATCGGGCCGCCTATCGATACCGGCTTTTACTACGACTTCCGCCTGCCCCGCCCGCTCACGCAGGACGACCTCACCTGGCTCGAGGAGCGCATGCGCACGTCCATCAAGCGCCACCATACCTTCCAGATGGCGGCCATTACGCGTGCCGAAGCCGAAGACCGCTGGCATAACCAGCCCTTCAAGCTCGATCTCCTCAAGGACATCGAGGACGGCAACATCACCCAGTGCACGCACGCCGCCTTCACCGACCTCTGCCGCGGTGGGCACGTGAACCACACGGGCGAGATCCCGGCCTTCAAGCTCATGAGCATTGCTGGCGCCTACTGGCGGGGCAGTGAGAAGAACCCGATGCTGCAGCGCGTCTATGGCGCCCTTTTCGAAACACAGGCAGAACTTGAAGCGTATGAGCACCAGCTCGAGGAGGCCCGTCGCCGTGACCATCGCCGCATCGGCCGCGATTTAAAGCTCTTCGACATTGTCGATGACGTGGGTCCTGGCCACGTCCTCTGGCTACCGGCCGGCGCCACCATCCGCCGCGAGCTGCAACGCTGGATCGAGGATCTCGAAATCGAGCGTGGCTACCAGCATGTTGTCACACCCGCGGTGGCCAAACGGGAACTCTACGTAAAGTCCGGCCACTGGGACCACTTCCGCGACTCTATGTACCCGGTGATGGAGCGCGAAGGCGAGGAGTACGTCCTGCGCCCGATGAACTGCCCCAGCCACATCATGGTGTACACGGGTGCCCAACACTCCTACCGCGAGCTGCCCATCCGCATCGCGGAGCTGGGCAACATGCATCGCTGGGAGAAATCCGGCCAGCTCACGGGCATGAGCCGCGTGCGCATCATGACGCTCAACGACGCCCATATCTTCTGCGCTGACACCGCCCAGGTGGAGCAGGAGGTTGAGGGTGTCCTACAGCTGATGGAAGAGGTCTACGGTGTCCTGGGCCTGAAAAACTATACGTACCGCCTCTCCCTGGGCGACCCCAACGACCACGAGAAGTACGTCAACAATCCGCCGATGTGGGAGGCCGGCGAAGCCCTCCTGCGCCGCGTCCTGCAGAAGGTCGGCCTCGACTTCTACGAGGCTGAGGGCGAGGCCGCGTTCTATGGTCCGAAGATCGATGTGCAGTTCAACACCGCCCAGGGCAAGGACGAGACACTCGTCACCGTGCAGGTTGACTTCCACCTCCCGGGCCAGTGCCAGCTCGAGTACGTCACGGAGGATGGCGGCCGGGCCCAGCCGATCATGGTCCATCGGGGCGTCATCTCGACCATGGAGCGCATGGTGGCCCTGCTCATTGAGGAATACGAAGGCAACTTCCCGCTCTGGCTCTCGCCCACGCAGGCCATGGTCATCCCCATCGCGGATCGCCACATGCCCTACGCTCAGGAGGTCGCCGCACAGCTCAAGGCCTGTCGCCTACGCGTCGAAGTGGACAGCCGGAGCGAGCGTATGAACGCCAAGATCCGCGATGCTCAGCTGCGCAAGATCCCCTACATGCTCGTGGTCGGCGACCGCGAGGCGGCGGCGCAGGC
>WNGG01003875.1_pt1 | contig 16830 bp, 17 predicted proteins | sample 5400661 | NCBI WGS metagenome assembly WNGG01 (sample SAMN13153372, study PRJNA577476) | soil metagenome | isolation source: 100 cm soil or saprolite under Garry oak tree replicate 1 | place: USA:California | collected 2016-06-15 | reverse complement strand
GGGAAGAAAGAGGCGATGACGCGACAGTCCAAGACATCATCGCGGCAATCTCTACCTCGGTGGTTAGTCTACGTGGGGGACCACCAGCACGGGCCCTAACGACCAGAACGCGCGCGTTGCGATTCATGCGACTCCCGCAGCCGGGCCATCTCACGGACTGGCAAGCCGCGCGAGCGCTTGCTCCATCCGGTTCAGTCCCTCGGCCAGCCGCTGTCTTCCAACGCATCCGCTAATCCGGAGGTAGTTGCGCCCGGATCGGCCAAAGTTATGCCCGCTGATGACTGAAATTCGCGCTTCCTTGAGAAGGTACTCCGCCAGTTCCCATGAAGGAACGCCAAACTCCACACGCGCGAAGAAGAAATAGCAGCCCACCGGACGATGGACGCGCACATTGGGCATTCTGTTTAGGCGATCCACGGCGAAGTCGCGGTCACGCTCGAGATCCACGACCACCTCGCGCAGCCAGGCGTCGGTCGGCCCCTTCAAGATAGCCATCGCCGCCCGCTGGCTCAGCGATCCGACCGCCTGAATGGACAATCGGATGACATTGTACACATGATCCATGATCTTCGCCGGTCCTACCACGTAGCCAATCCGCATGCCCGAAAGGGAGTAGGCCTTGGAAAACGAGAATGCCGTAATCGTCCTCTCCGCCATCCCTGGCAGCGAAGCGATGGAAAGATGTGGCCTCCCATCGAACACAAGCTTTTCGTATTCTTCGTCGGAGAAGATGAAGAAGTCATGCTCCTGCGCCACTTCGGCGATTGCCTCGAGATCCTCCCGCGTGTACAGGTAGCCTGTAGGATTGTTGCCACAGGAGAAGCAAAAGAGCTTGGTTCGCGGCGTGACGCGACGTCGCATGTCATCTGGATCAAACACCCAACCGTCCGGCGTGTCCCGAAGGAGCACCGGGATTGCATTCCCACCATACGTACGGATCAGCGGCTCGAAGCAAGCATAGTCAGGCTCGATCAGAAGTACATCGTCCCCGGGATTCACGAGAACGCGCATCGTACCGTCAATTGCGAACTCGGCTCCAATGGTGGGAAGGATCTCCGTCGCCGGGTCCGCCGCGATCTTGTTCTCGCGGGCAAGTTTCTCTGAGAGGGCCAAACGGAAATCCTCGTCACCCCGCACACCAGGGTAGTGGAAGTGGCCTTCATCGACCGCGCGCCGTACGGCCTCCTTAACGAAATCCGGCGGCTGTCGATGAATTTGCCCGCCAGCCGAGAGATTCACTACCCCTTCCACGCCATGGCCCAGATCGCTCAAGCGGTGGGAAGTCAGAATCGGACTGGCAAGCCCTTCCTGCTCGTATTCCAGCAACAGCGAGTCGCGCGCCCTCTGTGCGAGCCAACCTGATGCCGCTGAGCGACGAAAGCGATCCTGACGGTCCTCCACCTTCAGCACGGGCACACCTCCTCAGAACTCTCGGTCATGCTTTGACGGGAGGCTTCGAAACTGCCGTCCTCTCGAATTCTCTAGCGAATCCGGCAATATAGTCCGCCAGGCGGTTGATCGTTTCCTCACCCCTTCGCCGGAGGTCATCGAGGACACTCTCGCTCACTTCTGGTGGACTATCGACATCTATCTCCCAGGCATCCACCGGGATGATGATTGGTCCGCCGTTGTATTCGAAGTCGGTGAATCCCAGGGGCTTGATCTTCTCGCCAAACGGCTTGCTGAATGTGGGGGTCGAGCCCCACTCTCCGCGGTATCCACCCGGCCTGACATCAGCGACCTCCTTCCCCCCGATCGCAAGGGCAACAGCGAACTCGGCCATATAGCTGCCCTTTGGTTCCGGCCAGAGATCCGGCATGAGCTTTTTCCCGATCGTCCACCACTCGACAATCACGGTTAGCATTCCAAATTCCCTGGCGGTTCGCCCGGTTCGTAGCAGCACTTCCCGGTTCCCACCATGGCCGTTGAGGAATATGATTTTTCTGATTCCGTTACGATAAAGGCTCCGGCAAATGTCGGTATAGTACCCTTCCAAGACATGCTGACTGATGGCGATCGACCCGGGATACTCCCGCATCTTATCGTTTTCTCCATATGCGACGACCGGCAATGTCACCAGACCAGTTCTCTTTCCCACTTCGTCCGCGAGCCTTTCGACGGAGCTGCTGTCGATGCTGATCGGGGTTGGGCCATGTCCGTGAAGGGTGCCTACCGGCAGGATGACAGTATCGGACCTCTTGAAGGCCTCTTCAGCCTCCTTCCAGGACATATCCCAGAGACGATGTTTCTTCATCCAAACGCACCTCCCCCGAGGAACGGCAGGCGACAGCGAGCTGCTGCACCGGTGAGACAATTACGACAGGTGAGAACGCCCGGAAGGCGCGTTCCGTATGGGGTTCTCGTCTAGAGGTGATCGGCGCTACCTTCCCGCTGCCTAGGGCGCAGTCGTCTGAAATGCTTTGGTGAGGCGTTGGTCCCAGCGGCAAGCGCTGGAAGGAGGCTTGTGGCTCGCGTAATCCGTTTGCCTTCAGTTTGCATTACACGGGCCAACTGCCCTCTACTGAGGCCAACCCAACCGAACCAAGCCGAAAGATGCCGACATCAGAAACTGCAGACTAGATTCGGGTTTTTCCATCCAGCCTACGGTTTCGTAGTCTCCGGTATTTTGATGCTTCATCGAATTGCACGGAAGAGGTTTATAGTATACCACGAAGCGAAATGTCAACCTCAAGGAAGCGCAGGGCGGCGCGATAATCTGCCGATATCGGTCACGGGCTCGACAGGCGGGGTTAAGTACGAGATTGAGTTCCAAGGTGCGGCGGTGGAGATCCCGTTGCCAAAGCAGCACCAGATGGCTGTTTGGGTACTGGGACCGATCTAGACCTGCAACCGAGGCTTCGCGGGAGAAGGACGAGGCAGATGCTCCCCCGCGTCGTGCCGTATCTTGTCTACTTCATCGGCCGCCATTTTCAAACTGTACCGCTGCCGGTCCACGGTCAGCGGTCGGGCTATGATCACATCTGGAGTGGGCCATTGCGGAGGGGGTGATGACGCGCTAAATGCCTTTTGTCGTGACTGGGTGGACAAATCAGCAGGAGGTGCATCGATGACAAAACGGCTCGTGTTGTTAGTGGCTGCGGTCTTGGCGGGGCTGATGTCCATTGGTCTGCAAGGGTATCCGAGCACTGTCGGGGCGATGATGAAGACGAAGGTTGTCTTCGCGACCACGGCCGACGCCATCACACTCGACCCCGCATTCATTTCATCCACACACGAACGCATCCTTTCCTTGTACCCATTTGATTACCTCGTGACGATTGGTCCAGACGGTCGATACGGTCCCGCGTTGGCGGAATCCTTTAGACAACTGAACCCGACAACGTGGGAATTCAAGCTCCGCAGGGGCGTCAAGTTTCACAACGGTGAGCCATTGACGGCAGCTACCGTCAAATTTACATACACCCGAGTTCAGAACAATCCTAAGAATCCCAACCAGGGCGAGCTCGTTACCTTCCAAGACATCCAGACCGTTGACGATCACACACTGCGCTTTGTCACCACGAAGTTCGATGCGGTGTTCATGCTGCGTATCCTGAAGCAACCAATCGTTCCGATGGGATACATCAAAGAGAAGGGGGATGACTATTTCGGCGAGCATCCCGTTGGAACCGGCCCGTACGTCTTCAAAGAGTGGGTCAAGAACGATCATACCACCTACGAAGCCAACCCCAATTACTGGGGTGGCTCTGTGCCTGTAAAGACGGTCGTCTTCAAGCCGGTCCCCGAGTACTCGACTCGTGCGGCTCTCTTGCGAACCGGCGAAGTCGATTTCATCGACGATGTGCTCCCAGATCAGGCTGCGGCGCTGGCAAAGGAAACGGGGATCAAAATTCACAGCGGTACGACATTTCGCAGCTATATGGTGATACTGCGGTCAGATCGGGCGCCGCTCGACAGCAAGGAACTGAGGCAGGCTCTGAACTACGCCACCAACAAGGAGAGTATCGTCAAGAACATTTTCCGGGGATACGGTGTCATCAACGACGGACAAATCCTCACCCCCGGGCAGATTGGGTACAATCCTGGTCTCAAGCCCTACCCGTACGATCCCGCCAGGGCAAAGGAACTTCTATCGAAGGCGGGCTACCCGAATGGGTTTCAGGGCACCTTCATGACACCGAGCGGGCAGTTTACGTTAGACAAAGAGATGGCTGAGGCGATCGCAGCTCAGCTGGGCCGGGTAGGTGTACGGCTCAAGGTTCAGCCAGTTGAGTACAGCGTGTACACCTCAATGCAGATGCAGAGCAATTTCCCGGAACTGAGCATGCTGGCGTTCGGGGCGTCCTTTGATGGCGGCGAGGCGTATGAGCGTGCGTACGTGTCTGGCGAACCATGGCTCGCAGGGCTATACTTCAAGAACCCGGAAGTTGACAGCCTATTGAAGGCGTCGGTCAACATCGTAGACCCGAGGGAGCGCGACGCGGCTGTTCGCCGGGTTGGGGCGATTGTCCGCGAAGAGGCACCGCTGATTTTCCTACATAGTCTGGTGAAGATTTATGCTGCACGCGACGGGGTACCGTTCAAGGCGCGGCCGGACCTTCGAGTCATCTTCTACCCATACCCAGGGAATGAGGAAGCGTTCCAGCGTTAATGACAGGCGACCGGGGAGGGCGCCCGCAGGATGCCCTCCCCGGTTGGCCGTCTGGCAACTGCGTTAGCCCCAAACGGGGAGGCTAGGTAACGTGTCGGCGTTCTTCCTCCGACGACTCGCACAGTCCGCGTTCGTCGTCATGGGTGTTTCGGCCCTAGTATTCGGATTGACATTTCTTGGCGGTGATCCCGCGGTCGTGCTCCTCCGAGGAGATTCGAGCCTCGGGAGGCGAGATATCGAGGCATTTCGCCATGAAATGGGGTTTGACCAACCAATCTACGAGCAGTATCTGCGTTATCTTTCGCGGGCCGCTCGCGGTGATCTGGGCAACTCGTTGTGGCAGCATCGACCTGCACTCGGTCTAGTTGTTGACCGTGTGCCGGCCACTCTTGAGTTGACGGCTGCTGCGCTATTGGTGTCGCTGATTATCGGTGTGACCGTCGGGATTGTTGCCGCATTGAAACGCGGCAGCGTGTTCGACTCGTTGGCGACCATGGCCGCCGTTGCGGGAAATAGTATGCCCGTCTTCTGGTTAGGCATCGTGCTGATTCTCACTGTCTCGGTATGGCTGCGTTGGCTCCCGGCATCCGGGCGCGGTGGCCTCGATCGCCTCGTCTTGCCAGCCTTTACATTGGGCGCGTATTCGGGTGCCATCATTGCACGCCTCTTGCGCTCGAGTTTGATCGAGGTTCTAAGCAAAGATTATGTCCGCACCGCAAGAGCCAAAGGGCTGCGGGAGCGGGCCGTGATCTATCGCCACAGCTTGAAGAATGCGGCACTACCGGTTGTGACCGTGTTCGGGCTGCAGGTGGGTACTCTTCTCGCAGGTGCGATCATTACCGAGACCGTGTTCGCTTGGCCGGGGATGGGACTGCTGGCAATCCAAGCGGTGCGTGATCGAGATGTTCCTGTGGTGCAGGCGTTCGTGATTATCGCGGCTGTAGTCGTGCTTATCGTGAATCTGGGTGTTGATCTTGCATACGGATACCTTGACCCCCGAATTCGCTACTCATAAGATAGCCCGCGCCGCGCCTCCCGCCGCGCTGCGACCGCAGGCATGGGGACGACAACCACGATCCGCATTCGCCCGGGCGGCCCTAAACAATGCCGGGTTCTTGGTCTCGGTTGCAATTCTTATGATGGTGTTTGTGTCGGCGCTTCTTGCTCCAATCCTCGCGCCCCATGACCCGGCGGAGCAGGATCTAGAGGCTCGACTCGTCGCGCCATTTTGGGCCGCCGAGGGGACGTCGCGTCATCCTCTCGGCACTGATGCACTCGGCCGAGATCTCCTCAGCCGGATTGTCTACGGATCGCGCATCTCGTTGTTTGTGGGATTCATGTCGGTAGCTCTGCAAGGCGTTATCGGCGTAACGGTGGGATTAACAACCGGATATTATGGCGGGCGATTCGACGCCGTTGTGATGCGGTTCGCGGACATACAATTGGCCGTTCCATTTTTCGTGTTGGCGATCGCAGTCATGACGGTTCTTGGACCCGGTTTGCGAAACGTCATACTTGTCCTCGGCATCACTGGCTGGATTCTCTACGGGCGCGTTGTTCGCAGTGAGGTGCTCTCTGTTCGTGAGCGCGAATATGTAGATGCGGCGCGGGCACTCGGGGCGAGCGGGCCTAGAATTCTCATTAAGCACGTCCTTCCTAACGTCTTTTCGTCCTTCCTGGTCATTTCGACGCTGGAGGTGGCCAGAATGATTATCGCCGAAGCGTCGCTGTCCTACCTGGGACTGGGTGTGCAGCCGCCGACTCCTACCTGGGGCGGCATGGTAGCCGATGGAAGGAACTGGCTCATGACTTCGTGGTGGGTCTCCACTTTGCCAGGCATCGCGATTTTCGCCACCGTCTTGGCAGTGAACGTAATTGGCGATTTTCTCCGCGACTGGTTCGATCCAACCCTTCGACACGGGTGACAACTAGCAGTTGGGGGTGCGGCAGCAGAAAGAGGAGAGGGAGGTACATGGCTGATCGGCGGTTCGAAGGCAAAGTCGCGATTGTAACAGGTTCCGCGTCCGGAATCGGTCGATCGATCCTCACCGCGTTTGTGCAGGCCGGAGCCCAAGGCGTGATGGCCGACATTGACGAGGAGTGGGGTCAACCGATTGTCGAAGAGATGAGACGTGAGGGGTTCGACGTTTTGTTTGTCAGGACCGATGTCTCACGTAGTGACCAGGTGGGGCGTTTGTTCGCCAAGACGGTTGAGACATTCGGCGGCGTGGATATCGTCGTTAATGCAGCGGGCGTCCGGGTTCGGAACGAAGTCGTGGATATGAGCGAAGAAGAGTGGGACGCTCAGCTCAACGTCCAACTGAGAGGCGTCTTTCTGATGTGTCGCGAAGCCGCGCGGCACATGATCAGACAAGGGCGGACAGGTCGGATCATCAACCTGGGGTCGAACGTCGTGTCGGTTCCGCATCGGGGTTCCGCATCCCACGGGGTGTCCAAAGCGGGCGTGGTGCACTTGACGAAAGTCATGGCGCTGGAGTTAGGCCACTATGGCATCACTATCAACGTGGTGGCTCCAAGTATCACAGAGGTAGCATGGCCGCAGCGGAAAGCAGCGCTGTCCGAGGAGTTTCTCAAGAACTTTCTGGCCGAGGTCCCGATGGGGCGGCGTGTGCGACCGCATGAGAATGTGGACGCCGTCCTGTTCTTCGCGTCCGAGCAAGCTAGTTTTATTACCGGGCAGACGCTCTACGTGGACGGTGGGTATAGTGCGGGAAAGATGGGTGTGGGCGGACCGACCACGCCCTGGGTTCCCCCAGGACTCACGCAGTCGGGGTCGTCGTAGTCGCCGAATCGGTCGAGGTGAGAGTCAATAACGAGGGTTGCGACGGCTATCACAAGGCGGTAGATTACGACGCGGCTGACCGTGATCGGCGATGAAATCCGGTGGAAGGTGTTGGAAGTGCTTGACCGACCGCGTACCACCACCAGGGCCGGAGACGGCTGCGTTCGAGGCCCGAAATGGCAGCATATTGGTTGAGACGCGGCCGGTACGCGGCGTGGCTTCACGGTGAGGGCGGTTCGCGTTGAGTGACGAGGCCGGACGATGACGGCGCGCGACAAGATCGTGGAGACGTTGGTTGGCGCGATCTCGACTGACGAGGTCATCGATCTCGAGAAAAGGCTGATTCGGACACGCAGCTATACACTCGAAGAGACACCGCTTGCGGAGCTCATCGTCGAATATCTGCGTGAGCAAGGCATCGATGCGGTTCTGCAGCAAGTTCCTGTCCCCGCCCACCTCCAGTCTAGCAATCTCCCACACGTGAGCCATAATGTGGTTGGTCGCCTGCCGGGCCACGGCGACGGATCAAGTTTGTTGTTCAATGGACACATGGATGTGAATGCGACCGATCTTGCCGTCGGGGGGACCGCGTTCACGGGGTATTCGACTTGGACGCACGATCCTTTCACCCCAACGGTCGAGAACGGTCGGATCTACGGGAAGGGCGCGTACGATGAAAAGGGGGGCCTGTGTGCATTCCTTGCGGCCACTGTCGCCATCAAGCGTGCGGGAGTCCGGCTCCGAGGGGACCTCTACGTCTGTCCAGTGATGGGACACTACAGTGAGAGCATTGGGACGAAACACATGATGCGAGAGGGCCCGCGCGCCCGCTATGGCATTTGCGCGGAGAACTCGGGCAGCTGGATTGTGCCTGCGCACAATGGTGGTATTCTTGCTGAAGTGCGCGTACGCGGCGTCAACCCAGGGACAAAATACACTCTACCCGAAACTCTGCAACGGGCGACCGGCTTTGAAAACGCCGTGCGTTTCGTACGTGCGCTGGGATCCGAGGGTGTGCCCCATCCCCGAGACGGTTGGCTGCGATTCTCGCCGCACGCCGTCCTGCCAGAGTTTCCGAATCACCGGATCGGCTACCTGAGACCGGTTGACAATGCGCTTGACCAAATCGCCATCGGGCTCCTGCTTAAGACTGTCCCCGGGATGGACGAGCAGACGTGTACAGAAGATCTGGCGCGGCTTCTAAAGACCCTCTGCGAGACGTACGCGGATTTTCCGGGCGGAGAGGTGCGCTGCCGCTGCTGGTCACCGCCACTGGTTACTCAGCCCGACTCTCGGGTCGTAGAGGCCCTGGCGCGCGCACACCGGACTGCCACGGGACGTGATCCAGTCATTGGCACCGAGGCCCGGCGAGGTGCCATGGGTGACAGCGGGGTAATGAGCGCCGCCGGTATCGAGACGTGTATTTTCGGGCCTGGGATCATGCATGACGTGTCACAGTTGCGAGGAGAAGGACCCCCAGACGAGTCGATCTCCATTCAGGAACTCGTGGCCGCCGCGCACACCATGATGTTTGCAGCCGTCTCGTTGTGTTCCTGACGAACATCGGAGGAGTTGTGGATCTCGGACTGCAGGGTCGGACCGCTCTGGTCACCGGCGCGAGTGTTGGCATCGGGCGAGGAATAGCCGAGGTGCTCGCCCAGGAGGGCGTTCGCGTTGCCCTCCTGGCCCGGCGGGCGATCCTGTTAGAGCAGGTTGCCGAAGAGATCGTGAAGATGGGTGGCCCGCCCCCGTTTGTATTCGCGGCGGACCTCGCAGACACTGATGTGTCGGAGCGGGTCGGGACAGCGGTTCTGCGCACGTTCGGGCGGCTCGACATCCTCGTGAACAATGCGGGCGGGTCCCGGCCCGCTGGGTTGGAGACGCCGGACGCCGTCTGGGAGGGGAGCCTTTCGCTGGGGTTCACGACAGTTCGGAAGCTAACCTATCTGTTCTTGCCCTCAATGCGGCAGCAGGAGTGGGGGCGTGTGATCAACATTACGGGGGCGAACGAACCGACCCATCTCAATGCCGATCAGGTGGCAAAGGCCGCGCAGGTTGCCTGGGCGAAGGGGCTGTCGCGGGAGGTCGGGCGCTTCGGCATCACGGTCAATTCGGTTGCGCCCGGGCGAATCATGAGCGAGCAGATCGAGAAGATGTACCCGAGCCTGGACGCGCGCGAAGACTTTGCTGCTGCCAACATACCGCTCGGCTACTTCGGGGATCCACATGATGTTGGCTACACGGTAGCCTTTCTCGCGTCGCCCAAGGCCCGCTACATAACTGGAAGCATCATTTATGTCGACGGTGGCTACCATCGATTCTCGTTCTGAGATCAGGTGGGCAAGTCAGCGGGATTTGCGGTCCGACAATATCCTGCAAGGGGGTGCGACGAAATGGAAGTGAAGATGAAAGTGTCGTCGAAGCTGGTGCACCTGACCGATGAGATTCGACAGGCCGTTCTCGAACAGCTAGAAAACGCCGTCTACTATGGCGGCGAGCAAGCGTATCGGTTTGAGCGAGAGCTCGCAACGTTTCTGGGCGCCAATCATGTTGTGAGCGTAAACTCTGGAACCTCCGCGCTTCTGGTTGCTGCGGTGGCGCTTGGCATCGGGCGAGACGACGAGGTGTTGGTTCCCGCGAACGTCTACGTCACTAACGCCGAAGTCCCGGCTTTCTTGGGGGCGACCCCTGTATTCTGTGACGTCGATGAGGAAATAGCGAATGCGAGCGCCGAGACGCTCGAGCCTAGAATCACGATACGGACGAGAGCCATCATTCTTACCCACATGTACGGTCATCCTGTAGACATGGACCCAATTCTCGCGCTTGCCAAGAAGCACAACCTGTTCGTCGTGGAGATCGGGCCACACGCGTTGGGAGCAGAATACAAGGGGCGCAAAGTCGGAACTCTGGGGGACGTTGGCGTATTCAGTCTGGGTAGTAAGAACATCTCAGTGTACGCGTCCGGTGGGGTAGCGTCGACCAACTCGGCCGACCTTCATCGAGAAATGACCCTGGTGTCACGGCACGGCTGGCCCCGACAGTCATTCGACGAGCGCTTGTTTGAACACGTTCGCTTCAAAGATTCACCGATGTCGGCAATGTTTCCGCTTGACCGCAACTCTTTGCGACCCGGTCTCAACCTACAACTCGACGAGATCCCGTGCGCAATCGGGCGGATCGTCTTGCGATCGCTGGATGCATGGAACGAGCGGAGGCGACAGGTGGCAGCCCTGTACACGCGATTGCTGGAGAGCGTGCAAGTGCCCGTCCGGCCCCTACCCGTGAGGCCCTGGGCCAAGCATGCGTTCCTGCACTACGTGGTTCGGGCCGAGAATCGCGATCGGCTGCTTCAGCATCTCATTGATGCTGGGATTGAGGCTTGGATCATCTATCCAATCCCGATCCCTGAGATGCACTACTATCGGCAGCACTATGCGACGAGTCCGGAGGTCTACCCGGCGACCCGGCGGCTGGCGAGAGATATTCTCGCCCTACCCATAAATCCGTGGATCAAGGACATCGAGGTGGAATATGTCGTCGACCAAATCAAGAAGTTCTATAGGTCCAGGTGACCGCAGAGCTGCATAGGGAGAAGTGGTGAGCGATGGCGACGGTAACCAGGTCTGAGGGCGGCATCATGAAAGTGCAGGCGAAGAAGGTGCAGGTCACAGACGAGATCCGTCAGGCTGTACTGGCGCAACTGGACAATGCCGTCTACTACGGCGGGGAGCAGTGTTTCCACTTTGAGCGTGAGCTGGCCGCCTATGTGAAGGCGGAGCATGCGTTGGCGCTGAACTCGGGGACAAGCGCGCTGCTCGTGGCCGCCATGGCGGTCGGAGTCCGTGCCGGCGATGAGGTGCTTGTGCCGGCGAACGTGTATGATACGAGCGCGGAGATCCCAGCTTTTCTCGGTGCAGTGCCGATTTTCTGCGACGTCGAGGCGGATACCGCCAATGTAACCGCAGAAACACTCGCCGCGCGGTTGAGTCCAAGGACCAAAGCCATCATCCTTACGCACATGTACGGGCATCCGGCCGACATGGATCCGATTATGGAGATGGCCAGGACGCATCGTTTGCCTGTGATTGAAGTTTGTGCGCATGCGCTTGGCGCGGAGTACAAGGGAAGAAGAGTAGGCGCAATCGCCGACGTCGGGGTATTCAGTCTCGGAAGCAAGAACATCTCGGTCTGCGGCTCGGGGGGCGCCGTATCAACGAATTCGACGGAGAAGGACCGGGAGATGGAACTCATATCCCGACATGGGTGGCCAAGGGTGCCGATCGACGAGTCGTTCTTTCGGATGGTACCGTTTGCGGATTCGCCTATGGCCGGGATGTTTCCGCTCGAACGTGATCCGGTTCGCGCCGGCCTAAACCTGCAGTTAGACGAGATCCCGTGTGCAGTTGGACGAATCGGATTACGGTCGCTCGATGAGTGGAACGAGCGACGGAGATATTTCGCGAGGCTTTATGGGAGTCTATTGAAGGACGCCATGGTGCCGGTGCGTCCTCTGTCCCTCAAGCCATGGGCCCTGCATTCGTACCTTCACTACGTCGTGCGCGCAGAACGTCGCGATGCGCTCCTGCACTTTCTCTGGGAGCGAGGTATTGAGACGCGAGTACACTACCCAACACTGCTGCCGGAGCTTCGTTACTATCGAGAGCATTTCCCGACGAGTCCCGACCTGTACCCGGTGGCCAGGCAACTGAATAGAGATGTACTGACGCTGCCGGTGCATCCATGGCTGACGGACCGGGAGGTCGAGTACGTGGTTGGCCGGGTCGCAGAATTCTACCACGCATTGAGGTAGGGCCGTGTCTGCGAACATTGGCGTTACCGCCGCCCTCGCGCAGTACGCATCGCGGCTTACCTACGAGGCGTTGCCGGCAACAGCGATCCACGCTGCCAAACGCGCCATTCTAGATTCCATTGGCTGCTCGGCTGGTGGCGGTAGAACCGAGCCTGGACGGATAATTCTGCAGTTCTATGAGGAGATGGAGGGACATCCTGACGCACTCGTCCTAACGAGTGGTCGTCGCCTTCCAATCCTTCACGGCGTTTACGTCAACGCCGCGCTCGCCAACCTACTCGATGTTGACGATTCCCTTGGGGAGGGGCATTTGGGCGCTACCATCGTGCCACCAGCCGTGTCCGCCTGCGGATTACGGCCGACGACCGGGTGTGAGTTGTTGACTGCGGTCATCGCCGGGTATGAAGTGTCTGCCCGGATAGGCATGGCGATTCGACCGTCCCCTCGCCGATTTCGCGAAGTCCGGGGCCTTGGGACGTTTCAGGTCTTCGGTGCTGCGGCGGCCGTGGGACGGCTTCTCGGGCTTGATGAATCGACGCTCACGTCGGCGTTTGGCATTGCCGGTGCGAACGCTCCCGTTCCATCTGTCTACAAGGAAGGGATCGGCGAACGACCTGTGGCCTGGGTGAAGAACAACTTTGGATGGGCTGCGGAAGGCGGTGTGTGGGGAGTCCTGCTGGCCTCACGCGGCTTTCAAGGCCAGCGATCGTTTCTGGACGGAGAGAAGGGCTTCTGGCAAATGGCGGGATCCGACCAGTGCGACTTTGACGAAATGGTTGCCGGACTGGACCGCGAGTATCGTATCTCGAGCAACTCCTTCAAACCGTACTCGTGCTGTCGATACCACCATACCGCCATCGACGTCACACGGACGCTAGCCCAGGAGCCGATCATGTTGCCAGGCAGCATCCAACGTGTGCATGTACGCACGATCTGGCGAGTCAGCGAGCACATGCGAACAGACCCGACGGATCTGATCGACGCGCAATACAGCCTACCTTATCAGCTGGCAGGTCACTTGCTCGGCAAAGCGGAGAGATTCGACTGGATGCTGACGACCTCGTTGTCAGATCCAGAGATTCTCGATCTGGGCGCGCGTGTCACCTATGAACTTGACGAGGAGCACGAGCGTCGTTTTCAGACGGAGAGGACGGCCGGCTCCACCGTTGTGATCGAGCTAACGCACGCGACCCGCACCGCCATGGCGACTCATGCATGGGGATCGCCTCAACGTCCGATGAGCGACGTCGATCTCGAGCGCAAGTTCGTACACCTGGCCGGGCCTGCGATCGGTGATCAGCGTGCTCACGCGTTGGCCCAGGTTGTTTGGAACTTGGAGTCGGTGAAAGACGTCGACCGCACGCTGAGGCAGCTATTCGACGTTCCCGCCATGGCTTGACCTTCAATTCGCGTGAAATGCGTCGGCCCGGTCGTTCGCTGACGACCGACGAAAGGAGCTTATATGGCAGTTCGAGTCAAGGGAATCACGCATGTGGCGCTGGAGCTTTCGTCGCCGACTCGCATGGAGCGTTATCTGCGCGATGTCTTCGGTCTTCAGCTGCTTCGTCAAGGATACCTGCGCGGAGAGTACGTGCGGGTCATAGGGTCGCCCCATCATCAAACCCAAAACCCGGGGTTTCTGATTCTGTACAATCGGCCCTTCATTCCTCGCGGCCGACTACGGTATATTGCATTTGGTGTGGAACAGGCTATAGAAGATGCGGTTATCGAGCTTCGGCAGCGTGACAACCGAGTGGACACGGAGGACATCCTGATCGGGCCCGGCGACCTTCACATCAAGATCGATAGTTTTTCACACCCTAGACTGCTGCCTCGAGACGATCCGTCCACCAAGATGGCCGATGCTATTGTAGATCAAAGCCTGCCGTGTTTGTGGCGCGGGATTCACCACGTCTCGCCAGACGTGCCGGCGCATGGGCCTCTACTTGATTGGCTGTCGCTGACATTTGGAATGGACCTTCGTAAGGACGCGGTTGACCGTCGTGGCGAGCTCGTCACGAGCGTCAAATACTCCGACGGCCACCGAGATTCAATCGGGCGACTTCCTCCGTTGCTGACACAGTTCCTGCGACCAGACATATCTCGCGTGGAATTGAATCACATCGCCTTCGATACTGCCGACGCGGTGGGCGCGATAAGTACGATTGAGGGACGGGGCGAGAAAGTTGACCTGCCAGGGGATGCTCTAATCTATGGGCCGGAAGAGGTTTGGTTTCAGATCGAAAGCCGGGACACTCCGTTTCCTGTCGATCACCCGGCGAACCAAGTCGGCGTCACGCTGATACCGTATAAGGTAGGTTAGTCATTTTGGGGTGCTAGCAGGTTATCGTGGACTGTTCGGAGGCCAGCCAGGCGCGCTCGTTGGCGCGGAATTATGCTCACGGTGCCCTTTCTATTGCAATGGGGTCAGACCCCTTCGCAAATTGGCATTCGCGGCCTGGTCGGGTGAACCTTCTTCTCACCGATGTGGGCAGCGGGACACCTGACCATCACTCTGCTTCTCACGCGGCAGACCATCACCCTTTGAGTCCCGTCGTGACGATCCCGCGCACATAGTATCGCTGGAACACAAGGAACAGCGCGATCGGGAAGATCGTGGCGACAGTTGACCCCGCCAGAATCCGGTCCCACAGGACAACATCCTCCTGCGAGAAGGTCGCAATGGCAACCTGCACCAGCCGGTATTGCTGGCGATTCGTGGCGATGAGTGGCCAGGTGAAGGAATCCCAATGCTCCTGGAATGTCAGAATCCCCAGTGAGATCAAAGCCGGAACGGAAAGCGGGAGAATCACGTGTCGGTAAATGCCCCAGTGACTGCATCCGTCGATCCGGGCCGCGTCTTCCAGTTCGCGTGGTATGCCGAGCATGAACTGTCGGAGCAGGAAAATGCTAAAGATTCGTGCAGCCGACGGCACGATCAGCGCGAGGTAGGTGTCGATCCAGCCGAATGACCTCACAATAAGGTAGAGCGGCACCATGATCGCTTCAAACGGAATGATGAGCGTGGCGAGGAGTCCAATGAACAGCACATCCCTCCCGGGGAAGGAGATCCGCGCGAACACGTACGCCGCAAGCGAATTGACAAACAAGTCAAGGCCCGTGGCGGTCCCCGCCACGAAAAGTGTATTGAGAAGATACCGACTGAACGGCTCTTTGGTGAAGAGGTTTTGATAGTTAGCGAGGGTGAAATGCCCCGGGAAGAACGTCTTCCAGCTCAGGGGATAAACATCTGCGAAGATTTCCTGGATGGGCCGAAGGGACGCCCCAAACATCCAGAAATAGGGGAAGAGAAATAGCAATGCCACAGCGATTAGCACGGCGTACTTCAGACTCACTTGAACCTTCCTCCGAAGAATTCCCGGTGGGCGCATTAAATGTCCCGCTCCGAACGGAGCAATCCAAACTGCGCCAGGGTGAGCCCGAGGACCAGAAGGAGAAGCAGAACTGACATCGTCGATGCAGCGCCCATGTCATAGTACCGAAAGCCCGTCCGGAAGATGTGGAATACGAGGGTCAACGTACTCTCCATCGGTCCCCCGCGCGTGATGACATAGATCGGGGTGAACAGCTTAAAGGCATTGATTGTATTGATCACGACGATAAACAGCAGCACACGCCGTAGCAGCGGCAGCGTGATAAGTTTGAAGCTCTGAAACCGGGTCGCGCCATCCATCTCGGCCGCTTCATAGTAATCAGCGGGGATCGCATTCAGCCCTCCGAGAAGGATGAGCATCGAGATGCCGACCCACTTCCAGGTCATCATCAGCACCAGGGCGGGAATGGCTTGAGATGGGCTGGTGAGGAATGGCTGCGCCGGCAGCCCGATGGTCAGCAGCACGCTGTTGAAGATCCCGTTCTGGGCGTCATACATGATCCGCCAGAGCGTGGAAGCTACCACCATAGACGAGACCACTGGTAGGTAGTAACTCGCCCGGAAGATGGAGATCCCCGGCGAGTTCTTCTGGACGAGAAGGGCGAGGATGAGCCCCAGAACCGTCTGCGCCGGAATGAGCAACGCAGCATAGTAGGCCGTGTTGAGAAGTGCCCGCCAGAAAGTGGGATCCGCTATGACACGCCGGTAGTTGGCCAACCCAATGAAAGCGCTGGTCGGAGCGAGAAGGTCGTACCTACGAAAGCTTACGTAGAACGCGTAGCCAAGGGGGAGCAGACCGAAGACCGTGATGCCCGTCAGCGCCGGGAGGATGAACGCATATCCGCTCAAATACCCTGTCCACTTCAGCCCGCCTGGACGGCGCATCCGAAGAGACGCGATCCCCTCCACTCGAGGCCTGGACCTATCCAGCCACGGCGCTCTGAGGTTCGCCAGGACGCATTACCGCGGATGAGCCCCTCTCGGAACTTAACGCCTAGGCGCTCCGAGCCTCGCGGTCTCGGTCTATGGATACTTGGTCAGTTCTGCGTCCACCTTGGCGGCAGCTTCGTCCAGGACCGCCATCGGGGCTTTGCCAAGCTGGATGTCCCTAACCACGTCATTGAATCGATCATCGAGGAATGTGAAGCCCGGCGTCTTCGGCCGGGCGACGGCACAGTTTACAAGGCCCTCCCAGAAGATGTTCCAGG
>WNGG01003874.1_pt1 | contig 16831 bp, 11 predicted proteins | sample 5400661 | NCBI WGS metagenome assembly WNGG01 (sample SAMN13153372, study PRJNA577476) | soil metagenome | isolation source: 100 cm soil or saprolite under Garry oak tree replicate 1 | place: USA:California | collected 2016-06-15 | reverse complement strand
GAGGCTCCCACTGGTAGGCCAGCAGTACTTTTCCTGTGGAGACGGCATGTGCGGGAAGGTGTTGTCCTGGCACATTGACGGCCCGTATGAAAAAGTAAGAGTCTTCGGTATCGATAATCACTGCTTCCATGCCTTCTAATACTGCTAAGTGAACGGATTCATGCGTCGAGTCACGTAGTTCCATCAGGATTGGCCGGGCCAACTTCCGCACGGTAAGGGAGCTGAGAATATTGGCACCAAGTTCGGTGATGCGAAGACTCAACCCATATTTATGGCTATCCTCGTCCTGCACCAGCAATCCTTCGTTCACCAGGGCAGTGACAAGCCGATGGGTAGTGGATTTTGGTAAGCCAGTCGCACAGGCAAGATCAGTGATGCCAAGCAGTCCCCGGTTTCCGAAGGCTCGCAGGACGCTGGCAACACGATGGACAATCTGAACCGTTTTTTCTCCAGCCAGGGGTTCTCCGTGCCGCATGCGCTTCTACACTCCCCGATGCCAGTCTATCAGTGTGCTGGCTTTTCTGTTCTACAGAGTGGAATGATGTTCCACTCTTCAGATGGAGAGAGTATAGCCAATGGGAAGGGAGGGTGTCAAGCGCCGACAAGGCGAGGTTGTACCTGGGTAGGGGCGACCCTTGCGGTCGTCCTGGTTGTGGGGAGGGTGTCAAGCAAACTGGCATTCCCTTGGAGAAACATTGTATGATGTGCTTAGAAGGACAACGCAAGAGTTGTCTGCATGCAAACATTGTATAACACGCTCAACAGGGCAACCTACGAGTTGCCTCTACTAAGGAGGAGCATTCCGTTTATGGCAATGCAAATGGGTCAGCAGATCAGCGTAGATTTTGATGTTCCAGCCAGGATGCGCGATGGGACCACCCTACGTGCCAACGTCTATCGACCAGTAGGTGAGGGGCAATGGCCTGTCCTGCTCACACGCCTGCCCTATGGCAAAGACTTTCCCCTTGGGAGTTCCGTCTTAGACCCCGCTCAGGCTGCACGGCGCGGATATGTCGTCGTTGTGCAGGATACACGGGGACGCTTTACCTCTGAAGGCGAGTGGTCTCCGATGGTCAATGAGGCACTGGATGGGGTGGATACTATCGAATGGGCCGCCAGGTTGCCCTACAGCGATGGGAAAGTGGGGATGTATGGAGCCTCCTATTTTGGCTTCACACAATGGGCAGCAGCAGTCCATCAGCCACCTGCGCTCAAAGCGATGATCCCATACGTCACCTGGAATGATCCCCTCAATGGAACCATGTTCCGTGGAGGCGCATTGGAACTGGGTATATCAGGAAACTGGCAACTGCTGATGGGCCTTGATATATTGATGCGTCGCCATCGTGATAATCCTGATCCACAAGTCCTGGGGCAAGCCATCTCTATGCTGGCGAAAGACATGGATGTACTGGGGAAGGAAGGCTACTGGACGCTTCCACTCAAGGAATTTGCTCCACTCAAACGGCATAAAATAGAGGCGTCCTACTTCGATCCTATTATGGAAAACCCGATGGATCGCAGTCGCCTCGAGCCGATGACGATACTTGGTAAGCACGAGAATGTCAGCGTTCCAACTCTGAACGCTGGTGGCTGGTACGACATCTTCCTGAAGGATACCATCGAAAATTTCAAGATCATGCGTGAACGCGGAAGCACACCAGAGGCGCGGCAGAGCAAGTTGTTGATCGGTCCATGGAGCCACGGTTCAGCAACAAACCCCATCGGTGAAATCAACTTTGGCTTTGCCGCCTCGGCTGCCTTTATTGATCTGCAGATCGATTTCATGAGTTTGCAATTGCGTTGGTTCGACCACTGGCTGAAGGGCAAAGATACAGGGATGCTGCGAGAAGCTCCGATCAAGCTCTTCGTCATGGGAGCAAATGTCTGGCGTGACGAGCAGGAATGGCCGCTGGCTCGGGCTGTCGAAACACGCTATTACCTGCATAGCAACGGTCATGCCAATACACTGCATGGAGATGGTCTACTGAGTACAGAGCGCCCCGATAACGAAGTCTCCGATCACTATGTGTATGATCCTGCGAATCCAGTGATTACACGCGGTGGTGCACTTCTGATGTCGCCTGAGTATCCCTCTGGTGCCTTTGATCAGCGTCCAACCGAGAGTCGTGAGGATGTGCTTGTCTATACAACACCGGTCTTGCAGCAAGATGTTGAAGTGACAGGCCCGATTATGGTCCACCTCTGGGCAACTTCGAGCGCACCTGATACAGATTTCGTGGCTCGCCTGGTGGATGTCCACCCAGATGGCTATGCTCAGAATCTCACCGATGGCATTATCCGTGCTCGTTATCGCAACTTCACAAAGGGTGAAGCACCTTCGCTGATCGAGCCTGGGAAAGCCTATGAGTATGAGATTGATCTCTGGGCTACCAGCAATGTCTTCAAGGCGGGTCATCGCATTCGCCTGGATGTGACGAGCAGCAATTTCCCACGTTGGGACCGCAATCCCAACACCGGACATGACTTTGGGGTTGATGCAGAACTGGCAGTGGCGCACCAGGCTATTCTGCATGATCGCGAGCATGTGTCGTATGTGGTATTGCCGATTGTACCGGTATCATAGATGCTAAAATCCAGGGTATGAGTGTTCGGGGTGCCCCTACGGGAATAGCTGTCCCCAAATTGCCACAGCAGCAATCGAACCAATTACCAACAGCAAAAGTATCATCAGGCCGATCACTATTGCATTAAATGCAGGCGAGTGCCGTGCTGAACGTAGTAACAAGGGTTCAACCAGTGCTTTGGGAGCTTGTACAGTGGGTGCGTCTGAGCTGTCAGTGCCCGGCGTATCTTCTTTCCTCTGTGGAGGGGGCGTCTGATAAGGTTTAGGTTTTTCCAGGGTTGCCACACGGGAGGCAGTAGCCAGCAAGGCGGGCCGTGGAGTGCCTGGGGCTGCCGCTATTCTGGCAACCGTTGGTAAAGGCATGGTGGCCCGATCTCGCTGGCTGAGCATTACATGAACCATTGAGCGTGCTCGCTGGGCCTTCTGTAGTGTCAACTCGTATGTCTGGGCAAACCCTATGATGGTGGGATAGCGCTGTTCAGGCTTCTTGGCTAATGCTCGTAGAAATACTTCGTCTAGTTCCCGTGGCAGTGAGCTATTATAGGCACTTGGTGGTGTGGGTGGAGTGTGGTGATGGTGGTGGAGTAATTGGGCTGTTGTTCCTTCGAACACGGCACGGCCGGTCATGAGTTGGTACATCATCACTGCAAGGGCATATTGATCGGCGGCCGGGCCAACATGGACAGAATTTGCCTGCGAGGGGTCATCGAACTGCTCCGGGGCCATATAGAGGGGTGTGCCAACTGAGCGATGGAGCGAACGCCCGTTACGATAGAAGGCGGCCAGACCAAAATCAGCGAGTAGCAGATGAGGTCTGCCCTGCGGAAAGAGTTTAGAGAGCTGTGGATGCGATTTTAATGAATTACGTTCGACGCGGATCAAAAAATTAGTAGGTTTGATGTCTCGATGGATAATGCCGTGATCATGGGCACACTGTAACCCTGCCGCCGTTTGAGTGAGGTAGTAGCCCGTCTCTTCGGCAGAGATAGGCCAGCTAAAGCCATAGTGTTGAGTGCGTCTCTGCAACCAGTTCCATAAAGATCCTTCAGGCAGATAGGGCATCACAAGATAGGTAATGGATGGACCACCCGGTTCAATGGGCTCATCACCAAAATGATAGAGGGGCAATATATGTTCATGTTCTAATGCGGCCACGGCTCGTGCTTCACGTACAAAACGTTCAGCTGCCTGCCGACCTTCTGGCGCATTGGGAACTGCTCGCAGATCGCCACAAACAACTTTTATCGCTACTTTTCGCCCAATGCGTTCATGCTGGGCAAGATAGATGTCGCCCATTCCGCCACTTTCGATGAGCCGCAAGAGCCGATACCCACCGAGGATTTTCCCCACCAACGTATTCATCTTTTCCACCCTTAGCAATAGACGTGCAGATGGCCCAATTGCAATTTTTATGTTTAAGAATCAGAGAGGGAGGAAGGAAATGCTGCTTGCCCCTCTGCTGGCATTATCTTCCCTTTAAGATACAGTATAATGGGGAGGGAGAAATGTAGGGTGGGAGAATGGGAAAAACATGCTAGAGGGGTATTCATGAAAGAAGGAAGAAAGGATAGTACGCAGGATACCTGCCCATTGACAGGTATCCTGCGTACTATCCTTTCTTCTCACCTGAGTTGTAGTAATGCTTCCGAAACCGATGCTGCAAATGCAGGGCGTGTCTCTGCGAGGCGATTCAGCAGGGGAACGGCCTCAAAATCGTGATACTGTGTAATAATCTGGCATGCAATACCAGCCACACTATCGCGGGGATCGTTCAATGCTTCACGCACAACCATGCGGCTGCGCATATCGTCACCGGTGGGGTCAATAGCTTTCAGAGCCTCAAGAGCCTGGGTGCGCACATAGGGATCAAAATCGCTGGCGGCACGTATAATCGTGTCGAGCGTGCTGCGATCACCAAGTCGGCCAAGGGCACGAACAACAGCGGCATACACAATGCTCCTTGGGATATCGGCATCTCCAAGAGGGAGGTTATCGCGGCGTTTTGGGCGTGCGGCTCGTTCACCAACATTTACACTCCGGCTCAAAAGCTGAAGCATCGGATTTACTGCACGCCGATCACCTATCCGTCCCAGAGCATCGCAAATATGCCCCAGGTGAATGGCCGACTCACGATCTGTGATCTGGTTGGTAGCTTCAAGCTGAGTTAGCAACTCTGAGGCGGCGCGAGGCTCACGCATTTCGCCCAGCACTCTCACGCTGGGTAAAAATCCCTCGCTCTCTGCTTCTTTCAGCTCCTGCAACAACACGTCGCGTCCCGGTCCACTCATCCAGCGTTCAACTTCGGGCATCATGGGTCCACAGGCATAGACGGGTTGAGCGATGCGAGGATCGCGTATTGTGCCAGTGGATACGCTCCCCCAGTAGCGGCCAACCAGCAGTCCAAGGCGATGCAGTGCAATTACCTTCTGCCAGGTTGGAGCGTTACGAGCGCCATCGAAAAGTGCATAGGCTAATGGAGGTAAGTCACGTTCGAAGATCAAGGGGAGTGCATCGTTTCCTGTTCCGGAAGTATTCAGGCTGTCGTGTAAGACCTGGCTGAGGATCATCGCAGCTTGATCTGAGAGGCGCGGTGCAATATCCTGTCCACTGCGCAGGTAGCGTTCCAAGGAAATAGAGCGGAACAAGGGAATCGCAATATAGCTTTCCAGTCCAGCGGCACGGTCAAGGCCACTTGCCAGCAGGAGTTCCTGGAGACTGGGCTGGTTAAACTTCAGGCAGGCTTCGACAATATCGACCTTTGCCCAGCCTTCGGCGTCTTTGAGTGCCCGAATCAGGGCCTGCAGAGCATCTGACGTACTCTGTTTGACCAGGGCCTGTGTTGCATAAAGAGATGTACCGGGATTAATAGCCAGCTTTCCCAATATGTCGGAGAGTTCCAGTACTTTTGATTTGTATTGGGCCAACGCCTGGTTCTTCTTGGAGAACCCAAGTGGGGTACCCAGGTTATAGAGGTGCGTTGATTTGTAGTTGCCGAGCATCAGGATGGCAATTCGCCTGGCCCGACCGATCATCGTCTCAGCAGGGTTGGCATCCGGCGGCAGGTCGGTAGGGTCTTCTTGCTCGATAACTTTCAGCCAGACGGGGATAAGGTTTCCAGCCCGATCGATCTCCAAGAGATAAGGGACCAGCACAGGGGCCCATTGTTGCAGAGGACCTACATCTAGAAGCGGGATAAGTTGCTCTGTGGTATCCTCAATAGATACGCCGCCCCAACGCAGACCGGTTACCAGCCTGGTGATATCAGTACGTAAGATGCTCAATCGATACTTCACCTCTGGTGCATCGGCACTCAGGGGAGGAACCGCACGCCGGGCTGCAAGATGCTCAATGGTAGCTGCCTGGTCCTGACGTCGCTGAGGTTTGGGCTGCATTGGTAGGGGTGCAGCAGATGGTACTGAGGCTACCGCTGTATCAGGCGTTGTGGTCTCCATGGTACGTAATTCTCCCGGTTCGTTTTCGGTTGGGTCTCTCCCGGTAGTAACACCAGGTTCTTGTTGCTCTAGACCTGTATCGGACATAAAAACTCTATCCTTCATCTTTATTACTGACTGAACCTTCCCAATAGTTATCCTCAGAAGTTTTTCTGAAAGCCCTGTACTAAATATTGTACGGCCATTGTATCGTTCTCAGCCTTCAAGGTCAAGGGCATATGATTTTCCCCTCCGAGCATAGTATACTAAAGCCGTCACCAATGCTACAAAGTGAAGGAAGGAGAAAATTTCATGGCCCAGTCACGACAAGAATTTCCGCTAGAGCAGCAATTGCGTAAGGACATCCAGGAGGCTCAGCGTGCCCACGACCAGGTGAAGCTCGATACGCTGCGTATGGCGCTGGGAGCTATTCATAACCTTGAGGTGGCACGTACTGATCGCAAGAACAAGGAGTATGGGCAACCACTGACTGAAGGTGATTGCTTGCAGGTGTTGGAGCAAGAGGTCAAGAAGCGGCAGCAGGCTATTCCATACTATAAGCAGGGCGGTCGCAACGACCTGGCCGACAAGGAACAGAGGGAGATGGAGATTCTCCAGAGCTATCTGCAAGGTTCGCAACTGAGTGATGATGAGCTTCGGGCGGTGGTAGCCAGGCTGGTTGACGAGCATGGTAAGGAATTTAAACGGGTCATGCCCCTGGCTATCAAGGAGACGAAGGGACGGGCCGAGGGTGCGCGAGTGCAACGCATTGTGAGGGAGATAACGCAGTCCTAACAGGATGAGAGACTCTAATCTTCTTCCCTATTTCTCCCCATTGCTCAGTTGAGTACTACGAATGCTACTCAAATTGTTACTGTCTTGTGCGAGAACTTACCTACAGCGCTGTTCGGAAAGATTGAACCCGATGTTGTGCCATCGATCTAAGGGTTTCTTTGCTCTGATCCTTGGCTCAATGCTTCTGCCCGCCGCTGTAGCAGACGTTAATTTAAACTCCAACTCTGGGTACCGTTTACTAATACCGTCAAAAACATATCTGGCTACGTTCCGCGTATCTGTATCTATGGATGTGGTATCTATGAATTCAACGTACGTTAAGCCATTTCTTCGCTTATTTACCTCTCTATACCACTCCCCTGCTGCCTCGCGCATCTCACGTAAAAAACGCTCGTTCATTACATCGCCCTGAGAACGTACATCCTCACGTTCCACAAGCTTACCTGTATACTCTCGATCCAGGGCGGTATCTGGTGAAGTGACGAGAATGAAAACTCCGTCAAGCCTTTCGAGGAATTCTGGTATCGTAAGAGCTTCGTAAATTTCCTTTGCCTGCTCTTGAGAAACTTTACCGTCACGGACAAGCGTATCTGTAAAGATGCATCTATCAATCAATCCTCTATCAAGAAGATAGATATTGTGATCAGAGTTTTGCCCTTCCACTATGGAGCGAACAAAGTTCCCGATCTCTTGCGCTAACCTCTCATTCAGTTGTTCAATGGGCATACGATAGATTGGCAGGCGGCTATATCTGGATCCCCCGTTATATTCCGCAAGAGGATATTCCATTCTTTTCAGGTAGTGAGCCAGGATCTCCTTTACCGAGGTTTTGCCACTTTGTGGCATACCTGCAAATTCGAAAATGTAACTTCGTTGTAGCCGCTGCATACTACTAAGACCCTTTCAACTCTATAGAAGCTATAAACTCAGGAATCCAGTCCTTGTGACCAGTACCCTCTAACAAAAAGCGCAAGTGTGTCTGTACCCCCTCGCGAATACGCTCCGTTGTTATATATTGTTTCAACGATTCAATAACGCTCAAAGCTTCGTCTTTGTTATCATTTACGATAGGGACTCCAGCATGTATAAGAACTTTCCATACCTGGCGAATTCGTAAATCATGCTCTTGCTGGAGGGTTCCATTATATGCTGATAACATTAAGTCTTTAGCACGTATTTTATCACCTTGTGGTGAATAATATAACAAGATTCCGAGATAAAACTCTGTTTCTGGACGCTTTTTTATGGCAAGCGCTTGTTCATGAGCATTTATCGCTTCGTCGATAAGGGTTTGATCTTTGATAAGTTCTTGATCTCTCACTAGCTTATCTCTAGAGCATAGTCCAAGAAAATCCCATGCCTCAGAAGCTTTAGGATTTTTTTGCACAATACTCTTGAGGTATTCGACAGCCTTTTCCGGCTCCGTAAACCGATAAAGTAAGGATAAACTTCGCAGTATCGTTTCATCTTCAGGGTTGATCGCGAGCGCTTCATTAAGGTATTTGGAAGCATTAACTATGTCATTTAGGTTGCTATAAGCTCTTCCCAGCCGTTCCAGAATAGATGGATTCTTCGGACGTAAATTTAAGGCTCGTAAGTAGAACTCAATAGCATGTTGATTATCTCCACCTCTGTATAATTTACTCCCTTCGCTATAGTAGAATGCAGCTTCTAAAAGCTTCTGGCTTTCTTGTTCAATGCGTTTATCAAGCAGCTTGAGATGTTCCTCAAGTATTCGATTTTTGTCTTCAACATCTCTAGCTTGTTCAGTAACTGTATCAAGCAAATTTTGAAAGTTTTGAGAACTCTCATCGAACTTTTTCTCAACATGATCGGCTCTGCTACCAATTTCATTAATATCATTTTCAAATTTAAATTTAAGATTTCTAATATCTCTTGTTTCACGTACTCTTAAAAGTGCTGCTGCTGCTGCAAAAACTCCTACTAACGCTAATATAACTGATGAAATGGCAATGAATGCTCCAGCAAAAGCAATCATGTTGTTAGCAACAAATATATCATTTTGCCCTTCATCAAACTTTTGCTGGGCTTGTGCATCTGTTAAATGGGGATTTGATGATAATTGGCTAGTCTGAGAGGTTGAGCCTGGCAAAATAACATCAATAGCTCTCGAAAAAACAATAATGCTAGCAGCAGTGAGGCAAACAATAAAAAATACCGCTATGGCTACTATTAGTATGCGCAGCCATTTCAAACTAAAATCAATGAACTGCTGCCTCATTTGCAAACCTCATACAAGCGTCAATAACACTTATTCGCCTCATAAAAAGCTCTTTTAGAGAGTAGGTATCCCGCAGCTTACTATTGCATAATTCACGCCAGTTCCATATACATTATTCCATACTTCAATAGAGTCAAATCCCGCTCTATGTAGTCGGCGGACAACCCTATCGATACTTCGCTGGTAAACATTAAACACAAATTTTCCTCTAGATCGCAATACACGACGTAGCTCTGCTAAGGCCGACACATCTATGTTAAAATGCATCACAAAAGCTGCGAAAATGAGATCGAATGAAGCAGTCTCAAATGGAAACGGTTCGCCAGGAGATGAATGCATCGCTGATAAGCCTTGCTCATGACAGTAACGAATAGCTTTTTTGCTAGCATCTATCCCTATGATATCTAAATTGGGAAGATAATTTAACAACAGTTGAGAAGATAAACCAGATCCACAACCAAAATCAAGAGCTTTCAGCCGAGAATTCATGCCGGTAAGAGTTGTCCTTATACAATCTGCTATGGTCTCCATGGCAAATTTATTGAATTTGCCATCCAACAGTTTGTCCATGTAATCAAGACGTAGGTCACAAACTTTGATAACCTGTTCTGTATGAAGCTCCTCTAGAGGCTGTGGCAAGTATATAAACTTCATGAAGCGATAGTATGATTTTCCCTTAATAATAATGATTGGAGGTCCAACAAATTCTTCGGTGAAATGGGAGCAAATATAAAAGTCACCCTGCCGAAGCAATTGCCTCTCGAAATTAAGCGGTAAAGGCTTGATCGACAAAACATCGCTCAACATATCTAAGTAAGTACGCTCCTTGCTTAAGGTACATTTGGTTACACATAAAAGCCACAGATAGCGATTTCCTCCTGCTTTCTCATTCTCAGTTGGAATAGTTCGTCTTATCGCCCTCTACAACTCATCACTACATGATTATTCCCTATATTAGATAAACGTTTCCACACCTCAATATTATAAAAACCGGTTTCTTTTAACTGCTCAGTTAGTCCGACAGTATCTCGTTGGTATACATTGAAAACAAACAATCCTGAAGGCCGCAGCACTCGGCATAGCTCGATGCCATACCGAATGTTGTGTAATGGTACATAGCAGAAAAGCCCGAAAGCCTGGTCTGGACTGGGTTTAACACCTTCTCGTTGTGGGTCGTTACACAACATTCGGTATGGCATCTTGGTATATTTATATTAAAGTGCATAACAAAGACAGCAAAGACAATATCGAATTCTGCTGTATCAAAAGGCAATCTTTCTCCCAATTCCGTCAACTTAGCCTTTATACTCTGTTCTTGACAGCGAGAGATGGCTTTCTCACTTATATCGACGCCAATTAAATCCAGATTCGGCATACGGTTTAACAGCATCTGAGATGACAAACCTGAGCCACAACCAAAATCTAGTGCTTTCAGTAATGGAACGGGATTGGAGTATTTTGCTACGACGCAATCGGTTATGATATCCACAACTGAACTATTGAGTTGATAATTCACAAGCTCATCAAAATACTCGAGGCGAACATCGCATATTTTCTTGACCTGCTCTGGGGTAAGGCTCTCTGGTGGTTGAGGCAAATAAATAAAGTTCATGAAACGAAAATACAACTCGTTGCCGATACTGACCATAGGAGGACCTATCATGTCCTCGGTAAATCTGGTGCAAACGTAGAAATCATCGATTTTTCGAAGTTGCCCAACAATGTTAGTTGATAGCGGCATGATCGGCGAAACCTTGCTCAACATAGTATACATACTCCTGACGCATTACATGGTATACTTCTGGATTTGTTATACGGGCGAGGCAAAGAGACATTTTTTCTGCTTCCATCAGCCAGCGCGGAATCTTCTTCCACCCAGGATCGCTTTCTGGAATCGACTTCCAGCAAACCATGTTATCCAGGTCTTCGCAAACTTTAATCATCCTCACCTCGTGGCTGCCCGATATTACCGCCAGCCAGTTCTGATATTTCGCTTCGGTCTTCTCTTGAGGACTCTGCCTTTCGTCATGCTTCCTCGTCACTGATCGGACGAGCTTAGCCACGTACCCACCAAATTGCTCTTCAATCTCAGAAAGACGGATATCGGTTTTTTCCACCGTATCATGGAGCAAAGCCGCGATGAAGACCTTAGAGATGGTGTTTTTATCAAACTTTAGAAGCATTAAGGCTACGCGCATTGGATGGATAATATAAGGGGCACCATTGCATCTCAATTGATCTTTGTGGGCGCAGCACGCTATATCGAGTGCTTCTAAAATTTGATGTACATGTTCCTGAGCGTACTTCTCCTTCACAATTGTGCATAAGTACTCTTCAGTCTTCTCTGCCCTATTGCCGCAATACAAGACGTTATACTTATTCTCTCCCATAGAACGCCTCGTTTAAAGTTCTAACATTTGGGTTAGTATAGCGCATATTGGCATCCTCTGCAAGAGTTTCTGACATACTCTCTCATTTATTGTTAATGACGTATGTATGGGTACAACTACATTAAGATACTGTTGGCGAATGAAACAAGGAGTGTAATGTGGAATAATCTCGCCAAGGAGCCAATTGCCAAGCAATGGATCAAGTGCCTTACCAAGCTGATCCAGAGCAGAAGTATTTCTTTGTAGGCTCTTTAAGTGGAAATCGCTTCCACGATCAATTCCACTGTTTGTACTCTGAAAAGCATCTAGAAGATGAGACTTTTCGTAGGGATATGTATGGGAGGTATGCCCAACCATAAAAGCATACAAGCAGCAATTCTTGACAAACCGTGACATTGGCTCGTACCATATCAAATTGAATGCTTGTTCGGATAGGTACTTCTAGCTCAGCTCTAATGCGTAGAGAGGTCACAGACGCAGCGATGAGAATCTACAATACTCTGACCAGAAGAATTGAAGAGATTGTCCCTTTGGAGGCTGGCAGAATCAAGATGTATTCCTGTGGCCCCACGGTCTACCGCTACATCCACATTGGCAATCTGCGTACCTTCACCATGGCTGACTGGCTGCGCCGCACCTTCGAGTATCGCGGTTTCGAGGTCCTGCATATCAAGAATATCACCGATGTCGGTCATATGCGGCAGGAGGTGGTGGATCGCGGTGAGGATAAAGTGCTGGCTCAGGCACGCAAGGAGGGTAAGACATCGGCGCAGATCGCGCAGTTCTATACTGAAGCGTTCCATCAAGATGAAGCTGCCCTCAACATTTTGCCAGCGCATATTTTTCCGCGTGCCACACAGCACATTTCTGAGATGATCGAGATCATTCAGGGATTGCTGACGAAGGGCATTGCTTATGAAGTTAATGGATACGTGTATTATGACGTCAAACGCTTCCCTGGCTATGGCAAGCTCTCCGGCAACCTGCTTGAGAATATGATGGCGGGTGTGCGAGAAGGCTTAGATGAAGATAGACATAATATAGAAGATTTCCCACTGTGGAAACCTGCTGAACCAGGACGCGAAATGGCCTGGGATAGTCCATGGGGGCATGGATTCCCAGGCTGGCATATCGAGTGTAGTGCTATGTCGATGAAGTACCTCGGGCGGCATTTCGACATCCATACCGGGGGTGTGGATAATATTTTCCCCCATCATGAAGATGAGATTGCCCAGAGCGAGGGTTTTACGGGCAAGCAGTTTGTAAATTACTGGATTCATGCTCAGCACCTGCTGGCTGATGGACAGAAGATGGCGAAATCGACTGGCAATGCCTATACGCGCACTGAGATCGAGGCGCGTGGATTTGAGCCCTTGGCTCTACGCTACTTCTATACCACTGCCCTCTATCGTAGCCGTTTGAATTTTACCTTTCGGGCCTTACAAGCTGCCCAGACCTCCCTGGAGCGGTTACGAGGGTTGGCCTATTCCCTCTACTTGCAGGCCGATCAAAAACATGTTTTCTCAGACGAGCCGATAGGACAGAATGGCTGGCGGGATGCATTCCTGGCCGAGGTCGAAAATGACCTGAACATGCCGCGTGCCATGGCAGTGGTGTGGGATATGCTGCGCTCCAACGAACCTGATCCGACCACAAAGTTGTGCCTGCTGCTCGATTTTGATCTTATTCTTGGCTTTGACCTCAAAAACTACTTGCAGAGCGATGAACCACAAAAGAAGATGGATCCAGCGTTCTATCTTGCAACCGTACCGACTGAGGTTGCAATGCAGGTACACGAGCGCGAAGAGCAACGTGCCCGGAGCAACTATATGGTAGCCGACAGGATACGCCAGGATGTGGCGTCCGAGGGGTACAACATCAGAGATACGGCAAATGGACCTCTTGTGCTGCCACGTCGCCTGGAAGAGGAGTTTGGCGTAATTTCCCGCTCCACAGACGTGCCTGATTGTAGCTGGCTGCCTGATCTCTTCGATTTTTCGGTGAACCTGCTGGCGCATAATAGTCGAGACGACCTGGAGCGCTGTATACGGAGCATTTGCTCTCATGTTGGGCAGCGAAAGATCGAACTGGTGATCATTGAAAACGGTTCGACCGATGATACGCTGGCCTATCTTCAGCAGCTTGCCCGCCAGGGCAGCTTGAAAGGAGAGGAAGGACAGTCTGTTGGCCTGCAGGTGATCTTTGCGGATCATAATATAGGCTTTGCCGCCGGGCGCAATGCAACGATGCGTGCCAGCCGCGGACACTATATTATCCTGATGGATACCTCGATTGAGGTCAAGGGTGATATCTGGGAACCCCTGGAAACAGCCCTGGCTGATCCCGCCGTGGGTGTTGTTGGCCCATATGGATTAGTGACCGATGACCTCCGCGAGTTTCGTGAAGCACCGGAGACGGAGAGGGGAGTAGATGCCGACGCTATTGAGGGATACTTAATGGCTTTCCGTCGTGAGTTGCTGCAGGAAGTCGGCTGGATTGATGAAAAGTTCCGTTTTTATCGCTTGATGGACATCTACTACAGCTTCTTCTTCAAGACTTCTGGCTACCTGGTTCGTACCACTCCTCGAGTGGCTGAACGCATCGAAAAGCATCCACATCGCGAGTGGTATAGTTTGAGCGAGGAAGAGCGGTTCACCAAGAGTAAGAAGAATTATGATATCTTTCGTGCACGCTGGCACCATGGTGAAAGTTTGCTGGTAGCCAACTTCAACCCACGGAACCTGTGGCGTGGTCACGATCATCCCTATCATCTCGAAGGGACATACACCCATCCAGCAGAGGAATTGCCGCCTGCCGGGGTGATGCATGCCCATATGCACCAGCATTGGCCCGATCATTCGCACGAGCATCCGCACCACCATGAAAGTCGGCAATAATGCGGAGGAACTTTCAGAAGCTGATCTGATAGTAACAGTCCAGCGTAAGATTTGTAGGGGCCGGATTTATTATGTCCCAATTGCCAATATGCGAAGTATGAGCAGGACGCAGTGAATCGTGGACCTCTTCGAGAATAGGTGTCCCACGCAGTTGCCGAAGTAGAGGAGTTTCTTTGTCCATGTTTGATGTTGAGGATATCCCGGTTGTCACTGCCCCAGAGTTGTTATCCCATCTCTCCACGCAACGGGTAGTTATCTTGAATGGCGATATAGGGCCGCTTAGCCCCGAACAAGAGGAGGCTCTTTGTACTTTTATCGAATCTGGTGGTGGATTGGTCTGTATTGGCGATGCGGCAGAGGCGTACCGTGAATATGAATTGCTAGGTGAAGTCCTGGGACACGTTTATGGAATCTGCGCACAGCGTAGCGAAATTATTGCCCGCGTAGCAACTCCCGATCACTATATTACACGTCGTGTAGACCCATCCTTCGCGGTGCTTGAGAGTGTCTACCTGCTGGGTGTCGTTCCTCCCGATGCCGAGATACTGTGGCGCGCTTCCTGGCGCTACGCATCCTATACGTTGGCCTATGCGCGAGACTACGGTCAGGGACGTGTTTTCTGCACCACTTTGGGGAGCACACCGGAAACGCAGGCTCACCCTGTTTTCCAGCAAATGCTCGCTCGTGCAGTTCGCTATGCCTCAGGTGTGGAAACACAGGAGCGTGCTGCTCGTGTTGCGATGATTGGCTATGGAGTGATTGGTTTTGAGCATGGTACGGCTATCAGTAATGTGCCAGGGCTAGAGTATGCGCTTGTCTGTGATCGCAATGAGGCACGCCTTGCTGTAGCACGGAAGGCTTTCCCTGAGATAGAAACCTGTACCGACCTTGTGCAAGTGGCAGAAGACCCCAATATAGACCTTGTTCTCGTCTCTACTCCTCCGAACACCCATGCTGCCATCTCCCTGCAGATGTTAGATGCAGGCAAACATGTTGTGACCGAGAAGCCCTTTTGTTTGACAACTGCTGAAGCCGATGAGATGATCCAGCTTGCGAAAGATCGTCAGCGTACTTTGACAGTCTATCAGTGTCGGCGCTGGGACCCTGATTATCTCGCCATTCAGCAGGTGCTCAAGCGCGAAACGATTGGCCCGGTCTTTCACATCGAAACGTTTATAGGGGGCTATGCCCATCCTTGTGACTACTGGCATTCTCATGAACCTATCTCTGGTGGTGTCTTCTATGACTGGGGTTCGCACTACCTGGACTGGATACTCAACCTGATTCCCGATCCTGTTGTTAGTGTACGTGGGGTTGAACATAAACGGGTCTGGCACGATGTCACCAATGCTGATCAATCCAGTGTCTATCTGCGCTTTGCAGGTGGGCAGGAGGCCGAGTTTATGCACTCGGATGTTGCTGCTGCACTCAAACCCAAATGGTATATTCTGGGTGAGCGGGGTGCGATTGTAGGGCATTGGCGGCAGGAAACGGTCAAGACGCGCCGCTGGTCAGGTGATCTCATCGAGGAGCGGCTTGCCCCCTCCGAGGCTCTTCCCAATCTGCAAGTGTTTACCCGCGACCAAGATGGGGCTATTCATACACAGCACCTGACGTTGCCCCCGATGCCCCTCTATGCCTTCCACCGCAACCTGGCGAACCATTTGCATTGTGGCGAACCACTGGCGGTGCCTCCAGAAGAAGCCCGGCGCAATATTGTGGTGATGGAGGCGGCGAAGCTCTCAGCTAAACGTGGGGGGGAGATTATCCCGGTTGTGTGCTAATTGCAGTACCCTGTCTCTCTGTTTCCATATTATATTTCTTGCACAAAGTCAATATTTTATTTGACTTTGTTTAATTACTTAGTTTATTTACTTTGATTGACAGCGCAAGGGCTCTCCGGTACACTGGAACTTCCAGGAGGTAGGAGATGCCACAAACGAATTGGAACCGACAGTTTTTTGCAGGTACACGCGGGAGAATCATCACCTTGCTGCGCAGATCCAGTCGCACCGTTGACGAACTGGCACAAGCGCTTGGCCTGACCCATACGGCGGTGCGCGCACATCTTGCTGCGCTTGAGCGGGATGGCTTGGTTCAACAGCGCAGTGAACGTCGTGGCAGCAGGAAACCCTCCTCGGTGTATGACCTGGCACCGGCAGCCGAGTATCTGTTCCCGAAGGCATATGGCCAGCTCATGGACCAGCTCCTGGAAGTGCTCCAGAGGCGGATGATGCCTGAGGAGGTAGAAACGCTTCTACGTGAGGTCGGCCAGCGCATGGCTGCACAGTGGAAGATACCATCTGGAAATCTGCGCGTGCGACTGGAGGCAGCTGTCGAGGTGCTCAATGAACTGGGCGGTCTGATGGAACGAGAGACAGGGGAGAAGACGGTGTCTATTCGTGGATATCGGTGCCCGTTCGCTGCGGTGGTGCCAGAGCATCCAGAGATGTGCCGCCTCGCCGAGACGCTGCTCTCGGAGCTGGTGG
>WNGG01006225.1_pt1 | contig 16837 bp, 19 predicted proteins | sample 5400661 | NCBI WGS metagenome assembly WNGG01 (sample SAMN13153372, study PRJNA577476) | soil metagenome | isolation source: 100 cm soil or saprolite under Garry oak tree replicate 1 | place: USA:California | collected 2016-06-15 | reverse complement strand
TATCAACCGATCGAGGGCAAATACCAACTGACGCGGCGCTGTCTCGAAGCACTCGTCGACTATCCGATGCCGACGAGCATCGTCACGAAGGGTCCGCTCGTCGTGCGCGACATCGACGTCCTGAAGAAGCTTGACGAGAAGACCGATCTCACGGTGTACTTCAGCGTCCCGTGCGTCGACGAAGACATCGTGCGTAAGACCGATCCCGGCACCGCGCCACCGCGACAACGCTTGCGCGCGCTTCGCATGCTGCGTGAGGCGGGCATCGACGCGGCTGTGCTGTGCATGCCGGTGCTACCGGGCATCAGCGACAGCGAAGAATCGCTCGACGCGGCGGCGCGTGCCGCAAGCGAGGCTGGCGCAACGGCTTTCCGGCATCGTCCGCTCAAGATCGACGTAGAGATCCAGCAGTACTACTACGACTTCCTTGCGACGGAGTTCCCCGTGGTCGTTCCTCGATACGCCGCGCTGTACCAGGGTGGCGTGCATCCGGCGAAGAACTACGAACGAGAGCTCGAAGAGCGTGTGCGACGCGTGCGCGCCCGCTACGAATTTTCCGAGCGGTCCGCGCGACCGGCGCGTCCGCCCGAGCCCGAGACCGTTCAGCTGCAGCTGGCTATCTAGCGGCGGCAACCTCCTCCGGGACTTCGTCACACCTCTGTTACGCGCCGCCGTTCCGCAGCGCGAACGACGCCAGCGGAGAGGCACGAGAAGTGCGTATTCCGCGGGCGTGAGCTGGATCGATCAACTGATCCGTCATCTCGAGCAGGTGACCTGCAGCGGGTGCGGCGAGTACTACCGCGGTGGTGACATCGCGGCGGTCGTGACCGAGCCTTCGCGTCTCATCGTCAGGCTTCGCTGCCGTTCGTGCGGCCAGGATGGCATCGCGATCCTCGACTTCGGCGCGAACCCGGTGGACGTCGAACCGATCACCGCCGACGAGGTGCTCGACTGCCACGACCTCTTGGCCCGCGCTGCGCGTCCTCCCAGAGAGCTCTTCCCCGTGCTCGTGGCCTAGCGCCCTCAGGCGGCGCGTCGCGGCCTGTCTCGTAGCGCGCGTCAACATCGCGGCCACCGCGGCTGTATGCGTGGAAGAGTCCATGACCCTTACGGCCCCTTTTCGGGGCGGCGCGCGGCCCGCCAGATCCAGCAGCTCACTCTTTCGGCCGGGTAGCATGCAAGCGAGCGACCCCCAGGCTGCACCGCGCTATTGACTTCGTTACCCGCCGTGACAAAACTCTTCGCCGTAGCTCTGGGGAGGGCTCGTATGTCGACAATCGTCCACTACGAATGCCGCAGTCTCGATCATCTGCGTGCCGGCTCACGGCGGGGGGAAGGCGGCCTCGTGATCCATCACGGCACGGTCGGATATTGCGATGGCCTGCACGTCGATGGAGTTCACCGCTGGGTCGCGACCGGCGGGGTGCCGATCGAAGTCCTTGTGGGGACCGCCCCGGGCATCGACCCAGGCACGTATCGCGCGGACGACGGATCACTGGTTCACGTTCGTCCATCGGCGACCGGCAACATGCTCGTCGAAGTCGAAGGCGGTCGCCCAAGCAAGCGCGGCGATATGCGTGTCGCGGTGAAACTCTCGGACGACCCCGACTGGCTCGACGATTCCACCTCACACGTATCTCTTCTTCACGCCGACTAGCTTTCTCTCGTAACGACACTCACCAACCGCGATATCGCCGAGCTCCTCGCGCTCGAGTCCGAGCGCAGCGAGGGGCGCAAACAGCGGGCGCTTCGGCGCGCGTCCCGGACGGCGATCATGTGGGCCGAGGAAGCGGCCGCCGTCCAGGAATCGGGCCGGAGCCTGACCGAGCTTCGATCCGTCGGCCCCTTCACCGCCCACTTCATCGCGCAGTGGCTGCGCGAGCCCCCGGATCCTCCGACGCCACCGCAGCTCCGCGATGACTTCATCACCTACGCGTACGCGCGCACCGTCGTCGACGCGCACCCGGAGTGGCGGGACGTGGCGCGCGCGGATAATCAGATGCACACCGACGAGACCGATGGCAGCTCGACGATCGAAGAGATGGCCGAGGCGGCCGCAACGATCGGGCGCGAACGCATCGCCATCACCGATCACTCGAAGACGCTTCGCATCACGAACGGAATGGATGAGGCGCGCCTTGTGGCTCAGGGCGAGCACATCGCCGCCGTGAACGCTCGTGGCTCGGGCCCGCGGGTCCTCCGCGGCATCGAGATGGACCTCACCCCTGAAGGCGCGGGCGACATGGATCCGGCCGTCCTCGCGCGTCTCGACCTCGTTCTTGGCGCCTTCCACTCGAAGCTGCGCCTGCGCGACGACCAGACGGAGCGATATTTCCGGGGGCTCGAGAATCCGGACATCCATGTCCTCGCGCACCCTCGCGGGAGGATCTACAACTTCCGCGCTGGACTTTCCTGCGACTGGGAGCGCGTGGCCCGCCACGCGGTCGAGACCGGGACCGCCCTCGAGATCGACGCCTATCCCGACCGGCAGGATCTCGACGTGGAGCGGCTGCGCATCGTGGCCGCCGAGGGCGCCTGGGTCTCGATCGGGACGGATGCTCACACCCCGGCCGAGCTGGTCTTTCTCGAGATCGGGATCGCGGCCGCGATCCTCGCCGGAATCCCCCGCGGCCGCGTCCTCAATCTCCTTTCAGCACGTGACCTTGCCGACCGCGTCGGTCTCATTCGTGCAACTAAGAAGCGCGATAGGAACGAAGGGAGCACCAACGATCGCCGCGACTAAAGAGAGCGCGCGCTCGCTCCGGGAGTACGAGCGCAAGCGCGACTTCGCGAAGACGCCAGAACCGCAGGGCGGGAAGCCGAAAGGGCCTGAGCGACTGTTCGTGGTGCAGAAGCATCGCGCGAGCGCTCTCCACTACGACTTCCGCCTCGAGGCCGGCGGTGTCCTCGTGTCCTGGGCCGTTCCCAAAGGACCGTCGCTCGATCCGAAGGACAAGCGCCTCGCGATGGCCGTCGAAGACCATCCGCTGGGTTACGCGCGTTTCGAGGGCGTGATCCCCGAGGGCGAGTACGGAGGCGGCACGGTCATGGTGTGGGACATCGGGACGTACCAACTCGAAGACGCCGAGACATTCGATGAGGCGCTGCGCAAAGGTCGCATCGTCTTTACGCTCAACGGCAAGAAGCTGAAAGGCTCGTGGGCGCTCGTGCGGACCGGCGACCGCAGGTGGCTGCTCATGAAGCGGAAAGACCGGAGTGCCGCTGCGGTCGACATCGCGACGGCGAAGCCTCGCTCGGTGCTCACGCGAAGGCTGCTCGCCGGGATCGCGCGCGACGAAGGCGGTGACGTCGCGAAAGCGGCGACGGGCGATCCGGGGTGAAGCCGATCCGTCCGATGCTGGCGACGCTGTCGCCGGGCATCGTCGAAGGACCGGAGTGGGTCTTCGAGGAGAAGTACGACGGGATTCGGGCGGTCGCGGGTCGCGAGCGCGGCCGGGTGAAGATCTGGTCGCGCACGCTCCAGGACCTCACCGGCGGGTTCCCTCACGTCGTCGCGGCGGTGGAGGCCCTCGGCGATGGCAATCTGATGATCGACGGCGAGCTCGTCGCCCTCGACGCGAAGGGTGTCTCGCGCTTTCAGCTCCTGCAGCGGCGCGGCTCCGCCGGCGCGTCACCGACGCGCTACGCGATCTTCGATCTCCTCGAGGAGGACGGCCGATCGCTGATGTCGCGTCCGTTGAGCGAGCGCCGCGCTACGCTCGAGCGCCTGGTCGGGCGGCTGACCGTTCCCCTCTTCGTCTCGCGCCGCCTCGTTCGCGACGGAAAGGCCGCGTACCGAGAAGCGAAGCGTCTCGGTTGGGAAGGGATCATCGCGAAGGACGAGCGCTCGCCATATCAGCCGGGGGTTCGGTCACCTCTCTGGCGCAAGGTAAAGGTGCGCAAGGAGTCCGAATTCGTGATCGGCGGATACACCGCGCCGAAAGGCGGCCGCCAGCACCTCGGCGCACTCCTCGTCGGCCTCTACGACGGATCGAGGCTCCGCTACGTTGGCAAGGTCGGCACAGGCTTCACGCAGGAGACGCTCGACATGCTCGCGACAAAGCTCGAGCGGCTGCGGACGGAGAAGCCGCCATTCGATCCCGCCCCGCGCATGAAAGACGCGACCTGGGTGCAGCCGAAGCTCGTCGCCCAGCTCGTGTACGCGGAGTGGACCGCCGACGGCAAGCTTCGTCAGCCGGCGTTCCTCGGGCTCCGCACCGACAAGGACCCGTCCGAATGCACTTGGAGGGAACGTGAGCGCTGAGGCGGTCAAGGTCGCGGGCGTCGCCATCAGCAATCCGGACAAGGTCTGGTGGCCTGAGGAGGGAATCACCAAGGCGGACATCGCGCGGTTCTACGACGGCATCTGGTCGCATGTCGCGCCGTGGATGCGCGATCGGCCGCTCACCGCCGAGCGCTGCCCCGACGGCATCCTCGGTGGCTGCTTCTATCGGAAGGACTTTCCCGAACATTGGCAACCGGCGGGACCGCGATTGGTCCTTCGGGCGGCGAGCACGGGCAAGGACGTGCGCTATATCGTCGGCGGGTCGCGCGCCACGCTGGTGGGCATGGTGAACCTCGGCTGCATCGCGATCCACGTGATGACCTCCCGTGCGAAAACGATCGATGAGGTCGATTGGCTCGCGTTCGACATGGATCCGCCCGAGTCGTTCGCCGACGCGGCCCAGGCCGGGCTCGCGCTCCGCAAGGTGCTCGACGAGGCACAGGTCGTCTCCTACCCGAAGACCTCAGGGAGCAAGGGCCTGCACATCTTCGCGCCGCTGCGTGCGGGCGTGACGCAGCAGGAGGCGACCGCGATCGCCGTTGCGTTCGGTGAGGAGCTCGCGCGGCGCGAGCCGAAGCTCGTGACGGTGGAGTTCTCGAAGGCGAAGCGAGGCGGTCGTGTGTTCGCGGATGCGATGCGCAACGCGTTCGGCCAGACGATCGTTCCGCCTTACAGCGTCCGCAACAGGGCCAGCGCCCCGGTCTCGACGCCGCTCGCCTGGGACGAGGTCTCCCCCCGCCTGGATCCGGCCGCGTTCAACGTGCGCACCTTCGAGCGCCGGCTCGCACGCGCGGATCCCTGGGCCGATTTCTGGCAGCGCCGCCAGCCGCTCCCGAAAAAAGTCGCACGATGACCCGGGCCGATCAGGTCGCGCGCGAAACGCATGCGTTCAAGAAAGCGGCGCTCCTCTTGGGCCCGGGCTTTATCACCGGCGCGGCGGACGATGACCCGAGCGGCATCGGCACCTATTCGGTGGCCGGAGCGTCTTTGGGTCTCGCGACGCTTTGGACGGCGCTCCTCACGTTCCCGTTCATGGCCGCGGTGCAGAACATCTGCTCGCGGCTCGGCCAATGCTCCGGAAGCGGCCTCGCGGGAATCCTCAAGGAGCACTACCCGCGCTGGGTCCTTTATCCGGCGGTCGCCCTGGTGGTCACAGCCAACATCGTGAACGTCGGTGCCGATCTCGGTGCGATCGCGGACGCGGCGGGGACGGTCATCGGCACAGCGGTCCCGTGGGTCGTGGTCCCGATCGCGGTGGCGATCCTCGCGATGCAGATCCTCGCGAAATATCGGTTCATCGAGCGCGTCTTCAAGTACCTCACCATCGCGCTTCTCGCCTACGTCATCGATGCGGTCCTCGTGCGGCCCCCACTTGCCGAGACCTTGCGCGCGACGATCGTGCCGACGATCTCAGCCGACCACCGGTACATCGCCACGCTCGTCGCGATCCTCGGGACGACGATCTCCCCCTATCTCTTCTTCTGGCAAACGAGTCAAGAAGTGGAGGAAGAGAAATCCGCGGGCCGCAAGAGCCGCGCGCAGCGGCGTGGCGCGTCCCGGTTCGAGCTGCGGATAGCGACGATCGATGTGACGGTAGGGATGCTCGTATCGAACCTCGTCATGTACTTCATCATCCTGTCGACCGCGCTAACGCTGCACGCGTCCGGGAAGACGGACATCTCGACGGGCGCCGACGCGGCCGAGGCTCTGCGGCCGCTCGCCGGCGATCTCGCTGGGCTGATCTTCGCGGTCGGGATGATCGGCACCGGTCTCCTGGCCGTGCCCGTGCTTTCGGGCGCGTCCGCGTACGCGGTGTCGGAGACCTTCGGCTGGCGCGAGGGACTGGACGAGGACTGGCGAAGGGCGAAGTCCTTCTACGGAGTAGTCGCTATCGCGACGCTCGTCGGGCTGGTCATTCCCTTCACCGGCGTCAAACCGATCGACGCGCTCTTCTTCACGTCGGTCCTGAACGGTGTCGCGGCGCCGTTCCTCCTCGTCGTGATCATGCTGGCGGCCCGCAACGAGAAGGTGATGGGCAAACAGACCATCGGACCTATTCTTACAGCGCTTGGATGGATCGTGACGATCGCGATGTTCGCGGCGCTCGTCGGCCTCGCGCTCACTTCGCTCGGGTCCTAGGGCGTGCCAGGCGGCACACTCCCGAGGTAGGCCCGGCGACCCGCGCCTCTTGCGCGGATGGCTCAGGCTTAGCCCGTGCGCTCCCGGATCGCCCGCCTCATCGTCCGCGGGCTCTTCGCGGCGATCTTCCGTGTCCGTCACTACGGAGCGCTCCCCGCGCGCGGTCCGCTCCTCGTCGTTGCGAACCATCAGGGGTGGGCGGACGGGTTCCTCCTGGCGGCGTCGTTCCCGCTGAGCGCTGACGTGCGGCTTCTCGGCGATCGCGAGGGAACCGGGAAGGTGTGGTGGTGGCGCGCGGTACTGCGCGCCGTAGGGATCGTGATCCCGATCGAACGCACCTCGACGACCGCCGATCGCGCCGCCATAGCCGCGACCCTCGCGGCGCTCGAGCGCGGCGCGATCGTCGTGGTGTTCGCGGAGGGCCGTGTCTCGCGAGTGGAGTCATCGCTCGGGCCGTTCGCGCGCGGTGTCGGCTACCTCGCGCTTCGCTCCGGCTCCCCGATCCTCCCGGTCTGGCTCGCGGGCACGGCCGAGCTTTACCTGCGAAAGGAGCTCGCAACGATCGCTGGCACGCCGCGGTTGGTGCCAAAGGACGCGCCCACGAAAGAAGCGACACGGACGCTTGCGCTCGCGTTGCACGACGATCTCGCGCGGCTCGAGCCATCCGAGCTTGCGCCCGAGCCCGCGCACAAGCGCATGCGCTGGCTCACCAACCTCTTCTAGACGCGGATCTCCCGGAGAAGCGACTTCTCGTCGAGCACGCGGACGTTGCGGCGCTCGACGTTGATGAACCCGCGCCGTTCGAAGTCCGCGAGGAGCTTGTTCACCGTCATCCGCGTCGAGCCGATCGCGGCCGCGAGGTCGTCCTGGGTCAACGGAAGCGGGCGGCCCAGACGCGCGACCTCGACGAGATATTTGGCGAGGCGGCTGGTGACGTCGAGGAAGGCGAAGTCTTCGACCTGACCCTCGAGCTTGCGGATGTTCCGCGAGAGCCGCTCGAACATGTGCTTCCGCGCTTCTTCGTTGCGCTTCAAAACGGCAAGAGAACCGTCGCGTTCGATCTGGAAGACGCTTGTCGGGATCACGCAGACGGCCGTGCCGTCGCGCGGCACCTTGTCCTCGAAGATGACGAGCTCGCCAAAGAACTCGCCTCGTGAGTGCAGCGATATGAGGAGCTCGCGTCCGTTCTCGTCGAGGAGCAGCACCTTGATGAGCCCCTCGAAGACGACGAACCAGTGAGCGGCGGGGTCTCCCTGGTGGTAGACGACCTCGTCTTGTTTGAACTTCCGGAGGGTCATGTGACTCGCGAGCTCCCGGCGATCGATCTCCGGGAGGATCTCGATGGGAAGTACGTCCGCGAGCGTGCCCGCCATCGCGCGGAGCTCTTCGACCTTCACGAACGAGAGAGTCTAGGAGGGCTCTAGTAACGGACCTGTTTGCGCAGGAGCGCAGAGTCCTTGACCACGATGTGACGTCGGCCGACGGCGATCGCGCCCTGTGACTCGAGGTCCGCGAGGGCCCGGTTCACCGATACCCGGGTGGCCCCCACGAACGCAGCGAGGTCGTCCTGGGTGAGCTCGATGTCGGTACGTGCGTGTGCCGTTGCGAGGTCGAGGAGGCACTTCGCCACGCGCCCGGGTACGTCGAGGAACACCAGGTCCTCGATCCGTCCCGACGCGCGCCGCACCGTCCGCGCGAGCAGTCGGAGGATCTCGCGAGTCGCTCGCGGGCTTCGTTCGAGGACGCGGAGGAAGTCCTCGCGCGCCAGTGTCACGACCTGCGTCTCATCGAGAGCGGTGACGGTCGCCGAGCGTGGCACGTCGTCGAAGAGTGCGAGCTCGCCGAAGACCGCGCCGTCCCGCTCGACGGCGACGACGACCTCGTGCCCTTCCTCGTCCGGGATGGCGACCTTCACTGACCCCGAGAGGATCACGTAGAGGTGCCCTCCTGCGTCGTCGCGGTGGAACACGACCTCATCGCGTGAGAAGCGCCGCGGACGAAGGTGAGAGGCGAGCTCCGTTCGCTCTGCATCGCTGAGTGCGCTGAAGACCGGCACGCCTGCGAGGACGCGCGCGACCGCCTCGGCGTCCACGGCGCGGAACGATACGCTCGCGCGTGCGTCTGCATCCCCAACAAGAGTGAGACGCGCGAAGAATCATTGCCCGAAGGTACTGATCGCCGAGAGTACGACCGTCCCGTTTTGGCCACATCGCATGCTCGGTCGCTTGACTCGATCCAAAGCCACCCGAAGACTTGCCGTTAGCGGGCCGTTACACGCGTAGAGGAAGGGAAAACTCTGAAACTCGCCACGCTTGCGGCTGTCCTGTGGTACCTGGCTGGTTTGTTCACCACCTTCCCGACGGAGGTATCTCCGCTCGGGCAGGCGGCAACGGCCGGCCAGTTCCGCGCTTTTTGGGCGGATGCTTTCGGCGAAGGCATAAACGACCAGTCGCAGATCGACGCGCTCGTCGCGGACACCAAGGCGGCGCACGCGAACGCCGTCGTCGCTCAGGTCGTGCGGCGAGGCGACTGCTTCTGCCTCCGGTCGGGACTACCAGTGAACGAGTCGATCGCCCCCGGATTCGACCCTCTGCAGGCGCTCATCACCACGGCGCACGCGCAGGGCATCGAAGTCCACGCGTGGGTGATCGCGAACGCGATGTGGAACAGCACCACGCCGCCGAAGGACCCAAATCACATCTTTAACCTGCACGGACCCAATGCATCGGGACGCGATAACTGGGTCATGACGCGTTCGGATGGCGTCTCGAAGCTGAGCGACGACTGGATGCTCGACCCTGGCCATCCCGACGCAGCCGCGTGGGTCGCGAACGCCGCGACGAGCATCGTCCGCAACTACGACGTCGATGGCATTAACCTCGATCGCATTCGGTACCCCGACGGAAATCTCGGTTCGCTCGTGCCCTCGTGGGGCTACAACGCAACGGCTCTCGCGCGCTTCCGTGCCGAGACCGGTCGGAGCGACACCCCGTCGAACACCGACCCGCAGTGGACGCAGTGGCGCCGCGATCAGGTCACCGGGATCGTCCGCCGGATCTATCTCGAGTCGACCGCGCTCAAACCGCGCATCCGCGTGTCGGCGGACGTGATCACCTATGGGTACGGGCCACAGACCACGGGCAGCTGGGAGAACACGCGCGCGTACGCCGAGCAGCTGCAGGACTGGCGCGGGTGGCTGCGCGAAGGGATCCTCGACACAGCGATGCTCATGAACTACAAGCGCGACTCCCTCGCGAACCAGCACCAGATGTACGACGAGTGGAGCGAATTCGCGAAAGACAATCAGTACCGCCGCTCCGTGGCGATCGGATCGGCCCTCTACCTGAACGACATCGCCTCGAGCGTGAGCCAGGTGCGTCGCGCACTCGCTCCGAGCGCGGCGGGCAACAGCGCCATCGGTTGGGTCGGCTACTCGTACCGAACGCCCGACGCGATGACCGACGCTGGCACGCGAAGCGGCGCGATCGGTCGGGCAGAGCTCATCAAAGCGTTGACGCAGCCGTCGCAGTACGACACGGCGGCTCAACCGATATTCGCCGACGCGCCGAGGGTGCCCGCGATGACATGGAAGTCCCAGCCGATCTTTGGCCACCTGCGCGGCACAGCCGTCGCGACGAACGGCACGCCGCTCACCGGCACTGTGCTGCATCTCGTCGAGCCGAGCGCGGGGGCCGTACTTCGAACGACGACCACTGACGGAAGTGGGTGGTTCGGCTTCGTCGACCTTCCGATCGGGACCTATCACGTGATCACCGATTCGACCCGCGTTAGCGGCGGTGTCCTCGGTCAGGCCACGATCGTCGCGGGAACAGTGAGCTTCCTGAGCGCGGCCGCGCCAATTTCCACCCCCACGCCGACGCCGTCAGCGTCGCCCTCGCCGACAACGTGCGAGCGCACTGATGGCCCAGGCATCGCGGCGCCCGCGAAGGTCGCTTCGGGCGTCGCGGGTTTCCACGCGACCTGGTATGGGCAGAGCGGTTACTCGACGTTGTGCCCGGGTGAGACCGCGACGGCCGTCGTCGCCTACTACAACAGCGGCACGCGCGGGTGGCTCGCCGACACGATGGGACAGGTCGCATATCTTGGAACGTGGAACCCCGAGCCGGGTCAGGACCGAGCCTCGATGCTCGGCGGGAACGGCGAGGCCGGATCGCCGGACACCGGATGGCCGCGCTACAACCGCGTCGCCGCGCAGCCTGCAGAGTGGGTCGGCCCGAATCAGGTCGCCTGGTTCCAGTTCACGATTGTTGCTCCGACGGTCCCGGGAACATATCGCCTTGCGATCCGCCCTCTGGTCGAAGGCGCGCAATGGATGGAGGACTTCGGCGTCTTCTGGATCGTGACGGTGCGAGCGCCCTAGGGGCGCTAGCGCACGGACACCGTCGTGATCTGAGCGGTCTCGCCGCCGTACGAGAACAGCAGTTGGTAGACCCCCGGCTGCACGTTCGTCGGGATCTGGAGAAGGATGCGACCGTTCCCATCGAGAGTCCCGTTCACGGCGCGTCGGTTGGAAACGGTGACCGGGTCGTTCAGAAAGATTCCGAAGGCGCCCGTGCCGGCCCTGCCGTTCGCGAGGACGACCGCGAACGACGCCGGAAGCGTCGAATTACGCACGGCGGTCACCGGACCGGTGTAGGTGACGACCGTTCCGTTCTTCAGCGTGTACGACGGGCCGGCGGGCCGCGGACGCGGCGTCGCGGGCACCGGAGTGGCGGGCGCGGCCGTCGGGTCGGGTGTGGGTTCGGCAGTCGGGGCCGCGGTCGGTTCCGTCGACGCCGGGACGTTGCTCGCCGCGATCGCACCCGATGGTGCCGGTGTCGCGCTCGGATTCATGAGCCCGGGCGCCGCGACGGCGACGCCGCCGACGAGCGCGAGAAGGACGACGGCTCCCACGAGTATCGGCAGCGGGTTCCGCTTCTTCGTGCTCTTGGTCTCGTGACCGATCGCTGCGTCCGGAACGCGGTAGGCACCGCGCCAGTGCGCCGCGAGCTGACGACCCATCGGGCCTAGTACTGTCTGGATCCACTCGTTGTCCTCGGTATCGAGGAACCACGTTTGGATGGCGTGGATGTCATGCGGAGCCGGCGGCGGTTTAGCCGCGCCGCCACGTTCCTGCACCCACATCTGTTCGACGGGATTCCAAGTGAAGACAGGAGCTTCCTGGCGACCCACCACATCCATCACCGCTAGGTTAACGGGCATGCTGGCGAGGTTGACCCGTTCATGGGTCGCGGTAGGAACGCAATCGGTGGGCGGCGGTACTAGTACTTTGCTACTGATTCGACGCCTCGCCGTCGATCGCGAGCGATGGATGAGCGCACGCGAATTCGGCGAAGCCTGGGCGCTGTCGCAGCTCTCTCCTGGTATCCACCTCGTAGCGCTGGCCGGTCTCATCGGACGCCGCGCGGCCGGCTGGCGCGGCGCCGCCGCCGCGGTCGCCGGAATGATGATTCCGGCCGCGGCGATCACCATCGCGCTCACGGCCGCGTATAGCGTGATCGCCGCATCACCCATCGCGCGCGCCGCCCTTGCCGGCGTCGCCCCGGTGACCGGAGGGATGACGATCGCGACCGCGGCCCTCCTGGTCCGCGCGTCGGCACGACATGGCCGCGCGCATTTCACCATCGACGTCGCCGTCTCGGTCGCCTTCGTCGTGGCTGCCGCGCTCCTGGGCGTGCCAACGCTCGCCGCTATCGGAGCCGGGGCATTGATCGGCGCACTCGCCCTGGGCCGGGAGCGACCGACCTCGCACGAGAGTTCGGTCGGCTGACGGTGGACGCGCTCGCGCTCTTCGGCGTGTTCCTCAAAGCATCCGCACTGTCGCTCGGCGGGCTCTCGTCATTGCCGCTCCTGCGCGCGGACCTCGTCGCGCCTGGGATCGCGACCGATGATCAGGTCGTGCAGGCGATCGCGATCGGGCGCATCTCGACCGGGCCGAACGGTCTGTACATCGTCAGCCTCGGGTATCTCATTGGCGGAGTGGTCGGCGCCACCGTGGCGCTCCTCGCGGCATCACTTCCGCCACTCGTGATCGTGCCGATCACCGCATTCGCGCGCCGCTGGCTGCTCGCGACACCAGTCGCGGGACTCGTGCGGGGCGTTGCGCTAGCGACCGCGGGCCTGCTCGTCGCGACCGGGCTCGGAATAATGAGTGCGACAGGAACGGCCAGCTGGTGGCAGCTCGCATTGGCCGCGATCGCGACAGTTCTGACCTATCGAGGCACGCTCCATCCCGCGATCGTGATCGCGATCGGCGCTGCCGCGGGACTCACACTCGGCCGCTGAGCCGAGCTTGCTTTGCGGGTGGCACGGGGGAGCGGGTTGCGCGCGAGCCGTTGACCGGCCGCGTCAGCCGCGAGCGGGGCCGAGTGGTGGGGAGCGGACCGGTAGGCGAGCGCGCGACCCCGACCCGCTTCGCGGTCAGGGGCCCCTACCCCTGGGACAGGACCCGCAACGCGACTCGAACGAAGGCGGCTAGCCCTCTTCTGGCGCGACCGCAGCGACGATCGCGAGATCTTGCGGACGGACCTTCGATGGGTCGAACTTCCGCAGCGAACAGGGTTGCACCGCGCGACAACCACTTGCCGTAGGTATGGACTCTTCATGCCTCGTTCCTGAAGAGCTTTCACGTGCACGGCGACGCGGTCATCAATGTCCATGAGGCGAACCGCCCACTGATCCCGCTGGCGTAGAGCAGCCGGAAGCGCCGTCTCGAGAAATCGATCGACCCGGCGCAGCATCGAGTTGTAGGAGGACCCGGCGAAACGATCGCGTTTCTCGTAGGCCGCCCCCAACGTGAGGAAAGCGGGCGACTCGAAGCTCGTCGCGTGGTCCGACTCCTTGGAGCGCGGCGACTCCTTCGCCAGTGCGCGCGCCATGCGGATGACCTCGAGCGCGCGGTCACGCAGGTTATGAGCCTTCTCTGTGTTGAGGGCGAGGATGCGGTATGCAAGTGCCGGGTCGTCCGTCAGAAGCGCGGTGATCGCGCGCAGACCGAGCTGCTTCGCCGCGGCAAGGCGGTGCCGGCCGTTCGGGGACCAAAAGCCATCTCCACTCGGGATCGCAATCACCGGGTCAAGAAACAGACCCGATGCGCCAATCGCGACCGCCAGTCGATCTGAATGGGTACGCGAGAGGTCCCGCTGGAACGGCGTCGGTTCCACGCTCGCGATCGGCAGAGACGCGAGGACGAGTGGTAGTCCTGCGTACGGATCGCGGTACGACGCAAGGACCGAGCCCTTGGCTTTCTCGACCCGCTCGGTCAGGGCGCTGACGTGTTCGTCGGTACGATCGAGCGCCGACTCGCGGGCCTCCGGCCCGCGCGGCTCGGCCGGTCCGCGCTTGCGCCGCGTCGTTTTGCGGGTCGTCGTCTTTTTCGTCGCCGTCTTCTTTGCTGGGCTCATGACTCCCCTCCTGCCGCCGGGGCCGCCTCCGCGACCGGGCGTCGCGGGCTCGCCGCAGTGAAGTCTCGCAGGGACTTCCCCCGGGTGGCGGCGGCCGTCAGCGCGCCACCGATGGCGAGGGCTCCGATCGTGGCTGCGCCGGGAGCGCCGAAGAGCGCGGCCGCAACGCCGGTTTCGACCTGCGACGCGCTCGTGAGTCCGCGCGCAGCGATGAGGATGAGAGACATTACGCGACCGCGATAGGCGTCCTCGGCGACGATCTGCGCGATGGCGTTCCGCAGCGCGCCCCACGTCGCGTCAGCGAAGCCGAGCACCGCCAGCACCGCGACCGAGAGCAGGAACGATCGCGACCACGCGAAGACGAGCAAGGCGGTCGCGTACAAGGCGCCCGAACCGAGCATGAATGCGCCTTTGCGGCGAATGTCTCCGACCAGCAGCAGCACGACCATGCCGGCGATCGCCCCGGCGCCGATGCTCGAGAGAAGCACTCCAAGCCCTTCCGGTCCGGCGCCGAGCACGTCGCGGGCGAAGATCGTCATGAGCGCCTGGTTATGCCCGAAGACCGAGAACGTCGCTTCCATCACCAGCACCAGCGGCAGCACTGTGCTGGCCCGGACGTATCTGAGCCCGCCCATGAGCTCGCTCCGAATCGATCCGCGCAACGGACGTATGGCGATCGGTGGGATGCGCATCGCGAGGAGACCGCCGATGATCGCGAAGTAGCTCGCCGCGTTCACGAAGAACGGGGCGGCGACGTTGACGCGGGCGATCAGGACACCGGCGATTGCTGGGCCGACGAGCTGGCCGGTCTGGAACAACATCGCGTTTAGCGTGATCGCGTTCTGCAGCTGCCCGCGCGGCACGAGCATCGGGAAGAGCGACTGTCGACCTGGGGCGTCGAACGCGGCGATCGTCGCGTTCACGAGACTGATCAAGTAGACGTGCCAGAACGCGACATGACCGGTGACGACGAGAGTCCCCAGCAAAAGGGATGTCACCACCGATGAGCTCTGAGTGATGAGGAGCAGGCGGCGTCGTTCGACTCGGTCCGCGACGGTGCCGCCGATGAGCGCGAACGCGAAGATCGGCGCGGCACGGAACACGCCGTTCAGACCGAGGAGGAACGGCGAATCGGTCAGCTGATAGAGGAGCCATGACGTCGCGGTGAGCTCGATCCACGTCCCCGACATCGAGACGAGCTGGCCGACCCAGTAGAGCGCGTAGTTGCGGTGGCCGAGTGGCGCGAGGCCAGGTGGCGGGAAGCGGCTCACGCCCTCATCGTTGGCGGAACTGGCGGATGTGCCGGCGCGCGACCCCCTTACCTTTGCCCTCTTTAGGAATGATGCTGATCGAGCCGTCGCGCTCCAGATACGCGGAGTCGACCTCGGCGAGCTCGTCGATGCCGTGCTCGCGAGCTGCCATCATGAGCTCGTCCTCCTCGACGTTCTCTCGCTCCAGGTTGCGCTTGATCAGCTTCCCGCCCTTGACGAGAACGGTGGGTTCGCTTTCGAAGAGATGCTTCAGGTAGGGCACTCGGTGGCCGACCCGTGAGAACGCGGTGTTCACCGCGACAAGGGTCGTGGCCGCGATGACGCCGCCGATCAGAGAGTTGTCGCCGCCCGTCATCGCGTTTTGGACCGCGTTCGAGATCACGAGGATCACGACCAGATCGACCGGACTCATCTGCCCGAGCTCGCGCTTTCCCGCGGCCCGGAGGAGCACGAGCACCACCACGTAAACGACGGCGGTGCGGAGGATGATCTCCCACCAGGGCGTCGTTAGACCGAACACCTGCTCAGGATGACAAAACTTGGTGCGCAAAGCGCGCCGGGGAGTCCCCCACGAGTGCCAAAGCCGCGTCGAGGTCGACCGCGACGCCCTGGCGGCGGAAGTAACCGGCCGTTCGCTCGACGTCTCGTCTCAGGAGGTCGCGGGCCGCCGGATGCACGACGGCGTCGACCGACTGGGAGAAATCGATGATCACCGGGCGCTCGTGCCACCAAAGGACGTTGAAGGCCGAGAGGTCGCCGTGCACGAGCTCGGCGTCGAGGATCAGCCGAATCTCGCGCTGGAGCTCTCGCCAGACCCTTCGGGCAGTCCCCAGGTCGAGATCGACGTCGGAGAGCCTCGGCGCCGCACGATCGCCGTCGCCGATGAACGCCATGCGGTAGCCGTGCTCGACCCGCTCCACGGGTGGCGGCACCGTGACGCCGGCATTGTCCAGCCGCTGGAGCGTCGCCCATTCGTGCGACTCCCACCACATGCGCGTAGGACCGACCCGGGAGACGAGGTAGACCTCGCTCTCCTTGCCGGCCTTGAGCACGCCGAGATCGCGATCTTCATACGGTGCGTCGGCAAGCCAGTCGCTGGGGAACAATGCGGGCACGCGTCCTCCGTATTGGAGACACGTCGATGGGTGCGGCCGTCGCGCGCGTGGCGCTACAGGGTGCCCGGCGCTCCCGCGATGCAGAGGCCGGCGGCGTCACGCACGAGTCGAACGCTCATCTAACGGCCTCCTGAAGTTTTGTCGACCGATGGTCGCGGGAGAAGAGTAGCACTCAGCGTGTCGGGCTCGGCCTCGATGGCCTCGATGGAAACGCCGGCACCACGAGGTCCTGACCGAAGATGGTCGACCGTGGAGTGTCGCTCAGAAACTTCATGATGCCGTCCGCTATGGAACCGGCAACGAGGTCCGCGCGATCGAGCATTAGTGCGCGGTCATCGTCATTCGAAAGGTACCCCATCTCGAGGATCACGGCCGGCGTGTGCGCAGCCACCGCGTGCTGGAAGCGGCTCCAGCTAAACGGGTAGTAGCCGCGCATTTGACTCGTAATATGCGTCGGATCGTAGTCAAGTCCCGTCGCCGCGCCATATGAATCCTTGATGTCGTTGAGCAGCGCGTCCTCGTACGGTCCGCGACGCGCACCATGCGCCATCTTGAATCCGCTGTTCTCCCCGACGCCATCGCTATCCGCATGAAGCGCAACGA
>WNGG01003871.1_pt1 | contig 16837 bp, 10 predicted proteins | sample 5400661 | NCBI WGS metagenome assembly WNGG01 (sample SAMN13153372, study PRJNA577476) | soil metagenome | isolation source: 100 cm soil or saprolite under Garry oak tree replicate 1 | place: USA:California | collected 2016-06-15 | reverse complement strand
AAGCTCCGGCAACGAGCTGACCGACTCGCCCTATGTTACTGTGAGTATGTGGAAAACTGGAACGGGTCGATCGATCTTCTTCCCGTATTGAAACGTCTACAGCCTGGGGAGATGCGGACAAGGAAAGTGATATAATGCACGCGTATCGACACCCAGATGTGGGACGTGACATTTCATAGTGAGTATGTTGTCCAGGACACATTGGGCCCACCGAGGAGGTCTGGTCATGCCACATTTCGTGCGTCGATCTCTCCTGATCCAATTGCTGAGCGTCTATCTGCTCTTCGTCGTCGTCGTGCTGCTTGGAGGTGCGGAAGTCAATGCTGTGGTCGAGCACCAGCTGGGCAATGACGTCCAGGCATCAGACGAGGCGCTGGCGCAGGAAATCGCCCTCCAGACTGGTCTTCAGATGAGCAGTGCCGAGAATGCTCTTGTCAAGCTAAGCAAGCTTGTGGTAAACGATAGTACGCCCAATACGCTGGCGAGCATCTTTCATACCTTCAAGGACGCTCGCAGCGACGTGGATCAGGTCTACTGGCTCGACTCAGTTGGCATCTTGCGCGTCTCCTGGCCTCAGCCGCCGGGTGGGGTTGGATTAGGGACGCAATTCTCGCCTCCCGGCGTCGTCCAGCGGGCTCTCACAGGCAATGGCCCGGTCTTTGAAGTGGGCGTTGCGGTTGAACCCACCTACAACCCAGGCGTCATCGTCGCTGAACCTGTGCATGCTACCAGTGGGAAGCTGGTCGGGATCGTGGCGGCTAGCTTCTCTCTCGTCGGACTCAGCGAGCCTCTGATGACTGTTGTCCGAGCCCAGGAGCACCAGGGGCGGCGACTCATGATCAGCATCATCGACGACCAGGGCAGACTCATCGCCACTCCCCAGCACGAGCGAATCTTGCAGACGGTACTGGACGAGCTGCCAGGTGCCGATCAGGCCCTGCATGGTCAGGCGGCATCACGCCTGGAGCCGGGACCTGATGGTCGGGACTGGCTATTCAGCGCCGTTCCCGTCCCGGATGTTGGCTGGGCCGTTGTTGTGCAGCGGCCTGCAGACGAGGCGCTGGCTGTTGTAGCACAGTTCCATCTCTGGTTGCTGGCAGCAGCACTGCTCTTCGCCATCGGTGGTCTGCTGTTCTGGCTCATGTTGCTGGTGCGTGTCATCCGTCCCCTCCATACGCTCGCGATCCAGCATCAGACACTGCCTGCCTCAGAACAATCAATCCCAGTAGATGCGACTGTCCTCTCCATGCGTGACGACGAGGTCGGCGATCTGGCACGTTCGCTCGTACGTCTGGAGCGCGACGGGCTGAAAAAACTTGGCGAGCTGCGAACGCTGTTGGAAACGTCGAACGCAGTGGTCGGGTCACTTGAACCGCACGCCGTAGTAGGAAAGATCATTCGCGAGGTGCGACGCCTGGTGGATGTGCAGGCCGCAGCGGTGCTCCTGCCAGACGAGCAGGGCGTTCTACGTGTGCGGGTCAGCGATGGTCATAGTGAACGCTACAACCATGCACTCTCCCTGTCTCCTGAGAATGTAAGTTCGTCTGCGGTGCTGGCATTGCGCGACGGCAAGCCGGTACAGAAACTGCTCAGTCCCGAGCAGCCATCGCTCTCCTACGACGAAGGCTTCCGCTCGGTGCTGGCGATACCGATCATCAGCCGTCATGCGGGAGGTGTGGTCCTGCTGGTGCATCGTACCGAACCGCGTCCCTTCAACCGGAACGAGATCGACTTGCTGCTGACCTTCGCCAACTACGCCACACTCGCCTGGGAACACGCGGTGCTCTACGAGCGCAGCGATGAGCGGCTCCGCCAGGTGGCACAAGAGAACGAGCGGCTTTACCGGCAGGCTTCGGAGGAGAAGCAGAAGCTGGAGGCGATTATGGGCAGTATGAGCGACGGGCTGGTGCTGACGGGCATCGACGGGACGGTGTTGTATGCCAACCTGGGAGCAAGCATGATCACGGGCCGACCCGGCCCCACCCTGGCGGGTCAGCCCATCAGCGTGATCTATGATGCGCTATGCTCCGCAGCGGTGGATCCTGTGGAGTGTGAGCAAGCCAGGGCGCAAATTGAGTCCGGCGAAGCCACCAGCACCGTAGAGTCCGTTGTTGAGATCAGGCGAGATGACCGCCGTCGCGCCATCCACTTGCGGCTCTTTGAGGTAGGCGATGAGTCAGGGCGGCCCATTGGGCGCGGCCTGTTGCTGCGTGACGTGACACGCGAGCGCGAACTCGATGAGTTCAAAACGACATTGCTGGCGGCGGTTGGCCACGAAGTGCGCACGCCGTTGGCGGCGATCAAAGGCTACGCCTCGACTCTGCTCCAGGAAGACGTAACCTGGCCGCTTACCGACCAGCGCCATTTCCTGCAGACGATCAGTGCCGAAGCTGACCGGCTGGCGCAGCTCGTCAGCAACCTGCTCGACCTCTCGCGCCAGGAAGCCGGGCTGCTCCTCCTCAATTGTGTGCCGAGCAGGGTGCAGGATCTCGTGGCGAAGACCATCGAGCGATTGAGTCACCCAGGTGTCACGATATCTATGTACATCCCCGACGACCTGCCTCCCGTCAACGTGGACAGAGCACGCATAGAGGTCGTGCTCCACAATCTGGTCGCCAACGCGCTGGTGTATGGCGAAGGGGAAGTCCGCATCACTGCCGGGAGGCGGGACGATGGAATTGTCGTCTCGGTTTCGGACAATGGGCCTGGCATCGCTCCCGACGAGCTGCCACATGTGTTCGAGCGTTTCTACCGGGCGCGACATGGCCGCCAGCAGCATTCTGGTGGCACTGGCCTCGGACTGACCATCTGCAAAGCCTTCATTGAGGCCCATGGAGGCCACATCTGGGCGGAGAGCAGCGTGCGGGGCACTATTATCTCGTTCTCGCTGCCACTTACCGCTCTTATTCAGGTCGGAAATGACGCTAGCGCCTCTGGCAATGTAGAGTGCCAATTCGTTAGCACGTCCTGGGGGACTTCTGAGGAGCCGCGCCACCCTACCTGGGGGCGCGCATCCGGGGGATGATGAAGCGCAGGTAATAGGGGGATGATGAAGCGCTCATCCGACCAGAGCGGAGGCGTCTCGTCCACAATTACTGCAGTGTCCGTTGATTCTACGGCAACAGAGTAATCAGGAGCTCTCACAGAGGAAAGAAGGTGTGTATGGCGAAGGCAAAGCGCATTCTACTGGCCGAAGATGAAGTGGCATTGCGCGACTTCGTGAGCAGGAACCTGCGTGCACGCGGCTTCGATGTCCTGGAAGCGAGTAACGGGTTGGAGGCTATGGCCCTGTGGGAGCGAGAAAATCCCGATCTACTGATTCTCGACATCATGATGCCGCGCATGGACGGCCTCGAAGTCTGCAAGCGCGTGCGCGAGCACTCTGGCGTGCCCATTATCGTATTGACCGCACTGGATGCTGAAAGCGATAAGGTCACAGCGCTTGATCTCGGCGCAGACGATTACCTGACCAAGCCGTTTGGGGTGGAAGAACTCCTGGCCCGCGTGCGGGCCGTGTTGCGCCGTACTCGGTGGGAGGCGATGCTGCCCACCAGTGGTATAAAGCAATTTGGCGACCTCGAGATCGACCTTTCGGGACACGTTGTGCGACTTCGGGGGGTGGAGGTGCGCTTGTCACCGACAGAGTTCGCGGTGCTTTCGCAACTTATCTCCCACGCAGGCAAGGTACTCACTCATCGCATGCTGCTGCAGAGTATTTGGGGACCGGAGTACGGCGGTGAGGCCGAGTATCTGCGCGTGTATATCAACCGTTTGCGCCAGAAGCTGGAGCCCGACCCTGCTAATCCGCGCTACTTGCTCACTGAGCCGGGTGTTGGGTATCGCTTTGTTGCGCCGTAAATTGAGGGAGCACACAGAAGTCCTCCTTCAGCCCATGATAGTAGCGACTAAGGCTTGCACGCCGACAATGTTGACCCACTCAGTTTCTATCCACTTTCCTGATCGCCACCACAATATTTGCGCCACCAACACCGCGTCCACCGATGAGCACAGAGTTTGGCTCTCCGTGTCCATTGGTAAGTCGCGATATTGGGCGGGCCTCGTTTTGCACCAGGTTCAATCCGTAGTGCGGCTCCAGCTGTTCGCAGTTGATCGTTGGAGGAATGAGACCGCGCTGTAGAGCTATCAGGGCAAGGGCTGCTTCCATTGCGCCTGCTGCGGCGTAGCTATGCCCCTGCATTGTGCGTGGAACGCTGACTGGTAGCTCTTCAAGGTCTGTACCAAAGATCATGTGCAGCCCCTCGACTTCACCCTGGTCGGAAGATGGGAGAGCGCGTCCATCCAGGCTGAAGTAGGCCAGGTCCTCTTGACTTAATCCACCTTCTTGCATTGCGAGCTTGATGGCACGGGCATACTGTTTCCCGTTGGACGAGGGAGCCTGAAGTCCAAGAGCATCATTCGTCTGTCCATAGCCGACGATTTCGCCATAGATGGGCGCTCCACGTCTCTGTGCGTGTTCGTAATCCTCAAGAATGCAGATTCCAGCGCCCTCGGCCATGATTAAGCCAGCAGCACGCCGGTCGAAAGGGCGATAGGCGTTGGGGTCCTCACCTAAGACACAATGGTCGCCATGATGAGCCAGCACAGAGAGGGCGAAGGGATGGAGCATTGCTTCACTGCCACCTGTGAGGATCATGTCAGCCGCACCCCGGCGAATAGCTCCGGTTGCTATGGCAAGGGCGTCCAGACCACCAATACAGTCGTTGACGGGAGTCTTACAATATCCCTGAACACCATAGCGGATGGCGGTCTGCCCTACATTTGCCACCTGGAGCCAGGCTATGGCTGTATAAGCGCTCAGGTAACGCGGCCCACGCGTATACAATATCTGGATTTGCTCCATTACATACTCTATACCACCGATGGTATTGGCAATCACCGCTCCCACCCGTTGTGGATTCTCCTCTGCCAGCGTTATGTGTGCATCCTGCAGCGCTTCCTGAATGGCGGCGAAGACAAAATGGGTCATGCGATCGGTGCGGTTTATTACTTTACGATCGACATAGTCACTTGCCAGAAAAGTGCTGACTTCACCGCCTACACGAACTGACAATGCATCGGTGGGGAAGCGCTTGATGGACTTGATGCCGGAGACTCCCCTGGTTGTTGCTTGCCAGAAAGCCTCCTTGCCAATGCCATTTGGTGCCACGATGCCCAATCCAGTAATGACCACACGTCGCTCTGTGTTCTGTTCCATTCGCTGCTGCCTCTCTGGGCCGATAAATCGGGCCCTACGTTTTACTTTCTCCAATCAGGTCGGGCTACAATGAGCGCACTATTCACGCCACCAAAACCACTGGAATGTGTAAGTGCTACATCCACAGCAGCCGGACGTGCGATGTTTGGCACGTAATCGAGATCGCAACGTGGATCAGGAAACTCCTGGTTAATCGTTGGTGGGATAACCTGGTGTTCGAGTACAAGAGTGGCTACAATCGTTTCAATAGCGCTGGCCGCGCCTTGTGTATGTCCAATCATCGATTTTGTCGAACTGATTGGGATACTATAGGCATGTTCGCCAAAGATGGCCTTATATGCAACCGTCTCTACTACCTCGTTGGTGGGTGTTGAACTGCCATGCGAGTTAATATAGCCCAGTTGCCTGGGTGAAATTCCTGCCTCCTGAAGTGCCTGGGCCAACAGATTTTGAAGGGGTGCTCCGTTCTCAGGTAGAGAGGTCATATGATAGGCGTTGTTGCTCGATGCGAACGTGATCAACTCGGCATAGATGTGTGCATTGCGGGCAAGTGCCTGCTCGCGTTCTTCCAGAACCAGCACGCCTGCACCCTCTGCCATCACAAAACCATCTCGCTCGCGGTCATATGGGCGGGATGCTCGTGGTGGTTCGTGATTGCGTTTGCTCAAAGCTCCCATCACACAGAAGACATCCAGACCTGCATAGGTAATTGCAGAGTCAGTGCCCCCTGCCAGCATACGATCGGCTCGCCCCTCCTGGATAGTCCAGAATGCCTGGCCAATTGCATCGGCCCCAGCAGAGCAGCCTGTCGAAATCACAGTGCATGGGCCATGTAGCTGGTGGTGTGCAGCAATCATCATAGCAGATGCGTGAGTGAGAAGGAGGGTAGCGGAAATCTGCTTGTCCAGCATAGCTCGTGGGGGATGTGTACCATTGCTTGTGAGTTGCCGCCAGAGCTTCTCACCCTCTTCGACGGAGGACATCGCCGATCCCATATACACGCCTACCCGGTCACGTTCTGCTTCGCTCAGCGTAGGGGGCCGATTTATCGCGCCCAGCCCGGCATCTTGTAATGCAAGATTAGCTGCAGCAAGACCAAGTTGCGTGCATCGATCAGTACGCTGAATCTCATCCGGGGTCAGTCCCAGCCCTTCAGGGTCGAAGTTCGCTACTTCTCCAGCTATCTGTGATTGTAGTGGACTGGCATCGAAGCGAGTGATACGGCGCACACCTGAGCGGCCAGAGATAGAGGCGTTCCAGAAATCCTCTTTTCCGATGCCGTTGGGTGCCACTACGCCAAGGCCAGTGATGACAACTCGTCGCTGCATGCTTTCCTCCTCATTTAGGTTCGTGCAGGCCATTGTAGGTTCTTGCTAATTGTCCATCAAAATTGAGAACTTTTCTATGAATTGATACACTTCCTTAGTGTGATGTAGGATATAAGCCCATGGTTTTTCACCTCCTCGACCTTCATAAGAGATTCATTTCTCAAACGGGATGCAATACACGTATTTCAAATGCCTCCCTCAAACCCCTGCTCGCCCAGGCAAAATTATGAACTGTACCAAAAAAGCGGCTCTCCATCGTTGAGGAGGAAAGAGGCTCCGTTCGCTCCGTTCCCTCCAAAGGACGGAGATGCAAAAAACGGAGGTATCGCCAAGTTCCTTGTGTACAGTATATAATATAAAGTCCAGTTAATCACCTTAACGCTTGATGACTGTGATTTTAGATTGCAGAGGTCCCAAAAAGTTTCAGAAGGAGACAATGTGAATAAGTCCACACAGATTCTGGTAATTGGTGGAGGCCCGGCTGGATCGACTGCCGCCACCCTGCTTGCCCGCGAAGGCTACGATGTAACGCTCCTGGAGCGAGAAGTTTTCCCACGCTACCATATCGGTGAGTCGCTCCTACCCTCGTGTTTGGAAGTTTTTGATCTGCTCGGTGTGCGGGAGACGATTGAATCCCACGGCTTTAAGCGGAAGCGCGGTGGGTACTTCGAGTGGGGAAATGAGCAGTGGGAGCTGGATTTCAGGCAGCTTCGACATCCGTATGCTTTCCAGGTTGTTCGCTCTGAATTTGACCAGTTGCTTCTGGAGCATGCGAAGAGCCAGGGAGTGAAGGTCTTTGAAGGGGTCGAGGTTCGCAGCCTGACCTTCGATGGCGAGCGGCCACGCAGCGCTACGTGGGCGAAGGTGGCGAAGGATGGAGCGAATGGTGAGGGTAATGAAACTGGAGAGATATCCTTCGATTTCCTGGTCGATGCCTCCGGTCGTGCAGGAATTATGGCGATGCGCTACCTGCAGAATCGGCAGTTCCACTCCGCCTTCCAGAACATCGGTGTTTGGGGTTACTGGAAGGGCGCAAGGAGGCTGCCCCAAATCCCCGATGGTTCCATTGCGGTCGGGTCCGTCCCGTATGGCTGGCTCTGGGGTATCCCTTTGCATGACGGTACCTTGAGTGTGGGCTTAGTGACGCACAAGACAACCTTCAAAGATAAAAGGCAGCAATACGGTTCGGTAGAGCAATTCTACCTGTCTGCCATCCAGGAGTGCCCACTGATAACGAGTCTCCTCGAACCAGCCGAAATGCTCCCAGGGATACGGGCTGAGCAGGATTACTCATATGGGTCCGATAGCTTCGCAGGGCCGGGCTACTTTATGTCGGGAGATGCCGCCTGCTTCATAGATCCTCTCCTTTCGACCGGTGTGCACCTCGCTACCTATAGCGGGATGCTCACTGCTGCTAGCCTTCTGAGCGTGCTACGTGGCGAAGTTTCGGAGGAGCAGGCCCGCTCTTTCTACGACCAGAGTTACCGGCATGCCTACCTGCGCCTGATAGTGATCGTGTCAGCCATGTATCAGTTATACGATGGGAAGGATACCTACTTCTGGCAGGCCCAGCAGCTTACGCATCACGACTACGAGAATGTTGATCTGCAGGCTGCCTTCCTCTATGTCGTATCCGGCATGGAGGATCTGAGGGATACTGAGGAAACCCCTGAAGAGCTGGTCGCGACAATGGCCTCGGAAGATCAAGATGGGAAAGCTGCTCTACAGGCCCGGCATGCAGAGGCTCTGAAGAAGGCGGAGGAGCAGCAGAAGGCCAGGGTCAAATCCCGGCTCTATAACTCCGTCTTTATGCGGTTCTCGACATCTCCCGATAGTGCCATCGATGGGCTATATGTCACCACAAATCCCCGCCTGGGGCTGGCCAAAGCACAGATCGAGCAGGCCGAGACTGCTTGAAATGCAAGAGCTGTCTCCACATAACATACTGTCTTGATTGTCAGGGGGAGCCGGCTCCCCCTGACAATCAAGACAGTATGTTATGTGGGAGGAGCATCCTTCATCTCATACCAATACCAGGCCTTGAAGTACTTGAGGAGGTATCATGCTCACCGGACAAATTCTACTTCAACTCATCATCATCCTGATCGTTGTGCAGATGTTCGGTTACCTGTGCAGGCGAATTGGTCAGCAATGGGTGATCGGTGAAATTCTGGCAGGGCTTGCACTCGGTCCCTCGTTCTTGGGAGCCCTCTTGCCTGGCATCAAAGGATTCATCTTTCCTGCTTCAGTACTCCCAACACTGCAAACCCTGGGCGATATCGGCCTCGTGCTCTATATGTTCTCGCTGGGAGCACGCCTTGACACGCATCTCATGTTGCGTCAGAGCCGAACCGCCATCATTACATCGATCAGCGGCATCCTTCTCCCGCTCCTGCTGGGTGCGACGCTCGCGTTCTTCCTCTTCCCCAGCCTTGCCGGACCGAAAACCGACCTCATCTCGTTCATGCTCCTGGTTGGGACGGCGATGGCGATCACAGCATTTCCTGTGCTCGCACGTCTGCTCACGGAGAAAAATATGCTGGGAACGAAGATAGGGACACTCGCGCTGACATGCGCTGCTGTCGATGACGTCATAGCCTGGTGCTTGCTGGCACTGGTGGTCGCTGTTATTCATTCGAAAGGTCTGCCATCAATAGTGCTGACCGTTGGACTCACGTTGCTCTTTATCGTCTGTATGCTGACTGTTGTGCGTTCCTTGCTCGCCTACGCTGATCGGCACATCCGTTCAAAGCAGTTGCTGGTAGCCTTCAGCATTGCCCTGCTGTTGCTCTCAGCATACTGCACCAATGCGATTGGCATTCACCCTGTCTTTGGCGCATTCCTGATGGGAATCATCCTGCCGCGCAAGCCGCTTTTTGTAGAACTTGTACGCAACATAGACCAGGTCAACAGCGTGCTTTTCCTGCCGCTCTTCTTCGTCTACAGTGGACTGCGCACCCAGGTCGGGTTGATTAGTTCCCCATGGATGTGGCTCATTTGCCTGCTTGTTCTCGTGATCGCTTGCGTGGGCAAAATCGGTGGGGGGACGTTCGCCGTTCGGTTCATGGGGGAATCCTGGCGAGATTCTCTCAGTATGGGCGTCTTGATGAATACGCGTGGGCTGGTTGAGTTGATCGTTCTCAACATTGGGCTTGACTTGGGCGTTCTCTCGCCAACGCTCTTCGCTATGCTGGTCATTATGGCTTTAGTGACGACGATGATGGCTTCACCCTTGTTACCGCTGCTGGGCTACAAGCAAAAGGTCTCATACGAGACAAATGACGGGATCCAGGAGATCGAAAACTCCGATATCATGGCAGGATAAATCAGGGGATGAAAAACCAGGCCACCGGCCGGTGGCCTGGTTTTTCATCCCTTAAATCTTCTACGCTCGCACATCCTTCCGTTTCAGGGCGATGGCCATGACGACGATTAGCAGAACGATGATAGCCCCTAAGGCTCCCCAGGAGAGCAGGATGCGATGAGTCGCATCTGTCTGGGTGAACGTTGAGAAGAGCGTGCCGTGAAAGCTGTCGTCACTGCCGAACAATTTGTCGCCGCCGATTTTCTCAGCATGCAGGCCAATGGACGAGCCCAGGCCAACCATCGCCCAGCGAGATGGGAAGAGTACTGCCGGTATCTGGATCACCCAGTCTTTGAGCGGGATGATGGCACCCGCGAAGAACACCTGTGGAATCAAGATGATCGGGACAAGGCTGCTTGCACGGTCGGTGTTCGGTGCAAATGCCGAGACCATCAACCCCACCATCAGGCCGGCAAGTGATGTGAGGGCCAGGGTGATGTACGCCTCCAGGAGGATTGGTAAGAGAACGCCCTGGTGGAAAGGCTCGAAAGCGTTTGTGATCAGGAGCAGGACGCCGCTTTGTAGCAGGGCTAATGCTCCCAGCACGACAATCTTGGAGAACATATAGGGCATGATCCCCAGGTTCACCGTGCGCTCACGCCGGTAGATGGGGGCCTCCTTGACGATCACGAGAGAGCCGTTGATACAGCCAAACAGCACAGTAGTAAAGGCCATAAAGAACAGGACGGTTTGTGCATTCGAGCCTGTCCCCGGAGGAATGAAGTCCTGCAGGGCCTTATCTGGGCCACCATGCTGTTTCGCGTAGGCTGGTCCATTAGGATCAGTTGCTGAGCCGTTCTTGCCCGTTTTGAGGAAGTTAAGCACCCGATCGCAGCTCTTCTGTGCATCGGTAGCCTGATCGGGTGGAATAGCATCGATTACGAGCTTAGTGCCCTTTGATGGGTTGTTGAGGTCTATCGGTGCGCTTGTGACGATTTTTGATCCTGCCGGGCATTGGACAACCTTACTCGCATCAAAGACGCCATTGCCTATCTCAAACTTAACCAGCAGCATCAAGACCAGGGCGATGAGCGGGGCCTGCAAGAGCAGGGTTGTCAGGTTGGCGCTGTCATTTTTGAGCAGTTCCAGGTAGCGTAGGGAAAGCAGGAAAAATTGCTTGAAGGGATTGCCGCGTTTCGCCCGCTTTTGTGGGATATGCCCATTGGCACGAGCAACGTTGGCTCGGTCGCTGAGCGGCCTCAGTACATACTCCTGGAAGTAGCGGGAGGCTCTGAATTTTCGCTCCGCCTCCTCTGGAATGTGGGGGTTCTCCTGGGTCGGCTCCAGGCTGCTATAAATCTCAGCGAAGTCATCTTTCTCGAAGTAGATCTTCGCATCCTGTGGCGGCCCAAAGAAGGCCAGGCGACCACCTCTAACCAGGAAGCAGACATAGTCACAGGCGTTGATGTTGTTCGTGGCGTGCGTGACCAGGATGATGGTGTGTCCCTTATCGGCAAGTTTGCGCAGCAGGAACATCATTTTGCGGTCCAGGCCGGGATCAAGACCCGAGGTCGGTTCATCCAGGAAGAAGATAGCTGGATTTGCCAGCAGTTCCAGGGCGATAGAGACACGCTTGCGCTGTCCACCGGAGAGTTTGCTGACCAGCAATTTGCGCCGTTCTGTTATCTCCACATCTTCCAGTACCTCCTGGATGCGTCGCTCGATCTGGTCATCTGTGAAGTCGCTTGGTAGACGCATCTTTGCAGCGTAGTACAGTGCTCGCTCAACGGTCAGGTCTCTGTGAACGATATCGTCTTGCGGGACGTAGCCGAGTTGGGTACTGAAGGCTGCGAGGTTTTGATAGTAGTCCTGGCCGTTGTAGAGCACTTTCCCCTGTTGTGCAGGTCTCAGGCCGTTGAGAGCATCCATCAATGTCGATTTGCCAGCACCAGAGCCACCGACCAGGGCAACGAATTTACGTGGTGGGATGACCAGGGAAATGTCATCGATGAGTGTAATCTTTTCGTTGCCATATTTCTTGAGGTTGAGCGCATCGATACGGATGTAGTTCGTTTCATTGAACTGTGTCAGTTCATTGCCATTGTAGGTGAGCCTGAACGGGCCAATGCGTATTTCATCACCGAGTCTGAGGGGCTGCCTTGTGACACGCTGTCCATTGACATAGACATGGTTAGTGCTGCCCAGGTCCATGATTTGATAAGTTCCCTGATCCCGCACCAGGCGTGCATGATGGCCAGAGACCTGTGGATGGCTGAGCACCACGGTATTATCTGGCGAACGTCCGATGGTCAGTTCAGCTGCACCCAGGGGAATCGGGCGAATCTCAGGAGCGTACTCTTGAGACTGTCCACTTCCATCGTTGTAGGTGAGCGTGACGAGTGAGCCATGCTCATCACCAATTCGGAAGATATCCCCGCGGGTCAATGGCTTGCGGAATTGCTCATCTCCGCGAATCTGGCGTCCTTGATAGATCAAACCATTAACTGTTCTCCCTCCCCTTGCCTGCGGATGAGGATGGATAAGGACAAGCTGATTGCCCTCACGCACGATCTGAGCGTGGAAGGACGAGATGATACGCTGATTGATGACAATGTCATTAGAGGGATCACGTCCAATACTGATGACATTCTTGCTAAGTAATTTTGATTCTACCTGGCGATCGATGTTGTTACTGATCTCGAGGGATGGTATGCCAAGCCCCTCTTTGGCGATTCGTGTCCCACCTGGCCCTTGTTCTGGCATGGCAGGAGCCAGTGGAACAGCCGCCTCCGTGTAGAAGCCGACCGGAACCGGGTTCGGTGTCGGACTGTAAGCTGGAGGGGGCATAGGAGCAGGGTTATAAGCTGGAGGTACAGGCGCAGCAGGGTTATATACTGGTGGAGCGCCTGGTGCCGGGTTATACGCCGGTGGCATAGGTGCAGACATCGGTCGTGCTATCTCACCAGAGCCGGGACTTCTCAGTTGTTGTGCCCCAGGACCGCTGAAGAACATGAAGGTAGTGCCCGTGCCTAAGACAATCGTGTCCCGGTCCTGGATGGTTGCCTGCTGTATGTCGCGTTGATTGACCGAAATACTGTTGTGTAGAGTGAGTCTTTCGATACTCCATGTTCCATTGCTCCACACCAGTCGAGCGTGCTGTCGAGAAACCGCCGGGTCCGAAATGATGATATCATTATTTGCGTCACGGCCAATTGTTGTAATTGGTTTGCTTATCTGACAGGTGCTTCCTGCCAGTGGTCCGGTAAGGAACTTGATTGTGCCGAGGTCTGGTGGCCTATTGATCATGTGTTGTCTCCTGGCTGCTTGCGTGTTTCGCAAGAACTACTAAAATACAAATGACTTCGAAATCTACTTGAATACTCTTTGGCTGTGATACAGCCTTAGCTTGTTTACCCCATCAGCTAGCCACACTATTATATACTCAATAATTTTACGCCGCAATACTTGAGAATCTCCGAGGTGAATGATTCCTCCTCTAAGCGCTGCGCCGTTATATTTTCACTCCTACAAACCATCCTCCTACGAGTACAAGGCATATCAAAGCAACGAGGTAAAAGTAGGATCTACGTGTCTGTTTAGGTTTCCCTGGACTGGAGAAGAGTAGCATTGCTCCCAGTCCCAGGAAGGTTAAGATGAGTACTGGTACTATAATCCAGGCTTGGGCGGGAACAAGTCGTGTGGCGGTTAAGATGCCTATTAGTGCGCCACTCAGGGCAATCAAGAGCGGGCAGGCAGTGAAAGATCTCTTCACTCCAAGAACTACCGCAAGGGTTTTTGCGCCACTGGCTGCGTCTCCTTCCAGATCAGGGAGTGAGTTCGAAAGATTCAGTGCTACGCCCAACATAAATGCGATGGGCAACAACCAGAGTAGGAATGGGAGCGCACGATTTACTCCGACGAAGGCATAGATCGGGATAAGGGGCATTGCCAGTGCAACAACAATTCCGCTCAATGGTGTGGACTTGAGTCCCAGGTTATATGCTTGTCCCAATGCAAGGTAGATGAGCGAGACCAATAATGGCAGTAGAGGATTCGGGAGCAACAGCAGGAGTCCTACCATGATCACGATTGACAGTAGACCGCCAACCAGCGCCTCGTTAGGCCGGACCCAACCGAGTGATATCGGCTTGTCTTTCTTGTTCTCTGCATCTGCTTTGCGGTCACGATAATCGTTGATAAAAGAAATGGAGAGCTGCATGGCGAGATGTGCTCCAAGTAGGAGGGCAATTGTGCTCCAGACGATATTTGGCCATGCAGCTCGCAGGGCAAAGACTGCTACGGCTGCCAGGAAGATTAAGACTGGTCCTGGATGGCTAAGCTGCCAGAAGCCAAGAGCTATTTCATTAAGACTACGCTTTTTCACCGTCTGCATCCTCATTTCAAATTCGTTTCTTGATTATTGCCTGATCAACCCACCTTTTTGGGGAAAGGGGAGGAGGCGGGTCCCCAATTACCTGTCCCCCGGACAGGATTCCCCGCGCCCCGTCAGGGGGCAAAGCCCCCTGCACCCCTTTCCCTATGTACTGGCTTCGGACGCGGTTGTTCTCGAAGCGAGGAACTGTTCTATGAGCGGGTTAACAACCTCAGCCTGCGAGTACATAAAGAAGCGTTCCCCACCAGGAACAACGTGGTAGCCCACACAATTTGGTAGTTGACTTGCGAGCCAGCGTGTTTTTGCTTCTGGCGAGAGCACATCATCAGCACGGTTGATAAGCAGGATGGGCATTGTGAGTGCAGACAGGCGTTTCCTCATATCATAGTAGTGAATATTGGGAAGCACAGAAAATTTGTAGACAAAGGGCCAGTCAGCAATTTTGCAGAACTGCTCTTCAATAAATTGGCGGGGCAGAATATGTAGGGGCATTCCCTGTCCCGCTCCTCCGGGGGAGGATGAAGCGCCAGACAGGTTGCTTTGTGGTTGTCCTTTTGCAGATGCCGGGCGGCTCGCAACGATATAGTTAATAACGGTACGGCGCAGAAACCAGGCGGGAAGAATATACTCGATAGGTAAGCGCACAAAGAGTTCGTGCAGTAGCCAGATGAAGGGATGGGGAGCTATTTGATAATCTGCTCCCTGGGCAATGATGATTAAAGAACGACAGCGCTGCGGGTAGCGCGCTGCAAACTCAAAGAGCACCATGGCTGCGTCCCCATGCCCGATCAGATCTACGCTCTCCAATTTCAGAGCATCGAGAACCTGGCGCAGCTCCTCTGCGCGTTCTGCCAGTCCAACAGGGTGTGTCCGTGTCTCATGTCGTCGATACATGATCACACGTCGGGCCGAACTGAAAGCGCGTATCTGGCGAGCATAGACAAACTCGAGGTGTTCGAGGATGGGAGCAAAGACGAGAGGCTCACCCTGTCCTATATCAATCAGTGGCAGGTCTATGTTGCCGATGGGTGTGCGCTGCCAGAGGGATTCGATGTATTCTACATCGCCACGGAACGTGTCTTCATCAATATAGGGACCGGTACTTTCAGTGTTCGCGCTCAAATGGTGCCTCCCGCCGTGTATGGATAGGGGCGACCGGTAGAGTGCCGATTATGTCCATTAACGAAATACTCCGGCAATACCGTAGGGGCCGATTTATCGTCGCCCACCGCCGATTGATCGGCTAGTGATTGTCTGACTATTTTGTCAACATCCATTATCGGGCACGTGGTCGCCCGGTTCGCTCATCTGTGTACAGTATATAATACCGTTTCCTAAATCTACAACTATGATCAACAATGCGCAACAACCTAACTACACAGTCGTAAGAGAAGCGGTGTAGCATAGGAAGAGCGAAGCGTACAGGATTTTTTCCATCCATTAATGTAGATCTTGCCTGAGTCCATCAGGCGCGTCATCTGGGTCTGCGGCGGAAACAGCGGCACCGCGCCGTGTGCCATATAGGGACACGGCTTGACCAACTTCTCATCGGTCACGGAGCAAGCTTGTGCTTTGCCTGATACTTGCATCTGGGTCAGGAATGCCACGCCGAGCCGCGCGATGTTGACCGCCGCGCAGTAGTCTCGATCGGCATTGTAGGAACAGTGGGAGCAGATCAACCAGCGTCCCCATTTCACCGGGTCGCTTCGATGATGGACTCGTGCGGAGCGGTAGGTTTGGGCAGGTTGACCACAGCGGGGGCATGTGTGGCTGGTTCCACGGGGGCGCTCCGAACGAAAGCGGATACCCATCAGGTGGCTTTTGTACCTCAGAATGTGCCAGATGTCTGAACGGATTGTGGTGTTGTTGCGCCAGTTGCGCCACTTGCCGCGCACCCCTTTGCCTCGACCGGTTGATTTGAGCGTTTTGAGGGATTCGCCACTGATGAGAGCACACCCCCAGACCGTCGCGAAGAGCAAGAGCAAGTTAGCGGCCAAATGGGCGAGTTCGCGGTTGCGCGCTTCATACAGCCGCCAGCATCGGCTGATCTCCATTTCGTAGACGGCTTGTTTAGGATCATCCTCCGCAAGCTTTGCACGTTTGGCTTTCAATTCATCAATTTGGCGACGGGTGCGCGCCTGGTGCCCATCCAGTCCACCCGTGTTGACAAAAAGCGGGCGCGAAATCTGCACCGGCTTGTGGGGCTCAGCCGGATTGGTGCTCAGTACCACCACCGTGAGTAAACCGTGAACGCCCCAATCAAATCCGAGCACCCGTTCCACGGTTTTCCAATCGGCAAGCTCGGCTTTCTTCACCTGGACGATCACATCGAGGACGGCGACCCGGCTGCCATCGGCTTTCACCAGTTCGCGCAGGGTGGGAGGCATGGGGACCCCTTCGATCATTCGAGCGGTAACAGATTCAGGCAAGGAGATTTCGACTGGCTCTTTGCGCCACTGCCACTGGCCCGCTTGATCGGGGAAGCGGAAGCGCAGGGAAGCTCGACCTGTGTCTGGATCAAGAGCAAAGCGGTAGGCCTGACCTTTCGCACCCCCATCGTCTCCCGCGTAGGTCAGCAGCCCAACGCTGAGCAAGGG
>WNGG01003869.1_pt1 | contig 16842 bp, 18 predicted proteins | sample 5400661 | NCBI WGS metagenome assembly WNGG01 (sample SAMN13153372, study PRJNA577476) | soil metagenome | isolation source: 100 cm soil or saprolite under Garry oak tree replicate 1 | place: USA:California | collected 2016-06-15 | reverse complement strand
CCGGACACGTCCTTCGCCATTCATTCGCGACTCATCTGCTTGAGGCTGGCTATGACATCCGAACGGTCCAGGAACTGCTTGGCCATAGTCATGTCAATACAACTATGATTTACACCCACGTGTTGAATCGCGGTCGACTCGGTGTTCTCAGCCCCGCTGACATAAGCTGACCCAGTTTCAAAGATAGCCCGCTTGCCACCGTCCCTCCTCGCTTCCTTTCGTTTGATTGCTACAAACTCCTGCGTGAACTAAGATCCTCCCCTACAATGATCTGTAAGATTCAACCGGCCGAAATTGAAATCTTAATATGCAGCTGCGGCTGTCCGGGTAGGCCTGAAGACCTGCGCAGCGGATTCAGTTCAACACGGCGATGAACCCGTCGCCGCTGCAGCCGCTGAGGCGTTGCTGCAGCGGTACCCTCGCTCGCAAAGAACGCTCGCTCGGCGCGGGTTATCGCCAGAATCGTTAGGCGCATAAGTAAAGTTGGCCAAGGAGGCAAAATGAACGTCGGCAACAAAGAATCGGCTCAAGAGTCAATCCAGGTTGGTCAAATCAGTATTCGATATCTGATTGATGGAAGCGTGGCTGGGGGCATGGGAGTCTTCGAATTGAGCGTGCCTCCGAATTCAATTGTGCCGCCGCCGCACAGCCATACGCTAAACGAAGAGTGCGTCTATCTATTGGAGAGGACGCTGATGAACCCGGCGCCGCTGCGGTCGCTAACGTGCCCTGCAGCGGTTCCCTCGCTTCGCTCGGCGCGGGTTATCGGCAGCTCGTTAGCCAGCCAAGCGAAAGGAGTCACGCGATGAGCGCACTGAAGCGACGACTCGTCTCCGCTGGCGCCCACTACTTCTGGAATCCTATCGTTCGGCTCATCGCCGGTCGGCCCGGCGCCCCGGCGCTTGTCGAGACCGTGGGCTGCAAGAGCGGCCGTATTCGGCGAACGCCAGTGGGCAACGGCCTCAAGGGCGACACGTTCTGGATCATCGCGGAACATGGTCGCCACTCCCACTGGGTGCGCAACATCATGGCAAACCCGCGCGTGCGGGTGAAGGTAAACGGCCGCTGGCGAAAGGGAGCGGCCTACCTCATGCTCGACGACGACTCCATCGCCCGGCAACGGGAGCTCGACCCGTTCAACGCGCGGCTGGTTCGCTTCTTCGGCACGGAGCTAGCCACAGTGCGCGTCGATCTCGATCCCGAGAAGGAGTGATTCATGGGCGAGCTCGACAGTTTCCTCCTTTTTGGTCCGAATCGTGTGCGGAGCTCTTCACGCGCGCTCGTGTCGCAAAGCCGGCTAACCCGCCGCTCGAGCCGGCCGCTGAAAAGCGCGGCGGCTGCGCGGCTATCCGTTAGACGGGCGGAATCAATGGCGTTTGGGAAGGAGATGGGATGACACAACCGCGGTTCGATCCAGAGGAAGTTGCCCGATTTGAGAATGCCACTTGGTCCAGGTGCGCCGAGACCTACATGGATGCTTTCGGTGCGCTTGTGAGAGAAGCGATCGGCCCACTTCGCTTTGACAAACGTCCGGCGGGGGCCGGCACGCGGCTGGACCGGACCGCTGAAATACACGGCCGCTCAGCCGCAGACCGTTAGGCCGACAAGGAAAAAGCATGGCAGTTCAGCGCTGGAATCCCGAAACCTACGCAAAGAATGCACGCTTCGTGTCTGAACTTGGAACGGAGGTTCTCAGACTCCTGTCACCCCAACCTGGGGAACGCATTCTTGATCTTGGGTGCGGCGACGGCGCGCTTACGGAAAAGCTGCTTTTGGCAGGTTGCTCTGTGGTTGGCATCGATAACAGCGCTGAACAGGTAGAAGCCGCTCAAATGCGGGGACTCGATGCCCGTGTTCTAAACGCGAAGTTCCTGCCTTTCGATCGAGAATTTGATGCTGTCTTTAGCAACGCTGTACTCCATTGGATTCAAGATGCCCAGGCGGTTGTAGTTTCTGTTTACCGGGCGCTCAAACCGGGCGGCCGTTTCGTCGGAGAATTCGGCGGCTCAGGCAATGTCATGACCATTCGTAATGCTTTGGCTGAATCGTTACACCGTCGTGGGATTGATGCCTCCACACTCGACCCATGGATGTTTCCGACCGCCGAAGAATATCGAAACGTTCTGGAGCACGGTGGTTTCAACATAAGAACCATCACTCTTTTTCCTCGGCCAACAGCGCTTCCTACCGATATGGCGGCTTGGTTGGACACTTTCGCTCAGTCGTTCTTGATCGCGCTCAATCCTGGTGACCGAGAAAAGTTCACCGAGGAAGTCTGCGCGAGGGTTCGTCCATCACTTTATGATTCTCAGCGCGGATGGTTTGCAGATTACGTCCGGTTGCGGTTTGCGGCAGAACGGCCTTTACAATGAGGGCGGTTCCGTAAGAATTCTCTGCCAAGATACCGTTTTCAACTGCGGGGCGGCTCGGACAACTGGCCCGTCCTACCGCGATGGGGCAGACGCTCTCCTAAATGGGGGATTGTATGAATAAGCAGCAGCTGTTAGCGAAACGCGAGTACTTCAACATGGTGCACGCTGTAACACTTCGGGCGATCGGGACTTTCAGCGACGAGGAACTCGAATTCCGGCCGCAGCCTGCCACACGGACACCTCGCGAGCTGATCTTTCACATCTACACTCAGGAGAAGATACTTGCGGAGGCCGCCCAGCAAGGGCGGTTTACTATAGAGGCGGCCCATCGTTCGACTCCGGAAAGCGAGGAGGTTGCTGCAGGACTGAAAGCACTCGCCACGGTCAGCGATGCGCAAGCTTACGCGGAGTCATGTCATCAAGCCGCCGAGGACATCTTCAGAGCGCTGTCCGAAGAGGATCTCACTCGCCCAGTCGAGTCACCGTTTGGGACATACCCAGCCTGGCGATACCTGGACTTTGCGTACGATGAGCACTGGCATCATCGCGGTCAGCTTTACACCTATCTTCGGCTACTCGGGAAGGAGCCGCCAATGCTGTACGATTACTAAAGCGAAAGTTGCGCGTCCGACCGGTTCAGGTCAGGAACCTTGCCACCGCTTCGAGAGCTTCGGATTTCTCGAGATGCACGAGATGTCCGGCGCCCTTGAACACCATGATCTCCGCGTTCGGAATGAGCTTGCGCCACATTTGGGACTGCTGCACAGGAATGATCTTGTCTTCGTCGCCCCAAATGATAAGGGTGGGCATCTTCACGCGGTGGAGATAGCGCATGAATTTCGGATCTGCCGGGTGCTCCCAGAGAAGCCGTGCGACGGTTGATGACTCGCGATAACGGGCCGCCATAAAGTCGATGTCCGGCTTTTCCGGCAAGCGTTTTCTGAGGATATCGAAGTTCGACACCAGCAGCGCCAGCACCTGCTCTCCGGGCAGGGCGATGATGTCCAGCATCGGATGGTCCGGATCGACGACACCGGCAGGGGCGATCAAAGCGAGTTTCTTGACGTGATGCGCATGCTCGCTTGCAAATTTCGCTGCCAGGTACCCTCCAAGCGACACGCCGACGAGATTGAACTTCTCGAGATTCAGCGTATCGAACAACTCGAGATAGTGCATCACATAGTCATGGAAATCGGTAAAACTCGCATCGTCGCCCGACTCTCCCCATCCCGGGTGATACGGTGCAATCACACGGAACTTTTCGGTCCACGCTTCCGCAAAATCAAAGCCATCCATCGTGCCCGCGCCATGGAAGAAGACCAGCGGTTCGCCCTTGCCGGCCGTGTAGACAACCGTCTTCACACCGTCGATGATGTATTCTTCACGTACAAACCTGCTCATCGAAGATCTCCTTTCGCGACGGTGGCAACGCGCGGACCGAGGCGCGGCATGACTTCTTCCGCGAAGAGGGTCATGTTCTTGACGGCCTTCCAGTGCGGCATGTCGGCGACATGCATGACATTGTTCAGGTGATTGGTTTTCATCCTCGCGGTCCACTCACCGATCTGGTTGGCGACCTTTTCGGGCGTCCCGACCGCAATAAAGAACGAATCGCGGATCGCCTTGAAATCGAAGCGGCCGTGCATCCGGTCGGCGCCCGCAGAACGTATCTTCAACTGCTCGACGGATATGTATCCTGGAGGAGCGAGCCATTGAGGGGTGCTGCGCGCATAGTCTTCGAAGAAACGTTGCAAGTGCTCGATATATTCCTTTTCTGCCTGCTCGTCGGTCTCCGCGACGTAAATAAACGTCAGCAACGGCAACTGCTCCGGCCGGATCGTGTGGCCGTAATGGGAGGCGCGCTCGCGCAGTGTCTCATTGAGTTCCAGAGCGCGTTGCTGCGGAACAAAGACCGACGAATATCCAAATCCGAGTTCGGCTGCGAGCTCGATCGTTTCGGGGCTGCCGGTCCCGACGATGTAACAAGGTGGATGCGGCTTCTGATAAGGACGCGGCCAGGGATTGAGAAAGCGATAAGTATAGAACTTGCCGTAATGAGTCGTGGGGCCGTCCTGTGTCCACGCCTGAAGGATGATCTTGAGGGATTCCCTGAACCTCTCGCGCGACGTGGCCGGATTGACCGGGTTCGACCAATATTCCATACCGGTGCCGAGCGGGAATGCTACTTCAAGCCGGCCTTTCGACATCACATCGAGAATGGCGTATTCCTCGGCAAGCCGGTTGGGCAACATGAAATTCGGCGGCACGCCCCAGACGCAAATCTTCGCCTTCTTGGTTTGCGGAATGAGCGCCGCGGCGATGACGTTCGGTGTCGCCATCATGCTGTAGACGGTGTTGTGATGTTCGTTCACTACGATTGCGTCAAAACCGAGGCGGTCCGCCAGCACCAATTGCTCGAAGTAGCGCTGATAGAGTTCATGCCCCTTCTCGGGGTCGTAATATTTGTTTGGAAAACTCACCCATGTCGATTTGAACTCCTTGTGGTTTTCCGGCAAATACACGTATGGCATGAAGTGCATCACGTTGAATCGAAGCGGTCCGCTCATTTCTTCCTCCCTTGTGTTATGAAGCGGTCGAGACGCTGATCACCTGAGCTTCCATGTAACTCTTCAAACCTAGGACGGAGTACTCGCGGCCAATGCCCGACTCCTTTGCGCCACCGAAAGGCACGTGCGGATCCGGCGTGCGGTGTTGATTCACCCAGGCGGTGCCGACCTCGAGACGCGCGGCGATTTCTGCGCCTCTCTTCAAATCCTTCGTCCATACGGAGCCGCCGAGGCCGTAGCGCGTGTTATTTGCCCGGCGAATGACGTCCTCGATGTCGGTATACCGAATGATCGGAAGAATAGGCCCGAAGGGTTCTTCGTCCACGAGCCGAGTTCCCTCCTGGATATCGGCCACGATTGTCGGCGCGACGAAATAACCAGGACGGTCCAGCGCATGGCCACCCGCAAGAATGCGCGCGCCAGTCCGTCTGGTGTCCTCCAAGATGCCCAACACGCGCTCGTACTGCGCTCGGTTCTGAATAGGGCCGATCTGCACATCGGGATTGAGGCCATCGCCGACGATGACCGTTTGCGCAATTTCAGCGAGCGCCTCGCACAAAGGTTCGTAGATCCGCTCGTGCACATAGAGGCGTTTGATGGCGACACAGATTTGGCCGCAGTTGGCGAAGGCTGCCCAAAACAGGCGCGGAGCAATCGCGCGTGGGTCGACGTCGTCCAGCACGATTGCGGCGTCGTTTCCACCCAGCTCGAGCGTCACACGCTTCAGGTTTGAAGAGGCGCTGGCTAGAACTTTCTTGCCCGTGGCCACCGATCCCGTAAACGAAATCTTGTCGATGTCGGGATGCCCGGTCATCCACGGGCCCAGGTCATTGCCTCCGGCAACAGTGTTAAGCACACCCGGAGGCAGGATGTCCCGGGAAATCTCGCCCATCTTCAAGGTCGTCAAAGGCGTGTTCGGCGACGGCTTTTGTACCGCCGTATTGCCGGTATAAAGAGCCTGCGCGATGCGGCCAACGGCAATCGCGATGGGTGCGTTCCAAGGAGTGATAATACCGATGACACCTAGCGGTCTGTACCGCAACTCGATACGACCCTGCGCATCTTCGCGAAGAACTTCATTCTTGATCTCAATTGAAGACAGCTCTTCGATCTGAACAGGAGCACGCGACAGCTCCTCCCTGGCTGCAGCGAGTGGCTTGCCTTGTTCGCGCACGAGCAGTAGAGCCAAATCTTCGGCGCGTTCGCCCAAGGCCTTTCCGAATCGCTGCAGGTAATTCCGGCGCTTCGCAAATGACAACGAACTCCAGGAGCCAAACGCATGTCGTGCTGCCGCGACGGCGCGGTCGAGCTGCGCTCGCGAAGCATCCGGACACCGCGCGAAAGGAATACCGTTGGCTGGATTGGTGACGTCGAACCATGCATCACTCGTCTCGGGACATCCGTCGATGGTGTGGGTGAAATCAGTGACACGGGCGTCTGCGGCCCCATCCGCGGTTTTCATGGACGATAAAGATACCGATAAAAGATGCAGTGAGCAATGGCACGCTAATCCTCACACTTGATGTTCAGCCGCACGAATGCCCGTTTTCGAACCTGCCTCCGCAAAAAGCGCTTTGAATCCGGCAATAACCGTCTTATATAAGATATCTTTGCAAGGGTGCCCAACTTGTGAAAAAGCGAAAAGGAGATTTCCGATGAGACATCAATTTCTCATTCCAATGGGTTGTCTCGCGGTCGTGATCGCGATCGTGTGGTTGGCGGCGGGTTCGGCGGCTGGCCAGGCCCCAGTATCGCCGGCGAAGACAGCGCCTGCAGCGAAGGCCTCGATTCTCCGGACACCCGACGGCCGGCCGGACCTGCAGGGAATATGGAGCTTTGCCACCATCACGCCGTTGGAACGACCCGCCGAGCTCGCAGACAAGCCATTTTTTACAGAGAAGGAAGCGGCGGACTATGAGAACGACATACGAAAACGCAACAACATGGATCGCCGCGATGGGGATGCCGAAGCCGACGTGACGCGTGCGTACAACGACTTCTGGTGGGATCGCGGAACCAGGGTCGTCAAGACGAGGCGGACTTCGCTCGTCACCGATCCACCGGACGGACGACTTCCTCCGTTGACGGCGGAGGGGCGGAAGAGACAAGCCGATCGAATAGCAAAGAATAGGGGACACGAATTCGACGGTCCGGAGAACCGGCCTTTACCCGAGCGCTGTCTCAATCTGCAGGGCTCTGGGCCGCCAATACTTCCTACCGCCTACAACAACAATACTCGAATCGTACAGGCTCCCGGGTACGTCACGATTCTCGTTGAGATGGGTCATGAGGTCCGCGTCATCCCACTCGACGGTCGTCCGCACCTCCCACAAGATGTCCGCCAGTGGAAGGGCGACTCGCGTGGCCATTGGGAAGGTGATACGCTGGTCGTCGATACAACGAACTTTACGGACAAGACGGCTTTCAGAGGAGCCAGCGAGAACATGCGACTCACCGAGCGCTTCACGCGCCTCGACCCGGATACCCTGCTCTACCAATTTACAGTCGACGATCCGTCGGCGTTTACAAAACCGTGGACCGCGGAGATTCCCGTGACTCGGACACCCGGTCCACTATTCGAGTACGCGTGCCACGAGGGCAATTACGGAATGGCAGGCGCTCTGGCTGGAGCTCGAGAGGAAGAGAAAAAGGCTGCCGAAGCGGCTGAAAAAGGATCGAAATGATTTCTATCAAAGGAGAAAATCCGATGCGAAGAAGACTAGCTGTTCTGGTTGCCGGTGTCGGCTTACTTTCTGCCACAATGCCAGTATGGGCACACCATGCGTTTACGGCGGAATTTGACGCCAAGCAGCCGATCAAGTTGCGGGGAACGGTTGCGAAAGTCGAACTGATCAATCCCCACTCATGGATTCATATCGACGTCAAAGGCGATGATGGACAGGTGGTCCGCTGGATGGTCGAGGGCGGCACGCCGAATACTCTGCTCCGACGAGGCTTCACCAAGAATTCGCTGCCGATTGGGACCGAGATCGTCGCCGATGGCTATCGGGCCAAGGACGGATCGAACAGGGCAAATGGCCGCGACATCACCTTCCCCGATGGCCGAAAGATTTTCCTCGGCGGATCCTCGCCGGATGCTCCGCCCGAAAAGTAGGCGTTGAACGCGGACGCAGCGTTTTCGCTCCAGAAGCAGGGTTGATGCGGTTTTCATTGGATTCTCTATTTTGGAAATCCGTTCCGGGAATGTCCCTCTCCCAAAGCACTGGTGTCCAAATTACGAGATGCGGTTCGCTCCAGAAGCAGGATTGATGCGGGTTTCATGGGATTCATCTATTTGGAAACCTGCTTCGGGCATGTCCCTCTCCCTTTGGGAGAGGGTGGCGCGAAGCGCCGGGTGAGGGCAGGAAATGCACCCTCATCCGGCCCTTCGGGCCACCTTCTCCCAGAGGGAGAAGGACACGAGCCTCGATTTCGGCTAATTTGGACACTAGTGCTCCCCAAGGGAGAAGGACACTTCTGGGCAACATACCACTACTTTGAACAGAGGCTGGCAGATGAAGAGTACGCGAAAGATTCTTTTGGAACTCGCCGTTGTTTTGCTCGCTTTGTCAGCTGTCGCTTCTCTGGCGCTGGCGCAGAATCCGATACGGCGCGCGCCGACTGCAGCGGATTGGGCTGCGCTTGCCAAGCTGCCGGACTTTACGGGCGTTTGGGAGGTTGCGGGCGAGGGGCGGAATCGTGGCGTCGCGCCTCAAGCGGGACCGTCGCTCACACCCGAGTACGCGGCCAAAAGAGATGCGCTCCGGGCGAGTGCGCGGGAGGACAATGAGACGGCCAACTGCCTGCCAGCCGGCATGCCGGCAATCATGGGCCAGCCTTATCCAATGGAGTTTCTGATCACGCCGGGCAAGGTGACGATAGTGATCGAGGCGTACACTCAGGTGCGTCACATCTATACCGACGGCCGTACACTGCCCGAGGATCCTGACCTGAAGTTTCATGGCACCTCGGTTGGCCGTTGGGAAGGAGACACGCTGGTGGTAGACACCGTGGGGTTCTCACCACTGACGCAGCTCGACCGCGGGGTTTCCCACAGCGAGAAGATGCGGATCGCCGAGCGCTTCCGGTTGACCGACCCGGACACCATGACCATCGAGACCACCATTACCGACTCTGAGGCCTTGACGACTCCCTACACCACCAATAGGACCTTGAAGCGCCACCGCAACTGGACGATCGCGGAATACATTTGCGAAGAGAACAATCGCAATTTCGTCGACCAGAGCGGCAAGGCGGGTGTCATTCTGAACAACCCCGGCGGGTATCCACAGAAGAAGGATTAGTGTGGTGTCCTATTTTTTTTGCATCAGATGAAACTCAGGTTTCATCCGAAACTCTCTGGACGGGCCTGACCAGTCACCTTGTCAGCAATTAGGCGGGAGGATCACTCATGAAGGCGAATATGCGGCAAGCTTTCGTTTCCTTAGTCGCGGCGGCGATCCTGGTTGTGGCCGGAGCGAGCCTTGCGGCGGCGCACCATTCGACCGCGCCGTTTGACACAACGATTCAAAAGACCATTAGCGGCATCGTGAAACAGGTGGACTGGACCAACCCCCACACCTGGGTCTGGCTTGATGTGCCGAACGATCAGGGCGGCGTCGATACCTGGGGCTTCGAGGGAATGAGCCCCAATTATCTGGCCCGCCGCGGCTGGACCAAATCCACGCTTAAGCCCGGCGACAAGATCAGTGTTGTCATGCGCCCGCTCCGGGATGGCTCGAAGGGCGGAATGTTCGTGTCTGCGACGCGGCCCAACGGTCAGGTGCTCAGAATGACCGGAGAGCCAACCGAACCCTGATGCTGCGCCATACGAAACCACTTTAGGGAGCTTTGCAATCGAAATTCGCCGCATCATCGATGCTTCCGCTCCCTTTGTACTTCGCAACCTGTGGATACGGACACAACGGACGAGTTCGATCGACCTTTCCAGCCGCGCTGTGAGACGCGATGATTTGGTCCGGCGCCTTCCCTTTTTCGACCCACTGCTCGAGTGCGGTGACAGTATCGAACGTATTCGGACCGTCGCCGCCGCCGCAGTGGCCCATCCCCGGAACCATGAACAATCGGAGCCAATTCGAAGTTTTTGCGGTTCCTCCCATCTTGTCGACGACGCGGTTGTAATAATTGACGCTGGTAAGCGGACTGACCGTTCCATCGGTCCAGCCGTGGTACAGCAGGAGTTTGCCTTTGCGCTGGACGAATTTGCTTAGATCGGGGTTGACTGCATTGATCGTGCCTTTGTCCACGGTGTCAGCAGTGGCGACATCTCTTTCAATGTCAAAAGTCGTCCAGTCCCACTCTGGATTTTTGAAGACGATATATCGATATTGATCAATTGCATTTGTGGGCGGCTCTGCGTCTCCGACGAAGCGGCCCCAAAAGAGTTCGGTTCCAGGCTCCAAACCAGGAAAGATCTCCGCTCCGGTTTTCGTCGTTGCGGAACTCATGAGCTTCGTCGCCATTTCAACCTGTGGCGCTGTAAGGCACAATGCATTGTCTGCGCCTTTACACATAAGCACCTTTGGATCGAACTTGCAGCGTGTCGGATCGCTGATGAGACTGTCCTTGAGCCCGTCGACAGCATCGCATGTCTTCATGACCGCTTCGTGGATCATCGGAAATTTGCTTTTCGGAATGTCCTTTGCCTTGTCGAGCACCGGGATCTTCGCAACCGCTATTTCCCACCCGTTGAGATGAGTCCGCGGGTTGGCTTGAGAACCAGCGATGATGCCGTCCCAATCATCGGGAAAGCGCTCCGCTGCCGCGAGCCCTTGTCTTCCACCAGTGGAGCATCCGTTCCAATAGGAGTAACTCGGACCGTTGCCGTAGAAGGCGGTAATGATGGTCTTGGTCTTCATCGCCATTTCGTGTTCGGACCGGTACGCGTAATCGATAAACTTTTCGGGGTGTTGAAAAGCGAAGGCGCCGTTACCTCCTGCATGCCCCGTATCGGTCGAACTGGTCGCGTAACCCCGACGCAGGGCTTGGATCATCGCTGGATAGCTGATCGATCCAGCCCAACCACCGTTCCCCACCGCTTGGAACTTACCGTTCCAATTCGAAACAGGCATCCAAACTTCGATTTTGATGTCCGAATCGCTGGTCGGCCTCAATGTGGCCGCCACACGGCAGAACGCCGGCAGCGCTTTGAGCGCCGCATTTTGTTCTGCTGCTCCTCGTCCCCCGCCCGGCAATGTGAAAGATCCGGCAGCTACAGATTGCGCCAAGGTGATCGTCGCGCTCGGCAGTGCAAGTGAGGACAGGCTCTCACACGGAGCTGCACGGACCTGTGCTGGACTGAGCAGGATTGTCGCGAGAAGAACTGCCGAGATGGCGCTAATGAATGAACGACTGCTTACAAAACCTACGCTTCGCAAGTTCATGCGTCACTCCAATGGGACAAGATTCGATTTAATGGCGGCATCATAGCACCTTCCTGCTTAAAGTCGAGCCTGGTTGCGGCAGACGGCATGGTGCCTAAGATAGCGCGCGGAGGCATGGCCGTCCGGCGCCGTCCTTACGATTTTATCGTTTGCGGCGAAGCGTCTACTTTTGGTAGATTCACCCGCAATCGCCAACATTTTTTTTGCACGGAAAGTAGCTAGGAGGTCAGGTCATGCGTTTCTTCGCTCAGTATCGCGTCACGTTGCTTTCAACATCCCTGGTCATCGGATTAGCCGCGAGCGCCGCTTTTGGACAGCGGGCAAACCAGCCGGCTACGTCCCAAAGCCCGGTGGAACGCGGCAAGTATCTCGTGACGATCATGGACTGCCATGGGTGTCACACGCCGTTTAAAAATGGCCAACCCGATATGACGCGCATGCTCAGTGGCCACCCTCAGGACATGAAGATTTCTGCCGGGCCGCCAACTCCGGCGGGGTGGGGCATGGTCGTAGCCGAGACGAATACCGCGTGGTCGGGACCGTGGGGAGTATCGTTCACCACCAATCTGACGCCGGATCCTACCGGTATAGCAGCGTGGACCGAAGAGACGTTCGTTAATGCCATCCGAAAAGGCAAGCATATGGGTGCAGCAGCGAACCGCGACATCCTGCCGCCAATGCCATGGGCATCGTATGCCAACTTGACCGATTCCGACATCAAAGCGATCTTCGCGTATCTGCGGACGATTCCGAAGATCCCGAATCGCGTGCCCAATCCGCTCCCGCCCGCAAATCGAACTCGATGAATTCTGTGTCTGGAACGAATGTTGAACCACTCCTTGCAAAGGAGGGGTGGCCGCGCCATCAAAAGAATGATGCCGAAGGCCACCAAAGTTGGCGCGGACGGGGTGGTCAGCCCTCGAAACGCTTTTGGAATGCGGTTCGAGACATCTAGATTAGGAGCGGTGCCGTTCGCGCGTTTTAGCAAACGGTAGCGACCTTATAGATATTCGCGAAGCGCACCGATTGAATAAGAAGCGCTTCGATGCCGGGCCAGGACAAGCTAGGACGACCGCTCTGTAAGGTCCTCGCGAAAGAACCTATTGATCTCTGCGAAAGACACCGCACCGTCAAAACCTGCGAAGCTGCCTTCCCCTGCGATGGTCTGCGCAACCTGCATGAAGCGGCTCCAGGCGGCGCGCGAGAGGGCTGAACCGACGCTGATGCGCCGAACACCCAACTCGGCGAGGTCCTTGACCTTAAGCCCGGTGTTCCTGCTCACCAGGATGTTCACGGGCTTGGGGCCCAGTTCAATGACGATCGTTTTGATCTCCTCGCGCTGATGTAGTCCGGGCGCGTAGAGCACGTCCGCACCGGCGTCCGCAAACGACTGCAGGCGACGGACGGACTCTTTGAATGGCTCGGCGTGGCCAACCAGATAGCACTCGGCCCTTGCGGTCAGTAGTACTCCGGTACCGGAAGCGTCGATGGCGGCCCGCGCGGCCTGGATACGCTCGATGGCCAGCGGCAACTCGTATAGCGGGCGCATGCGATCTCCGGTTGAGTCCTCGATCGAAAGACCGGCAACACCCGTCTCGATACACAGCCGAACATTTCCCGCCACGGTTTCGGGTTCGTGCGCATAGCCGGATTCAAAATCGGCATTGACCGGCAAGTCCACTGCACCAACAATGTCCGCGATATTGCCGAGCATGCTGTCGCGCGGCACGGCCCACTCGGCATCCGGAAGTCCGCGGGAAAACGCAAACCCGGCACTGGTCGTTGCCAGCGCCTGAAATCCGAGATGCCGCAGGTAACGCGCTGAACCGGGATCCCAGGGATTTGGCATCACAAAACAACCACTCTCGTGGAGCTTGCGAAAGGCATAGCGCCGTGTACTGAAATCGGAAATCGGCATATTGGAGAACGCAAGGATATCAGAAAAAGGCCGGAGTGGCGTGAGGCGACGATGGAACGTATTCCCCTCCTTGCAAAGGAGGGGTGGCCGCGCCATCAAAAAGAATGATGCCGAAGGCACCAAAGTTGGCGCGGACGGGGTGGTCAGTCCTCGAAACGTGTTTGGAATGCGGTTCGAGACATCTCATCTGAAAATGACCACCCCGTCTGCGCCTCAAAGGTGACTTCGCAGCATTTTCTTGGCGGCGCAGCTACCGCTCCTGTTCCAGGAGTGGAATTCGGACTCACGTCTCGCTTCCACGGCATACCTGCCGACGGAGCGTGAAGTTGAAGACATCTCCTCTTTCCAAAGCAGCGGAATACAGCTTTGGCTATTTAGTGCACCTTCTTTTCATAGACAATCTCGCCGCCGATAATCGTCATCAGCGTTTCCGCCTTTAGGATATCCATCTCTGGAACCGTCATGATGTCCTTAGAGAAAACAGTTAGGTCCGCCAGCTTGCCCGGTTCAATTGAACCTTTAATGCTCTCTTCAAAAGATGCATAAGCGGCCCAGATCGTAAACATCTTCAACGCTTCTTCGCGAGTTACTCTCAGTTCTGGGTGCCACCCCTCAGCGGAATATCCCTTGAGATCTTTCCGCGTCACAGCGGCGTAGAATTCAATTCGCGGGTCGCCGCGTTCCACGGGAGCATCGCTGCCGCCGGCGATTTTGGCTCCGGAATCGAGGAAGGTACGCCATGCATAAGCGCCGGCGAGCCGTGCCATGCCGAGACGGCTAGGCGCGAAGTGCAGATCGGTGATCGCATGTGACGGCTGCATGGATAGAATCACGCCGAGCTTGGCCGGCCGTGGTAAATCGTCCGCATGAAAGATCTGCGCGTGCTCGATTCGGAATCGTGGGTCCTTCAGCTTGCGCTGGTCCGCAGGAACGGCATTCAGCGCCCTCTCGTAAATGTTGAGAATCTCGCGATTCGCGCGGTCGCCGATCGCGTGCGTCATGACCTGGATTCCCTTCCGAAGAGCCTCCTCGGTCATGGCATAAACCTCGTCAGGCTTCGCGGTGAAGAAACCGTTCGAGTTGTAATCGTTATAGTTCTCGAGCAGTGCCGCGCCTTTCGACCCGAGCGCGCCGTCCAGCACGACCTTGATGCTACGAACGTTGAGGCGGTCGCTGTAAAGACCGGTTTGCGCGCCCTGATCCAAGAGCTTCCGCGATTCAGGGCCAGGCCCGCTGACCGCGTAATAAACCCGGAGCTTCGTCTTTCCGTTTTCATACGTTTGCTTGAGACGATCGATTTCGGCAAAGCTGCCGCCCGGAACATGAACGGTGGTCCATCCTTGTTCCAGTGTCTTTGCAATGCCCACTTCGAGGTTCCGGTCGATGTCTTCTTCAGGAGATGGCGAAATTTTGTCCTGGATCAACCCCTTCGCATTGTCCAGGATCATTCCATTCGGTTCGCCGCTCTTGGGTTCGCGCATGATTTCGCCACCCTCCGGATTCCTCGTGGCCCGTGTGATTCCCGCGATTTTGAGAGCGGCGCTGTTGGCGACTGCTGCATGACCGTCCGCTCGGGTTAAAAAGACAGGGTTATCGGGCGATACCTTGTCCAAATCCCATCGCGTCGGGAAGGCCGGATTCGGCCATTCGGATTCGATCCATCCGCGGCCCGTCACCCATTCACCAAGCCTGTGCTCCGCTACCGCAGCTTTGATCTTTGCCAGGAGGTCTGCAAGGTTGGTGTTCTTCGTACTCTCAAGATTGAGATTTCTTTCACGCGCGCCCACACCCGTCAGATGGTAGTGGCTGTCTGTGAACCCCGGCACCGCTGTACTGCCGTTGAGGTCGATAACCTTGGTACCGGATCCGACGTAGGCAGCGACGCCGGCATTCGACCCAGCGAAGACGATCTTTCCGGCGTTTACGGCAACTGCCTCGGCCTTCGGCTGCTGCGCGTTTGCGGTATAAATGTTGCCGTTACGCATCACGACGTCCGCGGGCGCCGCGCCGTTGCAGCCGAATGCGAGCAGAGCGCACGCAAGGATCAACAATCCTGAACGAGGCATTGAACCTCCAGGGAATTTTGAAATGGAGGGTGATTATAACTTAGTCCGCGAGGACGGGTTCCTTACGTGGCGAAGCGATTGCTAGAACACCTGCGTGGAATTATGATGAGCGTGAGAGGCAAACAGGCATCATCAGCGGCGATCCCATCCAGTCGGGATTCAACTTCGATTTCAGGGAAATCCTGTAAAGCTGTGTTCAGGGAAGCCCGGGGATGTCCCTCTCCCAAAGGTCTGTCAGAAGGCCGTGTCTTCTTCCTTTTTTTGACTAATTTTTGGGTTGCGGCTTCGCGTGTATAATCACCCGAAACCGCGAGGACAAAATGCAAATACCAGTGAACGCGAAAAGCTCGCTATGTGCGGCTGCCGTATTGGTGGCCTTGTCTTGGATGACCACGCCGCTGTTGGCGCAGTGGACCAAGGTTCCCCAGGGTGCAATTCCGCGCGCCGCGGACGGCAAGCCGAATCTCTCGGCACCTGCGCCGCGATTGCCCGATGGTAAGCCGGACTTGTCCGGCATCTGGGAGCCCAATGCGAACAAGTACCTCAGGAACCTCGCCGCCGACCTCAAGGAGGAAGTCCCGTTCCAACCGTGGGCCAAGGCGGTGTTCGATCAGCGCGCCGACGGATCGCATTCGGGAGAGGACCCGGACGCGAATTGCCTGCCCCAGGGCGTGCCTAAGATCGGCGCCGCTCCTGCGCCGTGGAAGATTGTCCAGACACCGGGATTTATAGTGATCGTCCACGAAGCGTTCACTCTCTGGCGGCAGATCTTCCTGGATGGCCGTGAGTTGGCGCCGGACTACAACCCATCCTGGATGGGTTACTCGACCGGCAAGTGGGATGGCGACACTTTGGTGGTCGATAGCAAAGGTTTCAACGGTAAGGCGTGGCTGGATCAGTTGGGCCGGCCATCCACCGATGCCCTGCACGTGATCGAGCGCTTCCGAAGGAAGGACTTCGGACACATGGATATTGAGATCACCATCGACGATCCCAAGGCGTATACCCAGCGGTGGACGGTGACCGAAGACGTGCACCTGCGTCCCGACATCGAGCTCATGGAATTCATCTGCAACGAAAACAACCGGGATGTCGAGCATCTGCCGGGCAAGTAAAAGGGTGAGCGGGATCGGCGTGTTTTTAGAGTCTCGCTAACGACCGTTTGCCTATTGCTTGGTGAGGCGGAAATCGCCGCGCTGGGCGTCGTGCCCCCAGCTTCCCGTCATCATCTTGCCTTCGACTTTACCTTCGATCATGTAATGGACAGTCTCGCCGTTGTTGCCCGGAACATCGAATTCCATACTGATGGCGCCGGTTTCGGGCTTGAATGACGCTTTGCTGAGCGGGAGCGACCGCGGTCCCGCATGGACGGTTCCGCGCAGATGGGTATCCTCCCATCTAAGCTCCAATGTCACCGGGTCTCGGCGGTCGGCATCGGGCCCATAATCGCCGGACCACGTCCCGCTTGGAGGATTTCCCGAGGGCGCAGACGTCGACGTGCACGCTGCGAGCAAC
>WNGG01009912.1_pt1 | contig 16844 bp, 16 predicted proteins | sample 5400661 | NCBI WGS metagenome assembly WNGG01 (sample SAMN13153372, study PRJNA577476) | soil metagenome | isolation source: 100 cm soil or saprolite under Garry oak tree replicate 1 | place: USA:California | collected 2016-06-15 | reverse complement strand
GAGGAGGAGCTGCGGCTGCTGACCGACAGCCTCGACAGGGCGGCCACACGGCGCGGCAAGCCCCCTGCGCGCCGGTAGACGACCCGGTCCAGGCCCCCCACGAACGCAGCAGCCCCTCCGGCTGCATCCCCGAGCCGGCGGCTGGCCGCTAGCCTCGAGCGCGAGTCCCGTGAGCTGGCACGAGGAGGTCGGGCAGCTCCTCAAGGGAGTCGATCGCCAACGCGGCGTGTTGCGAGTCGGGGTGCCGGGCGTGGATGTACCCCCAGGGGCCGCGCCGGAGGAAGACCGCAACCATCCCGGCTGCCAGTGGAAGCTGGACTGGAACCCGGGCACCGTTATCGGTCTGGATGACCTCGACCCGGAACGGCAGCCGTTCCAGCAGGTAGTCCAGGAACTGGATGGCGGTCTGCTGGTTGCACCGGTCATAGATGCGCAGCACCCGCAGCCGGGTGCAGTCGTCGATGGCGGTGAACTGGTAGTACTTCTTGGGCTTGCGAGCGCCTGGACCTGGCAGCGGTTGGATGAACTTCACGTCGATCTGGACCCGGTGGCCCGGCTGGGGCTTCTCGTAGGGCTTCGGGGTACATCGCGATCTTCGCCGCCCGAAGTGGTAGTGCTGGCGGAGGTAGACAATCTTACCCACGACCTCGGTGGGAGTGGCACGAGGGCTGACCAGACACGGTCGGGGGCGTGGCAAGCCGTGGGATGGTCTCTGGCAGATCTCTGGCAAGGGTGCCGGTCATCGGTGCTACCCGACCGGTCAGCCCACCAGTCCATCGGCTCAGCTTCGATGCTGGCTGAGGACCTTCTTCACGAAGCCCCAAGGGGCATCCCGGCGCGCAGCTCTGCGGCCGATGGTGGGTCGGCGCCGCGGCGGGTGCAGGTGAGCGCCGCCACGAGGACCGCCTCGTCGAGCACGTCGGCCAGGGTGCCGCGGTCCACTGCGGCAAGGTCGGGACGCCGGTGGGCGCCAAGCAGCTGCCGACGGTGCAGCCCGGCGAGGAGACCGCTGGTGAAGGCGTCGCCCGCGCCGACCGTGTCCACAACGGCAACACGGCTTCCAGGGCGGCGGACCACCCCGTCCGCCGAGGCCGCCACGACCCCACCGGGGCCGAGCGTCACCACGACCAACGCGGGGCCTCGCGTCCGCCACGCCGTGGCGACCTCCTCCGGCGGCTGCCCGGGCAGCAGCCAGGTGAGGTCTTCGGCGCTCACCTTGACCAGGTCGGCCGCTTCGACGAGCTGCTCCACACGCGGGCGGAGGGTGTCAGGCTGGCCCATCAGCTGGGGCCGGCAGTTGGGGTCGTAGGACACGGTCACGTGCTGGCGGGCACGGCGGACCAGCCGAGCAAGCACCTCGGCGCCGGGCGGCATGGTGAGTGCCAACGACCCGGCGTGCAGCGCGACGAGCCGGCCGTCCAGCGCACCGGCGAGTTCGGCGTCTCGCCACTGCCAGTCGGCCGTGCCCTGCATGCGGAAGTCGTACTCTGGGACGCCGCCCTCGCCGAGGGCGACGATCGCAAGCGACGTCGGCTCCAGGGCCCGGACGGTGTGCGACAGGTCGACCCCGTTGTCGGTGAGGTGGCCGCGGATCCGGCGGCCGAGGGGGTCGTCGGCGATACGGGCCAGCAGCCGCACCGGCACGCCGAGCCGGGCCAGGCCGACTGCGACGTTGGCGGGGCTGCCCCCCGGTGCCGCCTCGAACAGGCCAGCCCGGTCCGTCGGCACGAAGTCCACCAGCGCCTCACCGACCACCGCGACCTTGTCGGCCATGTCGCTGGTGCCGAGCGGCTCAGTGGGCGTGGCGGGTGACAAGTTCACGAGGGCTCCATCTGCTCTGCTCCTCAGCTGATCAGCAGTGCGCGCGGTCGTCCAGCCGCTTGTGGATGGTGCCTGGTGCGCCGCTGGATAAGAAGGCCGTAGATGCTCCTCCCTCAGAGGCGCGTCAGCTCGTTGCCCCGTCGCCTGCTTTGCTCGGCACGACGACCGCCTTGACGCTCTGGGGATCGTTCTTGCCGGCCTGCAGCGCCTGCTCCGCCTCCTCCAGGGCGTAATGGCCGCTCACGATCGCGTCCAGCTGGATCCGGCCGGCGGCGACCAGGCCGATCGCGGTGGGGTAGGTGTTGGCATAGCGGAACGTGCCGGTCAGGGTGAGCTCGCGGTTCTGCAGGGCCGCCAGCGGGATGGTGGCTTCCTCGCCGGGCGACATCCCCACGGCCACAGCGACCCCTGCCGGTGCCAACGCGCGGATCCCATCGGCAAGCGCGGCCGGGTGCCCAGAGCACTCCAGCAGCACGTCCGCCTCCACCCCGGCCTCGCTGAGGGGCTGGTTACGCAGGTCGATGGTGCGGGTGGCGCCGGTCTGGCGGGCCAGCTCCAGCCGGGAGGGGTTCACGTCGGTGATGGTGACCTGGGTGGCGCCGAGCGCCAGCGCCGCCTGTATCGCCAGCAAGCCGATCGGTCCGGCGCCAGTGACAAGCACGTGCTCACCCCCGGTCAGGCGGGCCTTGCGGCAGGCCCATATCCCCACCGAGAGCGGTTCGATGAGCGCGCCGGCGTCGTCGGACACGGTGTCGGGTAGCGGGAACGCGAAGTCCTCGTGGATGGTGAGGTAGGTGCAGAAGGCGCCATCGATGGGTGGGGTGGCGAAGAAGCGCACGTCGGGACAGAGGTTGTAGCGGCCGGCGCGGCACTGGCGGCAGCGCCCGCAGGGCACGCCCGGCTCCAGCGCCACCCGCTGGCCGACCTGGTGGCGGCTCGCCTCGGGTCCCTGGGCGACCACCACCCCGGCGGCCTCGTGGCCGAGGATGAGCGGAGCGGCGACGACGTAGGTGCCGATGCGGCCGTGGTCGTAGTAGTGGACGTCGGAGCCGCAGACGCCGACCGCCCGGACCTCGACCAGCACCTCCTTAGGACCGGGCTCGGGGACCGGGACCTCCTCGATGCGAAGGTCGCCGACGCCATGTAGGACAGCCGCTCGGTTCTGCATCGCTGGGTCCTCGCTTTCTGTCGTGTGCGGGCATCGATCGAATCGGCGCCGGGCCGCGATGGTGGGCTCCGCGGCCCGGCGCCGGCTGATCAGGTCCCCGGACCGGTGGTCGTCCGGGTCACTTGGATCTTCAGGCCAGACCCGCCCCGCAAGGCCGCGGGGGCCTGGTCGTCGACCTGTTGGACGCCAAGCTTGCCGGGCCGCTCAACCACGACGGCGTTCACTTGACGGCGCCGAGCGAGAGGCCCTGCACCAGCTTGTCCTGCGCGGCGAAGCCGGCCATCAGCACCGGCAGCGACACCGCGAAGGCAGCGGCGCAGACCTTGGCGAGGAACAGGCCCTGGCTTGTCACGAAGCCGGTGAGAAACACGGGCGCGGTCTGTGCCACGGTGCTGGTGAGCACCCGGGCGAACAGCAGCTCGTTCCAGCTGAAGATGAAGCAGATCAGCGAGGTCGCGGCGATGCCGGGCATGACGACGGGGGCCACGACGCTACGCAGCGTCCGCAGAAGGCCGGCCCCGTCCACGGAGGCAGCTTCCAGGATCTCGACCGGGACCTCGGCGAGGAACGAGCGCATCATCCACACCGCGATCGGCAGGTTCATCGAGGTGTACAGCAGGCCGAGGGCCCAGATGTTGTCGAGCAGCTTGAGGTTCTGCAGGATCAGGTAGATCGGCAGCAGGGCCGCGACGACCGGCAGCATCTTTGTCGACAGGAAGAAGAACATGACGTCGGTCCACTTGCGGACCGGCCGGATCGACAACGCGTAGGCGGCCGGGATCGACAGTAGGAGCACGACGACGGTCGACAGCACGCTGGCCGACAGCGAGTTCGCGAGGGTGGGCCACGGACTGGCCCCGCTCGAGGCGCCGAAGAACTCTCTGTAGCCGGACAGCGTCAACGGCGCGAGCACCGACGGCGGGTTCGTCGCCGCGTCCGACTCGCTATGCAGTGAGGTCAGCACCATCCACAGGATCGGCATGACGAAGAGGATCCCGATCACCCAAGCCAGCAAGCCAAGGGCCGTGCCGCCCCGGAGCCTCCGGCGCCGGCGCGCTCGCCCTGTCTCGGTGCGGGTCGCGGGGATGGGTCCGGTGTCGGTGATGGAGCTCATCGCGAGATCTCCCGACGAAACAGGCTGGACACGGTCCGCAGGGCGAAGGTGGCAATGATGATGGTGCCGATGACGACGACCACACCCGCGGCGGATGCTCGTCCGTAGTCGTGGGCGGTGTAGAAGGTCTGGTAGATGGCGTATGGCAGGTTGGCGGTGCCCAGGGCGCCGGACGTGATCGTGAAGACGTGGTCGAAGTCCTGGACGATGTAGATGGCGCCGAGCAGGGCGGCGAGCTCGAGGTATTGCCGCATGTGCGGCAGCGTCATGAATCGGAAGATCTGCCAGGTGTTCGCGCCATCCATCCGAGCCGCCTCAATGACGTCCAGCGGCCGGCTCTGCAGCCCGGCCAGCAGGATCAGCATCATGAACGGCGTCCATTGCCAGATGATCGAGGCTTCGACCGCGATCAGCGGCGTGTTGGTGATCCAGTCCGGCTGCGGCGGGTTGGCGCTGCCGAACAGCCGCCAGATCGAGGTCAGCACGCCGTTGAACAAGCCGTACTCCGGGTTGTAGAGCGCGTGCTTCCAGACGAGTGCGCCGGCGACCGGCACAACGAGGAACGGCGCGATCATCATCGTGCGCACGATCCCGCGGCCGCGGAAGGTCCGGTCCAACAGCAGGGCGATGCACAGCCCCAGCACCAGGCTGACGAGCACGACGGTGGCCGTGAGGAGGATCGTCGTGAACACGGCCTGGCGCATGTTGGCGTCGGTAAACACGCGGCGGTAGTTGGCGAACCCGGCGAAGCCGCGCTCGTCGGGATAGTAGGCGTTCCAGTTCATCAGCGAAACGACGAGCGTGATCACAAAGGGCAACTGGGTCACGATGATCATGAAGACCAGCGCGGGCAGCAGTGGAGCCCGCCGCGCCCAGTCGCCCGTCCGGCGTAGGGCACCGCCGGGCTGGGCTGCCTGTGGGTGCCGCGTCTCGACGGCGACCGTCATCTTGCCTCCTCCCACATCTTGTGAGCTGGGCGTGCGGCGTCTGCGACCGGCACGGCCATGGCTATGAGGACCGTCGCGATCGGTAGCGTTCGGCGACGTCGTCGGCGAGAGTCTGGCCCCGCGCGAGCGCGTCGCTGACTGACGTCTTGCCGGCGATCGCGGCGCTGACGTACTGGGAGACCTGCGTCCCGACGTCGGGGAACTCCGGGATGTCGACGAACTGGATACCAATCGCGGGCCGCGGCTGGACGCCGGGGTTCTTCGGGTCAGCCCCTTCGATCGCTGCCTTGGTGGGCGCGGCGAACGCGGCGGCCTCCTTGACGTACTGCGGGATTTCGTAGGTTGACGCGCGCTTGCCGGCCGGCACCTTCGACCAGCCAAGTTTGGAGCCGACGAGCTGCTCATACTCCTTGCCCGAGGCCCAGGAGATGAACGCCCACGCATCGTCCTTGTGCCGGCTGGCCCGCTGGATCGCCCATGCCCAGGCGTACAACCAGCCCGAGCTCTCGGTCTTGACGACCGGCGCGGCCGCGTAGCCAATCTTCCCGCGGACGGGACTGTCGGCCGCCTCCAGCGACCCCGCCGCCGACGTCGCGTCGTACCACATCGCAACGTTGCCCTGGATGAGGTTGTTGAGGCACTCGGTGAAACCGGCCTGCGGAGCCCCCGCCTCGCCGTGCGCCCGCACGAGATCAACGTAGAACTGCGTCGCGGCCCTGAAGCCCCCGCCGTCCACCTGCGCCTGCCAGTCCTTGGTGAACCACGTCCCGCCGAAGGTATTGACCACCGTGGTGAGCGGGGCGAACAGCTGACCCCAACCCGGCTGGCCGCGCAGGCAGATGCCCCGCATCCGCGGCTGGGCGTGATCCACCTTTGCGGCGATGTCGGCGACCTGCTGCCAGGTGGGCTTGTTCGGCATCGTGATGCCCTTGGCCGCGAGGACGTCCTTGCGGTACATGAGGAACGACGACTCACCGTAGAACGGCTCTCCGTAGACCTTGCCGTCATCACCGGACAGCGACTGCGTCATCGGCTTGAGGACGTCCGCCTGGTCGAACGCGCTGTCCTTGGCGATGTAGTCGGACAGCGGTGCGACCCACCGGCTGCGTGCGTAGATCGGGATCTCGAAGTTGCTGAGCGTCGCGACGTCGTACTGCCCGGCCTGGCTGGAGAACTCCTGACTGATCTTGTCGCGGACGTCGTTCTCGGGAAGGACGGTGAAGTTGACGCGGATCCCTGTCGTCTTGGTGAAGTTATCGGCGGTCAGCCCCTGCAGATCCACCATCTGCGGATTGTTGACCATGAGGACATTGATGCTGCGACCCCCGCCGCCAGCTCCGCCGCCACCCCAGCCCGCGCAAGCGCTCAGCAACAGGACCCCGCAGGCGAGCGCCACCACTGTGGCCGCCGGTCGTCTCATGCCCGGTCCTCCCTCCCCTTCGACAGGAGCTGGATCCTGCGGTCGTCGCCGCGGCGCACAGCTCGAACGCCTCGGGAGAGTCCTCGAGCGCCGATCCGCAGGTGATCAGCGGATCCACCCGGACGGCGCCGCTTGCGACCACCACCGCCGCCGGCTCCCGCGCAGGCGCTGGTCGCCAGGGCCAGCGGCAGGGCCCAGCCCTTCCTGTGCCAAGCCGTAGAGGGAACGCCGACTTGCATGGACCCCACCTTTCCAAGCACCGACTTCCCGTGAAGGTCGTTCCACGACGAAGCGGCGACTGTCCCGAGCCTCAAGGGGCTGCGTCAGGTAGCCTATGTGCCGTCTTGAACCAGTGTCAAGAACAAATGTGCAACATGCGCTCAGAGCGGTTGTGCACCGACAGCGGAGCAGGTATCGTGCCTCCCGTCGCCGTTCCGCTTACCCGAACCAGGCGAGGAGCCCGTTGCCGAGACCCTTGCACGCCTACGAGCCGGACCAAGACGAACCCCTGGTCACCGCGGCCATTATGTACTACGAGGCAGGTCGCTCCCAGGACCAGATCGCACGCCACCTCGGCGTCAGCCGGCCAACCGTCAGCCGGCTCCTCGGCCGGGCCCGGCAACTGGGGATCGTCCGAATCGAGATCGTCCCCCCAACCCTGGATCCGAGCCTCGCCAACCACCTCCAAGAGAGGCTCGAGCTGCGAGCGGTGCACATCGCCGCTGGCCTGACCGACGCAGACGATCCTGCACCGGTGCTGGCCGGTCGGACCAACGAGGCCCTCGCCGCCATCGGCCTACGCGCCGGCGACGTCATCGTGGTGTCATGGGGCCGCGCGCTCCACAGCCTCGCCCACTACCAGCTGATCCCATGGCCAGGAGTCATCGTCGCTCCAGCGCTGGGGGGAAGCACCGAGGACCGACCGTGGTTCCAGCCGAACGAGATCGCTCGGCAGTGGGCGGCCGCCCTTGGCGGCACCCCCCGCTATCTCCATGCTCCCGCCTTCGTCTCGCCGGCGCTCAAGCGCTCGCTGGTCCAAGAGGAAGCGATCCGCTCCACCCTCGACCTCTGGGAGACGGCCACCGCCGCGCTCGTGGGTATCGGCGCCTGGCCGAAGCATGACCCCAGCCTCGTCGCCGCCGGGTTCCCGGGCGATGACCCTGCGATCGCGGACGCGGTGGGCGACGTGGTCGGTCGATTCTTCACCGAGGACGGGACCCTGGCCCACTACGCCGACGAGCCGCGCCTGCTCGCGATCGCCGCGGAACGGCTCCGGCGCATTCCGCATGTCGTCGGCATCGCCGCCGGCGTCGAGAAGGCCAGGGCGATCGTGGGCGCTGCCCGGGCTGGGCTCATCAACACCCTGGTCACCGACACGGTCACGGCTCGAGCCGTCAAGGACCGACTGGACCAGGCCCGAGGCGCTGAAGGCGTCCGGCTCTCGGCGGCCCCCTTGTAGGTCGGATCCGCTCCGACAACCGGGACAAGGTCGAACATCCAGCAGCCGTCGCAGCGAACGGCCGGCGTGCCTCCCGGCGTCCAGGCGTTGCGTTCGGCAATGGACCAGGCCGGACACCCTAGGTCAGAGACTCCAGCGTTGCCTGGGCCCCACGCTCGTGCAGCGAGACAAGGGCAGTCCGGTAGGCGGTGACGAAGCGCTGGTCGTCGGCCAGGTCCCCGAACAGCTCACGGTTGGCGATGAACCCCTCGGGGTCCTCACGGTTGCGGCGCGCGATCTCCATGAGCCGGTCCTTGAGCCGGTCGACGACCTGGATCGGTTGACCCTGCTCGTCGACGCCCTCGGCGTAGCGTGCCCAGCTCGCCACGATCGCGGCCGAGCGCTTGATCTCGCCGCCCATTGAGAGCTGCTGGCGGATGACAGGGAGCACCCACTTGGGGATCCGGTCGGAGCTCTCCGCGCACAGCCGTGCGATCGTGTCCCGAACCTGCGGATTCGAGAAGCGCTCGATCAGCATGTGCTTGTAGCTGTCGAGGTCGACGCCTGGGACGGGTGCCAGGGTCGGGGTGGCCTCCTCGTCCATATAGCCCCGCAGGAACCGCTGGAACCGCGGGTCCTGCGCGGCCTCGTGGACCAACCGGTACCCGCACAGATAGCCGAAGTACGCCAGGCCCTGGTGGCTCGCGTTGAGCAACCGCAGCTTCATCAGCTCGTACGGCACGACGTCCCTCACGACCTGCACGCCGACGTCCTCGTACGGGGGGCGCCCGGCAGAGAAGGAGTCCTCAAGCACCCACTGCGTGAACGGCTCGCACACCACGGGCCACTGGTCGTCCACCCCGAACCGGTCGCGGACCTCCGCCCGGTCGGCATCAGTGGTCACCGGCGTGATGCGGTCCACCATCGAGTTGGGGAAGCGCACCTCGCGTTCCACCCAGTCGCCCAGCTCGGAGTCGCCCAGCCGCGCGAACGTGGTGAACACCCGCTGGCTGAGGTGGCCGTTGCCCTGGAGGTTGTCGCAGGACATGACCGTGAACGGCGGGAGCCCGCGCTCCCTGCGCCGGCGCAGCGCCTCGGTGATCAGGCCGAAGGTGGTGCGCGGCGTCGCGCCAGGCTCCAGGTCGTGCACGACGTCGGGATTCGTCGTGTCGAACTCGCCGGTGACGGCGTGGAGGTTGTAGCCGCCCTCGGTCACGGTCAGCGACACGATCCGGGTGGACGCGGTCGCCAGCTTCTCGATGACCGCCTTCGGGTCGTCGGGAGCGAACAGGTATTCGACGATGGAGCCAATCACCCTGGGCTCGTACGTCCCGTCCGGATGCTTGAGGACCAGCGTGTAGAGGCCGTCCTGCGCGTCGAGTACCTCCTTCACGTGCCGGTCCGGCGGCATGACCCCGACACCACAGATTCCGAAGTCCAGCGCCTTGCCCTCGTTCATGAGCCGGTCGTGGTACATCGCTTGGTGCGCCCGGTGGAACCCACCCACCCCGAAGTGCACCACACCCGTCGTGACCCGGCTGCGGTCGTAGGTGGGTGTCGGGAGCTTGCCGGCGAGCGACGCCAGGTTCTCCTGGGTGAGCGCGACGGGGTCGGACATGTGCGCGAACCTCCCGATGACAATCAGGCTGGAGGCGCCTGCCCTAGTCGGCAGCCGCATCGCCACGCCCAGGAGTGGGCTGGTGGCCGTCGCAGGCCTCGACCTGGTAGCGGCGGCCGTTGGGCGCCCGCCAGGTCCCGCGCCAGACGACTGGATCCGAGCAGTGGGTCGGCCCGCCGCCGGCCTGCTCAGTGATCATCCGGAAGCAGCGGCCCGGCATCGGTGCGAAGGCCTCGGCATAGTACGGCGCTGGCATGGCCGCAGGATACGGATCGGCCGCGTGCGAGGCTAGAGCAGACGACACCCGCCAGGGCAGGGCCCGATCAGCCGGTCAACGGCGTGGCCGTCAGACGCACATCTGGGCCAATGCGCTCGACGTCTTCGAGCGGGAAGCGCTTGGCGTCGGCGATGTTGATCGCGCCAGGACCCGCCAGCGCCGGCTTGCCGCCGCCACCGATCAAGACCGGCGCGATGTAGGCCACCACCCGGTCGATCAGCCCGGCAGCCAAGAATGAGCCGGCGAGCCTCGGGCCACCCTCCAGCACGATCTCCGCGCGGCCTTCCAGATGCGATGCGTCGGCGTCGTCGGCCACAGCGATCAGCGTCGGCGCGGCGTCATCCAGGACGCGCGCCGTCGCCGGGGTGCGCGCGTTGCTGTCCACCACGATCCGCAGCGGCTGGCGGGTCACCTGGGTCCCGCCAGGGAGCGACCCGACGGCCCTGGTGTTCACCGGGCCCGGCGGCGGACCCGGCGAAGCTGGCGGCCCAGGGGTGACGAAGGGCGCTCGCACGGTCCTGTCGCGGCACAACTTCCGCCGCACCTACCACGGCGCGGTCGCCAAGCTGGCTGATCCCTTCATGGAGCTGCGCCCGACGGCCGCCCGCGTCCTCAAGGCCGTTCGCGTGGAAGCACCGCAGACGGCCAACCAGCTCGCCGCCACCCTGGCGGGGTCAGGCCGCCCGCTCAAGCCGGCCGCTATCCGGGCGGCGCTCGAAGAGCTGAGCGCGGCCGGCTTGGCTGCCAGGGCCGACAGCCACGTGACCGGAGGGTGGACGCCGCTACCGCTACAGCCCGACCCGATCCTTGCGGCGGTGGATCTGCGTGGCGCCCACGACTTCCGGCACACCACCCCGGAGATGGCAGCCCGGGTGGTCACCGCGATCGAGGCGCGCGTCGCCCTGGTGCTCCAGGTCGCCGAGGCAACCCTGGAAAGCCACCCAAACCGGGCAACACTCAGAGTGGTGTGACGGTCCCTGTGCGTGGGCCTCTGGCAAATCTCTAGCAAGCAGCCTGAGAGCCCGGTTCGGGAAGTGGATTTGTGCTGGTGGAGCTGAGGGGATTCGAACCCCTGACCTCTTGCATGCCATCCAGGGACCCCCGCCACGCCACCCACAGCAAGACCCCACAGACCAGCGCATCACAGGAGAACAGCAGGGTTGGCTCGTGGTGGTTCGCGCGGGCTGGTACGGTTCAGTTGCTGCCCCGCTGCTGCCCCGCGGCACTTCTCAGGGGTGGCCCTGTGCTCGACATTGGAGCCTGTGACCGCTGCCGTGTGAAGGGAGCGCGGCCCTCACACGCCCCCTCACCCGCCCGCGCTCCGCACCACATCGTCGCAGGTCAACAACGCTAGCGGCGCAAGGTCACATGGTGTGACATGCGGCACCGCGAGGCATGGTTGCTGGCAGATTGCTGGCAAGACGCCAGCCGCGCCAACATGCCTCGGATCGCAGTGCGGGCGGGGTCCGGACACCTCATTGCGGCAAGCGTCCCAGAGGCCTCCTGGGTGCGTCATGACCGGGGCTCTCCCAGTCGCCGAAGGACGATCGCTCCGAGCCATTGGCTTGCCAGCAGGGCCAGCTCAACGTGCAGGCGGTTCTCGTCGAGGGGATGCCCGATGGCCTCCTCGGCCTTGCGGACCCGGTACTGGACACTATTCTTGTGCAGAATGAGCCGTTCCGCGGTGGCCTTGAAGCTGCCGTTCTCCTGCAGGAAGACGCGGAGGGTGTCGCGGAGCCTGGCGTTGTGGTCGTCGTCGTCGGCGAGCAATCCAAGGGTGTCGATGACCCAGGCTCGCATGAGCTCGGTCGAGTTCGCCATCATGGCCAGCGGAGCGACGTCCCGGTAGCTGGTCATGGGCTGTCCCGACAGACCGGCGGCCAGCGCGACCGCGTGGGCGCCCAAGGCCTGCCGGTGGGTGCGGCGGAAGCCGGAGAGGCCAGGGCAAGCGGTGCCGAAGGCGAACCGGATCCCAGGTCCTGTCCGGGCGGCGCCGCCGCGCACGGCCGGGACGGTGAAGGTGTCCCTGGCGCCGAGCGGGAGCCAGGCCCAGGCACTGCATTCGTCTTGGGGAAGGAAGACCGGCCGGCCCTCGCACTCCGCCCGGCGTGCCAGCTCCCCGGTCGCGTGTCCGACCCAGCACACCACCCCGAGGTGGTGCTGTCGGAGCCGGTATCCCAGGATCGCCTCGGAGGAATCGACGCCGACCCGCTCGCCGTTGAGCAGCGCCCGGACGCGGGCCGCTCGGGCCGCGCTGAGGTTGCGCAGCCAGTTCTCCTTCTCGGCTTCGTAGGCGGACACGACCTCTTCCGACACGCGGTCGACGTAGGCGGCGGTGACCTCGGCGATGCGCAGCCCAGCGGCGCTGACGATGGGTGCGTTGTCGGTTCGCCGCCCGAGTTCCTGCAGGCACCAGTCCTGGAATCGGGCCGCGCCGAGGCGATAGGCACGCAACAGGGCGGCCATCGGGATCCCGCGTTGTGCCAGCCGGCGGGCGTACGCCTCTGCGGCCGCTGGGGCGTGCACGTGGTCCATGGCAATGTCGTGCTGGAGGACGTGCAGCACGGTGGCCACGTTCTCCCCGACGCTGGCTTCCAGCAGCGTGAGGACCCGCCGGTCGGCGCGCAGCTGCGGGACTTGCTGCACGATCAGGTCGTAGATGTCCGCGGAAAGTTCCGCGGTGCGGGGGGCAAGCGCGCCGGCGACGTCTGCGGCGCGCTGTGCAACGGCTGGACTTGCTCTGTCCACTGACAAATCGTACGCCGCTGGCTCCAAAGCTGCCCCGTCACCAGCGGGGATGGCACAGCATGTCGGTTGGCTCGCGCCGATTCCACCCGTCGGACGGTTGCGAGTGCGACCTGGACCTCAGACCAGAGCGCGGAGCTGCATGAGAACCGCCTGGGGCTCGGCTGCTACCGAGACGGCTGCGGCCACGTTGCCGGCTTCGCGGGCGGGTCGGCAGGTTCCAGACGTCCGCCGCTGGGACCACGACCCTGCGGCTGGACGGCACATCCGGTACGAGCGATGGGAGCCATGCCGCGACGCCCGAGCCGAGACGCTTCGGTCCGGGCCACGCCGCGGCCGCCTCGGTAGGGACAGGCACCGGCCAGCCGTGGGTGTTGGCGACGGTGAGCACCGAACCAACCATCTCCCATGAATCAGGCCGCCCGGGGGACAAGCCGGCGTTGGGTCGCAGGGCGGATTGTGCGCCGGGTACGACGCCGGGCGGCGGTTTCGTGACGCGCGCCCAATGGCAGGACAGCGCCGCGGCATTACCGTCGGGCAAGACCGAGCGCCGGCCGGCAGCGACATCCGTAGTCGCCGCACACAAGGAGGAAGCATGGACTTCTCCACGCAACTCGACGAGCTCCAGCGGCGCGCCGTCGAGGCCAAGCAGGCGGCCCAGGCGGCCGTCAGCGAGTCCCGCGAGCAGCTCCGTCAGCGCATCGACCAGGCGAAGGTGGATGTGGACCTGGCTGCCAAGGACGCCCAGCAGGAAGCGAGTGCGGCCGCGGCCAGCGCCAAGAGCAAGTGGGCGCAGATGAAGGCCGACGCCGCCGCCAAGATGGACGACCTCCAGGCCAGGATGGACAAGCGGGCCGACCAGCTGGACGCCAACCTTGCCGCCGACGATGCGGCGTGGGCCGAAGACGACGCGGCTGCCGCGATCGACTATGCGTCCTGGACGGTCGACAACGCGCGGCTGGCGGTGCTGGACGCGATCGACGCGCGCGTCTACGCCGACGAGCTCGCCAGGACAGCGGGCTCCTAGCCTCACCGCCGACCACGAAGGGAGTGAGCGTGATGGCTCGCCTGTCCGAGCAGCTGGCCGAGCTCTCGCGGCGTGCCAAGGCCGCCGAGGACGCCGCCGACGCGGCCCGAGCCGAGACCCGCCAGGCGCTGGCCGCCCGAGTCGACCAGGCCCGCACCAACGCCCAGCAGCGCGCCAACCAGTTGGGCGACCGGGCCGCTGCCGCGGCCCGGGACGCCTCCGAGGGGTGGAACGACATCCAGGGCCGCTGGAAGGACCACGTGAACGCCGTGCGCGCCCACGTCCAGCAACGGCAGGCCGAGCGCGACGTCAAACGCGCCGACCGGCAAGCGGACTACCTCGAGAATGAGGCCGCCGATGCGATCGAGTTCGCCGTGGCCGCCGTGGAGGAAGCCGAGTACGCGGTCCTGGACGCCACCTTGGCCCGCGCCGACGCCGCAGCGGCCGGCACCTGACCCTAACCTTTGAGCGGCACGGGAGGTCGCCATGACCAGTGACGCAACATCCTCCAGTCCAGTGCGGGACATCGTCCGGGCGGGCGTGCGGGACCTGTCAGGGGTCTGGTGGTGGTTTCTGATCCTGGGGGTGCTGTGGACCTGGTTCGGCATGTACGTGCTGTCCTACCGGGTGGGCAGCCTGGCCGCGGTGGCCGGGCTGGTGGGGGCGGCCTTCCTGATCGGCGGCGTCACCCAGCTGGCGGTGGCCGCCCGGGTGCAGAGCTGGCGCTGGCTGTTCATTGTGGCGGGGATCCTGGGGATCGCCGCCGGGATCATCACGTTCGTTTGGCCAGACATCACCCTGTACGTCGTGTCGATCTTCGTGGCCTGGTACCTGATCGTGTTCGGGGTCATGCACCTGGTCGGCGCGCTGGCCGGGCCGAAGCTGGGGTGGTGGTGGACCCAGCTGCTGTTGGGGGTGGCGGAGCTGGTGTTGGGGGTGTGGGCGGTGCGTTCCTGGCAGCGGTCGCTGCTGACGCTGGTGACGCTGGTCGGGGTGTGGGCGATCTTCCATGGGGTGACCGAGATCTTCGCGGCGTTCTCCCTGCGCGAAGCCGGCAAACGGGTGGAACGGCTGGTCGGCTGAACCGGCTGACCCAGACAGCCAGTCCGAACGTACTAAGCCGGTGTGCTGGGTGGTGGCTCGGCCGGATGGGACGACGCGCCCCGATGGCTCGACACGTTCCTGGAACACCTCGGAATCGGGGCACTCACCATGGCAGACAGCGACCCGAGCAACCAGATCGGCCAGCCCGCCGCCGCCCCGACCCCGGCGGCGGTCAGCTTCGTGACCACCGAGCACTTCACCCTCCAAGGCGCCCGCTCGGCCACCATCGCCGAGGCCACCGGCCGGGCAAGCATGTTCCTCGGTCCGGCGGCCTGGTCGCCATGGGGCTGCTGGCCACGCCGCCGGCGTCGGCGCGGCGTTCTACGCCTTCGGGCTCATCCTGCTCCCCACCCTGGCGTTCGTGGGGCTGGTCACCTTCGACCGGGCGCTGCAGTCGGGGATCGAGGACTACGGCTACGCCCACCGGGTCGCCCGGCTCCGCGGCTACTACTTCCAGTACGCCCCTGAGCTGGTGGGTATCTTGCTCAGCGTGCCGCCGGCGGAGCGGCTCAGGGCCCAGGGGCTGCGGGGTGGTCGCTGGCAAGGCTTCCTGACGGTGGCGGGGATGGTCGGGGTGGTCACGGCGGCGCTGGCCGGGTCGGCGGCGGGGCTGCTGGCCGCCGTCGTTTCCGGTCATTCGCTAGGGGCGGCGCTGGTGGCCGGCGTGCTGGTGGCCGTCGCGGTGCTGGTCTGGCTGATGCGATACCAACGGTCGGCCTGGGAGCAGGTCAGCACCACGCCGCTGTTCGCCGACGAAGCCGCAGGACCGCGATGAGCGGCGCCAGTCGGTCGGCACTCCAGCTCCGCACGCCGCGCGTGTGGGCCAACCATCAACCAGCGCCGGGCAACCGGCAAAGGAGGAGTCGTGAGCGTCAGGCCGCTTCCCATCCCCATCAACCCGGCGCTGCTGCAGCACGCCGACCAGCGCAGGCAGAGCCTGGAGAACCGCATCGCCGACACCATCACCCGCTTCGCCGGGTCGATGCTGTTCGTGTACCTCCACGTCATCTGGTTCGCCGCCTGGATCGGCTTCCGGGTCGAGCGCTACCCGTTCGGGCTGCTGACCATGATCGTGTCGCTGGAGGCGATCTTCCTGTCGACCTTCGTGATGATCAGCCAGAACCGGGCCGACGAGAAGCGCCAGGTGCTGGCCGACCATCAGTGGCAGACGGTCCAGGAGGAGGAGCAGCAGAACGAGGAGCTGCTACAGCTGTCGACCCAGATCTTCGAGCTGACCGAGGCCATCCACGCGATGGCCTCGGCACGTGCGCCGGCCCGCCCACGCGACTCCGACGGCGCGTAGCCGTTACGGCCAGAACAGCCAGGCCGGGAGCAGTGGCAACAGGCCGGGGAAGGAGTTGCGAATGAAGATCGAGGAGTACGCGCTGATCGGTGATCTGCAGACCTCCGCCCTGGTCGGACGCAACGGCTCGGTAGACTGGTTGTGCCTGCCCCGCTTCGACTCCGCGTCCTGCTTCACGGCGCTGCTGGGGGAGGAGGGGCACGGTCGCTGGCTCATCGCCCCCGTGGGCGAGGTCCGCGGCGTGTCGCGCCGCTACCGCCAGGGGACGCTGATCCTGGAGACCGACTTCCAGACCGACGACGGGGCCGTGCGGCTGATCGACTTCATGCCGTTGCGCGATGGCGGCGCGCCCCAGCTCATGCGCGTCGTGCAGGGCCTGCGCGGCCGCGTCCCGATGCGCATGCAGCTGATCCTCCGCTTCGAGTACGGCTTGGTCGTGCCGTGGGTGCAGCGCGTCCCTGACGGCATCGTCGCCCAGGCCGGGCCGGACGCGGTGCACCTGAGCACGCCGATCGACCTGCGCGGCGAGCAGCTGACCACGGTGGCGGAGTTCACCATCGCCGAGGGCGCCAGCGAGGCGTTCGTGCTCAGCTGGTTCCCCTCCTACCAGCGCCCCACCCGAACCGAGGACGCGCGGTCGGCGCTGGCCCGCACCGAGGCGTGGTGGCGCGACTGGTCGGGCCGCTGCACCTACCAGGGCGACTACCGCGACGAGGTGATGACCTCGCTGATCGTCCTCAAGGGCCTCACCGACCAGGTCACCGGCGCGGTGGTGGCCGCGCCGACCACGTCGCTGCCGGAGGATCTTGGCGGCGAGCGCAACTGGGACTACCGCTACACCTGGCTGCGCGACTCGGTGCTG
>WNGG01003867.1_pt1 | contig 16846 bp, 16 predicted proteins | sample 5400661 | NCBI WGS metagenome assembly WNGG01 (sample SAMN13153372, study PRJNA577476) | soil metagenome | isolation source: 100 cm soil or saprolite under Garry oak tree replicate 1 | place: USA:California | collected 2016-06-15 | reverse complement strand
GGAGTTGAGCCATGCATGCTGACGCGCGTGATCGTCGAGCGTCCGCGTCGGGGCGGTGTCAACCGCCGCGTCCGCGCCGTGCCGCTCGATGATCTACCTCAGCGGAGGGCATGCGCCGACACCATGCCCTTACCGGCGGTGCGAGGGAACTCAATGAAAATCTCAGCCCGTTGCGCCGATATCTGGAGCGTCAGATCGGCCGTTCGTGGAGACGGCAAGGAGCCCTGGTATCGGCCGCCCTATGTTGTCGTGAAGGACGGCAATCGTCCGCCCGAGGAGAAAGCGTGGTGGCGTGCCGGTCGCAACCCCTCCCCGGCTGCTCGATCGTGTGGCGCTCGCCGCCGACCGTGAGCTCCGGCGGATCGACGGTTCTGGTACAAGCTGCGTCTTGCGCCGATGACGACCGCGAGCAGGTACTCGTCGGGCTTCCAGCTTGTGGTTCGCCGGCAAGAGATCGGGCGAATAGGGCGGCAGGTAGCGCAGCGTGTCCGCGACGAGGGCAAAGGTCCCCCCTTCCGCTCGGCGATCGGCAAGACTGGCGCGCTGAGAACGACGCCGATGCACCGCGGTTGCCATATGTTCCGCGCGATCGGAATCACGGCTTATCTCGAAGCCGGCGGCACGCTCGAAAACGGGCCGTGCCCGACAGCCGGGTCGCCCCCTTGGGTCAGGCGGCGAACAGCTGCAAAGAAACGCTTGTTTTCGGCGATTGCCGCATCGTCAAGATCGGCGTGTCCGACCTTCGCCGCCGCGGCCTCGTCGCCCTTCAGACTGAGCGCCAGTGCGAGGTTCTGCCGCATGCGCGATGTCGCACCCTGCTCGAGGGTCAGCTTCGACAATTCAGCGATCGCCTGGTCGTAATTTCCGCTCAACGCGAGCGACAACCCGAGATTGTTCCGCACGGCGCGGTCATCCGGCTTCAATGCCAGCGCGGCGCGATAGGATTGCTGGGCCTCGTGGTTGCGGCCGAGCAGATCGAGCGCGATACCGGCGCCGTTCAGCGCTCGCAAATTCTTCGGATCGGCGGCGATCATCGCCTGAAATTCGGTGAGCGCCTGGTTCGGCTTGTGCCGGGCGAGGTAAATGCGGCCGAGCCCCATGCGCGCGTCAACTCGGTCGGGCGCGAGCGCGAGTGCCTTCTGAAAGCTCTCGCTCGCCTTGTCCATGTCGCCGGCCTCTAGCGCGGCTTCGGCAAAGCCGGCCTGCGCCACGGCGTCGCCTGGATGCGCCGCCGCGTATTTCTCGTAGACGCCGGCCGCGGTGGCATATTCGCCGCTGTCCTGCGCCACCGTGGCGACGCGGGCGACGGCATTCCTGTCGAGATTGACGCTCGGGGGCTGCCCGCCCAAGCCGTCGAGTGCCTCGCACCCGGCGAGCAGCAGCGCGAGAAGCCCGAGGATTGCGAGCGGTTTGGCTGGTGGCGGCATCGTCATGCAGGTAGCCCTCACGGACTCGCCGTCACGCGCTCGAAAGCGCCTGAGAATGCGTCGGCCGCCTGCAACCCGATCGGCTCGCCGATCACCAGCGACAGGTACGGCAGGATGAAGACCATCACCGGCAGGAGCAGCGTGGCCGACAGCCGCGCGCCTCGCTCGTCCAGGCGCGAGATGCGCACCATCCGCGCTCCCGCGATCAGCCAGCGCAGCGATTTCGCCGACGGTGTTCCGAACTTGATCGACCGGTTGAGGACCGAGATCATGCCTTGCAGCCTTTCAAGGCCGGTGCGCTCGGCGAGATGCTCCAGCAGCATGTCGTAGCGCCCGACTTCGTTGCGCGCAAGGATGACGATGAACACCGGGCTCGCACGCACATCGGTGAGGCAGGGCACCTCGGTGACCGGCATGGCGACGTCGATGATGTCGACCACCAGAACGCGCGGCGAGCGCGATTCTGACAGGTACTCCATCGCCTTTGCGATGTTGCCGCAGAGAACCGCACCGGGTCCCTTCTCGAGGAAGACGCCCTGCGGCACGGCCTCGCTTTCCGCATCTGTGACAAAGGCCAAAAGCCGCCGGCCGTCCGGCCGGGGCCTTGGTCCGTCTAGTAGTATGTTCCATTATTTTCCAATAAGGATATTGGATTTTTCGTTGATCTGCGGCAGATCCTTCCACCGTTCCGCCACCTTGTCGGTGCGGTAGTCGGTCACCATCGTCGTGGCCACTTCGCCGTCGGTATAGATACTTGACGCGCCCTGCCTGAGGTGATGCGGGTCGCCGACCATCGCGGCAAAGTTGGTCACGTCCGAGCAGCCGAAATTCGGATTGGTCAGATTATCCTCCGGGGCCGAAACGTGGCTGATCCAGTCCAGGCAGTCGGGCAACACTGCGATTGCCCGCTCGACCGCGACAATAATCGTGCCACGCGGAGCGCGCGGCCCAGACCGCCGATCCGCCCGGATGTGCTGCGGATTGACGCCATGCGCGACCAAGAGACCTTCAACCTGCCTCAGCTGAGCCGGTGATACCGAACCGCGCAGCGCGACGCGCAACGATTCCGGGCGATTTTTCGCGACATCCGCGATATACGCCGCGAGCCGGTCGCGCTCCGCCTTGCCGACCGTGCCGGCGCGATCGAGCCGGACCGCATGGCTGTCCGAGTAGCTCTCGACCTGGATCAGATCGCGTGGGGCGGCCGCAAAATCGCCGAGGTCGACCGGCCCCTGGGCGCTTGGCGGGGCAGTCGTCCCGCAGCCGGCCAAGACCAGTGCGAGCATGGCGATCCCGATCGCGAACCGCCGGGTCGTGCTGCGCGAAGCGAGCGCGCCGGATTTATCTTCGGTCATCCGCTGATCCCCGCTCATTGGAATACGAACCCGGCATTGCCGCGCAGCCTTGCGCCATTGGGGCCGATCGCGCCAGCGGCGCCGGGTGTCGATGCTTGGGTCAAGCGGTCCATAAAGACGCGCTCGATGTCAGAGGCCGGCGTTAGACCGTCGGTCGGCAATTTGAGGCTGGGCCCCTCCGCCACCGGACGGACGACATAGGGGGTGACGATGATGACCAGTTCGGTCTCGTTGTGCTGGAACTGCGAGGAGCGGAACAGCGGCCCGATCACCGGCAGGTCGCCCAACCCGGGATACTTGCTGATGTCAGTGGCGTTGTTGTTGCGGATCAGTCCGGCGATGGCAAAACTCTCGCCGCTGCCGAGCTGGACCGTCGTCTCGGCGCGCCGCATGTTGAGCGCGGGGATCGTCAGGTTGTTGAAGGTGACCGCCCCGTTGGTCGTCAACTCGCTGACCTCGGGGCGCACCTTGATGCTGATGCGGTCGCTCGACAGCACGGTCGGCACGAAATCGAGCCGCACGCCGAACGGCTTGAACTCGATCGTGATGGTCGTCCCGTTGCCGCCGGAATTGTTCTGGGCGACCGGGATCGGAAATTCGCCGCCGGCCAGAAAGCTCGCGACCTGGCCCGAGGTTGCCGTCAGGTTCGGTTGCGCGAGGATCGTGACGACCCCTTCCTCGGCCAACGCGTCGATCAGATTGTTAACCGTGGCGCGCTTTGTGTTGAGGTTGACAAAGCTCGAATTCGCGCCTGCTGTGGCGCCGCCGAGCGGGCCGGCCCGGGTGATCAAGTTGTCGATCGCACCGGGGATGCCCGCCGGCACAATGTTGCCGAGATTGCTCAGGTTTTGACCACCGCCGGTGAAGGCGCTGCGCCCGGTGGCCAACCCGAAGGCAAAGGACCCCTGGGACATGATCGCTTCCCAGTTGAAGCCGAGCTGCTTGGTCACCGTGCGGGAGACCTCGGCGACGCGAAGCCGCAGATTAACCTGGGCCGGTCCGGCGACTTGCAGGTGGTTGATAACCGTGTCCTTGTCGCTGACATAGCGCTGCGCCGCCGCCCGCACCTTCTCGGCTGTCTCATCGTTGGGCACGACGCCTGACAGATTGATTCCGGCCGGCGTCGCGGTGATCTTGACGTTCGCGTTCGGCACGTCCTGCCCGATCAGCCGTTGCAGGTCACCGTAGTTGTAACCGACGATGATCTGGATCTTGGCGAGAGGCTTGTCGTCCGCGCCGATCGCGATCAGCGTTGTCTGACCGGGCTTGCGCCCGAACACGATAACACTGGTGGGCGCCGATACCTGGATATCGGCGATCGCGGGGTCGGCGATAAAGACGGAGCGGGCGGGATTCGGAAACTCGACAACCTGCGCTGACGAGACTGCGACCCGCAGCTCATGCGGCTGAGCTCTCGCCTCTTTTCCGGCCAGCACTACTGCGACGACAAGGAGGCACAGCACCAGACTTATAATTGGCATGCGTATCATCAGCCCGATCCCCCGATGCAGCCGCCCGGCACGCCAAGGTGCCGTGGGGCCCCCCCATGGCGGCTACTTCGCAAGCATAGCATTTGGAATGCGCGATCGCATCACTTCTATCCCTATGCGCGGTTGAATTGGTATCCGGAAGGGTGTGGGTAACTTCAGGACACGCTACAAGATCTGGTCTTTGGGAGAATCCGCGAAGGGGGCCAAGGCCACCTTATTTTGGCCGTTAATCGCACCTTTTGGTTACAAACTGTTAAATTATTTCGGCTAACAATTACCCTTTGTTTCAATTGTGAGGAAAGATGAAAGAGCACCTTGGGCATGCTTGGATGGCGCCCGATGACGGCCCGACGGACCCGGAATACGCTGCGGCGGACGAGGGCATCGCCCTCGCCGTGTTCGCCGAAACACCGACGGCAGACGCCGATTTCCACCGTCGGATCGAGGGCGAGCTGCCTTTCCTGCGGCGCACCGTCCGGCGCTGGCATCGCGATCAGGCGAACGCCGACGACCTGATCCAGGAGACGCTGCTGCAGGCTCTCGCCAACGCGCAACTGTGGGAGCCCGGCTCCAATCTGCGCGGCTGGCTGTTCACGATCATGCGCAACCAGTTCCTTGCCGCGGCGGCAAGGTCGAAACGATCTGACCTGGCGCTCGATACCATTGGCATGGCTGAGGCCGGTCGCTCGGCCGGTCTCCCCGAGGCGCGGCTGATGCTACGCGACGTCGAGCGAGCGCTGCGGCGACTGCCGAGCAATCAACGGACCGCCGTCAAATTCATCGGCATCGACGGTAAATCCTATGAAGAGGCGGCGCACCTGATGAGAATGTCGGTAGCCGCCGTCCGCTGTCACCTGGCCCGCGGCCGCAAAAGCGTGCGGACGATGGTTAACGGCGGCGCGATGCGGCCCTTTCCGACGCTCGACCCGGCCACAGGAAGCGGCCTGCGCCGCGGCTGGCGTTCGGATCCTGTGACGCAGCGACCGGCTGAATTTGCAGAGCCGGCTTTCGCCTGACGGAACGGCCCAGCAGTATTCAATATTCAATGCAATCAGCTATCACCCGTTCGCCTGACCGGCGAGTGTACGAAGCTGCACGCATCTGGCTTGTCCCGTTGTTCGTCGGCCTCGGGGTGTATGCCGTCTGCGTTGTCTACGCACGTGCGCTCCTCAACGATGGCGACACGCTCTCCCACATCGTGATCGGGCGGTGGATCCTCGATCATTGGGCAATACCTTTCCAGGATCCGTTTTCCTTCGCGGCGCGCGGGCAAACGTGGGTTCCGCACGAATGGCTGGCCGAGGTCGTCTTTGCCACCCTCTACGATCAGCTGGGATGGGGCGGCGTCGTCGCGGCGACCGGACTGGCGGCGGCGGCCGCGTTTGCGCTGTTGACCCATGCGCTGGAAAAATCGCTTGGGCCCCGCCGCGCCGCGATCGGCGCGTTCGCGGCATTTTCTCTTACCGAAGCCCATTTGCTCGCCCGCCCGCACGCGTTGGCCTGGCCACTGCTGGTTATATGGATGTCGCAGATCGTCAGAGCGCGGGACGCGGGCCGCGTCCCTTCCCTTGCGCTGCTTCCGGTCATGATCCTGTGGTGCAATCTGCATGGCGGGTTTGTCGTCGGCCTGGCGTTTGCCGGGCTGCTCGCCGTCGAGGCCGTCGCTCAAGCGCCGGCTTTGGCCCGCCTGCAGGTAATCAGAGGGTGGGGCGTCTTTCTCGGCCTGGCCGCGGTAAGTGCGCTGATGTCTCCCAATGGGATCCGTCTCCTTCTGCTGCCGCTTGAGATGCTTCGGATGAGCTTTGCGACGTCCTCAATCTCCGAGTGGCACAGCGTCGACTTCGCCCATTTCGAGCCGATCGAGGCATGGATCGCGCTGGCGATCTTGGGCGGTTTTTCGTTGGGTCTTAGGCTGCCCCCGCCGAGGACCGCCATGCTGCTGCTGCTGCTTTACGAGGCGCTGACCCATGTGAGGAACGAGGAGCTTCTGGGAATCATTGCGCCGCTGCTGGTTGCTGTTGCGCTAGCCAAGCAGCTTGGTCCGGCCGTTCCACCAGCGGCCGGCCGCGCCGCGCAAGCCGGCTGGTGGCGCACCGCGGCACCAGCGTTTGCTACGGTCATCGTTATCGGGCTAGGGTTTTGCACGACCGCGGTTGCGCTCGATCGGTACGATCTGCGGCCTCGCGAGACCGTCGCGCCGGTCGCTGCCGTGCAGGCCGCCCGCGCCGCAGGACTGACCGGGCATGTCCTCAATTCGATCCGTTTCGCGGGCTACCTGATGTTCGAGGGTATCCCGACCTTCATCGATGGTCGCGCCGACCTCTTTGGAGATGTCTTCCTCGCGCGTTACGTCGCGGCAACCAGCGGGATCGGCGACGGGCTGCCCAGCCTGCTCGACCATTATGGGGTGGACTGGACGATATTCGAGCCGCTGAGCCCCTCGGTGACGGTGCTCGATCATCTGCCCGGCTGGGAACGCACCTATGCCGACCGCTACGCGGTCGTTTCCCATCGCAAGATGTCGGCGTCCGAAGCGCCTCGTAGACAATAAGCACCGGAGGGTGGAAAGGTGATCGTCCGACGGCGGCGCGCGGCATCGGATAAGCGGACAAAGATGGGAGTTTCGCAGGATCGCACCGATGCCGGCCAAGGCAGAGTCGCGGCGGCCGAGCTGCCGGCGCTGACCGTGTTGCGCGGCATCTCGGCGCTGGCGGTGGTATTCTTCCACGCCAGTTTTCTCGCGCACAATCACGCTGGGGGCGTGCCGCCCGCGATCTGGCAGCGCGGCTATCTGGCGGTCGATCTGTTCTTCTTCCTGAGCGGCTTCGTGCTGACCCATGTCTACGCCGGCCGCCTCGCCGGCGCGCGACGCTGGCGAACGGTCGGCGGGTTTTTCTGGGCGCGGTTCTGCCGCATCTATCCCGCCAGCTTGTTCACGATCGCCGTCTACCTACTGCTCTACGCGCTCGGCAGGCTCGGCTTCCCGGCCGATTTCTCCTTCAAGACTCAGCTGATCGCCTCTCTGCTCCTGATGCAGGTGCCTTGGTTGCACGATATCTCGGTCAACGGTCCATCGTGGTCGATCTCGGCGGAGCTTTACGCTTACCTGCTCTTTCCTTTTGTCGTCCCGATCATTCTTCGGCTCAAGCATCCTGCGGCCATTGCGCTCGGCATCGCGCTTCTGATCGGGGTTGCGATCGAGCACATGATCTACACCCCGACTGCGGGTTGGATTGCGCTGCTCCGCGCGTTGCCCGAGTTCGCCGTGGGGGTTCTCGCCTACCGGACCTACAGCGAACGACTCTTCCGGACATTTTGGGAGAAGGACGCCACCCTCCTCGGCGTGACGGCGATGACCGTTGCGACCTGCTCCGTGGACCTGACCGATGGCCCGATCGTGATCCTCCTTCTGGCGCTATTGCTCGCTGCGGTCAGCAATTCGGGACGAATGGCCGGACTCCTCAACGCCAGACCGCTGCGCTGGCTGGGAGATATCTCGTATTCGGTCTACATCTTTCAGATGGTTCCATTCATGCTCATCGTTAGGCACTCGGGGACGCTCGTCGCGCATGGTCTCGGCGGCGTCTGGTTCGAGGCAATCGGCGTGCTGCTGGCGCTGGGCGGCGGCGTACTGGTGCACCGGCGGGTCGACCTGCCGGCTCGCGCCGCGCTGCGTCGCCTGCCCGGGCGGATGGCGGCGATCGCCGCCGCGCGTCTACCACTGTTCGTGTGGCGCCGGAAACCGACTGAGCGGCCGGAGGGCGGCTCCGCATGACGTGCCCGTCGGCCCCCCGGTCATATACGGCTTTGGCTACAATTTTTCCGAGATGAAATCCTTCGCCGGGAATTGATTCACCGACGAGTAGAACGCGCTTGTCGGCCGGCCGCCTTCCCGGCGGTTCGCTCCGGCGCCCCGTGAAAGAATAGTCAGATGCTTGAAACGCCTCGGTTCGGGCTGCATTCGCTGCTCACCCTCCTGCGCCACGACGAGGATGGCGCGGCGATGGCCGAAATACGGTCTGCTAATCACGCTGAATCGCTGCCGTGGTGGCGGGTGTGCCGGCTATGTCGCGGGGCTCCCACGACTCCCTGACAAAACCAGCCGCCTTGATAATATAACGCATTTTTCATTAATCATATTTATTTTGAGATGAGTCTTTTCGCTATTGATTGACTCACTGATAGGTAGAACGGCGCAGGTCGCGCTGCCGGTCATTCTTCCAACTCTTCCAAGGGGTTTTTCCATGTTCGGTATGCTTCAGATCGTCTTCCCAACGATGCTCGCTCGCTTCGGCCGGGACGAGAAAGGTGCGGCGATGGTCGAATACGGCCTGCTCGTCGGCCTGATCGCCCTCGTCGTGGCGGGCGGCGCGACAATTCTCGGCAATGACATCTCGACGATGTTCGGCGCCGTTGGCACCTATCTTAAGGGCATTCCCATCGCCTAATCGAAACCGTCGGCGTGTCGTCGGTCGCGGCTCTGCTGCGTCCGACGCCGCGTCCGCTTTCCCCCCACGGGAGACCCTCTTGCGGTACGTCATTCCAATCCTCGGGGCCGGCCTTTTCGCGGTCGCCGCCTATGGCGATGTGCGAACCCGCCGCATCCCTAATGCGCTCGCCATCGCCGTCACCGCCCTCGGTCTCGTTCGACTGATCCTGGCCGGCGATCCCGGCGAGGCGCTCGACAGCTTCGCCGCGGCCGCCGCGATTTTCGCCGCCGGTTTTCTGTTGTTCTGGCGCGGGCTGTTTGGCGGCGGCGATGTCAAGCTGATGGCTGCTGCCGTGCTGCTCGTCGGGTATCATGCTCTGCCCGGGTTCCTTGTTGTAATGGGCCTGTGCGGCCTGTTTGTCACGCTTGCCGTCCTTGCGGCCGGTAAGCTGATGCCGCGCCCGGCGGCGGCGGTGCTGGGAGCCGAAACGCACAATCAAACCCCGGCGCGGGTGACCGTTCCCTATGCGGTTCCAATTGCCGCTTCCGGCATTCTGACCCTAATCCTTCAATCCCCTATTTCATGGTGAGCCTGCGATGCGCGCCAAATCGATCCTTGCAGTCCTTTTCCTGGTCTCAGTCGGCGTCGCCGGCCTGATCTTCCTCCAGGCGATGTCGCGGAATATGCAGGCGGGGGCGGTGGGCCCTGAAGCGCTCGTCGCGACCGTCGCGCTGACGCCCGGAACGCTGCTGCGCGCCGAGGATGTCGCGTGGCGGCCGCTTAGCGGCACGGCCGCAGGCGGCGAAATCCTTCGCCCGGATGACGCACAGCGCAAACAAAATCCGGTCCTCGAAGAACAGACCCGCGCCGGTGTCTATGGAGCGGCACTGCGCGTCGCGCTAGCGGCGGGCGAGGCAATCCGCAACGATCTCATCGTCAAGCCGGGCGAACGCGATTTTCTGCGGGTGGTTCTAACGCCCGGCGAGCGGGCGATCTCGATCCCGGTCAAGACCGGTGGGGCCAGCACCGGGCTGCTCGACCCCGGCGACCATGTCGACGTCATCCTGACGCAGAAATTCGACGACAAGGCCGAGCCGATGGCGCGCCGCTCGGTCGCCGAGACAGTCGAGGAGAATCTGCGGGTGCTGGCGATCGATGCGCGGGCTACGACGGAGGGCGCTGCGCAGGGCAACAACGATTTCGGCCGAACCGTGACGCTCGAGGTGACCCCCGCGCAGGCGCAGAATATCAATGTCGCCGCTGAGCTCGGCAAATTGTCGCTGACCCTTCGCCCTGCCGGGTCGAAGATCGCCTCTGGGGCACAGTCAAACGCCCCGACCTGGGCCGGCGACGTCTCGCCCGCCCTGGGCAGCGTGATGCCGCCGCCCCTAAAGGTGGTAGCCGATCCGCCCACGGTCGCGGTCATGCGCGGCGGCAAGGCCGCAGAGATGACGAAGCTGCGGTGAGCGAATGCCGACGGACCCGTGCGCAACGGCGCCGGGAACGCCCTACCGGACGGGACACCGTCCCGCCGGAAGGAGATCGCTTGAACCACTCAACCAGTGAAAGCACCCGATATGGCCGCTGTCCAGTCCGTGATTAACCTCGCCGAACGCGCCGCGGCGGTCGACAATGCGCCGAAGGTAGCCGCCGGGCGCCCGCCGTTCCTGGCTTTCGTTGCTGATGCGGCGACCGAGACGGCCATTAACGACTGCGCCACGCAGCTCGCGGTAATGCATTTCCGCGTTCTGCGCGGCGGCATCGCCAAGGCCATTCAGTATCTCGAGGCTGAGCGGTCGCCGGCACTCCTGATTGTCGACATCAGCGATGTCGATCTTCCGGTTTCGAAGGTGCAGGCTCTCGCCGAAGTGTGCGAGCCCGCCGTCACCGTCATCGCGATCGGCAATAACAATGATATCGGCCTCTATCGCGACCTGAAAGAGGCAGGAGTCACCGAATACATCGTCAAGCCGATCATGCCGCAGCAGCTGGCGAAGGCGCTCGCGGGAAAGTCGGCCGATGGTGCACCCACAACGATCAGCCAGAAGCTCGGCAAGCTCGTCGCCTGCATCGGCGCGCGTGGCGGCGTCGGCACGACCACGGTCGCGGTCGATCTCGCCTGGCATCTCGCCAATCGGCAAAGCCGCCGCGTCGTGCTCCTCGACCTCGATCTGCAGCACGGCCACTGCGCCCTCGCGCTCAACATGCGTCCGACCCCCGGGTGGCGCGAGGCGTTGACCAACCCGTTGCGCGTCGACGGCATTTTTCTTGACCGCATCATGGCGACACAGGGCGAGCGGCTTGCGGTTCTGAGCAGCGAGGAGTCGTTGCGCGATGACATCCAATTCACGGTGGACGCGGTGCAGACCTCGATCTCGCTGCTGCGTGCGCAGGTCCACTACGTCGTCGTCGATGTCCCGAGAATTGCGGCGTCACCATATCGGTGGGTGCTCGAAATGGCCGATTTTCGGGTAATCGTGGCCGATCAGACATTGCAGTCAGCACGCGACGCGGCGCGGCTGCACGAGGCGTTCCCCGAGGATGGAGCCCGGCACCGCAACCTTCTCGTCATAAATCGCGGCGGGGAAGCCGGACGCTATGCTGTCACCGTGAAGGAGATGCAAAAAGTCCTTGAGATCCAGCCAAACGTCATCATCCCGTACGATCCAGTCGCCGTCACCAAGGCGATGAATGCGGGGCAGCCTCCGGCAGCGCGGCGCGGTCGTTTCTCGGATGCGGCAGCGTTGCTCGCGAGGGAAATGTCCGGGCAGGAGGCGACGCGGGGCGGCTGGTGGAGGTTCGGTAAATGATATCCAGCTTCGGGCGCCGCATCGTCGGACCGAGAGGGCGCGACCTCGTCCTCATTGAGGGGACCGGTGACGATGCGCCGCTGCCGCACCAGGTCCAGAGCGACATCAAGGAGCGGATTTGGACCGTCCTCATGTCCCGGATCGATCCGACGGCCGCCGGCCGCCTGCCGCGGCCCACGCTGACAGCCGAACTCGCCAAGCTCGTCGGCGAGATCGCGACCCAGGAGCGGATCGATCTCAACGAAAGCGAAGAAAAGGCTCTCGCGACCGAATTCTCCGACGACATGATCGGCTTGGGGCCGCTCGAGCCGTTTTTGGACGACGACGAGATCACCGACATCCTCGTTAATGGGCCCTATAGCGTCTATGTCGAGCGGCAGGGCAAGCTCGAGCTGACGAGCGCGCGGTTTCGCAATGTCCAGCACGTCGTCAATGTCGCGCAGCGCATCGCCTCTGCGGTCGGGCGGCGCATCGACGAGTCGAGCCCGATGGTCGATGCCCGGCTCGCTGACGGCAGCCGCGTGCACATCGCCTTGGCACCAATCGTGCTCAATGGTGGCACCATCTCGATCCGCAAATTTCCGAAGCAGAACATCACCCTCGATGTGATGGTCCGGCAAGGCAACCTGTCGGCGGCGATGGTGCGGTTTCTCCAGGTTGCTACGCAAGTGCGCGCCAGCATTCTAATCTCGGGTGGCACCGGATCCGGCAAGACGACTTTGTTGAACGCCGTCTCGCGGTTCATCGGCGCTGGCGAGCGCATCATCACGATCGAGGATGCCGTCGAGCTGCGCCTGCAGCAGCCGCACGTGGTACAGATGGAGACCCGCACCGCCAATATCGAGGGTGTCGGCGCGATCCCCCAGCGCGAACTCGTCCGCAACGCGCTGCGCATGCGACCCGACCGCATCATCGTTGGCGAGGTCCGCGGCGCCGAGGCCTTCGACATGCTGCAGGCGATGAACACCGGGCATGACGGGTCGATGGGGACAATCCACGCCAACACGCCGCGCGATGCGCTCTCCCGCCTCGAAAGCATGGTGTTGATGGCGAGTGTCAACCTGCCGCTGCAGGCGATCCGCGCACAGATCGCCAGCGCCATCAACCTGGTCGTGCAGGTCGAGCGCATGCGCGACGGCATCCGCAGAGTTGAGCGCATCGTCGAGCTCAGCGGCATGGAGGGTCAAGTCATCACGGCCCGCGACCTGTTCACCTTCCAATATAGCGGCCAGGGTCGCGACGGAATCCTCAACGGCACCTTCGAGCCGAGCGGACTGCGCCCTGATCTCGCGTCCCGTGCCACGCAATACGGACTCGAAAGGACGGTGCTCGAAGCCGTCGGTATCGCGGGAGATTGACGGTGCTGGAGAGAGAGCAGCCCAGTCGGACAGCCGCGGCGCCTGATCCACTCGGCGGCCGTTTGGAACAGAGCGTGACGTCATGAACGAGCTCAACATCATCGCGGCGCTCGGCATGATGGTGCTGCTCGGTGCGGCGTTCCTCTGGACGGCACTCGCCGACCGTCGCCGGGGGAGCTTGCAGCAGCGTCTGAAAGCGGTTGTTACGATCACGCGCAGCGCGGACGAACCCGTCGCCACGCTGACGCTCCGGCGCAGACTCTCCCGAGCCGGGCCGGGCTCATTCTATAGCCTGCCGGCGGCATTTTGGGAGCGGCTCGACTCGGAGTTCGCCGCGGCCGGAAATCGCATCGGCTTGCCGTACCTCGTCGTGGCCGCGTGCGTCGCGGCGATTATAGTGTTCGGCTTCGTCTACCGCGTGTTGGCATTAAATCTGGTTTTTGCGGTGCTCCTCGGCGGCGCCGCGGCGCTGGCGGTGGCGATCGCCCTGCTGCGCCTCGCGCAAAGCCGCTACCGCAACCGGTTTCTCGAGGCTTTCCCGAGCGCGCTCGACCTGATCTGCCGCGCCGTCACGGCGGGACTTGCCGTCACGGAGGCGATGGCCGTGGCGGCACGCGAAATCGCCGATCCGGTCGGCAGCGAATTGCGCCAGGTCCTCGACGAGGTGCGGATCGGCATCGAGCCGCACGAGGCCCTTCAGAGGGCGGCCAACCGAACCCGCGTAGCGGATTTTCGCTTCTTTGCCGTGGCCCTCACACTGCAGAAGAGAACAGGCGGCAGCCTCGCCGAGACGCTCGCGAACCTCAGCGCCGTCATTCGCGCGCGCAAGGCGTTGCGTCTAAAGGCCCGCGCGCTTTCGGCGGAGGCGAAAGCTTCGGCCTTTGTCCTGGCGCTTCTGCCTTTTGTCGTTGGCGGGCTGATGTACGTCATCAGCCGCAATCTGATGTCGATTCTGTTCAGCGACCCGCGCGGCCAATTGATGCTCGGCCTCGCCAGTCTGAGCCTACTGGCGGGCATTGCCGTCATGACCGGTTTGATTAAAAGGAGCCTGCGATGAACGCCCACAGTCTGGTCGAAAGCGCAGGGACTTATCTCACCATTCGGATCGGCGACATCAGCCTTGGCCCGGGAGAAACATTGATCCTTGCCTTGGCGCTGGCGGCGGTCCTGCTGTCGGGGTTTCATCTGTGGCGCCTCGGAAATCGGGAGGATCGCCAGATGCGCCTCGCGGCGCTGCGCGGCGCGACGCCCGATCCCGCCCATAACAGCGGCGTCCAACGCCTGCCCTGGTACCGCCCTCTGGGGAACCTAGTCGCGGCGAGCCCTATCCTCGGCGCGTCCGAGCGGCAGAGATTGTTGAATGTGCTAGCCGCGGCCGGGATAAAGCGGCAGGGACGCCTCGCCAGCCTCGTTGCAGGCAAACTTTGCGGGGCGCTGGCGCTCGCCGCACTGGTGTGGCTGTTTCTCGAATGGCGCCACCTTTTCGCGACAGTGCTTGTTGTCCGGCTGGGCATACTGTGCGGCGCGTTGATGATTGGCTGGCGTCTGCCTGACATTATTCTATCCCGCCTTGTGGCGCAGCGGCGGCGGTATATCGAACAAGGTATGCCCGACGCGCTCGACCTTCTGGTCATTTGCGCCGAGGCGGGGCTGAGTCTCAATCAGGCGGTCGAAGTGATCAGCAGCGATCTCCGCCCCTCCAACCCCGCCGTCGCCGACGCGTTCGCCGAGACGGCGGCGGAAATGCGGGTTCAGCCGGATGTCGCCCAGGCGCTCGACAACATGGTGCGCCGCATCGGCCTCGACACCCTGAGCGGCGTGATTGCGACCCTGAAACAGTCGATGCGGTTCGGTACCCCGCTTGCCGAATCGCTGCGGCTTCTCGCGGCCGAGATGCGCACGCTGCGGCAGGCGCGCATGGAGGAGCGTGCCGCCCGCCTGCCGGTTCTCCTCGCGATTCCGCTGATGATGTTTATCCTGCCCTCCCTGTTGATGGTGATTGGCACGCCGGTCGGCCTCCGTATCTTCGACACCATGAAGAACGTCATGCGCAACTTGCCCTCGCCCCCCGCGTGATTCTCCGATGCAACAGGAACTGGCCAGACGCATCGATCTTCGCGTCGCAAGCCGCATTCGCGAGCGGCGGTTGTGCATCGGCATGACCCAGCAGCAACTCGCGCGGATCATCGGCGTCGCCTTTCAGCAGACGCACAAGTATGAGCGCGGCATCAGCCGCGTCTCGGCCGGCCGCTTGTACCATATCGCCACCGCATTGCAGGCGCCGATCGAGTATTTCTTTGCCACGGAGGACGGTGGCGAAAGGCAGCGCATGGAAGTCGGCAATGGTGCGTAAAGCGAGACATGGATTTTGGGGGGTTTCCCAGCAGCTGTGGCGCGACGATCGCGGCGCCACTCTGGTGCTGATGGCCCTGACCACCACCGTACTGCTTGCCATTACCGGGTTCGCCGTTGATGTCGGATGGTGGTACACGATCCAGCGGCAGAACCAGTCGGCGGCCGATGCCGGGGCGCTCTCCGCCGCTTACGAATTGCTCCCCAACCCGACCTGGACGGCGGCGCAACTGACGCCGTTTGCGAGCCGGGCGGCGGCGCAGAACGGCTATGCCGGAACCACCCCGGCGGTCACCTATCCCTGCGGCAGTCCTCCGTGCTTGGCGCAGAATAGCGGCGGCATCCAGGTCGTGCTGCAGCAGCCGCAGAGCACCTGGTTTGCCGCGCTCACGGGGCTGAACAGCGTCACGATCGCCAACCGCGCCGTCGCGAAAGTCGTGCCGCTCGACAGCCCGTGCAGCTATGTGTTGAACCCGACCGCTGACAAAACACTCAGCATCACCGGTTCGGCCACTATGTCATCGCCCGGCTGTTCGATCTGCGTCGATTCGAACAAGGCCGACTCGATCTACATGCAAGGCAGCAACAACGCTGTATTAAATGCCGACACGATCATAACCGCAGGCGGGATCGCAACGACGGGGCAGCCGGCGTTTAATCTGAAATACCCCGCGCAAGTTGGTGCGCCACCCTGCGCCGACCCCTATGCCAGCACGCTCACGCACAGCTTCCTGACGAGCGGCAGGCCGAGCACGCCCTGCCCCATCCCCAGCCAGGATTCGAATACCAATGTAACCACTGTCAGCGGCAGCTGCTCGATCGCCGGTTCGGCGATCAGCCCTCCGAAGTCCAACGGAACCGTCAATATGTCGGGTAATATAAATATCACCGGCGGCTTGCACATCAAGAACGAGACCGTCAACCTGGCGCCCGGGACTTATTGGATCACGGACGGTAATTTGGCTTTGGATTCAAATAGCACTCTGGAATGCACCGCCTGCGTCCCGGGGGGCGCCGGCGTCACGATCATCCTGACAACCGACGGTAGCCCCGCCATAGTCGGCAACGTTACTCAGGTAGCCAACGCCGTGGTCGACAGCCTGAATGCGCCGGGCTCGGGAACCTATCAAAACCTACTGCTCATTCAGGATTCCAACGGCTTGCCGACGGGAACGACCTTTACTGAGCCGGGCAATTGCACGAGCTCCTGCAGCACCTTCCAGGGATCGTCGGGGCAGACGCTCAACGGGCTGGTCTATTTCCCGGACAGCAATCTGACGTTCCAAGGAAACCCGACGACCGGCAATAGCAGCTGCCTGTTGACGGTCGCCAATACGTTGACCCTCGCCGGAAATGCGACCGTCCTCGCGACGACGGGGTGCCCGACTAGCGGGCCCGGTGGCGTGAAAAAGATCTTTACCGTCGCGCTTGTCGAATGAGGCGGCTGATGCCACGGAGAATTGCAGTGCCAGGACAACGGCCCGCCCGACGGTTTCTCGGTACCGCGGGCGGCGCCGCCGTCGAGTTTGCTCTCGTGACGCCCTTTCTGTTCCTGCTGATCTTCGGCGGCATCGATTTCGGCAATTTTTTCAACAGCAGCCAGGCGATCGCCGCGGCGACGCGC
>WNGG01003866.1_pt1 | contig 16847 bp, 16 predicted proteins | sample 5400661 | NCBI WGS metagenome assembly WNGG01 (sample SAMN13153372, study PRJNA577476) | soil metagenome | isolation source: 100 cm soil or saprolite under Garry oak tree replicate 1 | place: USA:California | collected 2016-06-15 | reverse complement strand
GCCGAAGCCGGCCCCGGCCGGCGGCGGCGTGTTGGTGGCCACCGCCGCCCCGACGACGGTGGCGGCCAGCGCCACCACGATCAGCGCCAGGACGAGCAACTGCTGGCGCCACTCGCGGCGGAACATCCGCCATGCCCAGCGGATGACGGCGCGGCGGGCGGGAACGCCCCCGTTAGAGGTTCCCGCCTGGGCCGGGCGGTCACGCAGCGCGATGCTCACTGGCCCGGCCTCTGCGTGAGCAGTGACTCGGGGCCCGGCGCGGGCAGGGTCTGGTCAGTCACCCGGCCATCGCGCAGGAACACCACCCGGTCGGCCCATGAGGCCAGCTGCGCGTCGTGGGTGACCACCACCGCGGCCACGCCGCGCTTGCAGGCGGCGTGGATCAGCCGCATGACCGCCTCGCCGTTGACCGAATCGAGCGCGCCCGAGGGCTCGTCAGCCAGCAGCAGCTGGCGTTCCCCCACCACGGCACGGGCAATGGCCACCCGCTGCCGCTCGCCGCCGGACAGCTGGTCGGGGAAGCTGGCCGCACGATCGGTGAGGCCGAGTTCTTCCAGAGCCCGCAGCCCGGCCGCGCGGGCCTTCCTGGCGGGCAGGCCGTCGAGTTCGAGCGGCAGCGCGACGTTCTCCGCCGCCGTCAGCCCGGGCAGCAGGTTGAAATCCTGGAACACGTAGCCGATCGAGCGGCGCCGCATCCGGGCCCGGGCGTTGCGTGACATCGTGCCGAGCTCTCCGCCGCAGACCCAGACCTCACCGCTGCTCGGCTCCTCCAGGCTGCCGGCGATGGTGAGCAGCGTGGACTTGCCCGAGCCGCTCGGGCCCATCACCGCCACCATCGCGCCGGGATCCACCGACAGGTTTACGCCGCGCAGGGCGTTCACGACGGTGGCGCCCTCCCCGTAGGCCTTCTCCACACCCTTCAGTTCCAGCATGCTCATGTCATGGCCTCCTCAGGGCCCCGTCGTGCGAAGCAGCGCCAGCCGGCGCGTGATGTACGGGTGTGCCAGGCGGTGCATGGTGCGGGCGCGCCGCCAGCGGTTCGCTTGCTCGAAGGTTGTGACCGTGGTGCCTCATCTGCGCACCCCGGCCCGGCGCCGCAGGGCGGGCAGCGGTGCGGGCGCGGGCCTGGGCCCGGCGGCGGCCGGGGTGGCCGCCGTTTCGGCGTCCGCGGCGGCCCGCTTGAGACGGCCGTCGGCGGCGTCCAGCCACCTGATCACCGAGTCCAGCCGGAACAGTTCCGCGTCCACCACCAGCGCCAGGCTGAGGTCGAACTCGGCTTCGTCTTCTTTCAGCCGGGTCCACTGCTGCATCAGTTCCACCAGGTAACGGCGGTGCACCTGGATCACCTCGTGCACGTCCACGCCCGGGACCCGCAGTGCCACCAGCACCTTCATGACCAGCTCGTCGCGGGGCGGCGAGCTGAGGTCAGGCGGCGTGCGCAGCCACGCGGCCAGTTCCTCCGCGCCGTCCGGGGTGATCCGGAACCCCTTCTGCGGGCCTGCCTCGGTGGCGTCGTCGGACTCCACCAGCCCGTCGCGCTCCAGGCGCTGCAGCGTCGTGTACACCTGGCCCACGTTCAGCGGCCAGACCTCGCCGGTGCGCGTCTCGAACTCCTCGCGGAGCTGCAGGCCGTACTTGGGGCCCTCGCTGAGCAGCGCGAGCAGCGCATGCCGGACGCTCATGCGGCACTACAACTAGTCATCATGCTCGGTACTATACTGAGTATATAGATGGTTCGCATCCCTCTGCGGGATGATTTAACCGGCTGCCGGATCGGTGCCGAGTCAGTCCGCAGGCTGATGAGGTGTCGCCCGGATCAGCCTGCGGGCTGAGGAAGCGCCCGCAGGCTGAGGAGCCGCCCGCGGGCTGGGGATGCGCCTCCGGGCTGAGGATGCGCCCGCGGGCTGGAGGGGCCGCCCGTGGGCTGGGGATGCGCCCGCGGGCTGAGGAGGCCCGGTCGCCGGCCAGGATCGGGGCGACGCTGGCCTCAAGGCGCGACCGAGGTCCAGTCCGCGAATCCGGTCGGGTCGTGGCGGCCCATGCTCGCGTGCTCGAACAGCCCCCAGCCCTCCTCCCCGGCGAACCGGGCCCTGGCCAGGTGGTCGATCACGCCGAACGGGATCCGCCCGGCCACCGCCGGGTCCGTGAGGTCGTAGACGCTGGCCTGGCTCCAGTCGCGGCCCATCCACCGGCCGTGCGACCAGTCCGGGTCACCGCCATAGCCCGCGCCCACGTGCAGCGGCACCGAGGTGACCGTCTCCAGTTCCAGGACCAGCGGGGTGCCCGCCTGGTCCTCCAGGCGGATCCTGGCCGATTCCGGGTGCCTGGTGCCGGCCCGGTAGCTGATCTCGGCCCGGGGCCAGCCAAGTTGCTCCACCCGGCCGTCCGGCCATACCCGTTTGGCGTCGTTGACCGTGCGGTACCCGTCCGGGTTCTCCTGCAGGATTACGATCAGCGCGAAGGACTCGAACCGCAGCGGCGCGTACAGCCACCAGAAGCCCGCCATGGGCTCGTCCGCGCCACGCCCCGGCGGTTCGGGCTCGCCAACGGGCCGGATTCCCCAGGACCGGTCCCGGGCGCCGGACCACCGGTCGGCCGTGACGGCGAACTCCCGGCCCGCCACGCACAGCCGCCCGGTCCAGCTGCCGAGCTGGCAGAACCGGGACGCGTCGAGGACCGGCCTGCCGCCGGCCAGCAGCAGGTGGGGTTCCTCCTGCACCGCCGGGAACGCCGCGCTCCAGTGCAGCTCAAAGTCGATGCTGCCGTCCGGTGACGCACAGCTCAGGGCCAGTTCTCTGAGCGGCTCGAGGACCTCGATCCGGTAGCCGCCGACGCGCTGCTCCAGGCTCCGCTCGGCCAGGGCGTCGGAGAACCGGACGCTCCACTGGCGGTCGCGGCGCCGCGCCGCCGCGTACGCGTCGATGACCCCCAGGTTCGGGTAGACCCCCAGGCCGGTGACCATGAAGATCTCGCCGCTGCGATCGTGCACGTTGAAGTAGCAGCGGTCGTAGAAGTTCCGGTCGCTGGTCGCGACGCGGTCCATCGGGAGCGGCGTCTGGTGGACCGGATACTCATCCAGCGGAATCGGCACGTCAGGTCTCCCCTCGGTCGGAGCCCGCCGGTCCGGCGGTGGTGGCCCCGCCGGCCCAGGTGGCGGCGGCGACGTCGCCGGCCCGGGCGGCGGCGGTGCCCGTCAGTCCCATCCGTAGCTGCCCGCGAGCATCTGCTCCAGGCTGGCCCGGTGCAGCACGTAGTCGTCCCGCTCTGCGGGCACCTCGTCCTCGCCGAAGTGGATCATCCGGCGCTTGATCCTGGCCATCACGATCGCGTGCCGCACGGCGGCGTACACCAGGTAGAAGTCCATGTCCCGCAGCGCGCAGCCGGCCAGCTCCTGATAGCACCGCTCCACGTCGGAGCGGCGCAGGAAGCCGGGCAGGCCGGGGACGCCGAAGAAGTCGGCGATGTCCTGGAAGAACCGGTGCAGGAACACGAACCACCCGACGTCCAGCTCGCGGGGGCCCAGCGAGGCCATCTCCCAGTCGAGCACGGCGGCCGGCTCGAAGCCCTGGTAGATGATGTTGCCGATCCTGGCGTCGCCCCAGCAGAGCACGTCGGGCCCGCGCCCGCTCGGCCAGTGTTCCTCCAGCCAGGCCAGGCTCCGCTCGATGATCGGCACCCGGAGGCCGTCGCCGGCCAGCGCCCAGCGGTAGTAGTCCTGCTGCTGCTCAAAGTGCCAGCGCAGGCTGTCCTTGCCGCCGGGCGGGCACAGCGAGCCGAACGCGGCCGCCGCCCCGGGGATCGCGTGCACCCGCGCCAGCACGCCGATGCTGGCCCGCTGCAGCCGTGCCCGCTCGGCGTCCGTGGCCTCCAGCAGCCAGCCGGTGAACACGTACGGCGGGTTGTCCAGCGGCACCCGGCCGTCGACCTGGTCCATCACGAAGAACGCGGTGCCGAGCGGGCCGTCGTCCGGCTCGTTCCAGCGCAGCCTCGGCAGCGGGACGGCGCTGCGGGCGGCCACCTGGCTGATCACCTCGAACTGGCCGGGCAGGTCGTAGCCGGGAAACACCGGCACAGCGCTCGCCTCGGGCGCCATCCGTGCCACATAGGCACCGTGCCGCCGGGCGCCCGCCGCGGCCCAGCTCGCCTCGAACAGCACCGACGTGCTGGACAGCCCGCCGCTGCCCGGCACCCGGACGCCGCTGACCGCCAGTTCCTCCGGGTGCCCCAGCCTGGCCGCCAGCCAGCCTTCCAGCGCCGCGCCCAGGTCGCCGACGCTGCGCTCGCTGACGGTCATCTTGCGCCGCTCGTCAGGCGGCCGGTCCGCGGCCGCCTGGCTTCCGGGCGCCTGGTCTTCGGGCGCCTGGCTCCCGGGCGGGTGGCCTTCCCCCGGGTGGTCCTCCGGCGGGTGGTCCTCCGGCGGGTGGTCCTCCGGCGGGCGGTCCTCCGGCGGGCGGTTTTCCGGCGGGCGGTCTTCGGGAGGCCGGTGTTCCGCCGATGCCGTCACGGCGCCTCCTCGCGGAAGACCGGATCGCCGTCTGCGCGGTTCCCGCGGTCAGCTGCCCGCCCGGCGGCCGCCGGGCGGGAAATGAAACACGTTCTAGTGGACGCTAACCAGCCGGGCCCCGGCGGTCAATGGCCGACCGCACGGCCGATGAGCGGCCAAGAACCGCCCGCTCGGCCAGCGTCCAGGCCGTGCTCGTGACCAGGTACAGCCCGGCCGCCAGGGGCGCGAACGCGGCCACCGCCACGGTGGCGAACGGCAGCACCCGGGCCAGCGCCGCGGCCGCCCAGCCGGCTCCGGGCCCGCCGGCTCGGGACAGCCCGCCGGCTCGGGGCGGCCCGCCCGGGTCCGCCGCGTTGAGGCGGCGTGCCATTCGGGCCGACAGCCAGCCGATGACTGCCAGCAGCACGAACAGGCCGGCGAACACCGCCCCCTGGGTGCTGAACGGCCCCGCGCCGCCCAGCCAGTAGCTGGCCAGCGGCGCGCCGAACAGCCGGTGCGTGAGCAGCGTGTTCGGGGTACCGGCGATGCGCGGGGACCGGAACAGCAGGTACAGCACGCTGAGTACGGGCCACTGCGCCAGGGCGGGCAGGCACCCGGCGAACATGCTGGTGCCCTCGGCCCGGTACAGGGCGGCCAGTTCACGCTGCAGCCGTTCTGGCTGCCCGGCGTGCTTGCGCCGGAGCGCTTGCGCCTGGGGCGCGACCCGGGCCTGCGCCGCCATCCCCCGCATGGCCCGGTAGCTCAGCGGCAGCAGAAGCAGGCGCAGGGCCATGGTGAACCCGGCGATCGCGGCCGCGGCGGCCAGGCCGCCGAGCAGCGGCGTCAGAAGGCTGGCGAACAGTGTGACGAGGTGATACGCGGCGTCCACGGGGACGCCGGGGAAAGCGGACATGGGCAACCCTCCAGCGGGCCAGGACCGACGACAGGACGGCTGGAGACGGCCGCGTTTCAGGCCGCGGAGGTGTCAGCGACGAGTGGCATCGTCAGCGACGAGTGGCATCGTCAGTGGCGAGTGGCATCGCGGCCCGGCGCGGGCCGGCGTGCTCCGCGGTCAGGAACCGGCGGCCGCCGGGGCCGCCGAGGGCGCTCGGGGACGGGGCCGCCCCGCCGCGTCCGGGTCGCGCTGTGGCAGGAACGCGGCATGCCAGGACTTCTCGCGCAGCGCGGCGGCCCGCCGGAACAGCGGCACCGCCGCGGACAGGCGGCCGGGCCGGGCACCGCTGGCCAGGCACGCCGCCAGCGCACCGGCCAGCACGGCGCCGGCCAGCAAGGTCACGACGACAGTGGGCAGGATCGACGGCGCGAGCAGAACGTGTTCCATGCCGTGCCACAGGTCGGCAAGCAGCGCCAAGACGCTCAGCAAGCCGGTCAGCACCGCCGCAACCTCCGCCGGGAGCGCACCACAGGAAGGGTGCCTCGGCTCTCAGCGTACGCCGCCACACCATGAGCCACCGGCCGGGCCACTCGTGCGGGGCCGGCCAGGATCCGGGCACCACCCGGCCCCGCCGGGAGCGCCGGCCGCCCCGCCCCGCCGGGGAGGTGGGAGCATGAGCCGGTGGCGGAGTTCGAGGTCAGGCCCGCCCGGGCCGAGGATGCGCGGGCGATGGCGGAGTTGTTCGCGGCCGTGGCGCAGGAGCGCACCGGGATCGCTTCCGAGCCGCCCGTAGACATTGCGCAGCGCACCGCGATTTTCGCGGCCGACGCTGGTAAGTCCTTCGTCGCGGTCGCCGGTGACCAGGTCATCGGGCTGGTGCGGGTCAAGCCCAGCCAGCACGGCTTCGGCGACCTGGCCATGCTCGTGGACCGGGACTGGCGCGGCCGCGGCGCCGGCTCGGCGCTGGTCCGGGCGGCCATCGGCTGGGCGCGCGGCCAGGGCCTGCACAAGCTATCGCTGGAGGTGTTCGCCCACAACGAGGCGGCGATCGCCCTCTACCGCAAGTCCGGCTTCGTCGAGGAGGGGCGCCGCCCCGGGCAGTACCGGCGGGCCAGCGGCGAGCTCTGGGACTCGATCATCATGGGCCTGGCCCTCTGACCTGGCCCGGAGCCGCCGCCGGCCGCGCCGGATGGCGCCGTCAGGTGCTGCGCAGCCAGGTGACGCCGAACCCGTTGCCGCTGCCGTTGAGCGACCCGGGCTGGGCCTTCACCCGCCCGGCGTTGTCGATCATGGTGATCTCGTCATCGGGGAACGATGAGATCACCCCGGAATTCACGGTCGCGCCGGACAGCGTCCAGGAGTGGAAGTTGGCGAGCGGCAGGACGCCACCCGAGCCGCTCGGCGCCTCGGCGATCCATTCGGCGCTGGAGTTCGCGCAGCTCGAGCAGCTCTGCGTGGTGGTGAAGCTGTTAGCCGAGTGCGAAGAGTCGGTGACCTTGAGCGTGTAGCTGGTGCCGCTGCGGACCACCGAGGCACTGATGCTGTCGCCCGGCTGCACGCTGGAGCCGACCACCTGGATGGCGTTCGTGGGATACATCTCCCACCAGGTGAAGTAGAAGGCGCTGCCGCCCGAGCACTCGGCGAGCGTGCCGTCCTGCTCGACGGAGCCGCTGGTGAAGCCGTCGATGCCGACCCAGAAAGCGGCGTACGAGGTCCGCGAGCCGCAGCTCACCGATGGCTCGGTCCAGTTGCCCGTGGCCTTGCTGAAGGTGCTGCTGGTGTCCGCGTAACCGGACCAGTTGGTGCTCTGCACCTGGGTCAGGCCCTGGACCCGGGCGGCGGGGCTGACGACCGCGTGGTCGGTGGCGTGCTCGCCGACCCTTAGGTGCCGCAGCAGCGCGCGGGCGGCCGCGAGCGCGCGCGAGTGCGGGGAGGCGTGGGAGGCGCTGGCGCTGGCGCCGGGGGCCACCGCGATGACCAGGGCCAGCGCGGGCGCGCACGCCGCTAGAGAGCAAGACAGTAGGCGGGGCGGGCGGTGCATAAGGTCTCCTCTCGCCAAGGCAGCCGTTAGTGGCCGCATGCACACCGAATGTAACTGCGGTTCGCGAGGTCATCAAGAGCCGAGCTGACAGAAGTGTCCGGTCCGGGGGCCGCGGCTGGCAGGCGGCGGGGCGGTCCCGCACGCAGGCGCGGTCAGGCGTCGCTGGGCCAGGTGTGGACCGGGTCGTTGGTGTGCATGTGGCCGATGTAGCGCTGGGTCATCTGGCGAAGCGCCTCCGCGCGGTCGGCCCCGCTGTCCTCGCTGATCGCCGCGACCGTGGCCGTCTGCCAGGCCGCCCCGGTCTGGCCCGTGATGCAGCGCCGCTCGATGATCCCAAGGAGCCGGTCGGCCAGCGCCTGGTCCACCCCCCAGCGGCCGAGTCCCTCCTGGGCGAGCGGCAGCAGGCGGCGGAGCACGAGCTCGGTGGCCGGCGTCTCACCGAAGCCGGGCCAGTACAGGTGCGCGTCGAGGCCGTTGCGGGCCGCCTCGTACAGGTTCTCCGCGGCGGTCGTGAACGACATCTGGGTCCAGACCGGCCGCTGTTGCTCGGCGAGGACCCGTACCAGGCCGTAGTAGAACGCCGCGTTCGCCATGATGTCCGCGACCGAGGGGCCGGCCGGCAGCACCCGGTTCTCCACCCGCAGGTGGGGCATGCCGTTCACCACCGCGTACACCGGCCGGTTCCACCGGTAGACCGTCCCGTTGTGCAGGCTCATCTCGGCCAGTTGCGGGGCGGTGCCGCGGTCAAGCTCGGCGAGCGGGTCCTCCTCCTCGCAGATCGGCAGCAGCGCGGGGAAGTACCTGATGTTCTCCTCGAACAGGTCGAACACCGACGTGATCCAGTGCTCGCCGAACCACACCCGCGGGCGCACCCCCTGCTGCTGCAGCTCCACCGGCCGGGTGTCGGTGGCCTGCTCGAACAGGGTGATCCTGGTCTCCTGCCAGAGCCGCCGGCCGAACAGGAACGGGGAGTTGGCCGCGAGCGCGACCTGCACGCCCGCGATCGCCTGGGCGGCGTTCCAGTAATTCGCGAAGGCCTCGGGGGTGACCTGGACGTGGAGCTGCACGCTGGTGCAGGCGGCTTCGGGCGTGATGCTGTCGGCGTGGGTGACGAGCCGCTCCGGGCCGTCGATCGCGATGCGAATGTCCTCCCCGCGCGCCGCGAAGATCTGCTCGTTGAGCACCCGGTAGCGCGCGTTGGCGGACAGGATTCCCTCGTGCATGTCGTGCTCTTGCAGCGTCGGCAGGATGCCGATCATCACCAGCCGGTTGCCGATGCTGCGTGCCTTGCCGTCCGCGGCGTTGAGGCTGTCGCGGACCTCCTGCTCCAGGCCCGCCACGGCACCGCCGTCGAGCCGCCGGGGCGGCACGTTGATCTCCATGTTGAACTGCCCGAGTTCGGTCGCCCAGGCCGGGTCGGCGATGGCGTCGAGCACGTCGGCGTTCTGCATGGACGGCGCGCCGTGGTCGTCTACCAGGTTCAGCTCGATCTCCAGGCCCACCTGTGCCGGATCCGCCTCGAACAGGTGCTCGCGCAGCATCCGGGCGAACACCTCCAGCGAGCGCTGGAGCTTGTCCCGGTACCGCCCGCGGTCCTCGCCACTGATCTTGATCGGCTGAATGTCCCGGCCCATCAGGCCTCCGCTCAAGTCAAAGGAGACGATTGCGGCGCCCAGCCGCACAATTTGACTTTACGCTGGCCCAGGGCTCGCCTTAGTCCCTTCCGTCACGGGTAGACCACCTTGGCCGCCGTGGGCTGGGAGGCAGTGGGCTGGATGGTGACGCTGTCGCCGTTCTGCGGGACGGACATGCTTTGCCAGTTCATGCCGTCTGACCAGCTTGAGCCGTCGCCGCTGCCGGTCCACACCTGGTTGGACGACGCGCTGGCCGCCGTCGGGGCAAGCAGGTCGGCCGCCAGGACCCCGGTGCCTGCTGCCAGGGTCCCGGCGGCCGCGATCGTGGCGAGCTTGCGCCACGATGCTGCGCCCAGCCGCCTCATGCGGTGGGGCTGCCTGCTTCGGGCACTGCGTGCCGCGGCTGGAACCGGGACCGGCCGGTGCGTCATGATCTTGGCATGGCTTCTCCGCAGCCCCGCGCCGCACCGTTCCGGGCAGCGCTGGACATCGAGGCATGGGGGGATCTGGCCCTGCGGCTGGGCACGGCCCGGCTGCCGGCCGGCGACGACACCTGGGAGCGCGGCGTTCCCGGCGGCTGGCTCGCCCGGCTGATCGAAGACTGGCGGGCCTTCGACCCGCTGACCCTCCAGGCCAGGCTCGACCGGCTCACCCACCTGCGCGCCGAGGTCGGCGGGATCTCCGTGCACCTGGTGCACGCGCCGGGCACCGGCCCGGATCCGCTGCCGCTGGTGCTGACCCACGGCTGGCCGAGTTCGTTCCTCGAATACCTGACGCTGCTGCCGATGCTCACCGACCCGGCCGCGCACGGCGGCGACGCCGCGGACGCGTTCACGGTCGTGCTGCCCTCGCTGCCCGGGTTCGGGTTCTCCGGGCCGCCGCCGCCCGGCGGCCTGCTGCACCAGCAGGTCGCGGAGCTGTGGCACGAGATCATGACCGGCGCGCTTGGCTACCGGCGCTACGCCGCCCACGGCAGCGACCTCGGTGCCGGGGTCACCGCGCGGCTGGCCCGCGCTCATCCGGGTGAGGTCACGGCGATCCACCTCGCCACGCCCGGCCTTGCCGCGCCGCCCAAGCCGTGGACCGATCCGGTGAGCAAGCACTTCGACGAGGTCGGGGCGTGGTTGGCGGAGGAGGGCGGCTACTCGCACATGCACGCCACCAAGCCCGCGACCATCGGCGCCGCTCTCGACGACTCACCGGTCGCGCTGGCCGCGTGGCTCGGGGAGAAGCTCACCCGGTGGAGCAGCACCACGCCCGACGGAGAGCCCGCCTGCGACCGCGATCATCTGCTGGCAACGCTCACCCTCTACTGGACGACCAGGACGGCCGCCTCCTCGCTGCTGCCGTACTGGGCCTACCAGCATGCGCAGGGCAGTGCGCTGCCCGCCGACGCCCCGGGGCCCGTCCCGGTCGCGATCGACGTTTTCGGCGGTGAGATCGTCCCGTTCCCGAAACCGCCACGGGAACTCGCCGAACGGTATTTCCACGTCAGCCACTGGGCCGAGCATGACCGCGGCGGCCATTTCCCCGCCGTGGCCGAACCGCGGCTCTTGGCGGACCGGCTCCGCGAGGTGTTCCGGCCGTGCCGGGGCTCGTGACACTGGCCAGCCGCCCCGCCCTCCCCGCGGCGCCCCACCGGCCCCGTGGCCGGCTCGGGGCGCGGCAGGGCTGGCATGCCGCCGGCAGGCGTTCTGTAATTGGTTGAATTACGCCGTTCCGTGGCAACCTTCGTCCCGCATCGGAGGTAGGATCCCCATGCCCCACGTTCCGACCACCGCCGGGGAGATCGACGTCGCCGATCTCGGCCCGGTGCTCATGCACGAGCACGTGTTCTTCCGGACCGAGGCGCTCCAGCTCGGCTGGCCTGGTTTCGGCGGCTGGGACGCCGAGGCCGAGGTGGCGGCCGCCCGCGAGCGGCTTCGCGGGCTGCGCCAGGCCGGAGTTGGCGCGATCCTGGACATGACCGTGCCGGGCCTGTACCGGGATCCGGCGCTGGTCGCGCGGGCCGCCGAGGGCACCGGGGTCAAGGTGATGTTCGCCACGGGTTACTACACCTACGACAACCTGCCGTTCCCGTTCCAGTACCGGGGCCGCGGCAAGATCCTCGACGACGAGGACCGGCTGCTGGAATCGCTGTTCGAGCGGGACGTGACCACCGGGATCGGCGACACCGGTTTCCGCGCCGCCGTGCTGAAGATCGTGACCGACGAACCGGGCATGACGCCGGACGTGGAACGGCTGGCCATGGCGGTCGCGAATGTGCACGCGCGCACTGGCGTGCCGGTGTGCACCCACGCTCACGCACCGTCCCGGCGCGGGCTGGACCAGCAGCGGATCCTGGCCGCCCATGGCGCCGACATGGGCCGGGTGATGATCGGGCATGCCAACGAGTCCACCGACCTGGGCTACCTGGAGCAGATCATCGACAACGGCTCCTACATCGGCTGGGACCGCTGCGGGCTGCAGGTCACCGTGTCACTGTCCGACCAGCTCGACACCCTGGCCAAGCTCTGCGAGCGCGGCTACGCCAGCCGGGTCATGCTGTCCCACGACAAGGCCTCGTTCACCGACTGGTTCACCAACGCCGAGCAGGACTTCGTCCTGCCCGACTGGCAGTTCACCTATATCCACAGCGCGCTGCTGCCCGGCCTGCGTGAGCGCGGGGTGACCGACGGCCAGATCGAGCAGATGCTGGTCACCAACCCGCGCGAGTTCTTCGGCCGCAACGACGGGCCGCCCGCGGGCGCGGCCGTGGTCGGCCAGCCCGCGGCGCGTGCTCCCGGTGAGGCGCCCGCCGACGCGCCGGAGGCCGGGTGATGGCTGTGGTGGCGCCGCCCCGCGGCGCGAACCCGTTCGACGACTCGGGCGTGTGCGCCGGCACCGGCGGGGTGCGCCGTTACCCCGGCCTGCACTCCTCCCTGGTGGAGATGCTGCGAGAGAGCGTCCGGGCCGCCCCGGGTGCCGAGGCGCTGGCCGAGGTCGGCGGCCGCCGGATCAGCTACGCGCAACTGTGGGACGGCGCCGCCCGGGTGGCCGGCGGGCTGCGCGAGGCGGGGATCCGGCCGGGCGACCGGGTGGCGATCCGGCTGCCGAACTCCATCGCCTGGGTGCTTGCCTTCTTCGGCGGCCTGATGGCCGGCGCGATCGCGGTGCCGGTGAACACCCGGTTCACCGAGGCCGAGGCCGGCTACGTGATCGGCGACTCGGGCAGCACGCACGTGTTCGAGCCGGGCGCCGCGCTGCCCGTCGGCGCGCCGCACGTGCACGAGGGTGCGAGCGGCCCGGACGTGGCCGCGATCTTCTACACCAGCGGGACCACCGGATTCCCCAAGGGCGCGATGCACACCCACGAGAACATCCTCGCCAACGTGGAGACGGTGTTCCGGGCCAGCGGCATCCCGCGGGATGCGGGGCCAGAACTGCGCTCGCTCGTCGTCGTCCCGTTGTTCCACGTCACCGGGTGCCACAGCCAGACCCTGCCGACCCTGCGGGCCGGCGGCACGGTGGTCATCGACGCCGCGTTCGACGGCGGCCGGATGATCGGCACGCTGGAGCGGGAGCGGATCACCGCGTGCACCGCGGTCCCGGCGATCTACTACTACATCCTCAACCACCCCGATTTCGCGCCCGCGAAGGTCGCCGGGGTGCGCTGGGCCTCCTACGGCGGTGCCCCGATCGCGCCGGCGCTGGTGCACCAGATCGGGGACCGGTTCGCCGCCGCGCGGCTCGCGAACGGGTTCGGGCTGACCGAGTCCACCTCGATCGCCACGGTGCTGCCGCACGAGTGGGCGGCCGGGCACGCCGACTCCGTCGGCTTCGCCGCGCCGCACACCGAGGTCACGATCGAGCCCGGGGCCGGGGCCGGTCCGGGCGAGATGCTGATTAGGGGGCAGAGCGTCTGCGCGGGCTACTGGCACAACCCGGAAGCCACCGCGCAGGTGTTTGCCGAGGGCTGGCTGCACACCGGCGACGTGGGCCGGCTCGGCCCCGAGGGCCTGGTCTACGTGCTGGACCGGATCAAGGACATGATCAACCGCGGCGGCGAGAACGTCTACTGCGTCGAGGTGGAGAACGCCCTGATCGGCGCGCCCGGCGTCGGCGAGGTCGCGGTCGTCGGGGTGCCCGATGCCATGATGGGCGAGAAGGTGGGGGCCGTGATCGTCCCGCTGCCCGGGGCCGCCGTGGATCCGGGGGCGGTGGTGAGCTACGCGCGGGAGCATCTCGCCGACTTCAAGGTGCCGCAGTTCATCGCGGTGAGCGCCGCGCCGCTGCCGCGCAACCCCAACGGCAAGGTGCTCAAGGCGCCGCTGCGCAAGACCGAGTTCGGCGCTCCCCTGTTCGGCTAGGAGCCGTCCGGCTGGGAGCCGTCCGGCTGGGAGCCGGCCGGGTGCTGGCCGGTGACCGTGGCGGGCACCCGGTGCGCCATGGTGGGGTAGTCGATCACGAGCCCGTCGGCGTCCATGAGCAGGTCGCTTGTGTAGGACCCGGAGGTGAACCGGATCCGCGCTCCGCCGGCCTCCACGCCCAGGTGGGTGTAGGCCTGCTCGGATGCGATGACCCGCAGGGTCGGCACCTCCACCCAGGCCATGAGGAATCGCTCGGCGCCGGGGCCGTGCTGCAGGCCGTGCCTGATGACCGGCATCGTGTTCGTCACCGGGGAGAAGCCCAGGTCGCAGTCCAGCGCGGCGGCGAGGTCGGGCCGTTCGGCCCCGTTGACCGTCCAGATCTCATGCTCGCGGCGCAGGTCCAGGTGGTACCGGGCGCCCGCGGTCGTCGCGGTGACCTCCAGCCGGGTCGTCACGGCGCGGTCGCCAGTGTGCAGCTCGTAGGTCAGCCAGTACGGCTCCGGGACCTGGCCGGCCGCCTGGCCGCTGGCGCGCAGCACAAGCCCGTCCAGCCGCAGCCATGCCGCCTCGAACCCGGCCGTCTCGACCACCTGCCACACCAGCAGGCGGCGCCCGTCCCTGCCGCCGTCCTCGCCGAGCACACCGCGATCGTACCGGCCCGCGGGGCGCGGCCGCCCGCTACCTTCAGCGGCACCGCCCGCCGCTGCCCGGCCCGAACCATGCCGCCGGGCGTTTCAGCGCCGTTTCAGCGCCGCTTCAGCGGTGCCAGGCAAGGTCGGGACGACGGAGGCCGTCTTCGCCGTCTCCGCGATCTGCTCACTGCACGTGGTGGGAAGGGATACCGATGGCGTTTCACGAGGCACGAATGCGGCCGGTCTGGGTCGTTGCCTGCGCCGCGGCCGCGATGGTCGTGCCCGGGCTCGCTGGCTGCGGCGGCTCTGGCGGCACGGCAGGCGGGGGCGCCGCCAGCACCGCACCCGCGACTGACGGGTATGGCGCATCGGGCGGGGCGGCCGGCGCATCGGGCGGGTCAAGCGCGCCGGGCGGATCCGGCGGCCTTACCGCGCCCGGATCACACCTGGCGTTCGGCCAGGCGGCGACCGTCGGCTGGGTACCGCCGTCGGCCGACGGGCAGGGCGCCCAGAAAGGGTACAAGCTCCAGGTCGCCGTCGAGTCGATCGTGAAGGGCTCCATCGGCGACTTCAAGCACGTCCAGCTCGACGCGGCCCAGCAGCGTTCGACGCCCTACTACGTGACGCTGCGGATCACATCACTGGGGAGCACCCCGCCGCCGGGGAAGCAGGACCCGGCCATCTCGTTCGACGCGATCGACGACCGTGGCCAGCAGCAGACCAGCGTCACCTTCCTGGGGACGTTCCGGCGGTGCAACGACAACTCCGTGCCCGCCTCGTTCGCGAGCGGGAAGTCCTACACAAGCTGCCTGACTTACCTGATGCCGGGCGGCGGCTCGATCCTGCGGATGCAGTGGGGCGACGGGCCGCACGCGGCGGACCAGGTCACTCCCTACTTCGATCACCCCATCGTCTGGGGCGCAAGCTGACGCCCGGCGACGGCCGCCGCCCGAGTGCTCCGGCGGAGCCTGGCGCGGAGCAGGTCGCGGCCGGGATGGCCGATCTCGTCGTAGATGCGCAGCGCACGGGTCCACTCCCGGCGGGCGGCGGCGCGGTCACCCGTGCTGTCGTACACGTCACCGAGACTGACGAGCGTTTCGGCCTCGTCGTAACGATCCGCGAGCTCGCGGCAGAACTCGATGGATCGTTCGTAGTAGGCGATGGCCTGCCGGTGATGGCCGAGCCGGTGGTGAATGTAGCCGAGGCTGTGCAGCGTGGCCTTCACCCAGTCGTGTTCCCCGAAATCCAGGCCCGCGGCGAGGGCACGCTCGCAGCAACTCAGCGCCTGTTCGTAGTTGCCGAGCAGGGCGTGCGAGTAGCCGACGTCGTTGAGCACCAGAAGCTGGACTCTCTGGTTACCTGCTGCCCGGTACAGCTCAAGGGCCCGCAGTGCTCTACAGAGCGAGTCGGCGGGGCGCTGCCACTGCTCAGCCAGCCAGCCGAGGCCGCTGTGCGCGCTTGCGCGGATGTTGAAGTGGCCCCCGATCCCGTCGAACAGCCGCAGCGCGTCGCGGTAATGCCGGTCGGCGTCGTGCAGCCGCCCGGCGCGGGCGTAGCCGCGGCCGAGGCCGAGCAGGGTGTGGGCCTGCCCGGCGGTGTCACCGCTGCGGCGGGCGGCAGCCAGGCCGGTCTGCAGCGCGGCGATCTGGTCCTGCCAGAACCCCCGGCGCCCCAGGAACGTGGTCAGGGTCCAGGCAAGACGCCAGCAGTGCGCGTTCAGGCCCCCGTCGGCGGCCAGGCGCACGGCGGTCAGCAGCGTGGCGCGCTCGTCGTCGAACCAGCGCAGCGCGTCGTCGGCGGCCGCAGGCTCCCCGGCAATAGCGCCGGACCGCGGCCGGTCCAGCTCCACGGACTGGTAGGCGTCCACGAGCGCCACGGCGTTGCTCGCGGTGCAGGTAGTGGTCCAGCAAGCGGTGCACCGCCGAGGCCCGGTCGGCCGGGCACTCCTGCGCGCTGGCCAGTTCGCTGGCATAGGCGCGGAGCAGGTCATGGAAGGCATACCGGCCGGGTGCGTGCTCGGCGAGCAGGTGCGCGCGGGTGAGCTCGGCCAGCAAGGCGCGTGCCTGCCCCGGCGGGACCGCGGCGAGGCTGGCGGCCGCGGTGACCGCGACGTCCGGGCCGGGGTGCAGGCCCAGCAGCCGGAACATCCGGGCCGCCGGGGCGCTCAGGGCTCGGTAGGACCAGGAGAACACCGTCCTGACATCGGTGGCGGACTCACCGGCGTCGAAGGGGTCGAGGGCGCTGGCGGCCTCCCGCAGCTCGGCGGCGATGGCGGCCAGCGGAAAGGTGGGGCTGGTGGCCGCGCGGGCGGCGGCGATCGTCAGGGCGAGCGGCAGCCGGGCGCAGGCGGCGATGATGCATGCGATCGCCGCCGGTTCGGCGGCCACCCGGTCCGCTCCCAGGCGCCTGGCGAGGAGGTCGCGGGCGTCGGCGGCGGTGAGCAGATCCAGGGCCAGCGGGCGGGCGCCCGCCGTGGCGACCAGGCCCGCGAGCTTGTCGCGGCTGGTCACGATGGCCAGGCATCCCGGCGAGCCGGGCAGCAGCGGCCGGACCTGCTCGGCGCTGCGCGCGTTGTCCAGCAGCACCAAGATCCGCTTGCCCGCCAGCAGGCTGCGGAAGAGCCCGCTTTGCGCGGCCAGGTCCTCCGGGATCCGCGCGGGCGGCACCCCGAACGCTTCCAGGAACCCGTGCAGCGCCTGCCCCGGATCCAGGCCGGCCCCGCCCGGGTCGAACCCCCGCAGGTTGACGTACAACTGCCCGTCCGGGAACCGTCCGGCCACCCGGTGCGCCCAGTGCACGGCCAGGGCGGTCTT
>WNGG01003865.1_pt1 | contig 16849 bp, 4 predicted proteins | sample 5400661 | NCBI WGS metagenome assembly WNGG01 (sample SAMN13153372, study PRJNA577476) | soil metagenome | isolation source: 100 cm soil or saprolite under Garry oak tree replicate 1 | place: USA:California | collected 2016-06-15 | reverse complement strand
CCCATGGGGTTGAGATTAACGGTCGTAGCTGACAAGGTACAAGCCAAAGAAGTTGAAGGTGATACCACAGTGAGACTCACCATGTCGGCGAAGCCGTTGATACTCGTCAACATGATTGTCGCGTTACCGGAGGACCCTTGATGGGTGTTTATTGTCAAAGGATCTGTTGCGATGCTAAAGTCGGGGAGCGAGGAGAGCGGGCTCCAAATGTCTGTATCCGTAATGGCGATGTGGTAGGAGCCCTGGGCAATCCCGCCTGGGCCATGGACAGAAATCGAGTCGGAAATCTCGACGAGAGCTCCGGATTGCTGGTCCCAGGTAAAACCAGGGGAGTAGACTACCGAGGATCCGGGATCGACTCCAGTGAAGTTCAAGAAGTTGACACCTCTATCAACGCCCAAGATCGATTCTGTTAACGTGAGGTTTAGGCTGGGAGATCCGGGAATGCTCCAAATCGTATCAGGTTTCTGGAGCATGCCAGCCAGAAGAACATATTCGCCGTACAGAGTGAAAGGAGTTCTTGTGTCGTTCACGAGACCAGTATCTAGGTCTACACTGAGCCCCGAAGAGGTGCTAGTCCCGTCATCGTAAAAGACTGTAAACAAGAGAGTAACGTTTGTTCCCGTTATCTCGGTGACGTCAAGCGAGTAAAATTTGGTTGCGTTTATGTTCTTGTAAATCTCAGGTTCTAGAATACTCGGGTCGCTCGATGTCCAAGTCACGTAGACCGGTTCATACTGGATTGTCTGGCCAACACTCACGCCCGGCTGGTAGGAGACTGAATGACCCGGAATGATGGCTGGAAGGGCCATTAGACAAAGCAATGCCGAAATGAGTAGAAGTCTGGGCCTCCTCATGAGAGACTCAAACAAGGGAGGGTGGTGCGTCGTATTTAGGGAGCACGGAAGGGAAAGTTGAGGGTGTCGTGGGTAACATTGAGATTTCCTCCGAGGCGTGAAGGATTCAGAGAAATTGTCGGCCGTATCCGGAGCGTTTCCCTCAGCTGTTTGGTAGCGTCAGATCCGTTAGCCATTGAGATCGTGAATCGTCAGACGCAACTGATCTCGAACCGTGGGTCCAAGCTCGGCCTTCTATTTGTAGTAAGGGGAGACTGGTTGACAAGAATCGACCACAAGGGCCATGAAATAATAGAAGAAGCCTTCAAGATCCGGCAGAAGCACAACGATCCCTTCGACTGCTTTATCTTTGCAACGACAAGAGTCCAAGAGATCCCTCTAGTAACTGAGGATCGTGTTGCGCGAGAATTCCTTGATGACAGATTAGTCATGACTTGGGCAGGGCTGAAGAAGAATCTGAAGGTATAGGTCCAGCGCGAAGTTAGGATACCAAACGACAGGTAGCAGCAAGTTATCGATGATTTTGGAGGCGACTTCAACTGCTGTACAACCTCTCATGATCTTAGTGCTGCCTACTCTATAGATTACTGTCGAGAAAGGATTTGCCATTTCTGTCATGTCACTATCAGTTTGAACTCACCTTAAGTCCCAAGTTGCTCCTCGCCAAAGTTCGCCAGAAACTGGATCCACACATTCCGTCAGGTTTCCGGATAGTGGAGCCTGGGGTGGGCGGGATGACTCAGATGCGGAGTTTTTTTTCGAGGGGTCAACCCGCAGTTCATGACCCGGGGCATGGGATCGAATGCAAGTTCAAACCCCCTCCATATGATTCTTCAACAATTGAAGAACTGAGATTCTTATCTCCATTCTGCTACAGCTATAGCCGAACGTCTACGTATTACCCCGCGAAAGCAGCTCCCCATTCCCGGGGTACCCTGAAGAAAGGCCAATTACTGAAATACATAGTAAAGACGATGATCAAGGCGGATCCTTCAAGCATGAGCTTCCTAAGGTGTCAGCAGACATCTCAAGTACCAAGATCCTCGTGTTCTCTGAATCGTCACCCTATGACTTGCCCTGTGGAGTTACAGCAATAGACGGTGAAGGCAGCGAGTTACCCGCCAGCAGGACAATTAGGTCGGCAATTCTCCATGCGAGTGCTCGAGTGATGTTCTCGCCCTTCTGGATGTAGCAGGAACCAGAGCGGAAAATAGTCGCCGAACCTACAGCAGCCTGACACAACACTCCTCCCACTTTTCTTACATGTAAACGATCAAGGCAGAGACTGTCTCTTTCTCTTTCCAGCACTCATTCTTGTCGAGTGTCCTTCCTAGAGCCGCAATCTTGATCGAGCGTGCTGTTTACTTTTCTTATGTAATCCCACAGGTTCTTCCTAAGTAGGCTATGGGAGGTTCCCGTCCCGAGCGGTGTCGACATCGCACTCTAGTAGCGGGATGACAACTTGAAAACTGGACAGAATCCCTACGTCAATATGTACTTTCCGGGTCGTAGAAACAGAGTAGTGACTAGGTATTCGGAGGGGCTCATGTTTGCTCTCTTGGCTGTTCTCAGCCTAGTAGTTGGCCTGCCCAGTTCTGCTCCGCCTAGCTCTTCAAGTTCGTCAAAGCCACTCATCGGTAATGCAGTTGGGGTCCCGAATGATACAACAGTACAATGGCCGAACGGGGTGGGAGCAGAGCCGGTTTCAGACATCTCGTTGCCCAAGACAATCCTGTCAAGCGTGGACGGTTTGTTAGGAGCTGGTGGGGTAATTCAGGATTCTCCGGAGAATATGACGGTCTACAATTCGGGAGTCGCGTTGAGGCTTCTGGGTGGTCTAAACCCGCGCGACCAACTGCTTGGACGAGACCAGCGGGTTCTCAGCAGCTACGCTTCCTGGGGGGTGGAAGTCAACGCGAGTGGATCGTGGCTCCCGATGATTCCGGTCTCGAATAGTTTCAGTGTCCTCGGTACCAATAGGACTGGAACCTATGTTGCTAGGACCATGCAGCTCAGTAATGTCTTGTATTCCGGGATCCTAACAATTGTATACGAGGCTACTTCTGCCGGGCCTTTGAAATGGAATCTCGAGTTTGACGCAGGCAGCTCTGGCGTCTACAGGCTTGTCTACGCTTGGTGGAACGTTACAAGCCCGACGGTTGCTTCTCCCTCCTCTAAACAGTTCGAGGTGGACTATCTTGGCGGGAACTACACGTTCACTTGGTCTGACGTTCCCAGCATCTTCAACGTCACCTCTATCTTCTCAACCGGCCAATTCACACTAACGGTCCTCCTGGGAAGTCTAGCAGCGGGGGCCAGGGGAATAGTCGACCCTGGCTTGATAGGTACGAGTAGCTCCGGTTCTAGCCAGGCGACCGCTTACTCGTTTCAGAGGAAGGTCTTCTTTGACGCGAGGGCGAGTAGATACTGGGCTTTCTATTTTGACGGTCTTGTCATTCGTTACAAGTACTCCGAGAACGGAACTAGTTGGAATCCCAGTGTTGGCTACACGATGCCGAGTGGATGGCCTGGCTGGACCGGTGAGGCATCATTTCCCGACGTGTACAGCAACGGCCAGCTCGTGATGGTGGCCGCTGGCGAGGAAGTAACCCGTCCAGCGGGCACACCCTCCGGAACCGCTGTAGCCTTAACACACCTGGCTATCGGAAGTATTGTAGGACAGGCGATCTCATGGCAACCGGTTCTACAACCAACTTTCCAAGACTACTCTTGCAACAGTAACGGCTGCACCGTTGGTATCCGGGACGTGAAGGCGATCGTGAGCTCCACGGCAGTGGTGGCGTTATCGTACAATTTCTATGGCAGGGCATCCTCACCGAGTTGCGGGACAGGGGGCTGGCTGGGCTGGAGTGAGGTTAACGCTTGGTATCATGGAGACTATTTCTTGGACGGTTCTGGCACTGTCTGTTCTCTCGACCCCAGCAACGAAAAGTACAGTTCAGCCGTCCTCCAGGCAGATGCTAAGGGAACCGTTAGGGTTGTGTACCAGATAAGGGTGAACGGGCTAGTTCAACTCCGCTCTCGGACAATCGGTGGTACTGTGTCTAGTTTCAGTCAGAACCCTGATATGGACACGTACATCGACAGCACGAATGCTGGAGCGTCATGTGGAAGTTGCACGGGCCTCAAAGCGGGCGATCTGGGAGGAGGCACGCAGCAGACTTTCATGCACTTTCCCCTCCAGTCCTTTCCAGCTGGATCAACAATAATTAGCGCAAATCTCACCGTTTATGCTCAATCTACGCAAGGGTGCAGCCCCTGCGTAGTCAGCATCATTGATTCTACCTTCTCCTGGGATGAGAGCCTCACGTGGAGTAGTATGTGGGGTAGCAGAGGTTTCACCATTATCGGCAGTGGTCAGGACGGGCTCGCATCGACGAACGGCTGGATCACGGTTGGAGTGTCCAGTTCGGTTCAAGCCTGGCATGATGGAACGCCCAACTACGGGTTTCAGATCGACTACAACGAGAATACGGGGACTGTCGGAAGCTTCACTATGAACTCTAGGGAGAGTGTGAACAACAAACCAAGCCTATCGGTGGCTTATGGCTGCTGTCTTGGACAGTGGGAGCCGATAGAGCCGAACGTTCTCATCAGCGATCTCTCAGCGGTATCGGACTCGGACTACGGCCAACACGTAGCGTACCGGACTCCAGACGCAAAGGTAGGATACGCTTTCCGATCGGCCACAAGTTCTAACTGGACGACTCCTCTGCACAACGTCCTCTCTTTCGTGGAAAACTATGTAACCTTGACTCTGGACCTTTCGACGAATGATGTCTACATCTTCGCCGCTCAAGGCTCGTCCTCGGTTGTTATGAGGAGGAAGCCTTCAGGTCTCACTTGGTCCGATCAGTCAATCTTCTACCCAGTTACAAAAAGGACAAACCCGTCATACCTCGGATCCAACTTCGCGTCATCAAGCACCACCAACTCGAGCCAGATTCTGCTGGAATGGACAGAAGGCTCGGCGGTCGGCACTTACAATGTAACATTTGCATCCATTCCCATCCAGACTGTATGGTCTCCATACACTGCACCGAGCGATCCCTGGGACGGCGAAGGCCTGGCTCCCTATGGGCAATATTTTGCCAGCCTAGGCGAATACGTTTCGCCAAGCACGGGTCTCTTGACCCTTAGGCAGACGGATTTGAGTATTCCCGGTCGGGGTCTAAGGCTAGAGATAACCAGGGTCTACACGGAGCCATACGGCTTCCTGGGTGGCACCTCCTACAATTACGAGCGGTATCCGTGGGCGCCTCTAGGAGACGGCTGGCAGCTTGACTTCCCATGGCTGAACAATGCAACAGCCCCCTCTCACCCGGCTTATGTCCACCTCTGGAATGGTGAGGGATATAGGATTCCCAATGGCTTCTGGCTCAATCAGACATCCACGTTTGAGAATCACATAGGAGAACATTTCCGCATGACCCGAGATAGTACGGGTGTCTTTCTATATGACAAGTCTGGAACCAAATATTTCTTCGACCTCGGCAACAAGCTGACAACGATATTGGACGCGATCGGCAACCAGATCCGGTTCTTCTACGATTCCAGCAATCGGATGTCGGTGATAATCGACACCTTGAGTAGGTACATTCAATTCTGCTACAACAACAATGGTCTTCTATCGAGCATTAACCAGACTACAGGCGGCAGCTGTCAGAACGGCGTAGGTTCAATCCGAGGCGTCGTCTTCAAGTATGCTGGCGATAGTCTTGCTTCCGTATACGATCCCGCTGGCAGGGTTACAAATTATTCGTATAATGCAGTCGCTGATCAGAATATTGCACGGTGGCTGCTTTCTCAGATAACCTACCCCACAAAATCGTTCACTACGTATGGCTATTCCAGTATCGTGCTAGGAACTGAGGCCTTCAGCTACCGGGTTTCACAGCAAAGCCTCTTCTCGGCGTCCGGACTTCCAATCCGGAATTTCCATTGCACATATGCCCCGGGCTCCGGAGACCAGATCACCAACTCGTACGTTCTATCATATAACGGAACGGCAACCTTGCCGGTAAGCAACACCACCTATGCCTTCTCCTTCGCAGGAATGTCGATGAACGTTACAGATGGTAACCACGTCTTCCTCCGGGGACTTGTTCAACGCTTCGGAGTCCACGGAGAAGTCCCCAGAGAGATAGTCCTTGTCAGCCCAACGCAGGGATATACGAACTATTATCGCTACGACCTCTGGGGTAACCAGATCTATAGCCGAAGAACCATAAGTTCGTCACCGAATCGATCACATGAGAGCTTTGGCGCCTACTACAACAACGGACTGCCGCCCGGCTTCAACGCGTTCCAGGAAACTTTCAGCCAGAACCAGGGGACTGCCGCGGACAATCTCTGGTCCGTCCAAAACGGCTACTGGATGGTCAAGAACGGGGTCTACAACGGAACGGAGACGAGTGGGCAACAGGAGAGCGTTTTCAGTTGGACGGACAACAGCGTTGCAGACATCTCTCTCCAAGCAAGGGTCCACATTAACGGGCCGATCAATGCTTCCGACCAGAGAGTAGGCATCCTCGTCCACTATCCCGGTAGTGGGCTGTACAAGTGGGCGCTGGTGTTGCATAACAGGCCTAACAACGGCGGAACCTATCTTGAGCTCTTGGACGAGTCCCGGGAATGGCTGGGTACAAATTCCACCCAACCCTCGGCCGCCGCTTCATGTCCCATAATGGGGGTCTGGTACACTTTCAACATGACTGTCCACGGCTTCCAGGCTTGGGGATGGGCGCAGCCAGACGGCTCAGCACCCTGCCCAACAGTCACGGGCCAATTCAACAGTTCAAGCCCCGCAGCAAGCGGAACAGGCTTCGGACTGTACGCTGGAGGATACTCAGCCCTCTTCGACAATGTAACCGTAGCCACCGTCACTCCCCATATCACCACAACAGGATTCTCAAACTCTTTCATCCAGAACGGTGGCCCGAACGCGAATATTCACGGAGCTGTTGCCGGGACGGCAGAGCTCCAGAACGGAACCGGCTCAGCGCCCGTCGAGACATATAACAGCTACAACTCTTGGGGCGGGCTGAGCCAGGCGAAGAATCTCTACAATTCCACGGGTGGGATCCAATGGCTAACCTCGTCTATGACCTACGACAGCCACGGCAACCCGGCCAGCCTCCAAGATGCAAGGGGAGGCTACACCTACTACGGGTATTCGTCAAAGTACCAGTATGCCTACCTCACCAACAAGACCCAGGTCTCGACTCCTGGCTCAACACGGATTACAAGTCTCTACAGCTACAACTTCACCATGGGTACATTGCTGTCAAGTGTCGACCCCAAAGGCAACAATTCAACATACCAGTACGACATACTGGATCGCCCAACACGGACAAACTATCCCACAGGAGACTATGTCTCTTACAAGTACAATGATATCGCTAACTATGTGAATGTTACCAACGAGAACGGCTGGAAGACCCAGCAGACCTATGATGGAATTGGGAGACTCAAGACAGTTGCCAGATTCTCTAGCGGTCTTCCCTATTCCAGCGAGAGCTACAGTTACAACTGGCTCAACGAAGTCTCTAGCAGGGGTGATGCCCTAGGAAACCGATACACCTACCAGTACGATGCTCTAGGCAGAGTTACAATGACGACGAAGCCAGACGGCAACTCCACCCGACTCGTCTACAACGACGTGCAAGCATGGACTCAGTCCATCGATGAGAACGGTTCCACCAAGTACTACCTTTATGATCGTCTTGGAAGGCTGATCTACGTCCTAGAGGTAACGTCATGCGGAGTCTGCTGGTACCAGACAGCTTACTCCTATGACGAGGTCGGCAACCTCAGACAAGTAAAATCCGCCAGCTTCCAGATCACGACCTACACCTATGACAATCTCAACAGGTTGACCCAAGCAATCTATCCCGACGTGACCCATGAGTCATTCAGTTACGACAGCAATGGGAACATGGTCTCAAAGACGAACCGGAATGGCGTCCGGACATCCTATACGTACGATTCTCTGAACAGGATCGCAAACATCACCTACTATGGAAGCATCGTCACGAAAGACGGCTACGTGTATGACAAGAACGGTAATCTTCAGAGTCTTTCAAGCCAGAACGCGACGCTCACCTACAGCTATGACACTAGGAATAGGCTGATCTACGAGGATTACAATGTCAACTCAGGCCAGCTCGACTACTCCTTCTCCTACACGTTCAACGGGGAGGTCGTTTCGTCCGTCTGGCACCCGCTGGGATTCACCCTCAGCTACAGCTATGATGATCTTGGCCGGGTGAAGAGCGTCTCCCAGTCAGGCAGCAGCAACCCGTACGCCCGCCTCACCTACTACAAGAACGATGGTGTCCGTGGGATAGCCTATGGAAACGGTCTCGTCTCGAACTACACGTACACCACCATAGGCCAGGCGTTGAGGATCTCGCTGAACGATACGAGCGTGAGTCCTGTCAGGTCGCTCATGGTGCTCAACTACGCCTACAACAAGACCGGAACGGTCGTCGGCATCACAGGCCAAACGACCACGACCAGCGGCACAAGTCTCGCTCTGAGCGAGAAGTACAACTATGATAATCTCCAACGGTTGAAGTTCGCTAATGTCACCAGTGGAACAACAAAGAACGTCGTGACGTATGGTTACGATAGCCTCGGCAACAGAGCCTCCCAGACGCTGAACGGTACCAGCACGACCTACACCTACAACATTGCGAACAACGAGCTAAAGTCATCCACGACGACAAACGGTCCAAGCCTCGCCTACTCCTACGATCTCAACGGAAATCTTCTCACCCAGAACGTTACTACAGGTGGTAGCACAGTCCACTGGACCTATGCCTGGGACGTGCCGGGCAATCTCCTGAAGGCGAGCAAGGAGAATGCTGTGCAGGGGTCCTATGCCTACGACGGTCTGGGAAGACGAGTCATGTCTAGGGAAGGCACCACAACCGGCTACTATGCCTATTCTGGAACCGAAACCCTATACGAGTATTTCAACCCAGGAGGCACCAACTACTACGTCTATGCAGGCGGAGAGAGAATCGCTCGGGTCACAAGTTATGGAGCGGTCAGCTACTATCATACCGACGCGCTAGGCAGCCCACGCCTAGTCACATCCTCGACCAAGTCTATCCTCTTCTCGGACAATTACCAGCCCTTCGGACAGGACAATGGAACACCCGCCGGGTCCGAGACATACAAGTTTACGGGCAAACCTGTTAGCCAAACGACAGGTTTGTACTACGACTACCAGAGATGGTACGACCCTTCTGTAGGGCGATTCATAAGCCAGGATCCCTTTGCCGGGCGTCTTTCTGATCCTCAGAGCCTGAACCCGTACATCTACACGGAGAACACTCCGACAACGTATACCGACCCAAGCGGTGAGTTCGTCATACTTGACACACTTATCGGAGCGGCGCTCGGGGCGGGAATAGGTTATGGCTGGTGTGTTGCCGCGACGGGAGGTTGGACAAGCTCGGAATGCGGCGAGTATGCTCTCTTAGGAGCTGGTACTGGTGCGCTTGCTGGCACAACGTGGGGCCTAAGTCTAGCCCTGGAGGCAGGATGTGAGGCAGACGGCTGCATCCCACCAGACCCAACCACAACTACCGACCCAACAACTACCTGTCTGTGTCCGGAGCCGTCAACAACGACTACCACCACGACTGACACAAATCCCACGATCACAACCTCAACTTCCGATGAAGTTCCGAAGATAACCGGTGTTCAGGGATCCGGCGATCAGTTCAGTAGGACCTGGGAATTTGGCGATACCACAGTCCGAGTCAATACTGGTCACGGTTTCGACGCGGCGAAGCATCTCCTTCTGGATTCAGGGCTATCCAAGGACGATGTGGAATCGGCCATAGTGAGAGATGTAGTAAAGCAGGACCAGGCAGGCCTAGTTCCAAACACACCTCCGCCCGGATTCTTCAGGGTATCTCTAGGGGACACGACTTTGGAATATAGAGCTCTAAACGTGCGGAATCCGCTTTACGACATAGCCGTTGCAACTTACTACAGGATTCGACTCCCGATTCTGGGGTAGGCAAGATGGATGCGGACTTATTTAGGGACTCGATGCAATTCCACTCGAGCAAGGCAGAACCTGGGTTGAACCAAAGTCACCGGGTGCAGTTATGGGTTGAACTCGCACGCGTGCTGCCCGAGAGCAACTTGCTGAGGAAAGCCATTGTCGTACTCATTTCGCTCGAGACTGGGGATACCTTCCCGCCCTCTCGCGAATTCGAAGTGTACTCGGAACAGGTAAAGATGGACGTCTCACGATTGTCTGAAGCAAAGGCACGGGAGTTTATCCTCGATCTGTGGGCTATTTCGATGACTCTCAATGTGGCAAAATGGGTGGCGCTCTACCCAGCATTGAAAGAATTTGCGTCCAGGTTTCCTCCAACTCCTGAACTACTAGTGACGCTCTTCACCGAATCATCAACAGTTGGAGACACTGAAGGTGCGGGGGACTATCTCCGGAAAGCGTACGACATGGATCCAAGTAATGAATTTGTCCTATGGCAACTCCTCGTGGGGCGGGGGTCTCCATGGTTTCCAAAGGACCTGGTTTCCGGACCCGACCCATACACCGATGAATTGTCAGTGGTCGAGAGATTGCTCAAGCGGAATCCTAATGATCCTCTGGCATTGAGTGTCGAGATGAGGCTCCGAGCTACCGGAAAGTCTTTGTCTGAAAGAGAGAATATTCCGTTCTTCAACAGCTTGAGCCGAATGGTACCACATCCGCTCAGGAACGATACCATAGAACATATACTGCGGACTCCTACGTCGCGATGACCGAGAAGGATCCGAAACCAGAAAAAATGTTCACAGCAATCTGAAAGTATGGATATTCAAGGAAGGATTCGATATCTACCCCTAAAGTGCAGTCGTTATTCGGTCTGACCCGCCTCAGGGAACTGTTTCAGTCTGTCGACCTCCCCTTCCAGAATTGAACACTTTCGCTTCTAGAATCCGCTGTCGGTCAAGCCGTGCTTCGAGAGCTGCAAATCTCCTGCTGTAGTTCTCGTTATTTGTCATGAGTTGAATTGGTTCGTCAACGCTGAGTCTCATGAACGGGTAGGCTCTTCGATAGATGTCTCGGAGTTCTTCCACATCACGGTCCGTGTAGTGCTTGGCCCGGGTCCCGACAAAGTGGCCCTCGATGATCATCTTCTTCTCATGATCAATACTCGCATCGTCCAAAGCATTCTCGAAGTATTTCCGAAATCCGTGACAGGTCTGAATCCTAGGGTCCAACTCCGCCTTTCTGCTGGCGCGATGGATTGCAGCCCAGACGCCATAGTAACTTCTGGGGATCAATCTGGCGTCAGGTCTTTTCTCAATCAATCCTCGACTGAGACAGTCTCTCCGCAAAGCGATCGAACATTCCCCGAGGAAGGAGTATCCTGCCGCCTTCTTGCCTGTGTGAAAACGTGGCTCAAGCTTGATCGCGACTGGGCGTGTTCCGTTCCCTAAGTCTTCCATGACGTGACGGTATGCCAGCTCCATTATGACGTGCGAGCGGAGACCCGACTCTGCAGCCATCAATACGAAGAGTCTGTGACGCTTCTTTCTCAGATGACCAAGGAGCGCATGGATCTCTTGACGCTTGTATCCTCGATGCCACGCTTGAGGGACGTATTGAAGATCGGCTTTAGGCAGACTATTGTATCCATTGCTGCGCAGAAAGCTTCTTAGTGCAACTCTATAACAAAACTGAATATCAGGCTTGAAATCCAGAGAGGTCCTGTCGATTAGATCTTGGACCTCCACAGACTCGACAGTCTTGCACCATTCAAGAAACTGTACGGGCGATAATCCTGTTTGAATTTGGAATCGAGCCATATAGCCTAGAAAATGCCTGCGAGTTGATGGCACCTTGCTTCGGAGCCAGCGCTCTACGCATGGAGGTCTCTGAAAGTATTGTGTGTCTTGAGCTACATTTTGATTGCCACGTGTCCGGTCCCCTAGTCCAAGAAAGTCTTCCGTCAAAATCAGTCGTTGAGACGACAACATCATACGATCTTGTATTTAGCTCGGACAGGTCAGGTGACAGGTTTACGGGCAAACCTGTTAGCCAAACGACAGGTTTGTACTATGAATATTCGCGCTGGTACGATGCCAGCACAGGTCGGTTCATACCGCTGGATCTTGGAAGATATCAGCTAAGGATTGTATCTAATGAAGAACACTCGGGCATGGGATCAAATGCAAGTTCAAACCCCCATTTTCAGCCAAGGTTCAACCGCAAGCGTGGGGCTTCTTACTTTGCGTCTAGAGCCGGAGGTGGGCGGGAAGACTCAAGTACGGATCCTATCCAAACCTGACTCTTCCGCCAAATGTAGGGTTGAGCGCTGTAACGTGGGGATCTGAACGCGCAGTTCAAAACCTCGGGCTCGGGAGGAGGCTTAATTCCAAATCCCTTCCAACCTCAAAAAACCAAAAGGGTACCCGGCTTGCAGTTCTTGGCGCGGTCATAGAGAATTGAAAATCGAACTCGAATCCCCGCGGGTATGGGTCATATCTCTCATTAGTCTATAATGTTAGTGGCATTTGGCAACTTCCAGCCTATTTTTCCGAGCGCAAACTTGGATCGTGCACATAAGTACTCGGAATGGAATCAGCCAACGCCAATGCGTGTGCCTCGCTACCGTTTCCCGATCAACCGTGGAATCAACATAACGGCGACTGGTCCAGAAATGGTCACCAGCAATATTGACACCGTGGCTACCAACCCCGAGAACTCAAGAATTGTCTGCTGTTTTGGCGTGATGGTTGAATCGTAGTAAATGAGGCGCGCAGGCTGGTAGGAGGCGGTGCCGAGCTGTGCCATCGAAAAGTCCACCGCTTCTCGGGCGCTCCTTCCCTGCGCCAAGGCATGAACTAGACTGCCAACGGCGCGGTCTGTCAGCATTGGGGAAACTGCCGAGTTCCATCCAATATAAGCCCCCGCGCCCCTGTCCATGAAAGCACGAGCCATATCTGAGTCGGATAATCCGCTGCACCCCATCGTGACAATTAGAGAGCCTGGAAATCTGCCGCTCATACCTTCCTGGACGAACTTTGGCGTGATGGTAAAGTAGAGTTTGCCATCGAGCAGAGCCTCGCCGACTCGATCGCTCAGTTGCTCATAGAGGTAGTTTGAAGTGCTATAGGGCTCGGAGGTGTATATGGCAGACGTGCCGCTGTGCGCCCTGATGATAACTATGCTGTATGACTGTGAAGGGAGCTTTTGAAAGAAGCGGACAGTTACATCAGGGGAGCTGATGTAGTCCACGTGGTACCCTGCGCTTCCGAGTGTGCTGATTGTTTCATTAATGAAGTGCGGGTCTGGAACCGTTCCGGACAGTTCATCGATCAACACAGCTCTGAGACTAGCACCGTTTCCTGCGGCCACAGGCCTCCAAGAGCCGTCTTGCAGATACCAAAACGCTCCAGCGGAGGCAAGAATGCCGAGAGCCAGAAGAGCTACTGCGACGAAAGCCCGTCTCCTGATTCTCCTCTTGCGTAGGGTTAGCCGTTGTGCGGGATGAATAACAGTTCTGCTCCATGGTTCAAGAGGAGCTGACTTCGTCGGCGTTGCCCCTTTGCTACTCGCCATCAGCTCTCGCAGAACATCTTCCATTGTAACGCTGCCCGGAGGACTTCCCATTCAAACCCGTCCGTTAACGTATCGCTTCGAAGCCTTCAAGGACGGAGAAGAATCGAAGAACGAGTCCTGGTTCCCCCCCACCATTGACTAGTCCAGTCCGCGGATCCACCGCATGAGCCCACTAAAAGAGCCCTCACGTTCTCCCAGTCAATCTCAGCTCATTATTATCGCTCTTGCCTGTTGTTCCTTTTGTAAAGGTTTTAGGCTCCGCCATTCTTTTCTCTAAATCTAGATCGCTTCACTTTTATTGCTGCTAGGGCGATCGTCAACGCGAACGAGGTGGCCATCCCCAAATAGGGAGCGAGCAACCGCAACTTGTCAAGGGGAACCCCAACTCCGCCGACGGTTCCGCTTGTGACCACGATCGATATTGCTTCAAAGTGCGATACCAAACCACTGGTTCCGTTTACAACAACAAAATAGGTCCCCGTGGGAGTTGAGGTGTCGGTGGATATTGTCAGGGTTGAGTTGGCCGTTCCGTTAACGACCATACTGGCAGGGTTCAAGGTCACGGCAGAAATGCCAATCGCATTGGGAGGAACCACTCTTAGGTCGACGGTCCCACAGAAGTTTGTTTTCATACCGTTAAAATCGGTTAGAAAGATCGTAGAGCTTGCTGAGCCACCAGGCACGAGGGTAAAGGAATCCTGGCTGGCCGAGAGTGTAAAGTCTGGGAGCGGCAGTGATCCGTATGCGCCACAAGTAACGGTTGGAACGATCGATGGAGATAGGCTGGGCGCGATAATATTGATCGGAGTGACACCGCCAACAACTTGGTAGGTTATGTTGAATAACGACCCACCACTGTTGGCGGTGACGGATGATATGAGCGCTGAGTGAACTACTCCCGGGCCGTCACTCGGGGTGCACCCAGTGCCTGTTCCTTCTACGCAGTGTATTTGTTCTAACTGGAATCCGCCAATATTGTTGAGGCTGAAGACGTTCGGACTTGTAGATACGGTTGTTGCTCTGACACTACTAGGATTCGTTCGGACTTGGACGTCCCAGCTATTGAAAGATGTCTTTGCGAGATTTGTGAGCCTTACCTGGACCGTGAATGTGCTTCCGGCAGCCTGGACTCTGGTTGCTGAGGGGTTGATGTAGAGGTTAGCTGGTCCCGGGACAGGTTGACCCGCACTAGGGGGGCCTCCTGAGTAGGTTATTCCACCTTCGTAAACAGTTTGGGGTGCCGGTTGTACTCCTAGGAGAGAAGAGTAGGCTAACGGCGAGGTCCAAGACACCTCAGACAATGATAATACTTCACTAACCTCAGTGATGCTCTCTTGAACCTCGTTATTTCCCCCGAAGCCCGTGTTGGTCATGCTTTGGGCGTTGCAAGTTCCCGCGGTTGACACGCAGCTTATGCTACTCGCTGGGCTCACCCAGTGAAGGCAACCTGGGTTGCTGGAGACGGGCACGTTCCAGCATTGGTTCATTGCGGAAAGAGCCCATGCGTCAACGGATCCATGGTTGAATGCGTCCGCCCACTCCCACACCTTGTAGAAGCGGGAGCGGTGGAAGTAGCTGTGAGTAGAGTCGTAGCCTGGGAAGCCATAGCCAAAGCGTTGCAGTAGAATGGTTCCACCAGTATCAACCGCCTGGGTTCCGACACCGCCTGAAGCGGTCCGGGTGCATCCACCTCCCACCTGTCCGGTGGAGAGGTCTACACACTCGAATGGTCCAGTGCCAATTAAGACATGGTTGGTGACTGGGTCTTCGGCAGCAGTGGTGGTGTTAGCGGTGCAAGAGAGGGGTGGTGTTGTTCCAGTCGGTGTTCCGGGACACGCGGTCGTAGTGTCTGATGCCCAGATGTGCTGTGGGATTATCGGCACTCCGCCGACGTTGAATATGGCGAAGGGACTCTCAGAGTTGAGGTGCACGAAGACGCTCTGAGTGCCAGGGATTGGACCTGCCACGTAGGTGACATCAATTACTCCTGCGACAGACGACGATAGGGACCCAGGGATCTGTTTGAAGGCAAGCATGGAGAACTTGACGTCCGAGCCTGTCAACGCTACGCCGTCATGGAAGTGCACGTCCGGTCGCAGGTTGAAGACGATGCATTGTGTGGTACCCGGGACGGAGGCACATTGAGGATTGGTTGCAGCGTCAGCGTTCGCGAAGCCGAAGCTATTGGCTAGCCAGGCGAACGGTGTATTTGGATTGTAAGGTGCAATCTGAACCAGACTGTCATAGACCGAACGCACAATGTAGAGTTCCTGTGGAGTCGAGGCCCTGAACGGATTTAAGTTCACGGTGCCCTGTTGGAACCCCCAACGAAGAATTCCCGAGATGGCTGGGCTAGGATTCCAAGCGTTCAGTAGGCTAAAGAAGTTGGCTGGGCCAACCCCTGTAGCATCATTGACACCTGTCCAACCCTTCTGATAAGGAATCTCAATGGCGCTGCTCCAAATTGGTATCACGGCAAGGGTCTTGCCAAGTATCTGCATAGCAAGTTGGGCACTGGCCACAGCGCCGGAGACCGTGTCGTTGAACTCGAGCATTCTGCTAACATGGTCATAGTCAACGCGGCAGTAGTAGATGTAGTTCTGAGCGAACGCAGCATTACCTCCTCCACAAGGCGATGAAGCGAACTGACCATTGTAGAGGCGGAAGAACTGGTCGAATTGGGAAGAGAGGCTCCAGCCGCCGGTGTACAAGTGCCAGCCAAGCTGGACTGAAGATGTGGAGAATACCGCTGGGACAGCTTGAGCAATGTTACCCTGAAAGGCGTTTACTTGCGTGCAGCTGGTTGTACCGGCACCGTTGAAGAGCTCGCACATACGAGCTGCCATAGCGGTCCCGAGCTTCTGCCGAGGCGGATTGTCCGACCTGATGAAGAAGGTGACAACGCCCGCGGATAGAGCTGCAGATTGGTGACCCGAAACGCTGCAGTCAGCAGCATTCACACCGTTTGCAAGTCCTGCGGCGACAACGTGCTGGGCAGCATCGCAAAAGTCAGGGTTAGCAGCAGACGCGGTGACTATGCCGAAAGAGTCCACTGCGTCGGCAGCATAGTGGAACGCACTGATGCATCCCGTCGGGAAGAGAGTGTCCCATGCGCACGGACCTGTTAGACTATAGCTCCCAGACACACCATTTGTAGTGTAGCTGACAGAGTAGGCACTCGTACAGCCCGTTGAAGGCGAGTTAGAGTCGCATGGCAAGCCTGGATGAAGAACACCTTGGCCTGGGGGAAGCGGGCTATCCATCGGATTACCCAATCCGCCGAGGACAGAGCTGATGAAAGCGTTCTTGTCGATCAGGTGAGATATGGCCTGTCTGAACTCGATCCCTGCAGCGCTGTTACCATGGTTAT
>WNGG01003864.1_pt1 | contig 16850 bp, 20 predicted proteins | sample 5400661 | NCBI WGS metagenome assembly WNGG01 (sample SAMN13153372, study PRJNA577476) | soil metagenome | isolation source: 100 cm soil or saprolite under Garry oak tree replicate 1 | place: USA:California | collected 2016-06-15 | reverse complement strand
GCCGGCCATCTCCAGCAGGTGCGCGCGTACCGAGTACAGCCGGTGGTCCTGGGCGACGCGCGGGTCGGCCGCGAGCCCGTCGAGCAGGTCGAGCCCGGCCTGCGGGCCGCGGGCCAGGGCCACCGCGACGGCGTGGTTCAACGCCACCATCGGGTTGTCGGTGATCCGCATCAGCAGCTCGTACAGTGCGGTGATCTGCGGCCAGTCGGTCGCCTCGGCGGTGGGCGCCTCGTCGTGCAGCGCGGCGATGGCAGCCTGGAGCTGGTACGGGCCGGTCGGGCCGTGGGGCAGGGCGGCGGTGACGAGCGCGACGCCCTCCTGGATGTACCCGGCGTTCCAGCGGCTGCGGTCCTGTTCGGCCATCGGGACCAGCGCGCCGTCCGGTCCGGTACGCGCCGGCCGGCGGGCGTCGGTGAGCAGCATGAGCGCGAGCAACCCGGCCACCTCGCTGTCGTCGCCCAGCAGCCGGTGGACCAGGCGGTTCAGTCGGATCGCCTCGGCGGACAGCTCGACGCGGTACAGGTCCGCGCCGGACGTGCTCGCGTACCCCTCGTTGAAGATCAGGTAGAGCACGTGCAGCACCGCGGCGATCCGCTCGGTCCGTTCGGGCCCCTGGGGCATGCGGAACGGGATGCCGCTGTCCTTGATGCTCTGCTTAGCCCGGGTGATGCGGCGGGTCATGGTCGCTTCCGGTACCAGGAACGCGCGGGCGATCTCGGCCGTGGTGAGCCCGCCGACCGCCCGCAAGGTGAGCGCGATCTGTGAGGCCGGGGACAGCGCGGGGTGGCAGCACATGAACAGCAGGATCAGTGTGTCGTCGGAGTCCGCCGCCGGCCGGTCGGCGGCGGGCGCGAGCCACTGGTCCGGCGGTACCTGCCGGGCCGCGTCGTCCTCGCGGCGCTGCCTTGCCTGCTCGCTGCGCAGCAGGTCGGTCAGCCGGCGGTCGGCGACGGTGATCAGCCAGCCAAGCGGATTGTCGGGAATGCTCCCCTTCGGCCACTGGGTGGCGGCGGCGAGCAGCGCCTCTTGTACCGCGTCCTCGGCGGTGTCGAAATGCCCGTACCGCCGCACCGCCGCGCCGAGGACCTGCGGCGCCAGGCGGCGCAGCAGATCCTCGACCTGGGTGTCAGGCACGGCGGTGATCAGAGGTCCATGTCGTGGCGGGATTCGGCGATCGGGCGGACGTCGGCCACGGCGCGCCCGGCGACCTGCGGGGGCGCCGGGCACTTGTCCAGCCGGGCCGCGATCTCGCAGGCCCGGTCGAAGCTGTCGCACTCGACGGTCCAGTATCCGGCGAGCACCTCCTGGGTCTCCGCGTACGGCCCGTCGGTCACCACCGGGACGCCGTCGCGGTAGTGGAACCGCCGGGTGTGTACCGGTGCCGCCAGCGCGCGCGTCTCCACCAGTTCACCCGAGTCGGCGAGATCCTTGTTGAACGACTCCATGAACGCGCCCATCGCCGCGAAGTCCTCCGGCGACCAGGCCGTGCCGCCGGGCTTGCCGGCCATGGCGTCGTAGTCCTGCTGCGAGGCATAGGTCAAGATCATGTACTTCATGGTCGCTCTCCTTCTCTGCCGGCACCACCGTGGTGCCCTCTGCCAGAGACGTCGGGGCCGCCGCCCGGTCCCGGACACGGATCCGCGAAAACATTGTCGTACCCCCGGCATACGCTCCCACCATGGACTGGAAGATTGAGCTAGTGGCCATCCCGGTAACCGACGTCGACCGCGCGAAGTCCTTCTACGTCGACCGGGTCGGCTTCACCGCCGATCACGATCATCAGGTCAACGAGTCGCTGCGCTTCGTCCAGCTCACCCCGCCGGGATCGGCCTGTTCCATCGTGCTCGGCACCGGCATCACCGAGATGGCCCCGGGCTCGCAGAAGGGTCTGCAGGTCGTGGTGCGCGACGCCGAAGCAGCCCGCCAGCACCTCCTCGACAACGGCGTCGAGGCGAGCGAGGTCGACGTGCAGCCGTGGGGATCGTTCGTCTACTTCAGCGACCCGGACGGCAACACCTGGTCGCTGCAACAGTTGCCGCAGTGGCGGTAACGCGCTGGGCCGGGGGTGATGATCACCCTCCGGCCCAGGGCGCGTCCGCCAGATCGGCAGGTAGGCAGGCCTCGGCGGCGCGACCGACGGGGGCTGTCAGTGTTGGAGTCTGACGCAGTGGCGTCGATCAATACCAGCAGATAGCACCGCGGCGAGGTCGGCAACCGGGATGCTCGTCGGCGTCCGTGCGAAAGGGCGTAGGGTGGGTGCGTCGCTCAGGTCCCCGGTGGTGTGACGGTTCCGCCGATCTGTTCTTGGACCGCTCCGGTTGTGCACGCGACGAAGGGTGACGACATGACGCGTCCTACGTACGTCGACAAGGTCCAGATCGTGGCGACGTTGCGGTCCAGAGGACTACAGGGGCCCGCACAAGCGGCGGAGCATGCGGATTACGCCAGGGCCGACTGGGTCGACCGGGAACTGCCCGAGCTCGTCGACACCTACCGCAACGCCGCGCTGTTTCAGATCCTCGACATCGACCCGGTGGTCATGGCACCGTCCGACCCCGCGCCGCAGGGACGGTGAGCATGGGCGCGCCCGGAAGTCGTGAGCGGGACCGGGACGGCGCGGGACGCCCGCGCAACGCCCGCCCGCGCGACGAGCTCGGCCGGCCGCTTCCGCACGACGCGGCCGGGGTCGCGGGGAGGCCCGACGACCTTGCGCTGCCCCCGGACGAGTCCCTCGCCGAGGCGCAGCGGCTGCTCGATGCGGGTCGCGCGTTCCACGCACACGAGGTGCTGGAGGGCACCTGGAAGGCTGCCCCAGAGGGCGAACGCGAACTGTGGCGCGGTCTGGCGCAACTCGCCGTCGGTCTGACCCACGTCCGGCGGGGGAACGCGGTCGGGGCGGTACAGCTGCTGCGCCGCGCCGCCGAGCGCATCGAACGCTACGCCGACGACCCGCCGTACGGCATCGCCGCGGCCCGGATCGTCGGATGGGCGCGTTCGCTGATCGAACGCATCGAGCAGGAGGGCCTCGCCGCCCTCACGCAGGACGACCTCACTACACACCTCCGCTCCTGACCGTCCACGCCCGGGGACGCAGCCGGAGACGCGGCCCGCGGTGAACGCCTCGGCGCGGTGACATCGCCACCGCCACCCCAGTGGTGACAGAGACGATCCTGCCTCCACGGTCGGCGTGCTCCTCCTCGGGTGGCACCACGCCGCAAGGATCCGTCACGATCATCCCCACCCCGGGGGCCGCCCGCGAACCCCAGCTCAACCCCAACGGACGACTTTCTGGCACCCACACGGTGAGCCGGCGCCCGGCTGGAACGCGATCCTCCTCGTTTGTCGCAGCCGCCCCTGTCCCTCCAGGCAATCGGGGAGGTCCGCGCCGCGCCTCGACATAGTCGGCCATGACATCCTCCTCAATCGAGGCCGCGCCAGCAGGCTCCAGCTTGAGCCCGTGGACCGCATCCGGTCGGAGTCCCCGTGCCCGAATGCCTCGAAGAACGAAAGAGGATCACGACCCCCGGAGTGCACCGTAGGTCCGCGGATCGGGTTTCGGTCGACGTCGCCGCTTGTTGGCCAGGATCCACCGCTCCTCCGCCGTCACCTTCCTGCTGACCTCGAAGAAGCGGGTCCCGATGCGGTACCTACCGTCGTGGCGTTCGAGCCATCTCAGCTCGACCATCTTCTGGATCAATCGGTAGGCACTCGTCTTGGGCAATCCTGTGCGTGCCATGAGCCCCTGCAAGCTGAGGCTCGCATGGTCGGCATCGAAGGAACCGAGTATGGAGTCCGCACGTTCGAGCACTGAGCGATGCGAATCGTGTTCAAACGTCTCGTGGTGGGCGCTCACAAGGCTCCTCAGGTCACTGCCGGATGCAGAGACGGTAAGGTAGATGCTTCCCATATACAAGACTAGCTTTCCATATAGAGGAAAGGCTGCCCATGGTCACTTCCGAGAGCGGCGCGCCCACCAGCGGACGGCTGTCCTCGGTGCGCAACGCTGCGCGGCTACTCAAGGAGTTCTCGCGCACCGACCGCGAGCTAGGCGTCACCCAACTGGCCCGTCGACTCGGCCTTGCGGTGAGCACAACTCACCGGCTTCTCACCACCCTCACTGACGAAGGGCTGCTCGAGCGCGGTCAGGCCCCAGGTACCTACCGGCTGGGCCTTGGCATGTACGAGCTGGGCGTCACCGTGTTCCCCAACCTCGACCTTCACGATGCGGCCAGGCCAGTGCTGGCTTCGCTCCGGCAGTCCACCGGGGAGACGGTCCAGATGGGGGTGCTCGACCAACTCGACGTCGTCTATCTCGAACGGCTGGAGAGCCCACAGACGTTGCGAATCTTCCACCACGTGGGGCACCGGATGCCGGCTCACGCCACCAGCACCGGAAAGGTGCTGCTCGCTCACCTGCCTGCGGAAGTGCTTCGACAGCGCCTGCTCGACTGGCGGCCCGTCCGGTTGACGCCGCATACGATCGTGGACGTTGGCCTGCTGCTGGATGAGCTGTCCCGGGTCGCCCAACGGGGCTGGGCGCAGAACATCGAGGAAAGCCGCCTCGGCGCGGCGTCGGTGGGTGCCCCGATCCGCGATGAGAACGGCAGCGTGATCGCTTCGGTAAGCGTGGTGGCACCCATCTCACGAGCCAGGGAGGCGCTCCGTCGCCACCGCGTTGCCGTGGTCGATGCCGCTGGCGTGATCTCCAGTCGGATCGGATACCGCAAGAGCGGTCACCGATAGCACCGTCGCGGCGATCAGTCGACACTTGATCGCGCTGAGTCTCCTCGGTCGGCACCACGCGGTGATCTCGGCCTCCAGCGTCCCCCGATCACCGCCATGCCGGCGGCCGCGATCCTCGCCTCATCGCGTCAATTGGTCCGCTATTCGGAACCGGCCCTGTCGGGCGCGTAGGTCAATCGGGCAGGATATTTCAGGTGACCGGCATCGACCGGCAGCAACTCCTCCGCGACCTGGCTCGCTCGCTGTGGGAGGCCGAGGAGGCGGCGCGACCGGTTGAACCCCCGACGGAGCGGCACGCGGATCTTGACGTCGCCGACGCGTACACAATTCAGAGCCACAACGTCGAACGGCGAGTGAGCGGCGGCGCGCAGGTTGTCGGTCGCAAGGTCGGGCTGACGTCGCGGCCCATGCAGCGACAGCTTGGAGTCCACGAGCCGGACTTCGGGGTTCTTCTGGACGACATGTTCGTCGACGGCGGCGACGAGATCCCGCTGGAAAGGATGATCCAGCCGAGAGTTGAGGCAGAGATGGCGTTTGTCATGGGGCGCGACTTGGCCGGCCCCGGCGTCACCACCGCCACCGTGCTCACGGCGATCGCCGGGGTGCTGCCAGCGATCGAGATCGTGGACAGCAGGGTCGTTGACTGGAGAATTCAGCTCGTCGACACCATCGCGGACAACGCGTCGTCAGGCAGGCTCGTGGTCGGTGGCCGGCTGACCCTGGTTGCGGGGGTGGACCTGCCGCTGGTCGGGATGCTCTTGTACCGCAACGGCGTGCCGATCGACAGCGGCGCAGGTGCCGCAGCGCTGGGCAATCCGGCCCGCTGCGTGGCCTGGCTCGCGAACAAGCTCGGTACCCTCGGCTCTGGGCTACGCCGCGACGATTTGGTACTGCCCGGGGCGCTGCACCGGATGGTGCCGGTGCGGCCTGGAGACGTGTTCCGCGCCGAGTTCGCACACCTCGGCTCGGTGATGGCACGATTCAGCGACGGGGGTGGCTCGATGTGATCGATGCCCGCGCCATCGCCGACGACCTCATCGAGGCCGAGCGCACGCGCCGGCCCATCGCCCCGTTTACCCGCGCGCACCCGTTTCTCGACGTCGGCACGGCGTACACGGCGCAGTGGCTCTTCGTCGAACACCGCCTCAACGCCGGCGAGAGGCTGATCGGCGCCAAACTGGGGCTGACAAGCCGGGTAAAGCGGGACCTGCTCGGTATCCACGAGCCCTTGCATGGCTGGTTGACCTCGGGCATGGTCGCACCCCATGGGGAACCGCTGTCGATCGAGGAGCTCATCCACCCACAGGCGGAGCCGGAGATCGCCCTTCTGATCGGGGACGGGCTTAGGCCGCCGGCAACAATCGCCAGCGTGCTCGCCGCCACCGAGGCGGTGTTCGCGGCAATCGAGGTGCCGGACTCGCGGTACCGGGACCGCTTCCGGCTGCCCGACTCGGTCGCCGACAACGCCGGCGCCGCACGCGTGGTCTTGGGTTCCCAGGCACACCGTCCGAGCGAGCTTGCGGATCTCGGACTTGTGGGCTGCGTGTTTCGGACCCGTGGCGACGTGGTCGGAACCGCCGCAGGTGGAGCCGCGATGGGCCATCCCGCGGCCACGGTGGCCTGGCTCGTCAACACTCTCGCGGCAAAGGGCACGCAATTAGAGATGGGGACCTTCGTGCTGACGGGCGGTCTGACCGCTCCGGTACCGCTGCGACCCCACGGACTGGTGTCCGCCGAATTCGACGGGCTGGGCTCCGTCGATGTCTACTGTTGAAAGGAACGCCACATGGCTTACGAGTTGCGCACGAATGTCATCGAGCCGGAACGGAATACTTTCAGCTATCTCGTCGAACGTTTCGGGGACCGGCCTGCGACCAGATACCAGGAGGCGTCGTTCAACGTCCAGCCGATGGAGAACTTCCACTACCGGCCGACGTGGGACCCGGACCACGAGCTGTACGACCCGGGCTATTCGGCGCTCAAGCTCGCCGACCCGTACAGCTACACCGATCCCCGCCAGTACTATTACACCCCCTACGTCGCCAATGCCGCTGATCGGCATGAGTCGTTCGGCCAGACATTGAAGTACATCGAGGACCGAAGGCTTCTTGACAAGCTGCCGGACGGCTGGCAGATTGCGTTGACCGGGTTTGTCCTTCCGCTGCGCCACTACGAATCAGGGGCGCAGATGATCTCGCTCAACGCCAGCCGGTTCGCCTGGGGCACGACGGTGGAGCAGCCAATCGGGTTCGCGAGCTTCGACCGCATCGGCAACGCGCAACAGCTCAGTCTGATCGGGCTCGCCATTGCGGGCGGGGCGGGCGACACGTTGGTAGAGGCGAAGAAGAACTGGCTCTATGCCCGCCCGCTCCAGGGACTGCGTCGGGCGGTCGAGCAGTTGCTCGTCGAGCGCGACTGGGCTTCCGGGCTCATCGGACTCGATCTGCTGGACGAGCAGCTGTACCCGATGCTCTACGCGCACCTCGATGACCGTGCTCTGGCGCGCGGGGCCATCGCCTACAGCCTGCTCGCCCGGCATTTCAATGACTGGTACGTCAACCACCGCAAGTGGATGGCGGCGCTGCTCAAGGCATGGTCCAACGATGTTCAGTACGGTGAGTCCAACCGCAAGGTGATGACCGACATCGTTGCGCACTGGTACCCGGACGTATGCAGAGCGGTCGCCACGTTCGCCGCCGGCATCGCTGACGCGGCCGGCTCTACCACGGTCGTCGCGGCGGCCGACCGGGCAGCGGCGGAGGCCGCCGCCGGGCTGACCAAGTTCGGGATCCATGTTGGATCTGAGCAGGGAGCTACGGCATGAGCACGCCAGCGAAGGCACGTCAGGTCGGGGTGGATCTGCAGGATTCGGAGGAGACCAGGGCCCTGGTCGAGGCGATCGAGGCCGACAACCCAGGTGTAACGCTACGGCGCATGCCGGGCCTGGTGAAGCTGCAAACCCCTGGTGAGCTCGTGATCCGCCGGGAGAGTGTCGAGGAGAAGCTGGGGCGGCCCTGGGAGACCCACGAGTTCCAGCTCAACATCGTCTCCTACTCCGGCAACATCGCCGAGTGGGACGACGACAAGATCATTGTCAAATGGGAGCACTGAGGGGGTAGCCATGGCCAAATTGTCGATGCGGGAGCGATACCGGGCCCTGACGCGTGACCTCGACTGGGCCCCCACCTACGTCGAGCCGGAACGGCTCTACCCGTATACGCGTTACGAGGGAATCAAGATCCACGACTGGGATGCCTGGGAGGACCCGTTCCGACTCACAGTTGACGCGTACTGCAAGTACCAGGCGGAGAAGGATAAGAAGCTGTACGCGGTGATCGACGGCTTCGCCCAGGGACAGGGCCACCTGTCGCTGACCGATGCCCGCTACGTCAACTCGCTGAAGCTCTTCCTGCAGGGCGTGACGCCGCTGGAGTACGCCGCCCATCGCCACTTCGCCTTCCTGGCCCGCCACCTCGACGGGCCGGGCGCGCGCTTCGCGGCGCTGTGCCAGAGCATCGACGAGCTGCGCCACACGCAGACCGAGGTCCACACTCTCAGCCAGTACAACAAGTACTACGGCGGATTGCATGACTGGTCGAAGAATCACGACCGCCTGTGGTACCTCAGCGTGCCCAAGTCGTTCGTCGAGGACGGTATGTCGGCCGGCCCGTTCGAGTTCCTCACCGCGATCTCGTTCAGTTTCGAGTACCTGCTCACGAACCTGCTCTTCGTGCCGTTCATGAGCGGGGCGAGCTTCAACGGTGACCTGGCGACAATGACGTTCGGCTTCTCCGCGCAGAGCGACGAAAGCCGGCACATGACGCTCGGGCTCGAATCCGTGAAGTTCATTCTCGAGCAGGACGAAGGTAACGTTCCGATTGTCCAGGACTGGATCGACAAGTGGTTCTGGCGCGCGTACCGATTGCTCGGTCTGGTCGCCGCGATGATGGACTACATGCTCCCGAAGAAGGTGATGAGCTGGAAGGAGGCATTCGAGCTCTACTTCGAGGAGCAGATGTTGAATGGTCTGTTCCCTGATCTCGGCTACTACGGGATCCGGCCGCCTCGCCACCTCGACCAGGCCATCGCGGAGAAGGATGTCATCAGCCACCAGGTGTACTGGACGCTGTACAGCTTCGGCTTCGGGACGGCGTTCAACACGACGACGCCCACGCCCGCGGAGATGGACTGGATGTCGGCCAGCTACCCGGACACGTTCGACCGGTTCTACCGCCCGATTTGGGAAAGGGCGGCCCGGCTGACCGACGAGGGCAGGCGCTTCTTCTTCCAGGGCCTGCCGATGCTGTGCCAGGTATGCCAGATCCCGACAGTGTTCACCGAGCCCGGCGATCCGACCACGCTGTCTACCCGAAGCAGCGAGTTCCGCGGAGAGCGGTTCAACTTCTGCTCAGACGGCTGCAAGTGGGTCTTCGATCGCGAGCCCGAGAAGTACGTGCAGGCCTGGCTGCCCGTGCACCAGATCTACCAGGGCAACTGTGGCGGAGCGACGATTCCCGAGGTGCTGACCTGGTGCGGCGTCAAGGACGGCGTGGACAACGGCGAGTACCTCACCTCGCCGGACAAGGCGTCCTGGGACAAATGGCACGCTCCCTCGATCGTGGCTGGAGGTGCGCAGTGACCGTCAAGGCGCTCTACGAGTACGACTTCCCGTCGAAGGACCGGCAGGAGAACTTCGGCGCTGATCTGTTGGTCAATGTGATGTGGGCCAACAACATGATGTTGTGTTCGCCGGCGTGCTTCAGGGCACCGAAGTCGATGCCCTGGGCGGACTTCAAGAGCCAGATGATCGACCCGTGGGCTGCGTCGGATCCCGACTACGACCCGTCGGCGCCGACGGACTGGCAGGTTGACGGTAGCGCCAGCACGCCTGACTCCGCGGCCAGCCTCGGTGACCTCGGTGTGGTGCACAAGGGCCTGATCACGTTCCGGACCTGAGATGGCCGAGGTGACCGTCCTACCCGAGAACGCGCACATCCCGGTCCGCGACGGCGAGACCGTGGTCGCCGCACTGGGGCGGGAACTGCAGGAGGGAGACTGGCTCAGGAGGGTCCTACCGTTCGGGTTCGCCTCCGACAATTCGGGGCGGCCCGAGTCGTCAAGTCGCCGTCAACCCTTAACGCAGGAGGAACGCTCGAAAGGAACCACGAGATGGGCGTCATTCGGCTCGGGTTCGTCCACATCCGTGTGACGGACCTCGAGGAAGCCCGCGACCACTACTCCAACACGCTGGGCATGAAGGTCGTCCACGAGCAGCCCGGCAAGCTGTGGCTCAAGTGCTGGGACGAGTGGGACCACCACTCCCTGGTACTCGAGGAAGGTGGCGTCGGGCTGGTCAAGCTCGGCTACAAGGTCGAGAACGAGAGCGATCTGGTCAACTACGAGAAGCGCGCTCAGCAGTTCGGGGCCACCACCGGTCGGGTCTCCAAGGGCGAGAACCTCACCGTAGGTGACGGGGTGCGGATCACGCTGCCGTCCGAGCAGGTTGTCGAGCTCTTCAACGAGATCGAATTCACCGGCACCGAAACCGGATCGCTGAATCCCGACCCGTGGCCTCGGGACACGCGCGGCATCGCTGCGCACTGGATCGACCATGCGCTGGTCCCAGCCGACGACCCGGGGCTGGTCGAGCGGTTCTTTATGGAGGTCCTGGACTTCCACGCCGCGGAACGGGCCATCACCAACCTGTCCCACCCGGAGGTGCTCGGATCCTGGTTGTCCTGCGGCGAGTCGCCGCATGACTTTGCCGTGGTCAAGGGCCCGAACGGAAAGCTGCACCACTTCGCGTTCCACCTCGAGGACTGGAACGCCATCCTGCGGGCCGGCGACATCATGAGCATGGACGACGTGTCCATCGACTTCGGACCGACGCGTCACGGCATCACCCGCGGCACGACGATCTATTTCTTCGACCCCGCCGGGAACCGCAACGAGGTGTTCGCCGGCCTCGGCTACCGCACGGGGCCCGATTTCCCCACCGTCAACTGGACCGAGGACCAACTGGCCAAGGGAATCTTCTACATCCAGCGCGAGCTCAACGACACCTTCTTGTCGGTCTACACGTGAGTGGAGGCTGCACGACGGCTCGAGCCGAGCAGGCTGCAGCCGTGCGGCCCTGCCCTTCAGCCGGGGAGAGAAAAGCATGAGCGACACCTTCACGATCACTGTCGAACCGCTCGAACGACAGGTCCAGTGCCCACGGAACCAAGCGATTCTCGATGCGTGCCTGCGTGCCGGCGTCTGGCTGCCGCACGCGTGCACCCACGGCACCTGCGGCACGTGCAAGGTACAGGTGCTCGACGGGGATATCGAGCACAACGACGCCTCCGACTTCGCGCTGATGGAATTCGAGCGCACCGAAGGTAAGGCATTGATCTGCGTCGCGACCCCGTCCTCCGATGTCACGATCGAGGCCGATGTCGAGATCGAGGAAGGAGTCACCTACCACCCAGTGCGCGACTACGTCGGCACGCTCGTCAAGATCGAGGAAATTGCCCGCGAAACCCGCCGGGTACTGGTCGATCTCGATCAGGAGATGCCGTTCAACCCGGGCCAGTACGTCACCGTCGCGGTACCGGGCACGGGCGTCACCCGCACCTACTCGATGGCCAACCCGCCCAGCGAGCCGCGCCGGATCGAGCTGCAGATCCGGCGGACCCCGGGCGGGCTGGCAACCGACGGCTGGATCTTCAAGAGCCTCGCGGTGGGCGACAGCCTGCAGGTGTCCGGGCCGTTCGGGCGGTTCTTTCTCCGCGAGGCGCGCACCGAGCCGGCGATCCTGATCGGCGGCGGCACCGGCCTGGCGCCGCTCAAGTCGATGGTCCGCCACGTGCTGGAGGAGGGCCTGCCACACCGGATGTACCTGTACCAGGGCGCCCGGACCCAGGCGGACCTCTATGACGTCGACCTCTTCCGGGAGCTGGAGGCCAAGCACGCACCCCAGTTCACCTACCGGCCCTGCCTCAGCGACGAGCAATGGGACGGTGCAACGGGCCTGGTCACCGATGTGGTCTCCACCGACTTCGAGACCTGCCGGCACCACACCGCCTACCTGTGCGGCCCTCCCCCCATGGTCGAGGCGGCGCTGAAGACCCTGATGAGGAAGCGGCTCTTCCCGAAGGACATCTACCGCGAGGACTTCTTCGACGCCTCCGACAAGGCGACCGGCGGAGTTCGAAGCCCGCTGCTGAAGGCGTGAGGTACGTGACCATGGCAAGCCAGCGCGACGTCGTCTTCACGCAGTTCATGCTCAGGGTGCGAGCGGCGCTCGACGGTGCGGACGCCCAGACGCCGCTGCGGCTGCGGCCCAGCTCCTTCAAGGCGGTGGCGCCGGGCACCGACCAGTGGGTCGCCCTGCGTGCACGCTCCGAGCAGGTGCTCGCCGAGGCCAACGCGATGCTCAACGGCCGGGCCGCCCTGGTCGACCTCGACGACGAGGTCGGCACCGGCGAGCTGGCCTTCGTCCTGCGGCGTGGCGAGTTGTCCACCCGGATCTCGATGAGTCAGACCGGACGCCAGGCCCGGGTGGAACTGCACCGTTCCTACGCACCGGTTACCCGGCCCGTCGAGCCGGAAGATCCCCAGGTACTCGAGGACCTCGTCATCGAGCTTCTCGCCGAGGGTCGGAGGCCCGACGATGGCTGACGACAAACGTGTCGAGATCGGTTCCGCGGTTGATGCCGGTGGCGTGAAGACCAACTACCTGGATGACGGTGAGGGGCCGCCGGTCGTGCTTGTGCACGGGTCCGGGCCCGGCGTAACGGCCTACGCCAACTGGCGCCTCACGATCCCGGACCTTGCCAGGCACTTCCGTGTGCTGGCGCCGGATATGGCGGGCTTCGGTTTCAGCGAGAAACCGGGTACCTACGGCATGGAGATCTGGATGGGTCAGATCATCGGTTTCCTCGACGCACTGGGCCTGGACCGGGTGTCGTTGGTCGGCAACAGCTTCGGGGGCGGTCTGGCGATACGGGTCGCCGTCGAACACCCCGAGCGGGTGCATCGGCTGGTGTTGATGGGCGCCGCCGGGGTCGTCTTTCCGATCACCGAAGGCCTCGATGCCGTATGGGGCTATCAGCCAGGCGTGGAGAACATGCGCCGGCTGCTCGACATCTTCGCGTACAGCCGGGAGCTGGTGACCGACGAGCTGGCGGAGGTGCGATACCGGGCGACCATCGAGCCCGGCGTCCAGGAGGCCTTTGCAGCCATGTTCCCCGCCCCCCGGCAGCGTTGGGTGGACAACCTGGCGACCCCAGAGGACAGGATCCGGGGAATCCGGCACGAGACGCTCATCGTGCACGGGCGCGACGACCGGGTGGTGCCGCTGGACAACGCCTACCGGCTGCACGCTCTCATCGACACCTCCGACCTGCACGTGTACGGACGCTGCGGACACTGGACACAGATCGAACGCAGTGACGCCTTCAACCGGCAGCTCATCGATTTTCTTGTGGGGAGCTCGTCATGAGCGACGTCATGGCCGTATTCGACTTCCGCGGTGACACTGCCGACCTGCTTGCCCGCTATGACGTCGCCGTGCACCGCGTTGTCGAGATCGCCTCGGGACGCCCGGTGGTGCACCTCGCGATTCCCCGGGACTACGGGGTGATGGTCTGCGACGTCTGGAGCGACGAAGCCGCCATGCGGCGGTTCACCGAGAACCCGGAGATCCATCGCCTGTTCGACGACGTGGGACTGCCGGAACCCGAGATCCGGGTGTTCCCCGTGCACCGCCTCGGGTGGCCTGTCTCGGAGCTGCCGCTATACCGATGACCCACCAGCGCGTCGACGTTCCTGGCGAACCCATCGAGTCGAGGAGGTCGCATGGCCACCGTTGTGCCTGTCGATGCGTTCACCCGGGACTGGTACCCGGGCTTCACACCGGAACTCATCGGGGCGCCCTATATCGTCGATGGGTTCGGGCCGTTCACCAAGAAGGACGCCGAGTCGTTCTGGTTCCTCGACTTTCATTGGCCACGGGGTATGACTCCGCTGGGTGCCTGCATCTGGACCGCCGACGGCTACTGCTGGGGCACCCAGCATGCAGCGGAGACCCTCCCACTGCCACCTGGCCACGGCCTAACCGCTCGTTTCGCCGGGACCCACCTGTACGGCTCGGCGCTCCCGGAGACCGATGCGTGGCAGATTGGTGCCAGGGCCAAGCGGTTCGCGCGCAACCTGGCGGCGTTCCTGCAGAATTACCACCAGATCTGGGAAAACGCCCGGGACGAGCTCGAGGACACCTGGAGGTACTTCCGTGGGGTCAACTTCGGCGCCGCGTCGCACGCGGAGCTGGGCATGTTGCTGCGGCAGGCCCGCTACTACCACAAGCGGTCCCTGGAGATCCACTTCGATGTGATGTACCCCCTGCTCGCCAATTTCCTGGGGTTCTACGGCGCTTGCATCGAGATGGGCATCAACCCAGCGGAGGTCGGCAAATTCCTGCAGGGCGAGGACACCAAGATCATGGAGACGGATCGGGAGCTCTCCAAGCTCGCCGGCAAGGCCCGGCGTGCGGGCATGGCCGAGACATTCGCCAGCAACGAGCCGGGGCGGCTGCGGCAGGCGTTGTCCGCCCACGGCGGCGCGGCGTCCCGGTGGCTGACCGATTTCGACGACTTCCTACAGATCTATGGCTTCCGCGTGGAGGGCACCACCGACCCGGCGCTGCCGAGCTGGATGGAGGACAACACCGTCCCGCTGGGCATGATCAAGACTTTCCTGCAGAAGCCCGAGGACCATGATTTCGAGGCCGCGCAGCGCAAGGCGCTAGCCGAGCGGGACGCCGCGATCGACGCGGCCCGGGCCGGCCTGACCCGGGAGGAGCAGACGGTCTTCGACGGTGGGCTGGCCAGCAACCGGGCAGCGAACTTTCCGTGGTGGCAGGACGACCACAACTACTACATCGACCTGAGGGTCATGCTGCCGCTGCGCTGGACCTGCCATGAGCTGGCCAGGCGGGTCGCGGCCGACGCCCAGGACGACCTGCTGTACCTGTTCTGGCCCGAGCTGATCAGGGTCGCGCACCGCGAGGCGTCCTACGATGAGTTTCGCGGCCTGGTCGAGGCGCGCAAGCAGTACTTCGACCACTGGCGGGCGTTGCGGCCGACGATGCCAAAGGTGCTGGGCACCGTTCCGGAGTCAGTGGACGACCCGGTACTCATCGAAATCTTCGGCATCAACCCGGAATCGATCAAGGCGGTACAGCGACCGGACGTGGTGACCGCCGGCATGCTGACCGGCGTGCCGGCCTCCAAGGGCGTCGCCCGCGGCATCGCGCGGGTACTGCAGAGCAGCGACCAGTTGCACCGGCTGGAGCCCGGCAACGTCCTGGTCTGCGAGTCCACGTCGCCGAACTGGACCCCGGCCTTCGGCAAGATCGTCGCAGCGGTCTGCGACAGCGGCGGCATGTGCAGCCACGCGGCCATTGTGGGCCGCGAATACGGCGTGCCGACGGTAACGGCGGTTGGCGTGGCCACCGTTGCCATCTCCGACGGAGACGAGGTGGAGGTGGACGGCACCAGGGGAACGGTCACCATCATCACCAGGGCGGGGTCGGCGGTGCCAGCCGATGCTTCGCCGACGGAGGCGGCTGCCATTTGAGAAAGGTCAGTCTGGTGTCCAACTCGATTGTCTGGGTTGACGGGGGCACGTCGGCCGCGACGGTGTCCATGGTGGGGGCGAAGATGGCGCGGCTGGCCGAGCTGCGGAGCGCGGGGGTGACCGTCCCGCCGGGCTTCACCGTCACGGTTGCCGCCTACCGGCAGCACTGCGCGGAGTCCGGGCTGGACGGGCGCATCGACGCTATGATCTCCGGGCTGGGCGGGCATCCGGACCAGGCGGCGGACGAGGCTTCGGCGCGGATCCGCGCCGACGTAGCAGCCACGCCGGTGTCCGACGCGCTAGCACGCGAGATCATCGATGCGTACGAGGAGCTTTGCCTGCGTTGCCTGGAGGTCAACGTGCCGACTGCGGTGCGCTCCTCGGCCACCGGCGAAGACGCGAGAGACGCCAGCTTCGCCGGGGTCTTCGATACCTATCTCGGGGTGTCGGGCGGCGAGCGGGTGCTGGCGGCGGTCCGCGCGTGCTGGGGGTCGTTGTTCACGACGCGGGCGTTGTCCTACCGGCTGCGCAAGCGCATCAGTCACCACGACATGCCGATCGCGGTCGGGGTGATCGAGTTGATCCAGGCCCGGGCCGCCGGGGTGGCATTCTCGGTGCACCCGGTGACCGGCAAGTCCGACCGGATCATCATCGAGGCCAGTTGGGGCTGGGGCGAAGCGGTCGTCCAGGGTCTCGTCGACCCCGACCACATCGAGGTCGGCAAGTCCGACGGGCGGGTGCTTCGGCACGACGTGGCGCGCAAGAAAGTGGTGTCGGCCTTCGACTTCGCCGCCGGGCGGGTAACCGAGATCGACATGCCGCGGCGGCTGGTCGACCGGCGGGTGCTCGACGACGAGCAGATCGGCGCGATCGGCGACGCGGTGAGGGCGATCGAGGCACACTGCGGCTATCCCGTCGACGTGGAGTGGGTGCTCGACCGGCGCCGCCGCGCGGGCGAGCCGATCTGCATCGTGCAGTGCCGGCCGGTCACGGTAACCGCTGTGGATCCCTCGCCGATCGAAGGGGAGTGGAACCCAGCGGCGGCTGCAGCGAAGTACGTTTTCGGCGGCAAACCCCTGCCGGGGCGCTGACGCGGCTGTGTCCACCGTGGAGATCGGCCGGTCTGCCGCCGGTTCCCACGGTCTGGTCGGCGTCGCCGGGCGGTCCACCACACCACGCCCGCGATGGCGAGGACTCCGACGCCGACCGACCAGGGAGGCGCCGGCGGCTGCCGCGGCGAGGGCGCCGACCCCGGCGGCGAGCAGGACCAGGTGCAGCGTGCGCACGCGCCCAGCAGCCCGGCCGCGGCGGCGGGCAGCAGACGTTCGACCTGACCCTCGGACATCACACCGCCTCGGTGTTGGGGATGCCGGCCCGGTCGGTATCCAGCTGTCTGCACATCGGTCGAGCCGGCCTACCGGTGCCGGGCAACGTGCCGTTTCGGCGGGCCAAGGGTATTCTGTCCGACTTATCGGATACCGACTTGG
>WNGG01013548.1_pt1 | contig 16852 bp, 15 predicted proteins | sample 5400661 | NCBI WGS metagenome assembly WNGG01 (sample SAMN13153372, study PRJNA577476) | soil metagenome | isolation source: 100 cm soil or saprolite under Garry oak tree replicate 1 | place: USA:California | collected 2016-06-15 | reverse complement strand
AGAAACCATCAACCCCGGCGAAGCGCGAATCGCTGTCGGGAAAATGGCAGGGCAAGGTGCGTAGATCGCCGTCTTTGTTGATGAACTCCTGGCAGCCGAAGATTTCGGCCGCATTGATGGGCGCCCGTTGCAGGCGCGTTTCACGCATGAGCAGATCGGCGACGATCATTTCATTTTCTTGCGGCTCGAGCGAACAGGTGCAGTAGACGAGCGTCCCGCCCGGCTTGGTCAGAGCGGCCGCGCGATCGAGCAGACGGCGCTGCAACGCCGATAGCTTGGCAACATCGTCGGCAGTCTTGAGCCAGGGCACGTCGGGATGGCGGCGAATGGTCCCGGTCGACGAGCATGGTGCGTCAAGGAGCACGGCGTCGAACGGCTCCGCCGTCCATTGCTCGACATCGGCGGCAACGATTTCGGCCGACAGGCCGAGCCGCGCGAGATTATCGCGTAGCCGTTTGAGCCGCGCCGGCGCGCGATCGACTGCCGTTACGCTGGCACCGGCAAGCGCAAGCTGGGCCGTCTTGCCGCCCGGCGCGGCGCAGAGGTCAGCGACCCGGCGGCCGCGGACGTCGCCGAGAAGCCGTGCCGGCAGCGATGCTGCCGCATCCTGGACCCACCATGCGCCCTCGGCAAAACCAGGTAGCGTACTCACCACGCCGGAAGCATTAACGCGCACCGATTGGGTCGCAAGCACACGGCCACCAAGCGTTTTTGCCCAAGCTTCGGGATCGCTTTTCACCGTGAGGTCAAGCGCGGGCTCGTTGCGATTGGCGGCGGCGATAGCGCGCGCTGTCACCGCGCCATAGGCGGCCGTCCAGCGTGTCATCAGCCATTCGGGCGTATCCAGATCGGCCGTATCGATGGCAGCGAGGCGCGCCGCGCCCTCGCGCGCGAGACGCCGCAACACCGCATTGATCAGACCGGCAAATCCGGCGGCGCGCGGATCCGCTTGCGCAAGGCGAACCGCAAGATCGACGGCGGCATGATCCGGCACGTTGAGAAAAAGAATTTGCGCTGCACCGAGTAACAGCGCGGTCTCGACCCGCGGCGCTTGCCGCGGCAGACCGCGGTCGAGAAAAAGACTGAGGACATGCCGTAGCGTGCCGAGCCGGCGCAGTACGGTCGCGACCAGGGCGCGCGTCAGCGCACGATCGCGCTCCGCGAGCGTGGCAAGTTCGGTCGTCGAATCGAGGATCTCGTCCAGCGCGCGACGGCGGTACAGCACGCTTTCGAGAATGTCGGCAGCGAGGCAGCGGACTGCGAAGCCCGGTGCATCGCGGGATCGCGTCGAACGCGTCGTCCGGTCGCGCGCCGCCCTCATTGCCAAATACTCTCCTCCTTGCGGAGCTCGCAGAGCTACGCCAAATGACAGGTGATGCCAACAACGCGCTCGCCGAAGCCGAAGCACGGCGAACCGATCGCGAGCGAAATAAACGCAATTCCTTGAAATCAGAATCCGCGAACGAAGTCCCCCGCCGCGGCGACCTTGATCCGACGCGCTACGGCGACTGGGAGGTCAACGGGCTAGCCTCGGATTTTTGAGTACCAGGTATCAGACAGCAGGCATCGGGTATCAGGTACTCAACTGATCCCTGACTTCCTGATTTCTGATTTTTGATCCCTGTTACCTCGTAACCACCACGCGCGTACCGATACTCACTCGGTTGTACAACTCCATAATGTCTTCGTTGTACATGCGGATGCAGCCGTGGGAGACGAAGCCGCCGATCGTGCCCGGCGCGTTGGTGCCGTGGATAGCGTATTCGCCGCCGCCGGAAAGGGTCATTGCTGCAACGCCCATTGGATTGCGCGACGAGCCACCGGGGACCACCGGCGGAAGTCTTCGGTAATCGCCCCTGATCGAAGCCGGCGGCGTCCAGGCCGGCTGGATGTATTTGCCGTCGATAAAGGCAGTGCCGGACCATTGCATGCCGGCACGCCCGACGCCGACCGGATAGCGGATCGCCTCACCAGAGCCGGTAAAATAGTACAGCCGACGTTCGTTGGTGCGGATAACGATGGTCCCCGGCAAATAGCCGTCCTCTACCGCGACCCGATCGCCATGAGCCTGCGTCGGCGCAGCCGCAAAACCGAATGCAACTACGGCGACGGCAAAACCAACCGAAAGTAAAATCGTTCTCCGCATTTTCCAATTCCCTAATTGCCTCTATGCCCCTCTCCCTAACCGCCATGACGGCGTTTCGACGCGAAATATCCTAGCCGAAACCGCCGATACTCTCAGTACCGCGGCGGCAACAGGATTGATGTTTTGATAATTTTTGCCAAGGTGTGCCCTGCGCGCACCACCTCGTTGCGGCAGACAAGACGCGCGACGTTGTTCCACGGAGTTTTCACCGGTCCCGACGGCAGAACTCGCCGCTATGCGCTCTTTTATGCGCTTTTATGCGCTTTTTTATGCACTCTTGCGGTTCTGCCGATTATTGATGAGGTCGTCGACGACGGCGGGATCGGCCAGGGTCGAGGTGTCGCCAAGGTTACCGAATTCGTCTTCAGCGATCTTGCGCAAGATGCGGCGCATGATCTTGCCGGAGCGCGTCTTCGGCAGGTTCGGGGCGAATTGGATCAGGTCGGGCGAAGCAATCGGGCTGATCTCCTTGCGCACCCAGCCGACCAGTTCCTTGCGCAACTCCTCGGTCGGATTTTCTCCGGCCATCAGCGTCACATAGGCGTAGATGCCCTGTCCCTTGATGTTGTGCGGGTAGCCAACCACGGCAGCTTCCGAAACCTTTGGATGGGCGACCAGCGCCGATTCCACTTCGGCAGTGCCAAGCCTGTGGCCGGCGACATTGATCACGTCGTCGACGCGGCCGGTGATCCAGTAATAGCCGTCCGCATCGCGGCGGCAGCCATCACCGGTGAAATACTTTCCTGCGTAGGCGCTGAAATAAGTCTCCACGAAACGCTGGTGATCGCCGTAGACCGTGCGCATCATGCCCGGCCAAGCCTCGGCAATACAGAGATTGCCGCTGGTTTCGCCTTCCTGCACTTTGCCCTCGGCGTCAACGATCTGCGGCACGACGCCGAAGAACGGCAGCGTCGCCGAGCCAGGCTTGAGACGAATTGCGCCGGGCAGCGGCGTGATCAGAATGCCGCCGGTTTCGGTCTGCCACCACGTGTCGACGATTGGGCAGCGGCCGTCGCCTACGACACGGTGGTACCATTCCCAGGCTTCAGGATTGATTGGTTCGCCAACCGTGCCGAGAAGGCGCAACGAGGCGCGTGACGTCTTCTTCACCGGCGCATCGCCGGCTTGCATCAGCGCCCGGATCGCGGTCGGCGCCGTATAGAAGGTGTTCACCTTGTGCTTGTCGACGACCTCCCAGAACCGCGAGGTCGACGGATAATTCGGCACGCCTTCGAACATCAGCGTGGTGGCGCCGTTCGCCAGGGGGCCATAGACAATATAGCTGTGGCCAGTGACCCAGCCGACATCCGCGGTGCACCAAAAGATGTCGCCGTCGTGATAATCGAACACGTATTGGTGCGTCATCGCCGTATAGATGAGATAGCCGGCCGTGGTGTGCAGCACACCTTTGGGGCGGCCGGTCGAGCCCGACGTGTAAAGGATGAACAGCGGATCCTCGGCGTTCATTTCCTCGCAAGGGCAGTCCGCCGTCACCACTTCCTTAGCCTCGTGATGCCAGACGTCGCGGACCGGATCCATGTCGACTGCTGCGCCGGTGCGCTTGACCACGATCACGTAATCGACGCCGCCGACCTTGGCGATCGCCGCGTCGGTGTTCGCTTTGAGCGGAATTTTCCGCCCACCGCGTATTCCCTCGTCCGCGGTAATGACGATGTTGGATTTGCAGTCTTCGATGCGGCCAGCGAGCGAATCCGGCGAGAAGCCGCCGAACACTACGGAATGAATGGCGCCGAGGCGCGCGCAGGCCAGCATCGCATACGCGGCTTCGGGAATCATGGGCATATAGATGGTGACGCGGTCACCTTTCTTGACGTTGCGATTGCGCAGAATATTGGCGAAACGACAAACCTCGTCGTGCAGCTCTTTGTAAGTAATGTGTTTTGATTCTTTTGGATCGTCACCTTCCCAGATGATGGCGGTCTGATTGCTGCGGCTGTGCAGATGACGATCGATGCAATTATAGGCCGCATTAGTAACGCCGTCCTCGAACCACTTGATGAATACATTGGGCTTGTTGAAAGACGTGTTCTTGACCTTGCTGAACGGCTTCATCCAATGAATACGCTTGGCCTGCTCGGCCCAAAATCCGTTCGGATCGGCAAGCGATCGCTCATACATCTTCCTGTATTGGGATTCGTTGATGAAAGCGCGTTTGGTCCAATCGGCCGGCACTTCATAAATCTTGTCGGACATTTCGCTCTCCTCCGCTCACCGGCGGGTCTTTGTTGCGATCTTGTTGCAGGTCTTTGTTGAAGACGTTCTCCGCCGTATTATGCGATGGCCCAACGAGAGCGGACAAGGCTATAAGGCCGGCGTTCTACTGAGACGCCCCGCCGCATGGCCGAACCGGCACGCCGCGGCTACGCCCCGATTGCGCCAATCACCGCGCCAATCACGAGGAGCACGATCAGCCAGTTGCCGAGATCGATAAGCAGAAGCCGTCTGTCGCGGCCGGAGAAGCTGTAGTTGACGGTCATTGTGGTGAGGACGAAGCCAAACCAAAGAAAGACCGCGGAGATGACGCCGTTGCGCAGCGTCATTTGGCCGACGCCCAGGTGGGCAAGCAGGCCGGCAAGCATCCAAGCAATGATGACGTTCGCGACCAACGCATAAACATAGGGCAGGAAGGCGCCCGGTTTTTTTCGATCCTCTGCCATCTGCTGCGGTGTCTTCCCCAGCGCCGCTGTGTAAAGCCTGCTGAGGCTCATGTACCAGGTAGCGCTGGCGAGCCAGGCGACCGCCGCGGCGATCACGATGGCGAGATAATTGACAGTGCTGAAAGTCACAACGTTTCCCCCTGTTGCCCCCTGTTGAACGGCAGCGTCGGCTGGTCAGGGCGCTCCCCAAAAGGGAACAAACACTCACGCCGGCCATTGCTCAGTCAAGAGCCATTTTGTTGCGTCATCTCGGTGCAGGAACAGCATACCCAACAAGCAGGCCAAGCCGCTGCGCGCGACCGGTGCCGACTCTCGCCTGCCACCATGACGCTCCTTAAGCGGCTGGGGCTGAATTACATAAGCACGGCCGAATTGACCATCCGCCGCCAGCGGCATAGCCGCGGCTTTCGTTACTTGATGCCCGACAGCAGAGCGGCGCCGACCAAAGAGAGGCGGCGCCTTGTCGCGCTGGCCGTTCCTCCAGCTTACGAGGATGTTTTATACGCCGCCGATCCGAACGCTCATATCCAAGCAGTCGGCCGCGATGCCGCCGGGCGCTTGCAATATCGCTATCACCCCGATTGGCAGCGCGTGCGCGAGACGCGCAAGGCGCGCCGGCTTGCTCGAATGGCGGAAGTTCTGCCGCACGTCCGCCGCAGCATCAACCAGCACTTGAGTGCTGCGGCGCCGTCACGCGAATTTACCCTCGCCGCCGTGGTCGAGCTCGTCGCCAGGAGCGCCATTCGTCCCGGCAGTGAGGAGTATGCGCGGCTGCGCGGCACGCGCGGCGCGGCGACGCTTTTGAAATCGAACGTCTCGATCTATGGCGAAACTATCAGGCTGCATTTCAAGGCCAAAGGTGGCAAGCCAATCGAGAAAGAAATCCATGCGCCGAAACTGGCAAACGCGATCCATCTTCTTCTGCAATTGCCCGGACACCGCCTGTTCCAATATCGCGATGCCGATGGCGTCGTGCGGACCGCGAGCGCGCGGGACGTCAACCAGTTCTTGCGCGAGATCGCCGGCGCCCAAATCTCGTTGAAGGATTTTCGCACCCTGCTCGCTTCAGTTTCGGTGCTTGACGCCTTGGCGCGCGCGGAGCCTGCGGCGAGCAAGCGGGCGCGCCGGCGGCAAATCCTCGACGCGATCTGCGAGGCCGCAGCCGAACTCGGCAACACGCCGGCGATCTGCCGCAAGAGCTACGTGCATGAGACGGTGGTGAATGCTTTCGAGGACGGCGTGCTGGAGCGATTTGCCGAAACACTGCGCGCGAGCCGCTCGACGGCGAGCCTCGCAAAAGTGCTGGCCAAGGTCGCGGCGCAAATCGAGACCGACGCCGCAGCCTAATACCAGTCGTCGGCAGCAACTGCAGACCTACAATCCACCCATCTTGCAGACCAGCTTCCATTGCACCTCGGTCACCGGCTGGACCGAAAGCCGCGCATATTTGGCGAGCGCCATATCTTTCAACTTCGGCTCCGCCTTGACCGTGGCCAGCGATACCGGCTTGGGCAAGGCCTCGACCGCGGCCGTGGTCACCGCGACCCACGGCTCGCCTTTCTTTGCCGTAGGATCGAGATAAGCTTCGCGAATGATTTCACCGATGCCGACGATCTGTTTTTCATCACCGGTGTGGTAAAAGAAAAACTTCTCGCCCTTTTTCATCTCTTTGAGATTGCGCCGCGCGATGAAATTACGCACGCCGCTCCACGCTTCGCCTTTGTTGCCCCGCTTGACTTGGTCGTCCCAGGAGAACTCTTCCGGTTCGGTTTTCAATAGCCAGTAGGCCATTTGTCACTCCGCAAACGTTTCTCGCTTTAGCGGCACTCACGATTCCGCCTTGAATGGTCGAGTCAGCAGCGATTCGATCACCGCATCGACTGTCACCTTGCCCGTAAGCAATGCAGCGACCGCGGCGGAAATCGGCATATCGACCGATTGATCGCGCGCCATTTCAAGTAGCACGGGCGCCGTGAACACGCCTTCGGCAAGCCCAGCGTGGATCGAATCCGGCCTCTCGCCGCGGCCAAGCTTGATACCGAAAGTGAAGTTGCGCGATTGCGGACTTGAGCAGGTCAGAAGAAGGTCGCCAAGGCCGGAAAGGCCCATCATAGTTTCGGCCTTCGCGCCATAGGCCTTGCCGAAGCGCACAAGCTCGGCAAAGCCGCGCGTGGTCAGCGCCGCAAGCGCGCTGGCGCCAAGTCCGCGTCCCATGACCACGCCGGCGGCTATGGCGAGTACGTTTTTCGCTGCGCCACCGATCTCGACGCCGCGAACGTCGTTGGAATGATACGGACGCAACGTTGCGGAGCCGACCGCCTGCGCCAGCTCGGCGGCAAGCTTGCCATCCGCTGCGGCGAGCGTGACCGCCGTCGGCATGCCGCGCGCCACATCGGCGGCAAAGCTCGGCCCCGACAAAATCGCAGGGATCGCCTTGGGGACGCATTCGGCGATCACTTCGGTCATGAATTTCTTGCTGCCGCGTTCGATGCCCTTGGCGCAGACGATCACGGGCGTGCGTTCGGCCAGTGCCGGCGCCAGCGCTTGGATCACCGCGCGGACTGCTTGCGCGGGCACCACGAGCAGGATCGCCGCAGCGCGGGCAGCTTCGGCCAGATCGCTGGCGATCGCGATACGGTCGTCGAGCAGTATGCCGGGCAGGAAGTGGCTCTCGCGTTGTTTCTTGAGCCGCTCGGCATTGGCGGGATCATGCTCCCAAAGCGTGATGCTGCGCCCGGCACGCGCGCAGGCTAATGCCAATGCCGTGCCCCAGGCGCCGGCACCGAGGACCGCGATGTGATTGAAGGCCATGCTGTTCCGGGGCGATTGCCAAACCGGCCCTGTGCGGGCACTGCGCTTTTAAGGTGGCACAAAGACTAAAGGCATTGATGGCGGGGACAAGCCCGCAACGAGACATGCAATGGGCAGGTAGTTTATAGCGCCTCACCGCGCAACAGCTTGGGCACGTCGCCAACGAGACCTGCCGCCTCGCGGATGAACAGGCGCTTGAGAGCGGGAACGCGATCAACCAAGCCGAGGCCGACATCGCGGACCAGCCGCAGCAGATCGGAGCGGTTGGAAAACAGCCGATTGAGACCGTCGGTGGCGACACCCATGGCCATTGTGTCGAAGCGGCGCCAACGCTGATAGCGTTCGAGCACATCCGCCGAACCTGGATCGAGTCCCAGGCGCGCCGCGTCAACGATGACTTCGGCAAGCGCGGCGACATCCTTCAATCCCATATTGAGCCCTTGCCCGGCGATCGGGTGGATCAGGTGCGCGGCGTCACCGATCAGCGCGATGCGCTCTCGGCCGATCACTTTGATATCGCCCAAATGCAGCTTGAAGCGCCGCTCGAGCTCGGTATGGAAGGCATCATCGGGCAGGGCCATGATGCGTTCGGCTTCCGCTGTCGTTTCGGTCCATACGATCGAGGCGCGGCGGCCTTTAAGCGGTAGAATGGCGAACGGTCCGGCCGGCAAAAAATGCTCCTCGGCGCGCCCTCCATGATCGCGCTCGTGCGCGACATTGACGACGATTGCCGACTGTCCGTAGCTCCAGCCGTGGGTCGCGATTCCTGCCCGGCCGCGGATCGTCGATCGCGCGCCGTCGGCGGCAACGAGGAGAGGCGCGGCCAACGCGGATCCGTCGCTGAGTCGCGCATCAATACGCAATGCATCGCCCGATGTGCTCGCATTCACCGGACCGCGCTCGGATGGAAGCGTGAACTCTGTCACTGCGGCGGTCCGCAGCTCGACACCGGTCTGCCGCGCTTTGTCGGCCAGCGCCTCAACCAACCGGCGATTGTCGATCATATGCGCGAAGGGCTCGCCGGGCTCGAGTTCACCGGCGAAAGTGAGGAAGGTCGGCCGCACCGCATCGCCAAGCCGGCTGTCGGTGACCACCATGTCGAGAATGGGTTGCGCTTCGTCGGCGACGCGCTGCCAGACGCCAAGCGTGTCGAACAACCGGCGCACCGACGCGACGATCGCCGAAGCGCGTTCGTCATCGGCATGGGTGGCGCCGAGGCTCGGATCGGCGACGGCTACAGTAAAGGACTCCCCGAGCGCCTGGCGCAGCGCAATCGCAAGCGTGAGTCCGGCGAAGCCGCCGCCGGCAATCAGGACGTCGATATCAGCACGCAGCATAATCCAACCTGATACACCATCACGGCATACCACCCACAGGACAGCCGAACGCAGCTATTATTATCAATTCCAGTCTAACAGATTTGCTCCAGAGATTTGCTCCCTGGCATCGTTTCTTTGGCATCGTTAATTGACCGACTTGACCCCGCCGCTGAACCCGTATGCAACCAGGAACGACGATCGCACGGCCTGATGCCGAGGGACCTCGCTGCACGCGGGTCAGCCGACGGAGATAGTATGGCTTCCGCCGTTCAAGACCTGATCGACCTCCTCGACCTTGAGCCGCTCGAATTGAATCTATTTCGCGGACGCTCGCCGCAATCGAGCTGGCAACGCGTTTTCGGCGGTCAGGTGATCGGCCAGGCGCTCGTCGCCGCCTGCCGCACGGTCGAGAACGTGACCGCCCGGCCACCGCACTCGCTGCACGCCTATTTTCTGATCGGCGGCGATCCAAAAGTGCCGATCATCTATGAAGTGGACCGCATCCGCGACGGCCGAAGTTTCACGACCCGACGTGTGGTCGCGATCCAGCACGGCCACGCGATTTTCTCCATGTCGGTGTCGTTTCACGGCGCGGAAGGCGAGCTGTCGCATCAGTTCACGATGCCGGACGTGCCGAAGCCGGATGAGTTGCCGACTGAAGCGGAATTCAGGGAGCGGCTGAGGCCGCTAATGCCTGAAGCGGTGCGCCGATATTACGAGCGCGAGCGGCCGATTGAACTGCGCCCGGTCGAGTACAATCGCTATGCCGGCGGCAAGCTCGCCGGCGACCGCTTCCACGTCTGGGTGCGTACCACCGGTCGGTTGCCCGACGAACCGGCCATCCATCAGTGCGTCCTCGCTTACGCCTCAGACATGACATTGCTGGATGCCGCACTCATCGCGCACGGCCGCACGGTGTTCAGCGACGACATCATGGCGGCGAGCCTCGACCACGCGCTCTGGTTCCATCGGCCGTTCCGTGCCGATGAATGGCTGCTTTATGCCCAGGATAGTCCGAATCTCGCCGGTTCCCGCGGCTTCGCCCGCGGCCTGATATTCTCAAGCGACGGCACGCTGGTCGCATCGGTTGCCCAGGAAGGGCTGTTGCGCCAGCGCCGCGGCGGAACTGGCGATCGGACCACTGGACGCGGCGCGCGCCCAGCAACAGAATAGCCGATACAACGGCAGCAAGGCCGAATACCGAAAATGCGAGACCGATTTGCAGCGTCTCGCCGGCAACCGGGAAGCGCCAAGAAAGTAATGCCATGAAACTGGTCACCGCCATCATCAAGCCGTTCAAGCTCGACGAAGTGCGCGACGCCCTGCTCGCGATCGGCGTTGACGGAATGACGGTCACTGAAGTGAAGGGTTATGGGCGTCAGAAGGGCCATACCGAAATTTACCGCGGCGCCGAATACGCCGTGAACTTCTTGCCGAAAATCCGCATCGAGATTGCTGTCACCGAAGAGAACGCTGACAAAGTCGTCGAGACGATCAGCAGCGCGGCCAAGACCGGCGAGATCGGCGACGGCAAGATATTCGTCGCTCCGATCGAACACGCCTTGCGCATTCGCACCGGCGAAACCGACGGCGATGCGCTGTGAAAAAAGCAGCCCTCGTCGGCGGGGGTGAACAGACCGGTAAAAGCTGCTAATCCCTCGGACCGAGCGAAACCGACCGAGCGAAAGCGCCAATCGCAGTCGCAATTCAGTCCAAGGAACAGTGAGGACATCATGTACGCCAATCTCGAACTTTTCATTGACGGCAAATGGCTCGGCGGCAACGGCCGCCGCGGTGAGGACGTGATCAACCCGGCAACCGAAAAACCGCTCGCGCACTTGCCGCATGCCAGCCAGGCGGATCTCGATGCCGCGCTCGAGGCGGCCAAGAAAGGCTTCGCGGTGTGGCGGACAACATCGGCCTATGACCGCGCCAAAATCATGCGCAAAGCCGCCGACCTGATACGCGAACGTTATGATGCGATTTCGAAAATTCTGGTTCAGGAGCAGGGCAAGGTCTACCCGGAAGCGCGGGCCGAAGTGATCACCTCGGCCGACATCATCGAATGGTACGCCGAAGAAGGCCGGCGCGCTTATGGACGGATCGTGCCGGGACGCGCCAAGGGCGTGCGCCAGATCGTGGTGCAGGAGCCGGTCGGGATCGTCGCGGCATTCACACCATGGAATTTCCCGACGCTCACACCGGCGCGCAAGATTGGCGGCGCGCTTGCCGCCGGTTGTTCGCTCATTCTCAAAGCGTCGGAAGAGACGCCCGGCGCTTGCGTCGAAATGGTGCGCTGTTTTGCCGATGCCGGCTTGCCGGCGGGCGTGCTCAATCTGGTATTCGGCGTTCCGTCGGAGATTTCCGAGCATCTCATCGCCAAGGACGACGTGCGCAAGATCTCGTTCACCGGCTCCATTCCGGTTGGCAAGCATCTGGCGACACTCGCCGCCAAAGGCATGAAGCGGGCGACCATGGAGCTTGGCGGTCATTCGCCGGTTGTGGTGTTTGCCGACGCCGATCCCGAGAAATCCGCCGAGACGATCGCGGCGTTCAAATACCGCAACGCCGGCCAGGTCTGCATTTCACCGACGCGGTTCTACGTGCAGGAGCCGGTCTACAATCGTTTCCTGGCGCGCTTCACCGAATATGCCAAAGCGATCAAGCTCGGCGACGGGCTCGAGAAAGGCAACACGATGGGGCCGATGGCCAATGCGCGACGCATCGACACCATGGAAGGCTTCGTCAACGACGCCAAGCATCGCGGCGGTAAAGTCGTTACCGGCGGCAATCGGCGTGGCAATCAGGGTTACTTTTTCGAGCCGACGGTGATCACCGATGTGCCGGACGATAGCAAAGTCATGACCCAGGAGCCGTTCGGGCCGCTGGCGCCGGTCGTCGCATTCAAGAGCTTTGACGAAGTCGTGGAACGCGCCAATTCGCTGCCCTACGGGCTCGCGGCCTACACGTTCACCGGCTCAACGCAAACGGCGACGATGATCGCCGATGCGCTGCAGTCCGGCATGGTCGGCGTCAACTCGATTGCAATTTCGACGCCGGAAACGCCGTTCGGCGGCGTCAAGGAATCCGGTTACGGCAGCGAAGGCGGCATCGAGGGCCTTGCCGCCTATCTGAACACGAAATTTATTTCGCAGGCCTGACGGCAATTGCCGTTGGCCGTCGGCGGTTTCAACGCCGCCGGCGGCCCATCACGCCCCCGTTACCATGATGGGCGGCGATCGCGCCACCTTTTGAACGCCATCTGTTCCCGGCGCATGTCTGTTCCCGGTCCAGTCGCGGCCGAGGAACGAAAGTCGACTATCTCGCATTGTAGCGCCGGGGTGCTGGATGAGCGCGCGAGAGCGTCGATGGACATTTTGGCAGGCATGCTTGCTTATATTGCCGGCATCGGCGCCATCTTTGCCGGATTGGCGGTGTCATTTTCTGTTTTCGTTGCCTCGCCAAACAAGCCGGTCGAGCCGCAAAGCGCGACCGCGATGATCGTTAAACCGAGCGCGCCAAACAAAGCAGTGGCTGCCGAGACAATCGCAAAACCAGCGAGCGGTCATGCCGAAAAGAACGCGGCGGCGGTCAACGCGCCCGCTGATGCCGCACGGCCAACACGCCTCGGTAATGAGATCCACCGCAGGCCCGGTACGTCTGCAGCGACCTCCGAAGCGCAATTGCGGCAGATGGTTCAGGAAGAGCGCGCCCGGCGCTGGGCTTCGCAGCATGACCCAAGCTTCGAACACCGCTTTCTCGGCTACGCCGATTAAACGCTTTTCTTCTTAGAAATCAGGTTTCGAGTCGGGCGTGCCAAATTACGCGTGGCACATTCACGCGTAAGAACGGTCCAGATAAGAGACCGCATCCTCGGCGAGCTCATGCGGATCGCGTTCACCGCGCTGCGCCATCTCAATGATGCGCTTGGCGATTATCTCCTGGGCGGCGCGCTTATAGGCCGGTGATGCCAGCTTGCTGCCGGATTGCTCGACTTTCCACCACGCGGCTTCGAAGACCGAAACCAATGTTTCGATCGTTTCCGGATCAAACGCGGATTGGGCAAGCAGCGGAACTATCGGCATGGAACCATTTGTGGTCTGCAAATTAGGGCTCGATCTTGGGCTCGATCTTAGGCTCAATCAGGGTGCAGGGCACAGGCCTATACTAACTCGCGACGAACAGATTCGATGTCGGCGATCGCTCAAGCACGGCCGCCGCGGTATTGCCGAAGAATAGCACTTCGCCCGGCCGTCGGCTCACCCCAAGCACGATGAGGTCGTAGCCGCGTCCGGCTTCCCGCAGGATTGCCTCGTCGGGCGCCATGTCGGCGCGCGTCGTACTGCGCAGCGGGACATCGTAGCGCTCAGCCAAAGCCGTGACCTCCTTCAGCACCGCCAGTTCGTTGCGCCGCATCACCAGCCGGCGCGATGGAGTGCGGCGGCTCGCACCGGAATTTGCCCGCGTCACGTAGAGTGCGGTGACCTGCGCGTCGCTGGCACGCGCCAAAATGAGCCCGACCTCGACCCCGCGGCGCGAGACCTCTGTGCCAGTGACCGGGATCAGGATTCGGCCATACCGCAGACGCGACAGGTCGCGGCCGCGGGTATCCACCACCACGAGCGGACCGTCGAAGCTTTGCGTGATCAGCGACAGTTCCCTGCTGAAGCCGCCCTTGGGGTCACGAATATTGGCGATGCCGACCACAAGGAGGTCGTAGCCTTTGCCAGCTTCGCCCGCGACCGCCTCGGGCCCCAGCGCGTGGCGACGGGTGATAACTTCGACTTTGGCGGACTTGTCGTCTGCATGAGCTTCGAGCGCGGTCGTAGCTTCGGCTGCGCTTTTGACCGCCTCTTCGAAATGCTCTCCATCCGGGTTTGCCGAGCCTTTCTCGGATTTTTGCTCGGATTTTTGGCGAGCCTTTGCGGCGGCTTCGTCCATTGCTTCAGGCTTGCTGCGCTTTGCCTTGTCGGTGAGATCGATGATGGTCGTCGGTTTGCCGCCCGAGCCGGCTATGATCCCGGCAAGTTGAGCGGCGAATTTAGCGTTGGCACTGTCGTCGGTGGCGAGCAACAAGCGTTCGAGATTGGTCACAAAGCCTTTGGCATCCAGTTCCTCCCGCTCAAGCCGCAGGCGTTCTTTCTTGCGCAACGGCAGCCGCTTGAGCGACCAGCGCAGCATCGTCGGCATCGCCGTTGTCGTCACGATCGCCATCGTGACGATCAGCGTGAAAAGATTCTGAGTGAGCAGGCCGGTCGACAGGCCGAGCGAAGCGACGATCACTTCGGTCGAGCCGCGCGCATTCATGGCGCAGCCGAGCGCGAGCGATTCCGCGCGGGACAATCCGCCGACCGTGCCGCCGATAAAGGCGCCGGTAAATTTTCCGATGCTGGCGATCCCGATGAGGCCAACGGCAAGCAGCGCCAGAGCGGGGCTGCGCAAAATCGTGAGATCCGCGTTTAGCCCGGCGACGCCGAAGAACACCGGCATGAACAAAGCAACGATGAGGCCGCGCAGCTGTTCGTCAATGTGACGGGTGAGGATGGGCGATTGGCCGATAAGGATGCCCGCAACGAAGGCGCCGAGGACGGTATTGACGCCGATCAGCTGCGTGGTGAGCGCCATGATGGCCATGATGATCAGAATGGTGGTGATGACCGGAAAGTCGCTCCTGAAATTGTCGTTGGCCCAACGGATCAAGCGGGACACGATGCGCCGGCCAAGCGTGAAGCTCGCGAGCATGAACACAGCAGTTCCGAGCACGGCGCGTCCAAGCGACCACAGATCGATCGTTCCCGCTGCCGCGAGGCCGAACGCCACCGCGATGATGACCCAGCCGATCGTATCTTCGAGAATCGCCGAGGCGACGATGATCTGCCCGAGGTCGCGGCGCATGAAATTCATCTCGCGGACCACGACGGCGACGATCTTCACCGATGAAATCGAAAGCGCGGTGCCGAGGAAAATGGCGGTCACCACTCTGGTGTTCGGATTGGGCAGAAACTCGGCCGGCAGCAGCTCGCCAAGCGCAAAGCCGCATGCAAACGGCACTGCGACGCCAGCGAGCGCGGCGGCGATCGCGGCGCGGCCGACCCGGCGCACCAGTTGCAGATCGGTCTCCATGCCGGTCAGCAGCAACAACATCAGGATGCCGAGTTCGGAAACGGCATCGATCATGCTCTTCTGCGCGCCATCCATGGGAAAGACCGCATGCTGTCCCGACGGCCACAGCACGCCGAAGAACGACGGCCCTAGCAGCAATCCACCGATCAGCTGGCCCATGACCGAGGGCTGGCCGATGCGCTGCGCCGCTTCGCCCATCAAGCGGCCGACTAAAAGCAGAAGCGCAAGCTCGGCGATGAAGAGCGCTTGCGATCCGAAGCGCGGACCGCCTTCCGCAGCGAGCGCCGGAATTGCGCTGCCCAACGCTGCCAACAGGAAAATAATAAAGCTTGGACGCAGGCGCAGCAGGCTTCGGCCCTTTGTCCCGGCAGATCTCCGACGCGCTGTCATCGCCTCATCCGCAACAGGCCCCATGCCTGACCCATGCCTGACCCATGCCTGCGACAGATAACGCACGAGCGGGCTGCGTGATCCGGCGTGAAAAGGCTAACGCGACTCGCCGCTCATGCGAGTCGTCCTCAAAGAAGCAAGGACTCCGCGGTGCGCGTCGCCGACATTCACAGCGGAACGCCCGTCGAAGGTCAGATTTTGAAGTGCGAATGGGAACCTGGTGTCGGCTAGCGGCACAGACGTGTGGCAAAAGCATCACAGCCGGGAAATCAACGTTAGCAACCTTCTGATAGCCGCGATCCTGCCACGGTTGCGCCCCCATCGGCTGGCGAATTCGGCCAGGGTTGGGGGAGCACTATGTCCTGGACCGGGGGAGCCGAAGATTCTCGCCTTGCCGTTCGCGCAGGTTTCCTCCTGCACGATTCGTTTTCGATCTTTTTCAGATCGCGGAAAACTTTTCTGTTGCTCGCGGCCGTTCTGGGATTGCTGCCTCTCGCCGCCTGCGCGCCATCCCCATTCGCCAACAAGAATGAATTCGTTACGTCCGGTCGGCAGTCATCGCCGGCAGACCATCATTCATCGGTCGTTAGGCGCGAGAACGTCACAAAGAAATCTATTTCAATCGCCACCGGGACCAGTCCTACCAATAGAGATGCAATAGCCAGCTTCTATACAGAGGACGAACAAACGGCGAGCGGCGAAAAATACGATCCGAACAAACTGACTGCTGCGCACCCGACGCTGCCGTTTGGCACGCGATTGCGCGTGACCAATCTCATCAATGGGCGCTCTGTCGTGGTTCGGATCAACGATCGAGGTCCGTTCATTCCGGGACGTGTTGTTGATGTCTCCTATTCCGCGGCCGAAACGTTGGGGATAGTTGAGCGCGGCATCACCAAGGTCAAACTTGACGTCGTTCATTAGCGCTAAACGTCGCCGTTCCTTAGTTCGAGGAAATAGACAGCCCCGAAGGGGCGAAGGGTGTCGGAGAGGGAGGGATTCGAACCCATAGCGCTCGCACGGCGAGCGCGTTCTTTTCGCTCCTCGCTTTGTCGATGACAAAAGCGAGGAGCGGAATAAATCGAGGGTTCGATATCCCTCGCAATAACGCAAACTGGAATGGCGGAGAGGGAGGGATTCGAACCCTCGATACGGTTGCCCGTATGCCGCATTTCGAGTGCGGTGCTTTCAACCGCTCAGCCACCTCTCCGAAGGGCGCAAAAGGCTCGCATAGTCCAAGCCGTATTTAGCGGCGGCAGCGCAGCGAAACAAGCTGTTACGGTTGGTCGTATCTCTTTAGGCAGCGGAAGCGTTTTGCCTCCTGTTACAGCTCGCGGCCGAGCTTGCGATCGAGCGAATACGGCCCGCCGCCGCGCAAGGCGATA
>WNGG01003863.1_pt1 | contig 16852 bp, 12 predicted proteins | sample 5400661 | NCBI WGS metagenome assembly WNGG01 (sample SAMN13153372, study PRJNA577476) | soil metagenome | isolation source: 100 cm soil or saprolite under Garry oak tree replicate 1 | place: USA:California | collected 2016-06-15 | reverse complement strand
CCATGCGGCGCGTGAACGAAACCAGACGTCCGAACCCGCTTCCTTCGTGCCAGGGAGAGACCAGAGAGTACCAGAGCACAGGGAGCTTTTCGCTCCACCCGGAAGCGATGGCCCAGTGCAGGAAATAGATTCGGTTTCGATCCCGTTCGTAAAGGTTCATCGTGTGCGCCGCCTGAACCCCTTCGGTTTCGAGCCAGAGTACGATCCTCTCGGGAGTGCGGGCTCGCAGTGCGCGCCGGAGATGGTCCGGGATTTCGCTGCGGCAGATTCTGCGCGCCAGCTCCAGCGTCAGAAAACAGAAGGGGGCCGCCCGATTTGCTTCGATTTGGCGCAGTGTCCTGTTCCAATCGAGCTGTGCGCCCCGGCGGCGCAGCAGAAGCGCGACATCCAGGAGATGCATGAGCCTGGCGTTGGACTCCAGGGCGTTGAAGGCGTAGTGCACCGCAAGTTGCACGAGGTGACTCTCTTCGGAAGGGACGGTCAGCTCTACCCCGCCAATCTTCTCGACATGGAGGCCGTCCCAGAAGTCCAGATCGCATTCGACGCGGAACCCGTGCCAGCGCGGTTGCCAAGGGCGCGTGTGCAGTTCAACGAAGAGGGGGCGTTCCGGGTCGAAGACGCGCTCTGCGTCCCAGGCATATTCCTTGGGGCGCCAGAGGAGGCCAAGACTTTCATCGCGGGCCCGAGATAGGGCGGGGAAGGGCTCGTAGCCCATCTGGCGCAGACGCCGGAGCGCCCTGGGGCCGTCCGGCTCGCGAATCAGCAGATCGACATCATAGAGCAGCCTCAGGCTCGGGTCTCCATAATACGTCTGGCTCAGAGGAAGCCCCTTCAAGACCTGAGGGGTAATGCCTTGCTCTTGTAAAGAGCCGCAGATCTCCTCCAGTTCCCGCAGTATCCTGATGTTTCGTTGTTCGTTCAGCGCGCGGGCCTGCGCATACGTTCGGGCCACGTCGGGAGGAAGCCGGGTAAGAACCCCGGCTTCCTGCCAGCGCTGGTGCAGGTACGGAGTGAGACCGTGTGTGCGCGCATATCTCCACAGAGCGTCCCACTCGGAAGGTTTCAAGTCCGGCAGCGACGGCCGGCCCGGAGCAAGAATCTCCCCGACCAGTGTGTGTATTCGCGAAGCAGCGGAGAGCGTCATGAGACGCCGCGGGCCGAAGCGGGTTGCTGGAGGAAGCGCTCGAGCAAGCGCACGGCGGCGTCCAGATCTTCGTCGAAGCGCAGCAGGTAGCACCCTCTGTGAATCAGAGCCAGCCAGAATCTGCGATGCCTCTCGATGGCCTCCGCCTTGTCTTGCACGAGATCGCGCGCCAGCAGCTCAAGCGCTCCTTGAGCATCCAACGGTTCGTAAGCCGCGGGCCCCGGCCGTCGCTGGAGAAAGAAGATCGCTTCCGGCTGGCATCGCGTTTGAGTCCGGCCGGGGAAGATTTCGTCTACATCCACCTCGACGCAATCCTTGCCGGCAAAACGCAGGTGCGCCGCGGCGTCCTTGAGTTCCGGGAAGAAGCGCGTGCAGTCGGGAAGAAAGCGAAGATGCCAGGGTTTCCCCCACACCGTAAGCCCTGCGTCGCCGTCGCGCAGGTACACGACATCATCGGACACCACGTTGAATCCGCGCCGCGCGCAGGCGAAAGCCAGAGTGGTTTTTCCAGACTGGCTGGGCCCGCTGAAGATCAGCCCTCGATTGCCCCACGCTACCGCCGAGGCGTGCGCGTAAGTGTGCGTGCCGGCCCTGCCGTGCGTCAGCATGGTCAGGACCAGGCAATCGAGAAACGTGTTTCTTAAAAACACCGTGTCTCGCGCCATCGCGGGCGCGACAAAACCCGTTGCAAAGCCGTTCTGAAGATGCGCTATCGCTGTGTTCTGTTTGCCGACGGTCACGTAGAAGATATCCCCTTGGCCGCGGAAAATGGGATCCGGCCAGGGGGGCTCTTCGGTGAAGGTTTCGTCTACCAGGAGACGCATCGCGATCTGGACGCGGGGGTGATCGGAGGAAGGAGGACTGCCGTACCTGCCAAAACTCATCCGGCACGCTTCGAGGATCCGCGGGCTATTGGTTTCCAGACGCATGCGAGATCCCAATGGGACAAAGATCTCCGCCAGCTCCGCAGGAGCACTCCATCTCAACGGATCCCGCGCCGGTTTGAGAACATCACTCATATTTTCCACCCCCGTACTAGCCCATGTTTGCCTTTGCGTTTCTTTGCGCCTTCGCGTCTTTGTGGTGAAAGAAGTACGCCGCATTTACGGCTAAGACGCAAAGAGTCACTAAGAAGATGCGCGCCTTTGATCACGAGCGAACCCTGTATATGCGTGCCGCCTTGTCGCCGTTTCGGATCTCCTGCTCCGCAGAACGATCTTCCACATACAAGGAGACGATGGCCCGTTCGTGTTCCTCCACCGGCGTGAAGTCGGAGAACACTACAAGATACTCCACATTTCGATTCCTGAAAAATGCTTCGATCCCAGCAGGACCGATGCCCCGGAACAGGTCCGCGGAAACAATCCGTTCTTTGCCAAGCCAGGAGTACGCGAGCACTCTCTGGTAGTCGAAGGGAGTCGTTTCCACTGCCTTCAGGACATGCTCCGCCTTTTTCCTTCCTTCCGGACCCCCTGTCTTTTCCGCGCGGCGGAGGTAGTCTTCGATCTGATACCTCGGAAGAGGGCGCGCCAGGACTACGGCAGTGGCCTGTTTGCCGGCGAGGAATTGGGCCACCTGGTAATCCGTCTTGAGATCCGGATCGGAGTTTGCTGAAGCGATGCGGCCAAACCCCCTGGTGAAGCACAACGACACGACGAGGACAAGTGCCAGACAGGGAACGGCGCATTTCATGAGGGCCGAGGACGCAAGAATCCTCTGTGTTTCGCCGGCCAGCCGGCTTGCGCCTGCGCCCGCGTACAGCAGGAGGAACGCTATCGGGACAAAAGCCTCCCGCTCGGTGACCAGCCGGACCGGATCGGGCTCGATGCCGTGCGCGGAAAAGATCATGGCGCCGAGGTAAAGCAACAGGAATATTCCCAGGCAGGCATGCAGGCGCGGTTGAGGCTGGGCTCGGGGAGACATCCAAAGTACCGCGAATCCCACGAGCGCCATGAGAACGATTGCGGATTCCGTCCACCATACGGCGGACTTGACGACAAAATAAGGGCGGTACAGCAGCGCCCAGTCAAACTGCGCCTGGAGCACAAATGTTCCGCCGGGGCTCAGTCCCTTGTTCCAGGCAAGCCAGAGCGCCGGCGCCCATCCATAAAGCAAAAAGGATTCGATCAGATTCCGCCCGCGCATCCTTCCCTCTTCCCGGAGGCGCCAAATGCGATAAACACTTGCAACCGCAGCGGCGAGCCAGCCTTCATAGCGCGTGAGGCACGCGGCCCCGAATGCCAGGCTGGTGAGCAGATCGCCGCGGAGAGTGCCCGAGTGCGACAGGTAACAGAAACCCCACAGACAGCACGCCAGGAGTAGAGGTTCCTGATAAGGGACGCGAGAATAGAAGAGGATGAAGGGATGTGCGGCAAAGAAGATCGCCGCAAGCCAGGCTGCGCGCCGGTCCTGCGTGACCTCCAGCGTGAGCGCATGCAAACCCGCGGCGGCGAGTGCGGATAAGGCGCCCATGAGCAGCCAGATCGCCCAGGGACCGAAGAACCAACGCATTGCGTAGTGGAGCAGGAGTTGCAGAAGCGGCAGTTGGTAGGAAATCAGAATGCCGCGGAAATTGACCAGCCGTATGATGGTGTCCCCGCCGTACACGATAGGGTAGCGCAGGCCTAGAGCGACGTGCAGCCCCAGCATTGCGGGCATAATGGTTAGCATGTCCTTCACAGTCGTTCTGTGCGTCACGCTCCGCCTCGAAGCTCTTCCAGGAAATCCTTGATGATGCGGGCGGTGAGGCCCCAGATTTCGTGGGGGCCGAAGCTGTAGAAATAAACGTCTACCAGGCGCCCCAGATGCAACCTTTGCTCGACACGCGCCAGCCTCGGGTCGAGGAAAGTCCGGAAGGGTACGTGCAATACTTCCGCAACCTCGCGAATCTGCGGGGTTGTCGTGAAGCCTCCAGCGATGTAGCCGGCAAATGGGACAACCCTGAATTCAGTGCTGGAAAGGTAATCATGGAAGCGGCCGAGAATCTCGATCTGCTCTTCCCCGATTCCGACCTCCTCGAGAGTTTCCCTGAGCGCGGCCGTCTCGTGGCTTTCGTCATCCCGGCACATGCCGCCGGGAAAGGAGATCTGACCCTTATGCGTCTGCACGTCTTCGGTGCGGCGAGTAAGCAGGAAGTGCGGCTCTCCGTCCTTCTCGAACACAGGCATCAGCACCGCCGCCTCGTGCGTATACCCCGTCGCCACCCGGCGCAATTGGAGCTCCGAGAGCCTGTTTCTGATTTCTGCCTCAATCGACATCTTTTCTTGGAATCCAGAATCCAGAATTCAGAATCCAGAATCGAGAAGGTGGAGGGCTTGATTGACGAATGACCCATGACGATTGAAAAAATCAGTCTGGTCCATCGTCAATCACCAATCGCCAATAGTGCTCGCTTTCTGGCTTCTGAATTCTGGCTTCTGGATTCTGGCTTCCTTGAGAAATCGTCACTCGTCATTCGTCAATTCTTCTTAATGAGCCACACTTCCGCAACCTGGCACCCGCGGCCGTTGCCTCCCAATCCCGGCGTCCGGTGCCAGCTCAACGTCAGCTCGCCGTCAGCGGTGGCCTGCGGCGGTATATCGAACTCCACCGGCCGCATAGGAGATTCTTTCTTGATAAACGGGTGGACTTCATATGTGTCATCGGCCACAAGGCGGAGTGAGGGCGCCGCGGCCTCCACCGCATAGACCACGCGGACCTTGTACTGGGCCCCCGGATCCAGGTTCGTGTACCGCATTTTGAGTGGAAAGTCGTTGAGCGACTCCGCGTAGGTCCACCAGGAGGTTGGACCTGCAGGTTGATAGGCGAAGCCCGTCAGAGCAGACTCCAGGAAGGCGGGGTCCTTCTCAAAGCCGGGCCCGCGCACCAGATGCGGTTCCATGGTGACGTTGCCCAGGTCGTCGTGAAAACCGCCAGGGCCGGGGTTGGTCCAGTTGACGATCTCGTCGATGCCCTTGAGCCGGTCCGTCTCCTCCGGGAGCTTGCGCAACTCGTCGAACCTCTGCTTCAGCCAGAGGCGGTTGTTCAAAGGCATATCCACGGTATCCAGGTTGGCGCCTCTGCCGATGGAGATTGCTTTGTAGCGCTCGACGCTCAGCTGCATGCGAATGCTCTGGTAGAGGGCTTCGGCCAGCTCGAATATTCGCGCCCGCCAGTTCTGAGCAACGGGATGCGCCACGGCGCGCTCCAGGACGAATTCCGCGGTGGACATCGCCGCCAGCGAACCGGTCTTCCGGGCCTGGCGCAGGGAGTCCATGGCGCGCTCTTCCAGCTCCGTCTCATAGATCAGCCGGCTTCGATTGTAGGCATCGTAGTAGGCGCGGTAGAGCGCCTGTTGGAAGCGCCAGTTCAGCAAATCGCGGGGTGACGCCGTTTTCTCCATCGATTGGAACTGCGCGAGCGCTGTCGAGACATGCCGGTTGGTCAGAAGGGGGCCTTGCCAGTTACGCTCGAGCGCGAGCAGTCCCTGGGCAAAAGTGTCTGTATAGCGCTCCCCGAGGAAATAGCGGCTGTATTCTCTGAGCACTCCAACTACGTCCGCCTCGGGGTCCCAACCCAGCGCGCTCCAGACGATCTTGTTGACATCGTCGTTACAACCTTCCGAATAGGCGATGAAACCTATGGTGTGGGGTTGCAGCAGGCGAAATATCTGCGCCTGAGCGAGAGGACGCGGGTTGATCACCTCCCGGGCTTCGGTGATCGCGTAGGCCATGTCCCAATCCGGAACCGGATACTGGCACTGCCGGCTGTGCGTGATGTCGGGATAGTGACGGATAGGATACTTGCGCGGAACCGCGGCCCTCAGCTCGGGCAAGCTGAGGCGCACCTGCGGGCCGAAAACAACGCCGCCGAGCCAGGAGGGCTGATCGTTTCGAAGAATGTTAAGAAACTGATCCGTCCACTCACGGCTGAAGCTCTGCGGGGAAATCCACATTTGCGCCTTGGGATGAAAGCGGCGCAACAGTTGCGTCTGTTTTTCCAGCAGCGCCATCAGATGCTTCGGCTGCGTGTGCCCCGGATCTCCGCCCGGCACGAAAACGGCGTCGATTCGGGGCAGGTTTTTGAAAACTTCTCGCCATTCGTTGAGCGCGAGCTCCACCGTTTTCGGATCCGAGTAGTCCTGATCCATAGCCGGATACCAGATCCAGACATCCAGGCCGTAGTCCGCGAGCAACTGTGACATGCCCATCATCATCTCCATGGGAGGCAAGGGAAAATGCGGACTGTCCGCGGCGTCGTCCGAGCGCGGAGGGATGAGCTCCACGGCGTTAGTGCCGAAGACGGACAGGTCCCGGATGTACTGCTCCCATACAGGCAGAGACCATCCGTCATACGAATTGGTCTTGGGCCGGTAACCCAGCTGGTGACCACGAAGGGGATACTTGGGAGATGTTGTTATCGCGAGGCTGTCCGGCAGACCCACTGCTCCTCTCTTCATTTGCAAGGTTCGAAGCAAGCGCCCTACGCCGAAGAGGACGCCGCGCGCGTCATTGCCGGCCACGAATACTGCGGGCGCCGGTGCGGATTTGATGATGCGGATGCGGTATCCTTCAGGCGGTAGGTCTCGTCGCTCGCCGGGGAATTCCCGCGCGTACTTGCCCGCAAACATATTTAGGGAAGACGCGGGACCGACGCCGATGACCGGCACTGATTCCGCCGGCCATGATTCCACGCTTGTCCAGCGGATGCCGGACCGTTTCTCCACCTCCTCGATCAGCATCTGGACGGCTTTCCGTTCCGGACCCGAGAGGCCGCGCGGTACGACGACCCGGGCTTTGCTCAAATCCAGGTCGGCGGCGTCAGCCGAGGAGCACGTGAAGAAAAGGATGGAAAAGCACAGCTTCTTCACAGTATTCGCGGGCACTTGAATTAGCCACGGAGCCAGAGAGGCGCGGAGGATGACAGAAACGAACGGGATCCCTCTGTGGCTCTGTGCCTCAGTGGCACGGTTAAAACCTGGGCGAGAAGGATACACGCAATGCTGCCCGAAACGCCAAATTATCACCGCGGAGAGGGTGCAATTAAAAGTGCGAGTCAGGATGCGCGCAAAAGACCGACAAATGACGAGTGCGCTATGAAGTGCGGCGACTTGTCGCCGCTTTCCTTTTGACGTTGGGGCCATAGCGGCGACAAGTCGCCGCACTCCAAAAGAGCTGTGATTGTTCAACTTCATCTGACCAAAGCGGAACCTGAGGCGACTCGCACTTCTAATTACACCCCCGCGGAGACGCGGTCAATCCATTTGAAATTTGATGATTCAGACAGTGGCCCTGGCAGGCGCACGGACGCCGTGAGAGAATCTTCGCAGAAATTCGTGGAATTCGTGTAATTCGTGGCCGCGCCTTTTTAACCGCTACTGTCTGAATCACAGGGCCAATTCGATTTCAAATTTGAAATTTCAAATTTGAAATTGATAATGGTCCTATTCAAGCGAAAAGGAAACGGAATGGCGAATCTCTTTGATCTGAAAGGGAAAGTTGCGATTGTAACCGGCTCAACGCGAGGCATCGGCCGGGCCATTGCAGAGGCCATGGCTAGCGCAGGCGCCAGGGTAGTCATTTCGAGCCGGAAGGTGGACATGTGCGACGAGGTCGCCTCGCGCATCCTGAACGAAGGACTGGAGGCGACCCCGATACCCTGCAATGTCGGGAAAAAGGAAGATCTGGAGCGCCTGGTGTCTCAGACGCGCATGCGCTACGGCCGAATCGACTGTCTCGTTTGCAATGCGGCTGTGAATCCCTATTACGGTTTGATTTCCCAGTTGCCTGATGAAACCTTCACCAAGATTATGGACTCGAATGTGCGCAGCAGGCTCTGGCTCTGCAACATGGTCATTCCCGAGATGGCGGAGCGGCGGGACGGTAGTGTCGTTTTTGTCTCCAGTATTGCCGGCCTCCGAGGGTCCTTGATGCTGGGCATGTATGCCATTTCCAAGGCGGCGGACATGCAACTTGCGCGCAATCTGGCCGTAGAATGGGGACCGAAAAACGTTCGCGTCAACTGTATAGCACCGGGATTGGTCCGGACCGATTTCGCTCGGGCTCTGTGGCAGAACCCGGATATCGTGTCGCAGGCCGAGTCGGTGTATCCGTTGCGCCGCATAGGCGAACCGGAGGACATCGCAGGGACCGCCGTGTTCCTGGCGTCTCGCGCAGGGCAGTGGATCACGGGTCAGACGATCGTCGTGGACGGCGGGGCCACCATAGTCGGAATCTAATCGAATGACGAATGACGAATGACGAATGACGATTGACAGATGACAAGTGACAAATGACAAATGACAAATGACAAATGACAAATGACAAATGACAAATGACAAATGAGCAATGAATAGCGAGTGAGCTTTGTACCGCCAAGTGAGTCACGGGCGAGACGCCCGTGCCACGATGGCTTCGCGGCACGGCCGTCGCCAAGGTCTCTATCTGTTGGGCCGCCAGAGGGTGCTGCTCTCGGATGCGCTCTCTTCCGGCAATAAAAAGGCTTCGTCTTTCCGCCATCGGTGTTCGCTTTTGCAGTGAGGGCAAGACACGCGGACGTTCTTGTAGATCTCGCGGGCGAACTCCTCCGGCGATGCCGTCTGCAACCCGGTAAACAGCGGTTTTTGCGTCACGGGACAGCGGATCATGATGTTGTACACCTTGACCATCCACTCCACTCCGAGCAATGGGAATTGCGTTCCCCATTCTATACGCTATGTTTCGAATTCACCACCGAGTCGTGGAGACGTCATTGGCCACAGAGACACAGAGCCACGGAGAAAAGCTTGCCACGAATTACACGAAAAGGCTGGCGGTTCCGCGGAACTCTTGCATCACGCTCATTAACGGTAGGTACGGTGTGTGACCAAAAAGTTCGTGTAATTGGTGTAATTCGTGGCAAGTTTTTCTGGCGTCAGTTCTTTCCCCGAGGTCTGACGGATTACGATTCCAGCAGTCCAGCAGATTTCCTCTTGCGCGGTTAAGACTAATTCCCTATCCTAAAGGACGCTTATCCACGCCCGCTTCAGGGAACCGACAGGAAATTGGCTTTATGGCAGGGTACGTCCAGGCTAGTCGGCCCATGGCAGTGACCACTCCGCTGGGAAAGGATGCGCTGCTCCTGGTGGAATTCGAGGGGCAGGAAGCCATCTCTCAGCTTTTCGGCTTCCGGCTGGGTCTGATTGCCGACAACGATCAGAAGGTGCCGTTTGAAAAACTTCTGGGCCAGAAGATCTCAATAACGTTTCTATTACCCAACGATAAGGAGCGTTACTTTCACGGCATTTGCAGGCGCATAAGCCAGGGGGAACGGGATGCCACGTTCACCTCGTACCGCATGGAGGTAGTGCCTCAATTCTGGCTGCTGACGAAAAGGACGCAGAGCCGCATTTTTCAGCACAGTTCAATCCCGGACATACTGAAGAAGGTGTTCGAGGGGTTGGATGTGAGCTTCGAAATCCAGGGTGTGTTTCACCCGCGAGACTACTGCGTTCAGTATCGTGAAACCGATTTTGATTTCGCCAGCCGCCTGATGGAAGAAGAAGGGATCTACTACTTTTTCAAGCACGCGCCGGACAGCCACAAAATGGTCGTGGCCAATACGCCGCAAAGCCACCCCGGCCTGCCGGTGCAAGCCAGGCTTATCTACGAGGAAATAACGGGTGGGCTGCGGGAGGAGGCGAGAATCTCCCGTTGGGAGAAGTCCCAGGAATTGACTTCGGGCAAGTATACGCTCTGGGACCACTCGTTCGAGCTCCCGCACAAGCACCTTGAAGCCGAGAAAACGATTCTGGACGGTGTGACTGCGGGCAAGGTGACGCACAAACTGAAGGTTGGCGGCAACGAGAGCCTCGAGATCTATGATTATCCGGGGGCCTATGCCCAGCGCTTTGACGGGATCGACCGCGGCGGAGGCGAGCAACCCGCCGAGCTCCAAAAGATTTTTGAGGACAATAGGCGGACTGTCGGGCTCCGCATGCAGGCCATAGAAGCCTCCGGGTGCATGGAGATCCATGTGGCGAGCAACTGCAGGCAGGTCGTGACGGGTCACAAATTCACTCTGGAAGGTCACTTCAACGCGGACGGCCAGTATCTTGTGACCCGAGCGCAACACTCGGCGCGGCTGTCGGGCGATTATCGATCCGGAAACTTTGAGGAGTTCAGTTACGAGAACAGCTTTACGTGCCTCCCCTATGCTCTGCCGTTCCGGCCTGCTCCGACGACACCCAAGCCGGTGGTTCAGGGAACGCAGACTGCCGTGGTGGCGGGTCCGGCCGGAGAGGAGATCTTCACCGACAAGTACGGGCGCGTGAAGGTGCAATTTCATTGGGATCGCGAAGGCAAGAGTGATGGGGACAGCTCCTGCTGGGTGCGAGTCGCGACGCTTTGGGCCGGCCGGCAATGGGGCGTGATTCACATTCCGAGGATTGGGCAGGAGGTAATCGTCGACTTCCTGGAAGGCGATCCGGACCAGCCGATCATCGTCGGGAGCGTCTACAACGCGGACCAGATGCCGCCGTATGGTCTGCCCGGCAATAGGACGCAGAGCGGCATCAAGACCCGGAGCAGCCTGGAGGGCGGCGCCGCGAATTTCAACGAGATCCGCTTCGAAGACAAGAAGGGCGGCGAGCAGCTCTTCATCCATGCGGAAAAGAACCAGGACATCGAGGTGGAAAACGATGAAACCCACCGGGTCGGCCACGACCGCACCAAGACTATCGACCATGACGAGACGACCCACGTCAAGCACGACCGCACAGAAACGGTGGACCACGACGAAAAGATCACCATTGGCAATGATCGCACCGAGGATGTGATTGGCAACGAGACGATCGCGGTAGTAAAAAATCGCACGCGAACTGTTTCACAGAATGAGGTTGTAACCGTCGCTCTCACCCGCACCCACACCGTCGGCGTGAACGAGGCGATAACCATAGGCGCGGCGCAGGAGGTGACGGTTGGCGCCGTGCGGGCGGTGACGGTGGGTGCGTCACAGGATGTGAATATTGGAATAGACTTGAGCGAGAGCGTTGGCAAAGATCGCGACTGCGATGTGGGAGCGAATCGCACGACTTCAGTGGGCAAGGATGATTCGTTGACGGTCGGCAAAAAACTCACAATTAATGCGGGCGACCAGGTTCTCATCCAGACCGGTAAGGCGAGTATCTTAATGAAGAAGGACGGAACGATCACGATCAAAGGCAAAGACATCACCATCGAGGGTTCTGGCCAGATTGTTGGAAAAGCCTCGAAAGACATGATACTGAAGGGAAAGAAAATACTTCAGAACTAGCGGGTCCAATTAGAGGCGCGAGTCGAGCAGGGCGGCCGGAGAGACTGTGAAGAATTGTATTTCAAACCAATGACATCCAAGTAGCAGCGATTTTTTTTGTGAAATTCGTGGAATTCGTGGCGGTTTTTTGGGCCACGAATTCCACGAATTAACACGAATTAAATTCTCCACAGCTTCTGAAAGAGTTAACGGCGGCATCGATTGACTCGCACTTCTAATTGCACCCGAACTAGCGGCCGTCTCGGCCTCGAGGGTGGTTACGCGCGGGCGCGCTTTTTCCAGTAAAAACAGGGGGAGAATGGGGATGAAAAGGGAAGTGGCGGATACACTCTTTGAGATTGTTTCCGAAGACGATTCAAGTCACGGTGTGGAGCGGGAAGATGACTCTCAGTCAGGGCTGGAAATGAGCCAAACCCGCAACATTGACGGGACGGTCATCGGCGTCCTGGCCGGTTTGAAGGATTCCGGGGAGCCGCTCGTGGACTTTCCTTCCAACACTTCCGGCAATAGTTTGGAGGCCCGCACCACCATCGCATTGAGCAAAAGCAATGTTGGCAGGGAAGTGGTTCTTACTTTCGAGAATGGAAATCCTCTTTGCCCGATCGTGCTAGGACTTATTCAAGGGCGAGTGTCGGAATACAACCCTCCGGAAACCGTCGGCAGCGAGAAGCAAAGTTTCATAGAGCTGGAATTGGAGGGCGAAAGGCTCGTGTTCACTGCCAAGAAAGAGATTGTCCTGCGCTGCGGTAACGCCAGCATCACATTGACCCGCGCAGGAAAAGTCCTTATCCGCGGAGCTTATCTGCTCAGCCGTTCCTCGGGAGTAAATCGCATCAAGGGCGGGTCCGTGCAGATAAACTGACTCGAAAACCGTCCCGCCGAGTCTCCCCTGCATGCCATGGAACTGATCAACGCTACCGAAATGCCGGCGGCATACACAATGGGCATGAAGCCGGATGGCCGCGAGCTGCTCGTCGTCGTGGTTAAAGGCACCTTCACGATTCCGCAAAGCGGCGAGGAACCCAGACTTGCCGGGGAGCAGGCGCCTCTCGTCATGGCGGACGAGTTCACGGGAGAGCCCGGCTTCTCGGCGCCAAAGTATGAGAGCGACTTCGCTCCCGTTAAGCCACGTTGCGACGTGCTGCTCCTTGGGTCGGCGTATGTGCCGGGCGGCAACCCTGCTGAAAAGATTACTGTGTCCCTTCGGGTTGGTTCGATCTCCAAGAGCTTTGATCTTGTCGGCGATCGCGTCTGGAAAACTGGATTAACGGGGTTGGAGGCCAGCCAGCCGAAACCCGTCACAGTAGTGCCGATTTCGTATGACAACGCTTTTGGCGGTGTGGATAATCTCCATCCAGATCCTGCCAGGCATCGAACCTATCTTTCAAATCACGTCGGTAAGGGATTCTACGAGCAGGCCGACCCTCGGCTCATCGATGGGAAGTCCCTTCCCAATACACAGGAGTCGAAACAACCGATTACCAGCCCCCGCGGATCGTACCGTCCCATGGCCTTCGGGCCTGTCGGGCGCGCGTGGCAACCGCGCCCTCAATTCGCAGGCGCCTACGACCAGAACTGGATCGACAACGTCTTTCCATTTCTGCCAGCCGGCTTCGACGAGCGTTACTACCAATCCGCGCCTGCCGACCAGCAGACGGATTATCTGAAGGGCGGCGAGGAAGTTGTGCTTCTCAACCTAACCCCGCAGGGTCAAACCACCTTCAACCTGCCGACGATATCGATGCCCATCACCTTCTACTTCAAGAACTACGAGGAGAAGGAAACCGTCGCTGTATGCGACACGCTCATCCTTGAGCCGGACTCGGGCCGGTTCATGATGGCCTGGCGCGCATCGATCCCGCTGAAGAAGAACATCTTCGAAGTCGCACAGACCGTTGCAGGGCGGATGCCGCGCGGATGGTATCGGGCGCGCGAGTTGGGCAAGACCTGGTATTCCTCACTCAAGGAACTGGTGGACGAGAAGAAAGCGGGGCGAGAAGAAACCGGCGAAGAAGCGGAGGAAACCGCGGACGAGGTCGAGCCATGAAACCCGTCGCGATCCTCGCCTCCGGCATGGTCACGGGCGTGGGTCTGAACGCCCCAGCCAGTTGCGCGGCGATCCGCTGCGCCATTGACAACTTTTCCGAGACGCGCTTCATGGACAAAGGCGGTGAGTGGATCATCGGCAGCCAGGTGCCGCTCGAACAACCCTGGCGCGGTTTGCCCAAACTCGTCCATATGGTCGTGCCCGCCATGCGGGAATGCGTGGCTCACGCCGGAAACGTAAGGCCGGAGATGATTCCACTTCTTCTGTGCGTCGCCGAAAAGGAGCGCCCCGGCCGGCTGGAGGGATTGGACGACCAGCTCTTCCACGACGTGCAAGGCGAGCTAGGGGTCCGCTTCCACCCACGATCCGCCGTGATCGCCCGCGGTCGCGTAGCGGGCGCCCTGGCGCTGGCCGAGGCGCGACAACTGATCAACGATGAACGCCTGCCCCTGTGCCTGATCGCCGGCGTTGACAGCTTCCTGGTGGCCCCTACGCTGGCTGCCTACGAGGAGAAAAACCGGCTGCTGACCAGCTTGAATTCCAACGGCTTCATCCCTGGTGAAGCCGGCGCCGCTGTCCTCGTAGGTCCACCCGGCAGTGGTAAATCCGAAATCCGAAATCCGAAATCCGAAATCGGCGAATTCCTTTGCCTCGGAATCGGCACCGGCCAGGAAAAAGCCACCGTTGATTCCGAAGAACCGTTGCGCGCCGAAGGAATGGTCCAGGCCTTCAAGGCCGCCTTTGCGGACGCCGGTAAAACGCTGGCTGACGTAGACTATCGCATCACGGATTCCAACGGCGAGCAGTACTGGTTTAAGGAAGCTGCCTTGGCTCTGACCCGCACCCTGCGCGTGCGCAAGGAGCAATTTGACATTTGGCACCCCGCTGATTGCGTGGGCGAAGTCGGCGCGGCCATTGGTCCCTGCGCACTCGGCGTTGCTCTAGCCGCGGCAGTCAAAAACTACGCGCCGGGTCCGGGCGTGCTCGGCCATTTCAGCGCCGAGGACAGTGAGCGCCTGGCGTTCGTGATGAAACCCAGCAATGTGGGGGGCCATTGATGGCCAACGAGGTTTATGCCAACAATATGGAGGTTGCCTGCAAAGCGGGCCAGGGCAAATCCATCTGCGCGTTTCCCGATGTGTGCTTCACGCCGCCCCAAACGCCTGCCACACCGCCCGGTGTGCCAATTCCATATCCCAATACCGGCATGGACAGCGACACCACCGACGGTAGCAAGACGGTACAGATTTCCGGCCAGGAGGTGATGCTGAAGAACAAGTCCTACTTCAAGAAAAGCACTGGGGACGAGGCCGGCTGCGCGCCTAAAAAAGGCGTCGTCACAAGCAAGAACATGGGGAAAGTTTATTTCAACGCTTGGTCAATGGACGTGAAGTTCGAAGGCGAGAACGTGGTGCGGAATCTAGACATCACGACGCACAACCATGCGTCGTTCCCGGGAAACTCACCAACTTGGCCATTTCTTGACGCTGCAGCATTCAACGGTTCAGGACCATGCAAAGATGTTGCGAAAGAGGTAGATTCGAAGTGCTCCAAGCACGCAAAAAAAAACCTGACGTCGAAAGGGGAGGTAAAACGCAAGGCTGCTATCAAAGCGATGTGCAAGGATCCAAAGTGCAAAAAAGCTCTCAAGTGTGCGCTCTCACCAAAAAACCCTTCAAACTGTTGTCCGCAACCTCAGCCCAAGCCTCCCAAGCAGACTCCCCACCACGTTGTTCCAGATTCCCAATTCAAGATTAAGGGTGGGGGACGTTTAGATCTCGATTCGGGGGGGCAATACGACTATAGCGCCGCACCTTGCATTTGTGCAGCGGGTACGAGTCATTCAACCGGGAAACATGGGGATATCCATACTGAAACCAATAATCTAACGGTAAATCACGCTTCTGTCAGAGAAGATGTCAAAGGGAAGACAGTCTCCGCTGACGCACTTTGGAAGGTCTCCGAAGCTGAGGCGGTTGGCGCTACAGCAGTGGCCGAGGTGACAGGATGCGACGAGGCCTGTATCAAGTCTCAGATGCGCCGAGGACACAAGAAGATGGGGATAGAGCGCGACGATCAAATTCGACCAACCACTGCTGGAACAGTCACCGAGCCACCGACCAATACGACAAAACGATTTAGGTAGCGTTGGCTACGAGTGAACCAAATTATGAAAAAGTCTCCACTACGTGATCTAGTAATTAGGACCGCTGTTGTGCGACGACTCGATTTGGGGTTTATCTACGCCTGCGATCCAAGAAAGGAGGAAAAGGAGATACCGCACGCCATTACATTCATGTGGGAAGCTGGTAAATTCGACCGAGGGGAGTGTAACTACAATGCTCATACTGCCTGTATCATTGAGCATCCAGAGCCTGGACTTGTTGATGCATCTGAGCCGGGTTATTACTCGGTAAATACTAGGAACGGCATGACGAGCGGCGATATCCTTGAATATAGCCAACCTCCTCCCAGGAAGCCGAGGCTTGGAGGTATCCGGTCGTTGTCAGAGATCGGAGGTAAGGCCTATGCGGTTGGTTTGCGTGGGATGGTTTATCAACTCGATGGGCTAAGAAAATGGACGCGCATCGACGAAGGTTTGCCAGACAGCTTCAATATTCAAGCGATTCACGGTTTTGAAATTTCCGACACATATGCGGTAGGCCGTCATGGCGAACTCTGGCATTATAATGGGAAAAGATGGACCAAGCGTGAACTGCCGACGAACAAGAATCTCAATACCGTAAAATGCGCCGGGAACGAAACGGTCTACATAGCGGGGCACGACGGCATCCTGATTCGCGGGAGAGAAAACATATGGGAGATCATCGACCACGAGGAAACCGACGACGACATCTGGGACCTAGAGTGGTTTGAGGGAAAACTGTACGTATCGACGATGGACGCCGTCTACCGGTTGAAGAAGGAAGAACTTGAGCCAGTGGACTTCGGCAAGGATCCGCCAAAGAGTTGCTACCAACTGAGCGCGGCGAAAGGCGTCATGTGGTCCAATGGCGAATACGACATCATGTCTTTCGACGGCAACGCGTGGGCCCGAATTGTCTGACCGGTTTGTTCGGAGTGCGCAAGGATCACGGACGTGAGTGTTGTTGCAACAGTACTGACGCAGCACGCGGAGGAAACCTCCTTCCTATGGCAGCTCCGGGCTGGGGCCCTGATGGCACCGCATTACACCCTCGCGGACCTTGCGAAGCTGGACGGCCGCGTGGAGGCGCACCTGGATGGTCTGCGCATCGCAGGCGAGGAGGGCTGGCAGCTTTGCCGTAAGGAACTCGACTGGAAACAGCCGGGGGAAGTGTTTGCAGCAGCGGTGCTGGCTTTTGAGAGCGAAGACGAAAAGCGAATTGCCGAAGTCGTGACGATCGGATCTG
>WNGG01007595.1_pt1 | contig 16861 bp, 17 predicted proteins | sample 5400661 | NCBI WGS metagenome assembly WNGG01 (sample SAMN13153372, study PRJNA577476) | soil metagenome | isolation source: 100 cm soil or saprolite under Garry oak tree replicate 1 | place: USA:California | collected 2016-06-15 | reverse complement strand
TTGCTGCGATCGAACGGCCTCGCTGTCCGGAGTGCAACCAGAATCGCATGCTGCTCTCGAAGCTTGGGGCGGGACCATCCGGTTTCGATCACCGTACATTTGAGTGTCAGAAGTGCGGTCGCGTCCACACCTCGGTGGTATCCAGCGACCCCATGAACTCCGCTACGGGCGGCTGGCTTGTCGGCGAACTAAGGCCGCCGCGATAGGCTCGGTGAGGGAACCAGCCGGGCCTGTTTCCGCTGGGGTTCGCTTCCTTAGATGAACTCACAACCAGTTGAGTTGTGATCCCCGGCCAAATTATGTCGTCTACCGAACACAATGGGACTCTGCTGCGTTATCGGTGCTGCTCTCGGCGCTTGCCGTGACTGAGAGTGTTGTGCTCCCGCTCAATTACGGAACAACACCATGCCCGACGCGCAGCAAATCCTGCAACAGGACGTGTTTGATCCCAGGGCGTTTCTTGGCCGGATCGGGGCGGGAAAGACGGTCGAGAGATACAGAAAAAACCAGAAGATTTTCGGCCAGGGCGATATCGCCGACACGGTCTTCTTCATCCAAAAAGGCAAGGTCAAAATCACCGTCTTGTCCGAACACGGCAAGGAAGCGGTTGTCGGGATTTTCGGGGAGGGTCAGTTCTTCGGCGAAACATGTCTCAGGGGCGGTGTACTACGCAGCGCAACCAGCCATGCCATGGAAGAGTGCCTGATCACGTCGATAACGAGATCCGCCATGCTTGCGACCCTCAGTGCGGAGCCGAAGTTTTCAGCGTTCTTCACGGCGTATCTGCTGAGGCGAAACAGCCGGATCGAGGACGATCTGATCGACCAGCTCTTCAACTCCAGCGAAAGGCGGCTCGCGCGCCTGCTTTTGCTGCTGGCGAATTTCGGCCAGGAGAACCACGCAAAACCGGTCGCGGTGACCCTCAGTCAGGAAACGCTGGCGGAGATGATCGGCACAACGCGTTCCCGGGTAAGTTTCTTCATGAACAAATTCCGGAAAAAGGGGTTCATCGACTACAACGGCAAAATCGAGGTTCGTCGTTCGCTGTTGAATGCCGTGTTGCGCGACAAGCCTCAAATACGAGAGGAAGAATAGACGGTTTGGACTCGCGGTGTTTGGCGGCCAGAACCCGGATCTGGACCAGGCAATTTTCTCCTCGAGGTGTGTGAGCAATGTTGCTCACTAAGCACGCAACATGGCAGACGCGGCGCCGGGGAAACGATTAAATCCTAGGCATGCCGCGATATCGCTTTCAGATATGCCGGGGTAAGTTTTCCAACGGATCCAGCGTTGAGGCGACACTTGAAGGTGCCGAAGCTGCCTGGAAAGAGGCGGTCGCGATCAGCGCCGATCTGGCCCGCGATATCGTGAGCGCGGAGCCGGAATGGCTCCTGGAAGTGGCGGACGAAGCCGGGCAGGCGCTTTTCAGCTTCCGGTTTGTCGCCGAATCGTTCCAACGCAATGTTGGGGCAGAAACATATGCGGTTCGCCCATGAGCGCGGATCGGTTGCCTTCACTACCTGCGTAAGCGCTCATCAGCCAGCTCCCGTTTCATTTCGGAACCAATCCCCACACGCCGACAGACCATTTCGGATGGCGCCTTGCGTCGGCGATTTTCCGTGGTCAAGCGATCGACAGAGCAGGCGAGGTGACGGCGATGCAAACATTTTCCTCGATATCAAGGATGGCGTTCGACCCCGATCGCCGGCACCCGTGGGCCATTTCGATTGTATTTGCTGGGTTTGCCTCGACGGCACGAGAGGGATAAGACGGCGCATTGGCAGCTTTGGAATCGGTTGAAAGGGCGTTTGAACGGATGCGAATTCTCTGTACCAACGACGACGGCATCCACGCTCCAGGCCTGAAGATCGTCGAGGAGATCGCCCGCGCGTTGTCCGACGACGTCTGGGTGGTGGCGCCGGAGCTCGATCAGTCCGGCGTTTCGCATTCGCTGTCGCTGAACGATCCGTTGCGGCTGCGCGAAGTCGGCCCTCGCCACTTCGCGGTACGCGGCACGCCTACCGATTGCGTGATCATGGGCGCGCGCCATATCCTCGGCGAAACCATGCCGGACCTGGTGCTGTCCGGCGTCAACAAGGGCCGTAACGTCGCCGAAGATGTCGTCTATTCCGGCACCATCGCCGGCGCGCTGGAAGGTACCATCCTGGGAATTCCGTCGTTCGCGCTGTCCCAGGAATTCAGCATGGAGACCCGACACGCGCCGCTGTGGGAGACGGCGCTGAAATTCGGGCCGGAGATCCTGCGCAAGGTGATCGACGCCGGGGTGCCCAAGAATACCGTGATCAATGTCAACTTCCCTGCCTGCGCGCCGGAGAGTGTCGCGGGCGTGCGCGTGACGCGGCAGGGCAAGCGCAATTTGGGATTCCTGAAAGTCGACCAGCGCCGCGATGGCCGCGGCAATCCGTATTTCTGGATCGGTTTCGAGCGGCTCGCGCAAATCGACGTGCCTGCGGAGGGTACCGACCTTGCAGCACTGGCGGCGCGTTATGTTTCAGTGACGCCGTTGCGGCTTGACCGCACCGACGAGGCGTTTTCGGAAGCGCTGACGGCGACGCTGAAGTAGCAAGCCACAAGCACAGACGTCATCCTGAGGTGCGAGCCGTCTTCGGCGAGCCTCGAAGGATGGTTGGTTAGCCCTGCTTTGGCAGCCCTCCGCGACGACTAGCCAATTCACTCATTTTGGTCCAATCGGAACGTAGCAGCGCTTCCTTTTTGGCTCGGCTCCAACCTTTCAACTGGCGCTCGGCTGCAATTCCGTCGGTTATGCGTTCGAAGTGCTCGGACCACACGAGAACAACTGGCCGTCGCGAAAAGGTGTAGCCCTTGTAGGCTCCAGCGTTGTGCTGATCTACGCGTATAGCAAGGTTTCTCCTGTTGCACTTCCAACGTAGTAAGACCCGTCGGCGCAACGAAGCATATACACATAGATACCCATCGCCGTCGTCCTTCGAGGCTCGCAAGAGCTCGCACCTCCAGCGATGAGCGCAACTGCGCTCACGCGGGGATGACGTCGATTGGTCAGTTGTCAATTCGGCTTCGAAAACCTAAACCGTGGCGCTCTTGAGCGCGGTGTCGATCATCTTTGCCAATGTTTCGAGCTGGAAAGGTTTTTGCAGTGCCGGGCGGTCGCGATATTCTTCCGGAAGACCCGAGGAGCCATATCCGGTCGCGAAGATGAAGGGGCGGTTGCGTGCCTTGATCAATTCGGCAACCGGAGAAATTACCTTGCCGTTGACGTTGACGTCGAGAATGGCGAGGGCGAACTCGGTGGTTTGCGCCAGCCTGATCGCCTCGTTGATTTCACCGGCCTCGGCGGCGACGCTGTAGCCGAGCTCCTCCAGCATGTCAGCGACCATCATCCTGATCATGACCTCGTCCTCGACGAGGAACACTGAACCGCCCGGCGGCCGCGTCGAAATCATGTTGATGTCCTTGCCCCATCCCAAACTTAAGGTTCGCAAATAACGCCGACCGGCGCAATGTCAACATGTGCCAGCACGCACGCCTGCTGACTGCCACCGCGCGCCGCGGCGGGCTATGAAGCAGGATTGATCGCCCAGCCCCTTAACGCCATGCTCTATCAGGGGTTCTACCCCGGGAACACCGATTCGTGGGGAAACTTTCCTTAAGCCGCCAGCGCATATTGCATCAACTGTTCGGCCGAGGCGCGCTAGAGTGGCTTGATACTTGGTCTGACGGGATTGCCATGCCGCCCACTTCAAATCCGCCGGAAAAGATGATGTTTCAGCTCAACCTGCGGCGACGCGGGATCAGCGATCAGGCGGTACTTCGCGTGATGGAAGAGGTTCCGCGCGATATCTTCGTGGAGGCGGCCGACCGCGCCGATGCCTACCGCGACAGCGCGCTCGGCATCGCCTGCGGGCAAACCATCAGCCAGCCCTTCGTGGTGGCCTACATGACAGAGCAGTTGCAGCTGCAGAAACATCATCGCGTGCTCGAGATCGGCACCGGCTCCGGTTACCAGGCGGCAATCCTGTCGCGGCTGAGCAGCCAGGTGCTGACAATCGAGCGCTACCGGACCTTGGCGGATGACGCCCGGGCGCGGCTCAAGAAGCTGGGATGCGGCAATGTCGAAGTGATGCTCGGGGACGGCTTCGACGTCCCGGCCGATGCCGGCAATTTCGACCGCATCATTGTCACCGCCGCGATGGCGCAAATTCCCGAGTCGTTAGCGCAGCGGCTCGAGCCGGGCGGAGTCCTGATCGCGCCGGTCGGTCCGCATCACGGCATCCAGACCCTGATCCGCATGACCAGGACCGACACCGGTTTCGAGCGCCGGGAGCTGGTGGAGGTGCGTTTCGTGCCGGCGCTGCCCGGCATCGCCCGCGAACTGTAGGGCCGCGAACAGCGCCAAAGGTAGCATGAGAAGGGTCTTGGTCCTCATGGTTCGAGACACGCGCGCCGGACCGTGCAAGCGCGCTGCCGGAAGTATCTGCCACTGACCCCGAGGGGTGGCTTTGGCCGCTTCGACTGCCCCGTTAACGCCCTGTCCGAAGGGTTAAGCGGTTGTTTACTGGGGGTGTGTTTACTCAAAACAATAAGTTTGTTGCGTATGAGTGAGTAACCATGTCCCGTATCGTCGAGTTGCTTTGCTCGCGCCGTTTGCCGCACGTCGCGGCGCTGGCGCTGATATCGATCGGTTTTGCCGGCTGCAGCGGCGACATGTCAACGCGGCTCTCGCAGGAATCCTTCTCCAATCCCTTTACTTCCCAGCCGGAAGCCACCAGCATTGTGCCGCCAGCCCAGGTCGAGCGCCGTGAGCTGCCGCGGGATTACCGTCCGCAACCGCACTACCAGTCCTCGGCCTTGCCGCCGCCGATCACAGCACCGCAGCCTAATCCGACGGCCAGTGCCGGCGTTTCCGGAGGAGGGCGTGGACTAGCTTCCTATGCTCCGCCCACCCATCCGCCGCTGGAGGCCACCGGCACCGTCGCGCCGCGCCCGGTCGCGGCAATCCGCAGCCCGGGACCGGGCGGCACCACGATCATCGTCGGTACCAGCGACACACTCGATACGCTGTCGCGCCGCTATAACGTCTCGCCCGCCGCGATCCTGCAGGCCAATGGCTACAAGGGGCCGCGCACCTTGTCGCCGGGCCAGCAGCTTATCATTCCGCGTCAGACCGCTGTTGGTGCCGTGCCGGCATTGGCAGCGCCGGCGAGCAAGCCCGTTGCGGTCGCCGCGGCGCCGGCCGTTCATGTCGTGAATCCCGGCGACACCCTGCTCAGTGTGGCGCGCCGCAATCACGTGCCGTTGTCGGAGCTCGCAAGAGCCAACAGCCTTGAGCCGACCGCCAAACTCAGGCTTGGCATGAAGCTGACCGTGCCCGGTGCGAAGACCGCGGCAGTCGCGCCGGCTGCGCAGCCGGTATCTGTTGCCGCTCAGCCGGTCGCTGCAGTGGCGCCCGCCACCAAGATGGCTGCCGCGGGCGGTCCCCCGCAAATCGCGCGGCTCGCCCAGGCCGCGGCGACGGTCGAAGACGCTGCCGTCGCCACGCCGGTCAAGGCCACCGAGGCCACCGGCGCGCTGCCGACGTTCCGCTGGCCGGTGCGCGGCAAGGTGATTACGAGCTACGGCGCCAAGACCAATGGCAAGTCGAACGACGGCATCAATCTGGCAGTGCCCGAAGGTACGCCAGTGAAGGCGGCGGAGGACGGCGTCGTCGCCTATTCCGGCAATGAGCTCAAGGGTTATGGCAATCTGGTTCTGGTTCGGCACTCCAACGGTTACGTCACCGCATATGCCCATGCGAGTGAACTGATGGTGAAGCGTGGCGATACGATCAAGCGCGGCCAGACCATTGCCAAGTCGGGTCAGTCCGGGGAGGTGGGGTCGCCGCAGCTCCACTTCGAGATCCGCAAAGGATCTTCGCCGGTTGACCCGCTTCAATTCCTCAACGGAGCGTGAGCGGTTCTGATTGGCCGCTGTCGCGCAGTACCTACTGCCGTCGTCGTCCGCGAAAGCGGGCGACCCAGTATTCCAGGGCGCCGGTGATAGATCGCAGCGCAGCGGCGTACTGGGTACCCCGCTTTCGCGGGGTATGACGATCTATGGTGGAGAGGAGCAGTGCGTTCTCTCGCCCACGCGATCGCCGCTTACTGCCCCGCCAGCTTCACACCCAGCCGTCCCGCCAATTCCTGTGTGAACTGCCAGGCGACGCGGCCGGAGCGCGCGCCACGCGTGGTCGACCATTCCAGCGCTTCGCGCTCGAGTTCGGCTTCATCGAGCTTGATGCCGAAGTGACCGCAATAACCCTTCACCATCGCAAGGTACTCGTCCTGGCTGCAGCGGTGGAAGCCGAGCCATAATCCGAACCGGTCCGAGAGCGATACCTTCTCCTCGACCGCCTCACCGGGATTGATCGCGGTGGAGCGTTCGTTCTCGATCATGTCGCGCGCCAGCAGATGCCGGCGGTTCGAGGTGGCGTACAGGATCACGTTGTCGGGCCGTCCCTCGATGCCGCCCTCCAGCACCGCCTTCAGCGACTTGTAGGAGGCGTCGTTGCCGTCGAACGACAGGTCGTCGCAGAACACGATGAAATGGAAATCGGAAGCGCGCAGCAGGTCCATCAACGCCGGCAGGCTCTCGATGTCCTCGCGGTGAATCTCGATCAGTTTCAAGCGCTCGGCCGGCTTGCGATTGACGTTGATGCTGGCATGCGCCGCCTTCACCAGCGACGACTTGCCCATGCCGCGCGCGCCCCATAGCAGCGCGTTGTTGGCAGGCAGGCCATCGGCGAAGCGTCCGGTATTCTCGATCAGGATGTCGCGCACCTGCTCGATGCCCTTGAGCAGGCCGAGATCGACGCGGCTGACGCGCGGCACCGGCGCCAGCCGCCCGTTGGGGTGCCAGACAAAGGCGTCGGCGCTGCCAAGTGAATCGGCCACGCTGGGTTTTGGTGACGCCGCAGACAGGTGCGCTGCGATGGCTTCGAGCGAGCGCGCAATCCTGTCCGCGGTGTCATGTTCGGAGGGTGCTGCCGGACGTTTTGTCGCGGCTATCGGCAATTTACGCGAGCTGGCCTTGGAGGCGGCACGAGGCACTGTTTTACTGGGCTTTTTTGACATCTTGGGGGTTCCTTACCGTGCAGCCATATCGGGCCTTTTGACAGCCCGCAAGCGGCCCAAATGAGGGGTCTGGCAGCGTTGCAATTGGGACCGCGGCCGCTATAGTCCCCGCGAATTTGCCCGAACCGGCCTGACGCCGATGCGTCGCCGGTTCATTCCCGTTTCACGAGGAATGTCCGAAATGCTGATTACTCCTGCGTTTGCCCAGGCCGCGGGCGCCGGCGATACCAACAGCATGTTGATGTCGCTGCTGCCGTTCGCGCTGATCTTCGTGATCATGTACTTCCTGATTCTGCGGCCGCAGCAGAAGAAGGTGAAGGACCACGCCGAACTCGTAAAGAACATCCGCCGCGGCGATACCGTGGTGACGTCAGGCGGCCTTGTCGGCAAAGTGACAAAAGTGGTCGATGACGACCAGATCGAGTTCGAAATCTCCGACGGGGTCCGCGTGCGGCAGATGCGGCAGATGATTTCGGGCGTGCGCGCCAAGGGCGAGCCGGCCAAGGAAAAAGCCGAGACCGCCAAGGAAGACACTTCGGCGAGTTAGCGCGTTTTCTGATCGCGCACATCCCAGAATCTGACAGGTCAACTCGATGTTGTATTTCACGCGGTGGAAGGCGCTGGCGATCATCCTGACCGCGCTGACGGTGTGCCTTTGCGCCGTTCCGAACTTCTTCCCCGAAGCGACGGTGAAAACCTGGCCGCAATGGGCGCAGCGTCATCTGGTGCTCGGCCTCGATCTGCAGGGCGGCTCGCACCTTCTGCTCGAGGTCGATGCCAACGCGGTCAGGAAGGACAAGCTCGACCAGGTGCGTGACGACGTTCGCCGCGTCCTGCGCGAAAACAAGATCGTCTATACCGGTCTTGCACCTCGCGCAGACAGCGTCGAAGTGCGCGTCACCAAGGATACCGACCTGCCGACCGCTCTGAGCAAGCTGCGCGAGTTGTCGCAACCGCTCGGTGGTCTGCTCGGCACCAGCGGCCAGCGCAGCCTCGAAGTCAGCGACGCCGGCGGCGGGCTGATCCGGCTCACCGTGCCGCCCGCGGCGATCACCGACCGCATCAGGCAGGCCGTCGAACAGTCGATCCAGATTGTCGAACGTCGTGTCAATGAACTCGGCACGGTCGAACCGCTGATTCAAAGACAGGGCAATGATCGTATTCTGGTGCAGGTGCCGGGACTGGGCGATCCATCGCGCCTGATCAAAATTCTCGGCCAGACCGCCAAGATGGATTTCCGGATGGTCGATTCCACCGTTTCGCCGGATCAGGCCGTCGCCGGACGTGTGCCGCCGGATTCGGAAGTCCTGCCAAGCGCCGAGGGATCCAGGCAACCCTATGTCATCAAGAAGCAGGTGCTGGTCTCCGGCGGCGACCTGACCGACGCACAGCCCGGTTTCGACCAACGCTCGGGCGAGCCGATCGTGAGCTTCCGTTTCAACACTTCCGGCTCCCGCAAATTCGCACAAGCCACGTTGGAAAATGTCGGGCAGCCCTTCGCCATCGTGCTCGACAACAAGGTCATCTCGGCTCCCGTGATCCGTGAACCGATCACCGGCGGCTCCGGCCAGATTTCCGGCAGCTTCACGGTGCAGGCGGCCAACGATCTCGCGATCCTGCTGCGTGCCGGCGCGCTGCCGGCGCCGTTGACGGTCATTGAACAGCGAACCGTTGGACCGGGGCTTGGCCAGGACTCGATCCAGAAGGGCGAACTCGCCGCCTATGTCGGCTCGATCCTGGTGATCGTGTTCATGTTGCTGACCTACCGGTTGTTCGGCGTGTTTGCCAACGTCGCGGTCGCCATCAACGTCGCGATGATCTTCGGCGTGCTGTCGCTGTTGAACGCGACACTGACGCTGCCCGGCATCGCCGGCATCGTGCTGACGGTCGGCATCGCCGTCGATTCCAACGTGCTGATCTATGAGCGTGTCCGCGAGGAACTGCGTGGCGGCCGCAACGCGATTTCAGCGATCGACGCCGGTTTCAAGCGGGCGCTGTCGACGATTTTAGATTCCAACATCACCACCTTCATCGCCGCCGCGGTGCTGTTCTATATTGGCACCGGGCCGGTGCGCGGCTTCGCCGTGACGCTCGGCATCGGCATCATCACCACGGTTTTCACCGCGTTTACGCTCACCCGCCTGATCGTCGCGGGCTGGGTGAGGTGGAAGCGGCCGCAAAGCGTGCCGATCTAGGCATGATCCCGAAAAGTGGACACCGGTTTTCGGAGGAGATCATGCCTTCACAAAATAAAGCGACGAATATGATCCAGCCAGGCTGGATCATATTCGGGGGAATGCGGAGCCGGCTGTGACAAATTTGGTTCTCATCGGACTCGGCATCCTCATTGCCGTGCTGACCGTGGTCAGCTGCTTCGGCCTGTTGCCGTCGCTGCGGATCGTGCCTGATGATACGCACTTCGATTTTACCCGCTTCCGCCGCATCAGTTTTCCGATCTCGGCGCTGCTCTCGATCTTCGCGATCACGCTGTTCTTCACCCACGGGCTGAATTTCGGCATCGATTTCAAGGGCGGCACGCTGATGGAGGTGCAGGCCAAATCCGGCGCGGCCGACATCCCCTCGATGCGCAACACGCTGGGCGGTCTCGGCCTTGGCGACGTGCAGTTGCAGCAGTTCGGCGGGCCCGCCGATGTGCTGATCCGGGTGGCCGAGCAGCCCGGTGGCGATGCCGCGCAGCAGGAAGCCGTACAAAAGGTGCGCGGTGCGCTCGGCGAGGCCGTCGACTATCGCAGGGTCGAAGTGGTGGGGCCGCGCGTTTCCAGCGAACTTTTGGCCTTTGGCCTGCTCGGCCTGATGCTCGCGATCTTTTCGATCCTGATCTATCTCTGGTTCCGGTTCGAATGGCAGTTCGCGCTCGGCGCCATGATCGCCAACGTCCACGATATCGTGCTGACCATCGGTTTCATGTCGATCTCGCAGGTCGATTTCGATCTCACCAGCATCGCGGCGCTGCTGACGATCCTCGGTTATTCGCTCAACGACACCGTCGTGATCTATGACCGGATTCGTGAAATGCTGCGGCGTTACAAGAAAATGCCGATGCCGGCGCTGCTCAACGAATCGATCAACTCGACGCTGTCGCGATCGATCATCACCCACGTCACCGTAACGCTGGCGTTGCTGGCGCTGTTGCTGTTCGGCGGCCACGCCATCCACAGCTTCACCGCCGTCATGATGTTCGGTGTGGTGCTGGTCGGCACCTACACCTCGATTTTCATCGCAGCGCCAATCCTGATCTATCTCGGCGTCGGTACCCACCGCGACGCGCCGGACACTCCGAAGAAGAAGTGACCATGCCGGGCCGCGCTGACGCCCCGCATCTTCCGAGGTCGGCGCCGATCGAGGCTTACGGCAAGGGCGGATTTGCGTTCGCCGACATGTCGCATCGCGGTTCGCTGTTGTGTCTGCCGGAGGCGATCTGGGCCTGGCCGGTCGCAAGACCAGAGGAAATCGACCAGGCTTCGCTGGCCCGCGTGTTCGCCGCGGCTGCAGGCATCGATACCCTGATCATCGGCACCGGCACCGAGGTCTGGTTGCCGCCATCGGAGCTGCGTGAGGCGCTGCGCGCGGTGCGAGTGGTGCTGGACGCGATGCAGACCGGTCCTGCGATCCGTACCTACAACATCATGATCGGCGAGCGGCGGCGCGTCGCCGCGGCGCTGATCGCGGTGCCATGAGCGGCGCGGACGGAGCCACGGATTCGGCCGACTTCTGCGCTGAGTTGGTGCGGACCCACGATTTTGGCCGTTACGCATCCACCCTGTTCGTGCCGGCCGGCCAGCGCCGCGCGCTGTTGGCGCTGTATGCATTCAACGTCGAGATTTCTCGCGTGCGCGAGCAGGTGAGCCAGCCGCTGCCCGGCGAAATGCGCCTGCAATGGTGGACCGACATGCTCGCGGGCGCGGGCCACGGAGGTATCGAGGGCAATCCGGTTGCGGCCGAGTTGCAGCTTGCGATCCAGAACTGGCACCTGCCGGTCGAGCGGCTGTCGCGCCTGATCGACGAGCATCAGTTCGATCTCTACAACGACCCGATGCCGACCATGGCGGCGCTGGAAAGCTACATCAACGATACCTCGTCGGCGCTGTTTTCGCTCGGCGCCGGGATCGCCGGGGCCCAATCCGACCGGATCGAGCACCTCGCGCGCCACGCCGGCCTGGCGCAAGGCATGGCCCAGCTGATGGCGGCGTTGCCGCGGGACGCCTCGCGGCGCCAGCTGTTCGTGCCGCTGCAAGTGCTGCAGCAGCATGGCAGCGGGATGGAAGAGGTTTTCGCGGGCAAGCAAACCGCAAAATTGCGCGCGGTGCTGGATCAACTCATCGGCGAAGCGCGGGGACATCTGAATACAGCCTTCGCGCTGCTTGCCAGCGTGCCGCCGGAGGTGCGGCCGGTGTTCCTGCCGCTGGCGCTGGTTGCCCGCGATCTGACGCGGATGTCGCGGGCGGACAGCGATCCCTTCGTTCTCCAGGTCACATCAAGGTTGCGGACGTTGTGGACGTTGTGGCGCGCGGCGAGGTCGCGGGAGTTCTCGTGAGCCATGGAGATGGGGGGGGGGCCGGTTACGTCTTGGGAAGTCGTCATACCCGCGAAAGCGGGTATCCAGTACGCTGGAGCCTCTCAGATCGACCGCTTCAAAATTGAACCGGTCGCGCAAATTCTTGCGCGATTCCAGAATGCTCATCAGGAACGCGCGGTCGGTCGCGCTCGTCATCATCGGCTCGATCAGATCGATCTGGTTCATCGCGACCAGCTGCAGGACTTCGTTGCGGATTCTTCCCATGGCATCGCGCGGCAATGCCTGCACCACCTGGATATGCTCCGGTGGTTTTGGGCCTTTCGCCGCCGCCAGCGCGTCTCGCAGCTGCGCTTCGAGCGCAGGCTGGTCGGCCTCCACGAAGGCATAAAGCCCGACGCCGGTACGCCGGTCGGCGAACGCGACAATGGCGGTGTCGCGGACGGCAGGGTTTTTCCTGATCAGCTCGCTCAGCACCGGTGCGTCATTGACCAGCCGCCGGCCGCCGCCTTCGCGGTCGGTAAAGTTGAACAGCCCGCGGGTGATGGCGCGGTAGACCTTCTTGCCGGTCGCAAGCCAGATGCCGGCGACCAGCGATTTGCGTGCGAGGATCTTGCGTTCCTTCGGCGTCAGCGCCTCCGGTGCGTAGCTGCGCTTGTGCTTGAGCAGATGCCTGAGATCCTCATAGGCGGCGATGCGGAACAGCCGGCCGCGCGTCTTGAAGCAGGCCGCGAGCTGAAAGTCCGTGACGTAGGCGCGGCCATCGCTGCCCCGCAGCCAGTTCTGCTCCTTGGCGAGATCGTTATGGCAGATGCCGGCGCGATGCAGCTTGCGTAGTGCCAGTTTGGCGGAACGGAAATAGGCGACGTCGCCTGTCGGCTTGGCGAGGTGCAGCGCCACGCCGTTGATGAAGCCGCGCACCAGCGCCTGCCGGCCGGCCCACAACAGCTCCGGCCCGACGTGAAGATCGCGCGCCAGCGCCAGCGCGCGGCGCTCGCGCGCAAACAGATGGCGCGCCGGGATAAAGGACCACCACGGCACCTGATCGAGCCGGCGCAGCACCGCATCGACTTCGCCGCCGTGCAAACGAAACCGGCCGCGCTCGACGGTGGAAAACACGTCGCGCTTCAGCAATACGCCTTCGATCCATTGCGCCGACAGAACAGCGGCGTCATCCCGGGGCAAACTCATGAAATGCTCACGCCGCCGCGGCTACAGGCAGGCTGTCGGCGATCCAGCGATCGAGATCCGACAATGCGCGCGCGCTGATCGCCTGCTTCCTGGCAACGGTCCTGTCGTTGCCGCGCAGCCGTGTCCCGTCGACATTTTTTGCAGGCGGGTTGGCGAGCGGCGGAAACAGCCCGAAATTGATGTTCATCGGCTGGAATGAGCGCTGCCCTGCGTCGATGGTCTCGATGTGGCCGCCGATGATGTGGCCGAGCAGCGATCCGAGCGCCGTGGTCGCTGGCGGCGGCGCCAGCGACGTCGAACGTGCATCGGCCGCGGCATAGAGGCCGGCCATCAGCCCGATGCCGGCGGATTCCACATAGCCTTCGCAGCCGGTCATCTGCCCGGCGAAGCGCAGCCGTGGCTGCGCGCGCAGCCGCAATTGCGCATCCAGCAGTTTTGGGGAATTGAGGAAGGTGTTGCGATGCAAGCCTCCGAGCCGGGCGAACTCGGCGTTTTCGAGCCCGGGAATGGTGCGGAAGACGCGTTGCTGCGCGCCGTGCTTCAGCTTGGTCTGGAACCCGACCATGTTGTAGAGCGTGCCGAGCTTGTTGTCCTGGCGCAGCTGCACAATGGCGTAGGCCTTCACCGTCGGATCGTGCGGATTGGTGAGCCCGACCGGTTTCATCGGCCCGTGGCGCAGCGTCTCGCGGCCGCGCTCCGCCATCACTTCGATCGGCAGGCAGCCATCGAAATAGGGCGTGCTGGTTTCCCACTCCTTGAAGTCGGTCTTCTCGCCGGCAATCAGTGCGTCGACGAAGGCGTCGTATTGCTCCCTGGTCATCGGGCAATTGATATAATCGGCGCCGGTACCGCCGGGGCCGACCTTGTCATAGCGCGACTGAAACCAGGCCGCCGACATATCGATCGAATCCCGGTGCACGATCGGGGCGATCGCATCGAAGAATGCCAACGCATCCTCGTCCGTGATGGCGCGGATGGCGTCCGCGAGCGGCGCCGAGGTCAAAGGCCCGGTCGCGACGATGACATTGCGCCAGTCCGCGGACGGCAGGCCGTCGATTTCAGCGCGATCGATTTCGATCAGGGGATGATCGTCGAGGGCTTTGGTAACGGCGGCGGAAAATCCGTCGCGGTCGACGGCCAATGCGCCGCCGGCGGGAACCTGATTGGCATCGGCGGCGCGCATGATCAGCGATCCCAGCCGGCGCATTTCCGCGTGCAGCAGCCCAACCGCATTGTTGGCGGCATCGTCAGAGCGAAACGAATTGGAACACACGAGTTCGGCGAGGCCGTCGGTGCGATGGGCTTCGGTCATCCGGTGGGGCCGCATCTCGTGCAGAACCACTGGAATTCCCGATTTGGCAACCTGCCAGGCTGCCTCCGAGCCGGCGAGGCCGGCGCCGATAATATGCACGGTCCGAGAGGTAGATTTGATGCCTGTCATGGCGAGACAGGTAGCGCGTTTTCAGGCGCGGTGGAATGCGCAAGGCGGCTCTGTGCCGCCGATTTGGCGCCTGCCAGTTCCAGCGCCGGATACGACAACGCCCGCAGCGAGGCGGGCGTTATCCGTCTCAACAGTCGGCTGAAAAGCGATCAGCCGTTATAGGTGCCGGCAATGTCCGAGCGATCAAGACCGATATCGGCCAGTTCGCGATCGCTAAGCTGGGACAGTTCGCTGACATTGCGCTGATAGTCCCGGAACGCCTGGATCATGCGGATGAGCGAGAGCAACATGGGTAGTCTCCTTGTATCTACGATTCAGCCTTTGAAAGAGGCTTCATCGTTGAAATGAATATAGAAGAGTATACCGCATTGCAGTAGTTCCAATGCTGCGGTGCAGCTAAGTATGGAACGCATAGCAACGGTAAGAGCCGATTAACCTCTTGGCATCCCCGCTTCATGAATCGACTGGGAGCGCCGTCGTCGGCCGACTCTGAGTAAATATCTTGTGTATTCACGACATTGTCGTCGCGGCGACACTGGACTCCAGGGAATCAAGGATGGCCATGGCGGGGGATAGAATCAAAAAAAGACGTCTAAAACAGCGGTCTCGGCGATTTGATTCGGCGTGATTCGACCGTTACCTCATGCGCGATTCGCATGCATGAAATGAATCGGAGATCATTAGTTAGGTAAATGGCGAGCGTCGGGTAAGTCCTGAGATCAGGCGCGGTACGGAGCCGGGATCGCTGCGAATCCGGCTGGTGCCGTGACGTTCAAACAGGGGGAACTCACAGTGGTTTGCCTGTGGGCTGGCGCAACTCCCAGCGCGGCGATGTTTGCCTGTGCACCAGCGTTCCGCGGCCAATCGCTTCGTGGTTTTCGGTTCGCCGCACGCACTGAAAAATCACGAGCTGTCATGGACGGCGATGACGCGATGCATCCGCCGCTGATCTTATTCGATTGCCGAACGCGGGAGTTCGAACCGGCGCGACGTTCATTTGATTTTATTGATGTCACCGGCGCTGAGCGTGCGCCGCAGCGATGCCGATGTACCGAGTTTCGTTACGAATCTGTAATGCAAAAGCGACTTTGCGCATGAGGCTTTGCACTCCGCGCCGATCACATTTGCATCGCGCGAAATTCATTCCGTAACTTTCCGCCAATCGGCGAAAAATCGTTTTACAGAGTCCGGCAATGATGCCGGTTCTGTTCGAAAGGGGAAAGTAACATGATCAATAAGTTACTCGGAGCAGCCGCAATGGCTGCCGTTGCCTACGCAGTCGTTCCCGCATCCGCCGCAAAGATGGCCGGCTGCAGCGGCGAGAACTTGTCGAAAGCCGAATCCATGATCGAAGCCATGACCGATGGCGAAGGCAAGTTCACGGCGCAAAAGGAAATCGCGCAAGCGCAGGACGCGATGCTCGGCGGCAAGATGGGCGCATGTGCAATGCATCTCACCAAGGCGATGCACGTAGGCGCGGCGAAGTAAGGCTTGAAAGCAAGGGGCCGGTTGCGCCGCGATCGGCCCTTCAGGCGGGCGGCGAATGCCCTGAATGTTCAGGGCGCGCGCGCGAGTTGGCTCGCGAAATATGCAATCGTCTTCGCATAGACCTCGCTCTTGTTCCATTGCTGAATTACCGCGAAATTCGCGCTGCCGGGCTCCCAGTCCTTACCGCGCTGCCAGCCATGACTGGCAAGGTAGTTCGCGGTCGATGCCAGCACGTCCGGCGCGCTACGCAACAGGTCGCGGCGGCCGTTGCCGTCAAAATCGACCGCGAATTTGATGTAGGACGACGGCATGAATTGGGTCTGGCCGATTTCGCCGGCCCACGCGCCGCGCATTTCCGCTGGTGCGAGATCGCCGCGCTCGACGATGCGCAACGCGTCCATCAGCTCGGCCTGGAACATTTCCGATCGCCGGCAATCGTAAGCCAGCGTCGCCAGCGAACGCAGGGTCGGAAATTTTCCGGTGTTGACGCCGAAGTCGGTCTCCAACCCCCAGATCGCCACCAGCACCTCACCCGGCACGCCGTAGCTCTGTTCGATTCGCCCCAGCACCGAACCGTATTGCTTCATCAGGCTGGCGCCACGCGCGAGGCGGGGAGGGACCATGCGGCCGGAAAACTCCTCGAAGCTCTGGTTGAAGACCCGCTGCGAATGATCCCGGGAGAGCACCGCCTGGTCCAGCGTTACGCCGGCGAGGCCGGACGCGATGGCGGACTGGGAGATTCCCTTGGCGGCGGCCTCATTCTTGAAACCGTCGAGCCACGTCTCAAACTTGCCGGTGCCGCATGGTGCGGCAAGCGCTGAGGCTCCCGGCATCATCAGGACCGCGCTTACCGTGAGTATTCGGATAATAAAATCGGGGATCATCGGGGGGTCACCTGCACAGAATCGATTCGCTATGAAGTGTGATGCCCGGGCGCCATAAATGTCGTTGGCAACCGCGGCCAAAACAAGGCTACCGCCTAACGTTGTTGCGAGCAGCGACTTGCGCGCCGGTCAAAGACGCTAGCGCGCCATGTGCGGAAACGATCACGATCAGGCCAGACGCGATAACAGAAAACCGAAGCAGGCCATGTCGCGA
>WNGG01004390.1_pt1 | contig 16861 bp, 17 predicted proteins | sample 5400661 | NCBI WGS metagenome assembly WNGG01 (sample SAMN13153372, study PRJNA577476) | soil metagenome | isolation source: 100 cm soil or saprolite under Garry oak tree replicate 1 | place: USA:California | collected 2016-06-15 | reverse complement strand
GCACCAGGTAGGCCAGCGACTTACCGGTCCCGGTGCCCGCCTGGACCGCCAGGTGCTCGCCGGTGTCGATGGACCGGCGTACCGCCTCGGCCATCGCGACCTGGCCGGAGCGCTCCGTCCCGCCGATGCCCGCGACCGCTTCGGCGAGCAGCCCGGTCACCTCGGGCCCGGTGGTGCTCCGGGCCGGGCTCGCCGCCTCGGCCGGGCCCTGATTCTCACCGGTCCGCACACCGGAACGCTACCGCGCGCCACCGACGCCGCCACCGCCCAACACGCGAACCCCGGCGGGACCGGAGCCGTGCGGCGAGCGGGGATACTGAAGCACCTGGTTCAGCCCGCGTCACGAGCGCTTGGAGACGTAGACGCCTTTCCCTTTGAGGACGTAAACCAAGCCCTCCTCTTTCAGCAGAGCGATGGCGTGATCCACAGTCCCTCTCGCGACCCCGTACCGCTGCACCAGTGTCTTGCCACTCGGCAAGGCCCGCTCAGGTTGCAGCTCCCCCGAGGCGATCTGAGCACGCAGGATCTCGGCCAACTGCTCATATACCGGGATGCCGCGCTCATGATCGATTGACATAACCCCAGGTTAGGTACCCAAGGAGGCGTATAAGAGATCAAGGGTAACTAGAGTCCGTCTCTGGTATACCGTGGGTTACCATAAGTAGGCTATGGGCGGACGCAGCCTGCGAACCACCGCGAACTGTGTCCTGCGGGATCACCGGGCAAGGAGGGCAGCACCCGTGACCACAGCATCGCACCCGGCCGACCCCCCTGATGGCGCACAGCACGGCGCCTTAGCGACCATCCCCGATGACTACCCCGGCTGGCTCGCTTGGGAAGGCGCCATCGCCGGTCTGCTGTACGCCCGCAGGCCGCGTTCAAGTCCGCCGATGGTGGTCAGATCGACCACCACGGACGGCTTGCGTCAGGAGATCGAATCCGCCGAGCGGGAGCGCGGGTTAAGGCGATGACTGACGAGGCGATCAGCAGCGACCTGGCCGACCTCCGCAAGGAATTCGAGGGGTTCGGCTCGGTCTGGGCGAGCGCTGGCGCTGGGCCGGACGCAAGGCGCCTGTTCGCCAGCCATGGAACCTTGCTGATCACCTCCTGGAACGCCGCCGAGCTTCGCATGCGAATCCGCGAGGAAGATTTGACCGCCGACGCCCAGCTCGCTGATCAAGCCGCCGACCACCTGACAGATACCTGAGCCGCCGCCCGGGAGCCGTTCGGCCAGCCCCGTATGGGCCGAGGAGAGCTGGGGCACAGACCAAGACTGAGGGTGCCGCGCCGAAGTCGTTGCTGGCGTTCACATGGCCCTGCGCCGGGATTGGGCACGGGACATCATGTCAGGCTGGTATCAGCGCAGACACCGCCGCAGGTTCCCTGGTGCCGTAGCACACTCGCAGGCCCGCGCGTACTTTGGGGACCATGAGCCAGCCCGACGACCACCGGTTGCTCCGGTTCGAGGTCTTCGCTGCGGCCCTCGCCCATAGCCTGAGCGAGATGGAGGATGCCGAAGACATTGCCGACGCCGATGCGGCTTGGGAAGAAGGAGGCGAGCCGATCCCGCTTGCCGAACTGGAGGCTGAGTTCGGGTTCGGCCGGGAGAAGTAGGCGGTGACCTACACGGTTGAGGTTCTGCCTGCTGTCCGCAAGGCGATGCCGAGGATGGACCCGGGCACACAGGCGGGCATCCTGAACATCATCCACAACCTCGGCCCGATGCCCCGCCGTCAGTAGACCGCCCGGCCCTTCACGCTGCCCGCCTTACCTGCCACGATGAACCACATGACGCAACCGAACCCGGCGACGGCCACCTTCCGGGCCGCCCGCGACCTGCTGCTCCGCTACCGCGAGGACCACGGCGCGGCCGTCCGGGAGTTCTCCTGGCCGGAGCTCGAGGAGTTCAACTGGGCGCTGGACTGGTTCGACGTGATCGCGGCCGAGCATCCCGGCCAGGAGGCGCTGCGGGTGGTCACCGAGGACAGCACCACCACGCTGACCTACGGCGAACTGGCCGCCAGGTCGAGCCAGGTGGCCAACTGGCTGCGCGCGCTGGGCGCCAGGCGCGGCGACCGGCTGCTGCTCATGCTCGGCAACATCGCCCCGCTGTGGGAGGTCATCCTCGCCTCGATCAAGCTAGGCGTGGTGATCATCCCGGCCAGCACGCTGCTCAGCCCGGACGACCTGGCCGACCGGATCGAGCGGGGCGAGGTCCGGCACGTGGTGACCGAGGACGGCCTCGTGGCAAGGTTCGCCGGGCTCGGCGGGGACTGGACCCCCGTCGTCGTCGGTGCCCCGGCCGGGCAGGCCGGCTGGCATGGCTATGACGACTCGTACCAGGCCAGCGCCGAGTTCGCCGCCGACGGGCCGACCAGGGCCGGCGACCCGCTGCTGCTGTACTTCACTTCCGGCACGACCGCGCAGCCCAAGCTGGTGGAGCACACCCACGTGTCCTATCCGGTGGGCCACCTGTCCACGGTGTACTGGATCGGGCTGCGCCCCGGGGACGTGCACCTGAACATCTCCTCGCCCGGCTGGGCCAAGCACGCCTGGAGCAACGTGTTCGCGCCGTGGAACGCGGAGGCGACCACGCTGATCCTCGGCTACGAGCGGTTCAACGCGGACCTGCTGCTCCGGGCGCTCGGCGAGCAGCGGGTGAGCACGTTCTGCGCGCCGCCCACGGTGTGGCGGATGCTCATCCAGGCCGACCTCGGCGCCGCGGACGTGAGCGCGCTGCGCGAATGCGTCGCCGCCGGCGAGCCGCTCAACCCGGAGGTCATCGAGCGGGTCCGGGAGGCGTGGCGGATCACCGTCCGGGACGGGTACGGCCAGACCGAGACCACCGCCCAGCTCGGCAACGCCCCCGGCCAGCCGCTGAAGCTGGGCTCGATGGGCCGGGCGCTGCCCGGGTACACGGTGGCGCTGCTGGATCCGGTCACCGGCGAGCGTGCCGAGGAGGGCGAACTCTGCCTGGACCTGTCCCGGCGCCCGCTCGGCCTGATGACCGGCTACCGGGGCGACCCGGAGCGGGCCGAGGCGGCGATGCGCGGCGGCTTCTACCACACCGGGGACGTGGCGTCCCGCGACGGCGACGGGTACCTCACCTATGTCGGGCGCACCGACGACGTGTTCAAGGCGGCGGACTACCGCATCTCCCCGTTCGAGCTGGAAAGCGTGCTGATCGAGCACGAGGCCGTGGCGGAGGCCGCCGTGGTGCCGTCGCCGGACCCGCTGCGGCTGGCGGTGCCCAAGGCGTACGTGACGCTCGTGGCCGGTGCCGAGCCGTCCGGCGAGACGGCCCTGGCGATCTTCGCCTACACCCGGGAGCGGCTGGCCCCGTACAAGCGGGTGCGGCGGCTGGAATTCGCCGACCTGCCGAAGACGATCTCCGGCAAGATCCGCCGGGTGGAGCTGCGGGCCCAGGAGACCGCCCGGCACAGTGGTGACGCCGCGCCGGGCCCGCGTGGCGTGACCGAGTTCTGGGAGGAAGACTTCCGTCACGGCTGAACGCTCCAGCGTTCATGCCGCCACCCTTCAGGCAGCCATCGGTAGGCTGCGCAGTGCCCTGACCTGGCGCAACGCGGTGGAACGCCGTGTCAGTGGTCGTGTCAGGGGCGTGTCAGGGCCGTGTCAGGGGCGGTGCCGATAGTGGTCGCATGAGAAGTTCAGCGATTGCAGTCTCGGGGCTGCGGAAGGCATACGGGGACAAGATCGTGCTCGATGGCATCGATCTGGATGCTCGTGCGGGCACGGTCTTTTCCCTGCTCGGCCCCAATGGGGCGGGTAAGACGACGACGGTGAACGTGCTGACCACGTTGGTGAAGGCCGACGGTGGGACGGCACGGGTTGCCGGGCATGATGTTGCGACCGAGGCCAGGGCGGTGCGCGCGGTGATCGGGGTCACCGGTCAGTTCGCGGCGGTGGACGATCTGCTGACCGGGCAGGAGAACCTCCAGATGATGGCGGATCTGCACCATCTGCGGGCCGGCGAGGGCAAGCGGGCGGTCACCTCGCTGCTGGAACGGTTCGATCTGGTGGAGTCGGCGCAGAAGATGGCGGCGGCCTATTCCGGCGGTATGCGCCGGAAGCTGGACTTGGCGATGACGCTGGTCACCAGGCCACAGATCATTTTCCTGGACGAGCCGACGGCGGGGCTGGATCCGCGCAGCCGTCGCACGATGTGGAACATCGTCCGCGAGTTGGTGGCCGACGGCGTGACCGTTTTCCTCACGACCCAGTATCTCGAAGAAGCCGATCAGCTCGCCGACCGGATCGCGGTGCTCGACCGGGGCCACCTGGTTGCCGAGGGCACTCCCGGCGAGCTCAAGCGCCAGGTTCCCGGCGGCGACGTCCGGCTCCGGTTTTCCGACGTCGTGGTGCTGGACGCGGCGGCGCGAGTCCTGAACGGCTCCACCGTGGATGACGCGGCGCTGACCCTGCGGGTTCCGAGCGATGGCGGGGTGAAATCGTTGCGGGCGCTGCTGGATCGGCTCGATGAGCATTCGATCGACGTTGCCGAGTTCTCCGTGCACACGCCGGACCTCGATGACGTTTTCCTTGCCCTGACGGGTCACGCGAGCACGGAGGCCATCGCACAATGAGCACCACTTCAGCACCGTTGACCGATTCGCGGATCATGGTGCGCCGCAACCTCAAGCACATCCTTCGGAACCCGGTCACGATATTCAACGGGGCCTTGATGCCGGTCGTGGTCATGTTGCTATTCGTGTACGTGCTCGGCGGCGCGTTCAACGTCGGCGAACACTACATCGAATACGCAACACCAGGCCTGATCCTGCTGGCCATCACCTACGGGCTGGCGGCCACCGCGGTATCGGTGAACTCCGACATGACCAAGGGCATCATCAACCGGTTCAAGGTGATGAATGTCTCCCGCGGTGCCGTCCTGACCGGTCACGTCGTGGCCACCATGCTGAGCAGTTCGGTAGCCATTGCGGCCATCATCGGAATGGCCTTCGCGCTGGGGTTCCGGTCGCCTGCGACCCCCCTCGACTGGCTCGCCGCGATCGGTATCATCGCGGCGGCAGCCTTCGCGGCCACCTGGCTCACGGTCGCGCTGGGCATGGCCGCGAAAACCCCGGAATCCGCAAGCCTCACCGTCGTGCCGCTGCTCCTGCTGCCATTCGTGAGCAGCGCGATCGTCCCGGCCGCCAAGATGGGACAAGGCTTCCGGCAATTCGCGGAATATCAGCCCTTCACGCCGATCATCGAATCGCTGCGCGGACTGCTCGCCGGCACCCCCTCGGGCGGCTACGCGGCCGCCGCCCTCGCCTGGTGCGCCGGGATCACCCTCGCCGGATACCTGTGGTCGCGTGCCACGTTCAGCAAGCGAGCGTAGCTTCGGCCAGCTCGCACCAGCTCGCCTGCGCTCCCTCCTGCGTCGCCTCGGCGAACCGCGGTTCGCCGAGGCGGCGCCGCGCGGCCCGCTCGATCCGGGCCACATCCGGTTGCGACCGATCCGGCAATCCGCGCACGCTCGCACTTGCCGCGAGCAGCCGCGCGGCCTGCTCGTACCGTTCGCCGCGCAGCGCCAGGTCCGCGATCCCGACGAGTACGTGCGCGATCAGGGGCGCGTGCCCCGCCTCCGACGCGGCTTGCAATGCCGCGACGCGGTGCTCGCGGGCCTCGTCGAGGCTGTCGGCGAGGTAACCGAGCAGGTCGTGTGTCACCGCCCGGATGTTTGCCCGCCCCGGGTCCAGCATGGTTGTCGCGACGCCGAGTTGCCGGTATGCCTGCTCGGTGTCGCCGCTCCAGCGGGCCAGCTCCGCCTTCGCCAGGGCCAGCTCGGCCAGCGCAGACGGCCACGCGACCCGTTCCGCGTACCGCTGTGCCTCGGCCATGGCGGCCGTGCTCGACTCCTCATCACCCAGCAGCCAGTACAGCTGAGCCTGCCGCGACCGCATCTGAACCACATCTTCGATGGCGCCGACCTCGGTGACCACCGCAATCGCCTGGTCGTAGTGCTCGCACGCACCGGCGAACTCGCCGCGCGTGGCGATTCGGTCCGCCAGCTCCCGCAGAGCGAACGAAATCCCCCACCGCTCGCCGAGCGCCAGAAACTCGGCGAGCGCCATCTCGAGATAGGCATCCGCATCCCGCCCGTCCTGGCCGAGCATGATCCGCATCTTGCCGAGCTGCAGCCGGGCCAGTGCGCGTACCCACGGGTCCTCGTCGTCCAGCAATGGTTCGAACGCGGGCAAGAATGCGTCCGGCCCCTGCAACAAGCGTTCCAGCGGGGCGACGAAGGCCAGGTGCGGGGTGCGGCGCGGACTGCGCTGGGTGAACCGGTATGCCCTGTGGATCCACTCCTCCGCCTGGTACTGATCAGCCGGGCCGTCGGTCATGAACATCACGACAAGCGCGTACACCGTGGCCCGGATCTCATCGCTCACCTCGCCGGGCGTGTTGGCGGCCGCGGTGAGCAGCTCGATGCCCTCGGCCTTGTGCCCGCCGAGCCACCAGTACCAGCCGGCGGCCGCCGCGAGCCGCATCGCCCCGTGCGCCTCGCCGGCCGCGAGCGCGCCACGCAGGGCAACGGCGATGTTGTCATGCTCGGCCTCGAGCGTGGCGAGCCATTCCAGTTGCTCGGCACGGCGCAGATGCGGCTCCGCGGTTTCCGCGAGTCCGGTGAAGTACGCGAGATGCGCCCGGCGCGCCAGATCCGATTCCCCCGCCTCCGCGAGCCGGTCCCGGGCGTATTCCTTGATCGTGTCGAGCATCCGATAGCGCGGTGCGCTGTCCCCCTCGGTGAGCAGCAGCGATTTCTCGGTCAGCGCGGTCAGCAACTTGAGCACTTCCCCCCGCTCGACCGAATCACCGCCGCAGACCTGCTCGGCCGCGTCCAGGCTCGCCCCGCCGGAGAACGCCGCGAGCCTGCGCAGGACCATCCGTTCGGCGTCGGTGAGCAGCTCCCAGCTCCAGTCGACCACCGCGCGCAACGTCCGGTGCCGTGGCAGCGCGGTACGGCTGCCGCCGGTCAGCAGGCGGAACCGGTCGTCGAGACGGTTGGCGAGCTGATCGAGGGACATGGTGCGCAATCTGGCCGCGGCGAGTTCGATCGCCAGCGGCATCCCGTCGAGCGCCCGGCAGACGCGCGCCATGTTCGACAGCGTGCGGGCGTCGGTCGCAAGATCCCTGCGCACCGCGCCGGCCCGGTCCCGCAGCAGCCGGACGGCTGGAGCGGACTCGATCTCGCCGGGGTCCGCGTCCCCGGCCGGCAGCGCCAGCGGCTCGGCCTGCCACAGCGCCTCACCGGTGATGCCGAGCGGTTCCCTGCTCGTCGCCAGGATCCGCAGCCGCCAGCACTCCCCGAGCACCCGGTGGGCGAACGCCGCCGCAGACTCGATGACGTGCTCACAGTTGTCCAGAATCAAGAGCGTTTCGCGCTCGCGGATCGCGGCGATGAGCCGGTCCATCGGTTCCGCGTTCGGTGCGCCGCCGAGCAGCGCATCCCGGAGCCCGAGCGCGCCGAGCGTCGATTGCGCCACGTCACCACTCGCGCCGATCGACGCCAGTTCCACCAGCCAGGCCCCGTCCGGCAGATCGCCGAGCAGCGTGCGCGCGGTTTCCGTGGCCAGCCTGGTCTTCCCCGAGCCGCCCGGCCCGATCACGGTGGTGAGCCGATGTCCGGCGATGAGTTCGCGGACCGCGGCGACATCGGCATCCCTGCCGACGAAGCTGGTCAGCTCGGCGCGCAAGTTGGTCTTCCGGCCCTCCTCCTGCCAGCGCTGCTCCCGCCGTCCCAACTCGCCCCGCAGCAGCGCGACGTGCAATGCGGACAGCTCCGGTGAGGGGTCGACGCCCAGCGCGCCGGCCAGGGCTTCTCTCGTGCGCTGGTACACGAACAGCGCCTCGGTGTCGCGACCGGTCGCGACGAGGGCACGCATCAGCGCAGCGACAAGCCGTTCTCGTACCGGATGCGCGGCCACCAAGTCGGTCAGTTCCGTGACCAGCTCCGCACCGTGGCCGAGGCTGATCTCCGCATCGAACCGATCCTCCATGGCGGTCAGGCGTAGCCCTTCGAGCCGGGTGACCGCCGCGTCAAACGCGGCGCTATCCTGCAAACCGACGTCCTGCATGGCCGCACCGCGCCACAACGCGAGGGCCTCGCGCAGCAGCCGTACCCGCCGCGGATCCTCGTCATTGCGGGCCTGGCCGACGAGGCGTTCGAACCGCACCGCGTCGACAGCGGCGGGTGCCACCGTCAACCGGTAGCCGTCCGCCTGCCCCTCGATCAGGCCTTCCGGCAGCGCCTTCCGCAGCCGGGAAACCAAGCGCTGCAAGGCATTCGCCGCGCCGGAGGGCGGGCGCTCACCCCAGATCCAGTCGACGAGAGTCGCCTTCGGGACTGCGTGACCTGGTTCGAGCGCCAGGGCGATCAACAGCCCGCGCAACCGGGCGCCCGGCACGTCGGCGAGGACGCCGTCGTCCGTGCGAACCTCGAATGAGCCAAGCATCCCGATCTGCACGTAGCTGATTTTGCCATGGGCGATTGGCAGGCCTCCGGCTGCCGGCGCGGCGCCGAAGGTAGCCGGGGTGATGGCCCGCAGGCTACCTGCGCCGGGGACCGGCGGCCGGGGCCCGGCGTCAGCTGGTGATGTCGGCCGAGGTGAACCTGGCCCAGGCGATCGAGCCGAAGATCACCACGTACACGCCGAACGACAGCAGCCCGTGCAGCAGTTCCGTGGTGTCGACCGGCGCACGGAGGATCGAGTCGAACGCCAGCCACCAGTGCGTGGGCAGGTAGGGCCCGACGGCCGCGAACTGCGGGATGTTGTCGGCCACCTCGCTGGATACCGCGAGGATCATGATGGTGGCGATCGCCGCGATCGGGTGCTCGGTGAGGCTGGAGATGGCCAGCCCGATCGCGCCGAGCGTGGCCATGGCCGCCGTCACGTACAGCACCACGAACAGCAGCCGCAGCAGCCCGTCGGCCAGCGGCACCGTGGTGCCGGACAGCAGCGTGACCGGGCCGACCGGGAACAGCGCCACCCCCATGATCAGCGCGGAGGCGGCCACCAGCAGGCAGGCGACCAGGGCGAACAGCACCACGGCCAGGTACTTGACGCTGAGCAGCCTGGCCCGGCCGGCCGGCACCACCAGCAGGTAGCGCAGCGTGCCGGTGTTCGCCTCCCCGGCCAGGGACTCCCCGGAGACCACCGCGACCACCAGCGGCAGCACCAGCGTCAGCATGATGGTCAGCGCCAGGAACGACAGGAACACCCCGTTGCCGGCCACCTGGGTGAGGAAGGCGGCGCCCAGCCCGCTGCCACCGCCGTTGTTCCCGCCCTGTGGCACGGCCACCCGCAGCGCGGACCCGAGCAGGACCGGGATCGCCACGACCACGGCGAGCAGGCCCCGGTTGCGCCACCGCCGGAACATCAGCCCCAGTTCGGAGCGGAGCAGCCGCAGCCAGGGCCGGACGTAGCCGCGCCGCGCGGCGCCGGCCGCGAGCGGGCCGCCGGCCGGGGCGGGCCCGGGGATGGGCGGTGCCTCAGCCGTCGACATCGAAGCCCTCACCGGTGAGTTCCACGAACAGGTCCTCCAGGCTCGGCCGCGGCGTGTCGAAGCCGGCCACCGGCACCCCGGCCATCACCAGTTCCCGGCAGACCGCCTCCGGGGCCTGGCCGCCGATCTGGGCGCTGACCTGGCCGTCGCCGGCCTGGATGTCGGCAAGCCCCAGCTTGGCGAGCACCTCGGACGCCTGGGCCGGCTCGGTGGTGCGCACCTGCACCCGGGCGGCACCGCGGGCCCGCAGCTGCTCCAGGGGGCCCTGGAACACCAGCCGGCCGGTGCGCATCACCCCGACATGGGTGCAGATCTGCTCCACCTCGGCCAGCAGGTGCGAGGATACCAGGACGGTGACCCCGCCGGTGGCGATCTCCCTGATGAGCGCGCGCACCTCCCTGGTGCCCTGCGGATCCAGGCCGTTGGTCGGCTCGTCCAGGATGATCAGCTCCCGCGGCTGGAGCAGGCTCGCCGCGATGGCCAGCCGCTGCTTCATGCCGAGCGAGTAGGCGCGGTAGTGCTTCTTCGCGGCGGCCAGCAGGCCGACCCGCTCCAGCGCGGCCGTGACCCTGGCGTCGGTGGTGGCCGGGTCGGCGGTCGCGTCCACGGCGTCGATCCTGGCCAGGTTCGCCCGGCCGGATAGCTGCGAGTAGAACGCCGGGCCCTCGACCAGCGAGCCGACCCTGGGCAGGACCCGCGCCGACCCGGCCGGCATGGCCGTGGCCAGCAGCTCGTGGCTGCCGCTGGTCGGGAAGACCAGGCCGAGCAGCATCCGGATCGTGGTGGTCTTGCCGGAGCCGTTGGGCCCGAGGAACCCGTAGACCGAGCCGCGCGGCACCACCATGTCCAGCCCGTCCACGGCGAGCTGGCCGCCACGGAACCGCTTGGTCAGCCCACGGGTGACCACGGCGGCCCGCGCCGTGGCCCCCTGAGCTGGGTCGCCGGGCGCGGCGGGGGCGTCCTCGGCCGGCTGATCCGCGGATATCTCCAGGCCAGCGCTCACTTGATGAGGGCGACGTCCGCGTAAAGGACCGACGGCGAGACCGCGCCGATCAGCACGTGCCCGTTGGTGATGAGCATGGAGACCAGGCTAGTGTGCAGCAGCTTGCCGCTGCCCCAGGCCCCGTGCACCGGGTGCGCCGCGAGCAACAGCGCGCCGATCATCTCGGAGCCGCTGATGGCACCGCCGCCGCCGGACGCCGACCGGGCCGCCTGGCCGGCCACCCCGGCGGCGTTGCCCGCGCCGGCCACGCGCGACAGCGCGCCGCCGGGCAGCACGTCGGCCGCGGGCAGGACGGCCACCGCGGTCCAGTCCTTGCCGATGATCTGGGCACCGGAGGCCATGCCCCGGGGCTGCTGGCCGGGCGCGTAGCCGGACCAGCCGCCGGGCAGGCCCGAGCCGACCGTGCGCACCTTCGCCCCGGGCGGCGGGGTGAAGGCGAAGTTGCTGGCCGCCGGGGTGACGAACGCGATCGAGGTGTAGCCGACCTGGAACACCGGGCTGGCCGCCCCCTTGGCGAACACCTGCACCCGCAGCGGCACGGACAGGTGCTGCGCGTCCAGCGCGATCGTGATCCTGGCGATCTGCGAGCCGCTTGCCTTCGGCGCCAGGACGAGCTGGTAGGCGGCCTGGCCGGCCACCGTCACGTTGGCCTCCGTGGTCACCCGCGTGCTCTTGCTGGCGACCTTCAGCACCTGCTGCGCGGCCTGCTGCGGGGTGAGCGGGACCCGCGGCATGACGGGCTCCCGGCCGTGGTCACCGGCCGGGATCAGGAACCTGGTGACCGAGTCGGAGCCGCTCTGCCACAGCCACGCGGTGGTCCCGTTGCGGACCAGGTCGGTCTCGCCCATGAGCACCGGGACGGCGAGGCGCAGCTTCCGCGGCCCCGCGTACCAGATCTTCAGCGTGTGCGACCCGGCCAGCAGCGACGTGATCGAGTCCGGGTTCGCGCTCCCCGGCAGCTCCGGGATGCCCAGCGCGGCGGTCTCGACCACGGTGCCGGTCAGCGGCGGGAGGGCGGCGTGGTCGCCCGCCACGGCGGCGAGCAGTTGCGCCGGGGTGCGCGGGGGCAGCGCGGGAGCGGCCTGCGCGACCGTGATGGCGGAGGCGATGCCGACCGCGGCGACCGCGGCCACCACGCCCGTCGGCACCACCCAACGGGCCCGGCGGGAGAACTTCGGGATCGCTGCCATGAAACCACTCCTCGCTGCGCTGCCGGGCGTCCCGGGGCGGACTGCCGCCCGGGGTCCCGTCATTTCATTGTGCACGGCGCCGCTGTGGTATCCCTGTGAGCAAAGGCCATGCGGCGACGAGCGGGCAACGGGGAGCCGGAAGCATGCGTGTGCTGGTGGTGGAGGACGAACGGCGGCTGGCCGCGGCCGTGCGCCGGGGGCTGCAGGCCGAGGGCTTCGCGGTGGACCTGGCCCATGACGGCGAGGACGGGCTGCACCTGGCCAGGGAGGGCGCCTACGACGCCCTCGTCCTGGACCTGATGCTGCCGAAGATCTCCGGGTACGGGATCTGCCGCCAGTTGCGGGCCGAGGAGAACTGGGTCCCGATCCTCATCCTGTCCGCCAAGGACGGGGAGTACGACCAGGCGGACGGGCTGGACCTGGGCGCGGACGACTACCTCACCAAGCCGTTCTCCTACGTGGTGCTCGCCGCCCGGCTGCGCGCCCTGCTCCGCCGCGGCACACAGCCGCGGCCGGCCCAGTTGCGCGCCGGAGACCTCACCCTCGACCCCGGGACCAGGCAGGTCCGCCGCGGCGAGACGGCCATCGAGCTGACGCCGCGCGAGTTCGCCCTGCTGGAATACCTGATGCGCAGGGCCGGGCAGGTGGTGTCCAAGCCCTCGCTGCTCGAGCACGTCTGGGACGCCTATGACACGGTGGACCCGAACGTGGTCGAGGTCTACGCGGGCTACCTGCGCCGCAAGATCGACAACCCGTTCGGCCGCCGCGCCCTGCAGACCGTGCGCGGCGCCGGGTACCGGCTCGCCGCCGACGGCGGGTAGCACGGGCGGGCCGGGAGATGATCGGACCGTGACCTTCTCGGTGCCCCGGTGGTGGCGGCGGCGCAGCCTGCGCGCCCGGGTGACCATGGCCACCACGGTGGGCCTGGCGGTGGCGCTGGTGGCGGGCGCGATGCTGCTGCGGCACGCGCTGCTGGCCTCGCTCACCCGCCAGGTGGACAGCACCGCCAGGCAGGGCGGCCAGGTGGCGGCCGCGCTGGCCGACGGGAACCGGCTGCCCAGCCCGGTGCCGGTGGTGGCGGGCACGCTCACCATCCAGGTGCTCGGCCCGCACGGCCGGATCGTGGACGCCTCACCCGGCGCGGACCGGCTGGTCCCGCTGCTGCCGCCGGCCCAGGCGGCCGCCGCCGCCCGGACCGGCCGCGCGGTGCTGCTCGACGGGCGCCCGTTCGGCATCCCGTACCTGATGCGGGTGGTGGCGGTCCCGGCCCACAACGGCCAGATCGTGCTCTCCGCGGCCGCGTACTCGGAGGTCAGGGAGAGCACGATGGCGCTGAGCCGGGCCCTGGTCGTGGCCACGCCGGTACTGTTGCTGCTGCTCGCCGGGACCACCTGGCTGGTGGTCGGCTCCACCCTGCGGCCGATCGCCGCGCTGCGCCGTGGCGCGCAGCTCGTCACCGCCACGGGCAAGGCCAGGAAACTGCCGGTGCCAGAGGCCCGCGACGAGGTGCGCACGCTGGCGATCACGCTGAACGACATGCTGGCCCGCCTCGACGCCGCGCAACGGCGGCAGCGGGGCCTGGTCTCGGACACCGCGCACGAGCTGCGCAGCCCGATCGCGAGCATCCGGGCCCAGCTCGAGGTGGCGCTGGACCATCCGGAGCAGCAGGACTGGAACCAGACCGGGCGGGACGTCCTGGCCGACACCCTGCGGCTGGCCAGGCTCGCCGAGGACCTGCTCGTGCTGGCCAGGCTGGATGAGCACCAGCCGCGGGCGGCACCGGGCAAGCCGGTGGACCTCGCCGCCCTGGTCACCGAGGAGGCCGAGCGCGGCGCCGGCGGCCGGGTGCCGGTCACCGCGCGGACCGCGGGCCCGTGCCCGGTCACCGGGGAGCCGGAAGGGCTGCGGCGGATGCTGCGGAACCTGATCGAGAATGCGATGAGATACGCAACGTCCGGGGTGGATGTGGCAGTGCTCCGCGAGGACGCGGAGGCCGTGCTCACCGTGTCGGACGACGGTCCGGGCATCCCGGCGGCCGACCGGGAACGGGCCTTCGACCGGTTCGTCCGGCTCGACGACGCCCGCAGCCGGGACGAGACCGGGACCGGCGGGGCCGGCCTGGGCCTGGCCATCGTCCGGGCCATCGCCCGCACCCACGGCGGGTCGGCGTACCTGGAGGGCGCCACGCCCGGCCTGCGCGCGGTCGTCCGCCTCCCCGTGGCCCCGGACCAGCCCGCGCCGCCCGCGCCGCCCGCACCGCCCCGGGCCTCGGCGGCACCCCGGGCCCCCGCCAGCCCCGAAGCCGCGGCGCCGGCCGCTGCCCCGGCGACGCCCGCGGCTACCAGCGGCCCCAGGGAAGCAGGGACACCACCGCGATGACGGCGAACAGCAGGGTCAGGTAGGCGATGGACAGGTGGAACAGCCGCATGGAGGCGGGATTGGCGCTGGGGCGCGCGATCCCGGCGCAGGTTCCCTCGTCCACCTCGCGCCCGGCGCCGGCCGCCGTGGCCCCGGCGGCGGCCGGGACCGGCCCGGCGGCCGGGACCGGCTGAGCGGCCCGGTAGACCCGGGCGTGCAGCCGGTGCGCCTCGGCCAGGAACCAGCCGCCCAGGCCGGCCGCGCAGACCGCGTACAGCCAGCCGGCGTAGGGGACGAGGGCCAGCGTCGAGGCGACCATCACGTACGAGTAGATGAGGATCTTGCGGGCCACCACGGTCGCGGGCGCGACGACCGGCAGCATGGGCACGCTGGCCGCGGCGTAGTCGTCGCGGAACTTCATGGCCAGCGCCCAGAAGTGCGGCGGCGTCCAGAAGAAGATGACCGCGAACAGCACGATCGCCGGGAGGCTCACCGTGCCGGTGACCGCCGACCAGCCCACCAGCACCGGGAAGCAGCCCGCGGCGCCGCCGATCACGATGTTGGAAGCGGTCCGGCGCTTCAGCCCGATCGTGTATACGAAGACGTAGAACAGGATGGCGGCGTCGGCCAGGATCGCGGACAGCCAGTTGACCAGGGTGCCGAGCAGGACGGTCGCGGCCGCGCCCAGGACGATGCCGAAGATCAGCGCCTCGAGCGGCTTGACCACGGCCATCGGCGCGGGCCTGGCCAGCGGGCGCCGGGAGGTCCGCCGCATCAGGGCGTCGATGTCGCGGTCGATGTAGCAGTTGATCGTGTTCGCGCTGCCGGCCGCCAGGGCCCCGCCGGCCAGCGTCACCAGCAGGATCCGGACCGACGGCAGCCCCCGGTCCGCGAGCAGCATGGTGGGGATCGTGGTGACCAGGAGCAGCTCGATGATCCTCGGCTTGGTCAGCGCGAACAACGAGGACGCCACGGCCTTCACGCTGCGGCGGCCCGTGACGGGCATCGCGGGCAGGGTGCCCGCGGAGACTTCTGGCACGCTCTAGTCCTCAGCCCTCGTGCGCGGGCGGCTCAGTACCCGTGATCGTGCCGGTGTCCACCGCCGGTGGCATGGCCGGCCGGGCCGGCGCGGCGGTCTCCGGCGCGGCGGTGGCCGTCGTCGGGCGCAGTTGGAGCTGGTACCGGTGGCCGGGCACCAGGTGCGGCTTGGTGTAAAGGACGTACAGGGCCCCGGCCACGGCGATGAACAGAAGCATGGGGAACGCGAACGTGAGAATCGAGGCGCCGTACGTCCAGTCGCTGCCCGCGGCTGCTATTACTCCAGGCACTCAAGCCTCCTGCTGTGAATATTTAATGACATCTACAGGCCGGGCCTGGACGGCCAGGCCGGCTTGGCTGGCTTGAGCAACCGGTCCAGGCCGCTCGTCAGGGCTTGCGCCTCCTCATCGTTCAGCCACCTGATGAGGAGGGCCACACCGGCGGTGACGTAGACGGGGAGCACGAGCACCCACAGCACGGCACCGCCCGCCTGCTGGTCATACACCACGCTTAGCACGTGGTGCCCCGGCCCCAGGTAGCCGGGGTAGGCCACGCCGTAACCGAACACGAGCACCATACCGAGCAGGGTGCTCACGATGACCGAGCCGGCCAGCAGGGCCACCCGGCGCAGCGGCGCCAGCACCGGGCTCAGCGGCCGGGAGCCGATGAGAACGAGCCAGAACGCCACGCCAAGCCCAAGGTAGGACACCACCTCGGCGGCGTACACGACCGGGTACCGCAGTGCGCCGTCGTACAGCACCGGCACATGCCAGCCGCACCAGGCCACGTTGAACGCGACGACCGTGCCCACCGCGAGCCGGGCCGGGGCCCGGATCCCCGGCCGCCGCGGGCCGGGCTCTCCCACCCCGGCCCGCGGCCGCCGGCGCGGCAGCCCCCGGCGCAGTACCAGCCAGGGCGCCCCGAGCACGAGGAACGCCGGGGCCACGTTCGCCAGCAGGACGTCCTGCAGCGACCGGACCCAGATGTACCTCGCCGACCAGTAGGCCAGCGGGGACAGCAGGGCGATGACCACCACGAGCAGCCCGGCGTAGCAGGCCGCCACCTCCCGGCCCAGCCCGGCCGGGGTGTCCTCGCCCTGCCGTCTCGCATCGGTGACCACGCCGCGCAGGCCGCGCACATGCACCGCGGCCACGGCGGCCGCCGCGGCCAGGACCGCGGCATTGGCCGACCAGTGCGAGACAACCACGTTCATGACGACCACGGCCACCGGCCGGCGATGAGGCCCTCCGGGCGAGCCGCTGCCTCCTTAGGGGATGACGTAGAACAGGACCCAGAACAGTACCGCGACCACTGCCAGGAAGTTCCACACGGTGGTGAACCCGGACAGCGACGCCTGGAAGCGCTGCACCGCGAACGCTTCCTTATAGGTGGGCGGCTGCTCCACGAAGGAGATAGCCGGGATGAAGCGTGCCCGGGCGAGCAGCGTCTCCAGCCAGATCATGGCCGACAGCAGCACCACGGCGAGCACCGGGTAGAAGCCGGTGAACACGCTGGAGAAGCCGGAGCTGCCCGGCCAGAACGGCAGGAAGAGCAGTTGCAGTATCTGCAGCACGATCGCCGTGAGCCCGAGCAGCAGGGCGATCACCGCGCCGATCTGCCACAGCCGCTTGTTGCCCGCCTTGATCTGCTGCAGCGCCGCGTACTGGATCGCCGCGCTGACCAGGACCGCGAGCATGATCACGGTGCCGTAGATCATGGACGGCGGGTGGTAGCCCGCGCC